>Ga0136604_1000173_pt1 | contig 36091 bp, 23 predicted proteins | sample AntRauFillE10628_FD_104928 | JGI IMG/M metagenome (GOLD analysis project Ga0136604, IMG submission 104928) | Saline lake microbial communities from Rauer Islands, Antarctica - Metagenome Filla E10 #628 | ecosystem: Environmental > Aquatic > Non-marine Saline and Alkaline > Saline | place...
ACGTTGTTGCCCGTCACCCGGCCATGCGTCTGCTCCGGCGCAAACAGACCGTCCGCCCCACCGGCAAGCCGCGCACTCTCGCTCAGTACCGTGCCAATCGCGGGGTCGACCGTCGGCAGCCGCAGTGGCGGGCCGCCGTCGGCGACCTCGGGCGTGAGGTAAAAGAAGTTGTTGTCAGGGTGAAAGAATTGATCCTTCCGGTCGTCTTCGCCGAAGCTGAGCTCCGGCCGGATGTCCGACTCGTAGCTGCGGGCCACGTGGTTAGGGACGAAATCGATCACCACCTCTAGGCCGGCCGCATGCATGCGCTCGACTAGGGCGCGGAACTCCGCCAACCGCTCCTTGGGATCTTCAGCGAAGTCGGGCGAGACATCGAAGTAATCCTTGATCGCATAGGGGCTGCCTGCGATCCCCTTCAGCAGGTCCGGATCGTCGGCCCGCTGCCCCGCTTCCGGATAATCCGTGGATGTCGCCTGCTGTAAGACACCGGTCAACCAAAGATGGGTGAAGCCGTCCGCCTTAAATTGTCCCAGCACCGGCCCACTCAAGTCACTGAACTTACCGGTGCCGTTCTCCCGCAGAGTAGCGTTGATCTTGCGTGACTCGTTTTCGTTGCCGAAAAGGCGCGGCAGCACCTGATAAATTCGCGGCCGGTCTGTCGGCAGCCCGAAGCGCCCCCGCGCTACTAGGGTGCCCGCGTCGCTAACTGCATAATACTGAGGGAGGTAAACCGCCGCGCCCTGCCCTTGGTGGCGCTGCGCCTGACCCATGGCGACGCTTCCATCCGGCGCAACTGTAAACCATTGCACCGCGCGCACACGATCCAAGAACTCACCGCTCGTCAAATGAAGCGCCAGTCCGTCGTCCACGCGCTTGATCTGAACGGTATCGTTAGCAGCCGACTGCCATTGATAGTCACGGTAGATACGCGTTTCCACCGAGCTGCCGTCCTTGATCCGAAGCAGGCAATCCGCCTGAAAGGGCAAAAAGACACGCGAGCCATTTGCCAATTCAACAACGGTCGAGCCGAATCCCGGTCCGGCGTCGAGGGCGACCCACAAAATTCGTTCGTCCTCCCATACGTTGACGTCCAGCAAAACCACTCGGCTGGTGCAGGCGGTCAAACCGGCGGCAAAAAAGATGATTAGTATGCGGGGCAAATAGGTAAGCATAAAACAAGGAAGACAAAATCGGAGGATGTTATTCCTACCATAAAAACATAGATAAGTGTGATCCGATAAAGCGCCAAACCTCGCCTGTTGGACAGTTGAACAATATTGGGGTTTCCCCGCATTCAAATCTCGCCTAGCTTACCTCACATAAGTCCCCTATGAGTGATCCCAAAACGCCTCCAAAAAGCCGCTCGCAAGGTCTGCTGCGTCGTCCCTTCCTGCTGATACTTCTAAGCAGTTTGGCCCTGCACCTGATCGCGGGGCTGATCTTCGGCAGTTGGAAAATTTTTACCATTTTAACCAAGGACGAAGCGGAGCTCACCGTCTTCGTGCCCCCCGAGGCCATCCAACCCAAGCAGCGCGAATACAAATTGAAGACGATGCGCTCCCAGCAAACCACGGCGCTTTCCACCCAGGTGCCGATCTCGGTGGACCAACCGTCCGACCTCAACCTGCCGAAAATTGACGTGCCCAAGCCCGACACCAGTCGCACCAACATCAAGGCCCGCGGCACCGCCGGCGATATCGGGGGCAACCTGGGCGGCGGCGCAGGCGGCAGTGGCTTCGCCACCCTGTTCGGCAATACATCCCCCTTGGCGGGTGCACTGGAAGGCACGTTCATCGATTTCAAGCAGGACCGCTACCGGGAGAGCCCGCCGAATGAGGGCTGGATGCAGGCCGGCCAGGACTTTCTACGCAACTTCCGGATGCGGGAATTTCGCAAATTCTTTAACGCCCCCCAGAAACTCTACGCGACACACTTTTATATCCCACTGATGGATGCCAGCGAAGCGCCCCGCGCCTATGGCGTCGAAAATCTCGTCCAACCCAGTCAGTGGATCGCCGTTTATCAGGGGCAATTCCGCTCTGTCACCGGCGGTGAGTTTCGCTTCGTCGGCACCGCCGATGATATTCTGATTGTCGGCGTCAGCGGTAAAACCGTGCTATCAGCAGGCTTTAGCCAATACAACCCGAGCGGCTGGAGTCCCCGCGAGGAACCGCGTTTCTCGGCCCCGCCCGTTTCCGAATATCTGCCGAAACTGACCGTGGGCGATTGGTTTATGCTGCCCGCCGGTGAACCGGTGGACCTGACAGTCACGATCGGAGAAATGCCCGGCGGAGAGTTCGCCTGCTATTTATTTATTCAAGAAAAAGGTGTTCAATATGAGACAACAGCGGAAGGACGCCCCATTCTGCCAGTATTCAAGCTAAAGGATCTTTCGCAGGCCGAACGACAAACCATCAGTGCCGACGGCTACCCGAAACGTCTCGCCGGGCCCAGCTTCGGTTTCTTCTAAGCCTCTGCTCATCCAAAGGAAAACGGCTGAAGCCGTCACTCTTGCCCAAATGTTTTCACTCACACTCGTTCAACTGTTGAAAAGAATCTGCATTTTCAAGCACCCAAATTTCTACCAACTTCAGCAATTATTCAGTAGATCTTCATTCACTCCACCAGCATTATTACCTCATGAAATCCAAGCACGCACTATTTTTCATTCCCCTGCTCGCAGCGGGCAGCCTCTTCGCTCAATCGGCTTTGGACAATGCCAGCAACTATGCCAGCTGGTCCGATGGCAGTAATGGCGGCAGCGGATTTCTACCATGGAGCCTGGATCAGAACAATGACGGCACGACGGTCTTCGCTGGTCATTTCCTAGGCGACTCCACCGCCGGTGCCGGCAACATCAATACCGGTGGCCAATCTTTCGGCATGTATGCCAATCCGGGCGGGTCTTTTGCCACCGCCTTGCGTTCCTTCTCCTCCGAGCTGTCAGTCAACGATCAGTTCAGCTTCCAAATGGGCGTGAACTTCGACAACGGGAACAAGGGCTTCAATCTGCGCATGGCTGGCGACAGCATCTTTAATTTCAACGTGGGCAGTGGCGGATCCGTCGGCAGCGCCAACGCCACCCTCAACCCTGGCGCGGGAGCCGGCTACGACTACGGTGGTAACAACGCCGTAATTGATGTGCTACTGCTCGTCACCTCTGCCAGTTCACTTGAGTATGAAATCAGCCGCACTTCCGAACTAGGTTTCCAGGGTGTTCTGTTCAGTGGCAGCGTTACCGGGATCACCGCAGCGATGGATAATTTTGAATTTTACATCAACAACACCGACAACGGCGACGCTCAAAACAATCTCTATTTCAATAATCTAACCGTCGTGCCCGAACCCGGCTCTTTCGCCCTGCTCTTCGGCTGTTTTGCCATGTGCTGGATCGGATTTCGCCGCCGCTAAAAACCGCCCCTAGACATCGTTTAACTGTTGAATTTTAAAAAGCTTATCAAAAAGCAAAAACACTGCGAACATAATCACGTTCTGATTTAAGGCCGCAATCGGCCCGAATCCTGAAATCAGAATCTCAATAAAAATAATCCAATAAAAATAACCTCATTACACCATCATTATGAAAAAAATAAAACTACTCCTCGCGGGGTCTCTCTTCACGGGGGCATCGCTCTTTGCCGGGTCCGGGATCTTTGATTCCTTCGCGATCGTTGAATCCACTTTCTACGACCTCGGTGCAACAACCGAAAACGCAGACTATTCAGGTGCCAATTTGGGCAGTTTTGACACTACCGATTCCATCAGCATCGGCGGCCAGTTGAAAAGCTTCAAAAATAATGGCACCGACGTGACGGGTGCGCTGCTCTCTTATGTGATCTATGCAGTCGGCAGTCGTCCGGCCTCGCCTACCTTCAATGATGTCTCCTATGCATTCCAAATCGACGACGTCGGTGGAAGAAGCAGCGGAGACCAGCAGTGGGGAACTAACGTCGACGGTTCCAACGCCACCGACCTAGCGGCCTCTGCTTCGTTGAGTTCGCTCAGTGCCGGAGACTACAAGCTCGAAGTATTCGCCCGCATTACCACGAATGGGACCGATGCGGCTAGCGAGATCTTCGACAATGCCGGCGGTGCCAACTACATTGCTGACTTCACCGTCGTCCCGGAACCAAGTGCTTTCGCGCTAATCGCTGGTGCACTCGGCATGGCCATCGTCACACTCCGTCGCCGTCGCAGCTAATGCGGCATTAACTGGTATTTACCTTTCAAAAACCGCTGGCTCGCTGCCAGCGGTTTTTTATTGATCGCAAGCCAGCGCCTTTTTTCAATCATTCTCTTCAGTGATGGAAATGCCAAACCTGATCCTCCTCCCCGCTTTTCGCGTGGGCCGCACCTGCCTCGGGCTGATTATTTTCTTCACGGCTTCTGTGCTATCCGCCCAACTGCGCGAGCCGGTTCGCTCCATCCGCATGCATGGAGAAATTGAGTCCAACGGACGCGCACTCAACCTGACACAGGTTGTCAAAGGGCAGGACCTAATCCGGGCATCGATTATGGCACCCGTGGGAAGCACCAGTGTAACGGTTTACTTCAACAACAAAAAAATCTACCTGGAGGAAGACCTGCCGGATAAAAAATCCCTGCGGGAACTCTCCGGCGAAGATGCCGCCGCCTACCTGCTCGACCTGCTCGCGCTCAACCCGGCCTATCACTTCCATCCGGAGAAGGGCTTCAATTTACAGCACCCGCTCTTCGCGGGCTTTTCATTGGAAATTAAACGCGCCGAACCTCCGGAGGGTGCCGAGCCAGTCGAGCCGGGCGACCCCGACAAAGAAGTCCGCCCGATCGAGTATGTCCGCCTCATCGACCTGTCGCTCGCCCGCAATCCGATCATCCGCACCATACGTTACCTTGAAAACTTCCCCGCAGGCAAACACGGGCAAACGCCCCGCAAAATCGCGTTCATTGACGACACGACCGGTCAGGGCGGAACAATTACCCTAAAAGAGTTCCATTACAATGTAGGGCTCGCAGATTTTTTATTTCAGCCTAAAGGTATTGCTTCTGATCGCACCAAAAAAAGATGAGTTCAAACGCATTGAAATGCATCCATGGATAAAGCCTGCAGGCGTCATTCTTAGCGATTACCTCTTTACCCTCAAGCCGGCATAGCAACACACCAGCCTGATCTGTGGGTGTCACTTGCGCTGACCTGCCCTGGATTTCACACTCGGTCCATCCACCCACTTGCTTTCGATCTGCACGACCTTAGGGAATTCCTGTGAACCATGTTCATTTTTCTGGATTTGACCGACGACGAGATCGACCCCGGCGCTACCGACGACGCGATTATTTTGACGCATGCCGGCCAGGTGGCTGATGCCGTCATGCCAGTCGAGGTGGACCACGCCCAGATCCTGAGGAATGCGCACCCCCTCTGCGACTAAAGCATCATAGAGTTCCACCTTATTAGTAATGACGACATCGGGCTTGAGCTTCTTGATACGGGCCGTGGCCTTAGTCGGCGCGTGCAGATCGAACGGCACAAGGCTAAGATGGTTCCTGGCGGATAAGCTACGGGTGGCACTGTAAAAACCAGCACTGAATTTATTATCCAACAGGTCATCATCTGCAACTGGAACGACCAGCATGGGCCGTTGATAGCCAAGCTCGATCACCTTATGCGTTGCATTTCGCGCCGTCAAATATTGGTCATTGGAGGCGCAGTCTAGGTTATCATTCAGGTGTGTCACCCCAATGACCGAACAAGCAAAGTTATACCAGAATTTGATATACCCGGCCCCAATGGTATCCGGATTTAACGCGGCAATTAATATAAGGCCATGGATACCCCTGGTTTCCATAATTTGCTTCAACCGCTCGAGACGCATATCAGGCTGTTGCAGCCAAAACTCTTCCACGCCATAGCCAAGCTGTTCCGCACGGCGTAAGACGCCCTCACGGAGCCGACGGAAGGTGTGATTTTGGGTGAGGTCGCGCAGCGGCGAACAATTAATCAGCCCAAGATTAGCCTGGAAGGCAGGTTGCCGCCCGGCACGTAACTGGGTCATCAGCGAGTCCACCACCGCGTTGCGGCGATAGCCCATCTCGTTTGCGATCTGCTGAATGCGGACCCGGGTCGGTTCCGAGATGCGCGGGTCGTTGCGCAAAGCCAGCGACACCGCAGATTTACTTACGCCGGCGGCGTCGGCAATCTGTTGCATGTTGGGGCGGCGGTCAGGGATCTCAGCCATGTAAACAGTTGAATGGAGGCTTATGTAAAGGGCAAGCGATATCTCTATTCAACGGTCAAACCACAGCGAGTGTTTCGATGTCGGGAATTTAGACTAGGCTCACTTTCAATTTATTAAGATTAAGCTTATATTAAAAAGCTGCCCTATGTTACCCCTCCTAAAAACTCTAAAAACTCCTCGCAAGCTACGGCTTACAATCGGCTTGTGCGCACTTATTTTGTCGTCAATATCGCAACTCAAAGGCGAGGCAATGTTGCAATATTTCAACACGTCGTGGGCCGAAATCACGCGCAAGATGCCGGAATTGGCCGAAGTGGGCTATTCCTCGCTCTGGTTGCCGCCCCCCACAAAAGCCAGCGGTGGCCTTTCTGTAGGCTACGATCTCTGGGATCCCTTCGACCTCGGCAGCAAGGACCAGCGCAACACCGTGCGCACCCGGTATGGCACGGAGGCCGAGTTGCTCGAACTGATCCGCACCGCCCACCGCTTCGGCATACGCGTCTATTTCGATAATATTATGAACCACCGGGCCTTCGACATACCCGGATTCAATGAGAACACGCCCATCGACATCTACCCCGGAATGGTGCCGGAGGATTTCCACTTACGCACCACTCAGGAGGGCTTCTACCGCAAGTGGGATAATACCCGCGACTGGAACAGCGCCTGGCAGGTGCAAAACCTGGGCTTGGCCGACCTGATTGATATCGCGCAAGAACCCGGCACGACCAACTTTAACTTCGGCCCGAGCGAAGGCAGCACTTTCCCGAAGATCCAATTCATCCGCGACCTGGAGCGCCCCGAGCAGTATGCCTACGACAAGGACGGCAACTACGTCGGTTTTGGCGGCCTCATCGACCTCGCCGAGACGCTTCTCAACGATGAGGGCAATCCCACGTCCGACGAAGGCCAGATCCGTGCACGCGCTCAGCAATATTTGCAGGATAATGAAGTCATCTACAGCGAGTATGTAGGGGACTATCTCAACCGTGCGGCCCGCTGGCTGATGGATCGCACAAAGGCCGACGGCCTCCGCCTCGACGCGGTCAAACATATCCGTGCCGACTTCTTCGGTGCCACGTTTGGCGCCGACAAAGACAGCAGCGATTACGGTTACCTCGGACAGGTGCAGCGCCAGTTTAACCTCACTCGCGGCTTCTCTGACCTGAACCACCGCGACACGGTCTTCAACACTGACGCGCCGCGCGATGACGCCATGGTCTTTGGCGAACACCTCGGCGAACCTCCCGGCTACGGTCCTTACTTCGATGCCGGCATGCGCCTGATCGACAATCCCCTGCGCCAAGAGTTCAACAACCGTCTCGGCAGTCCCTTTGCCGGGCTCAACGGCTTTGACAATCCCGGAGCCGGCGGCTTCGCCCCGGGCCTCACCGTAATGCACGCGCAAAGTCACGACAACGACTTCGCCACGCGCCGCGAGCTGCAGCATGCCATGTATTTCACCCGCGCCGGACTCGGCCTGCTCTATACCGACGGCAACTACCAGGCTGAAACCCTCGGCGAATCCGGCGGTGCCTTTCCCCGCCACGCCAACACTTCCTTTTTGGGCCAATGGGATGACGCCCGCGTGCCCAACTTGCTCTACATCCATGAGCAGTTCGCCCGCGGCTATCAGCAGGGGAAGTGGTCCGATGAAGATGTGGTCATCTACGAACGTATCGACAAACGCGAAAACGGCGACATGCCCGATGCCGACGGCGTGACTCTTCTCTTCATGCTCAACGACAACTTCGCCTTGGGGCAGGGCCGCAGTTTCGACAGTAGCTTTCTTTCCGGCGACTATCTCTACAATTACTCCACTTACGGCGGCGGCTTTTATAAATACGCAGGCGAGATCGAAGACGGATCGACGGTTATACCGCCCGGAGGCTACTTTGCCTTTTCCTGGAAGAACCCCGACCCGTCCGAGCTTTGGGCGGCTGCCGGCGGACGCCCGATCACCTTCTACCAGAGCGGTGAAGAAGTCGGAACGGTCGATGTGCTCCGCCGCGACGGCCCCAACGGCGACGCCGACTTCCACGGTGATACCCTGCCCGCCTCCAGCCGGCCCATCATCAGCAACAGCGATAGCGACGACTTCGCCTATACCGCGACTGTGCCCCGGATCACCGACGGGAACGACCTCGACATCGTCGCCCGCGTCGACGGCTCGGCCGAAAACGTCCTCTTCCGCCTCGACGGCGGCATCGACCTGAACGGCACCCGCCCCGCCTCGACCAATGTGGACATCGCCAACGAAGACCCAGTCGACCGCGACCATCCCCCGGGCCTTTCATGGGACATGTTTCTCGGCTACGAACAGCCGAGCTTCATCCACCGGATCCACCCCGAGCTCTTTGCCGCCCAAGTCACCGGAGCGCGCGACATCACCGGCTCAACCGGCGCAGAGACCTACAGTATCGACATCGGCACCGGCACCTTTATCATCAACGAAGGCAGCGGCACTCGTCTCATCGACGGTGACACCGCAGGCTTTCTTTATCACGACCCCGAAGTCGCAGTGACGGGCGATGCCGACGTCAGCGGTAACATGTTCGTAAACGACGGCACCAATATCACGCTCTGGGCCAAGACCAATTCCGTCGGCAGTGGCTACCACATGCACGTCTACTACACCACCGACGGCAGCTTTCCCGAGGGCGCGGCTGGCGACGACCTCGGCAGCACTCGGGTCGCGCCGATGAACTTTCAGCACAATGACGACAGCGGCGATACCGACTGGTGGATGTCCGCCTCGATCCCCACCCCCGCGATCGGTGAAACTCTCCGCTACAAGATAGCTATCTTCAAGGAAAGTGCCTCCAGTTGGTTCCCTGGTAGTCCAGATGCGGTCAATCGCAAAACGAAGATGCTCTCGAAATACGCAATCAACGATTACGACGCCACCGCCGTTACCTACTACCCACACTTCGACTACGCGACCAACGCGGAGGGGACTCCGCTCACAGTGACCGGCCTCGAAGAAGGATTCCACATCTTGAACGCACGCGCCTTTCTTGGGCGCTCCGGTAGAACCTCCATCTACAACACTTTCAAGCAGACTTTCTACTACGACACCGAGCGTCCGCAGGGTGAAATCCGTTTCCCCGAAAACGATGGCGACACCGTGGGCGGCTCCAGCTACGGGGTTGTTGTCCGCACCGATGCTACCGTCGAGGAAGTCTGGTATCGTATCGAGGATTCCGATACATCCAACGACGACGTCGAGACCGGTTCCCGCGCAGGCAACGGAGTCGGCTTCGAGCCTTTCATCGACTCCGACCGAAACGGCACCCGTAATCCGGGTGAGGCCTTCGAAGACCTTAACGGCAACGGCACGTGGGATGATAACTTGACTGAAAACTGGGCGCGCGCCAGCGAACGCACCCCTAGCCTCGCAATCACCCCCTCCGACCCCGCCTTCCGCAAGGAGTGGCGCTTCGACTATATTAACATTCCCTCCAGCGGCACCGCCGACATCAAGGTCCGCCTCCGCGAAATATCGTCATCAGACTTTGAAGATTTTAGCTTGTCCGATGCAAACGGCCACTACAGCACCCTTGTGCGCACGGTCAATACCGCCGGCCCGAACGAACGCATGTTCGTCGCCTTCCCCTCGCAGGACGAGCAAACTGTGGACGACAGCTACGTGCTAAAGACTTACTTCTCCAAGTCGCTGGCCGACGGATTGAGCGAGCAGCAACTCCTCGACCGCTTCCTTATCCGCATCGGTTCGACCGAGACCAGTGATGGCGGCGTGGCCCAGAGCCGCGACAACTACAGCATCGTCTTCGACGAAACGGCCGACTACCACGCCCTCGCCTTCGACCTGCCGAACCTCTTCAACGACGTGCCCAACTACGATCATAAGATTACGGTCACGCATGATCGTCCGGCCCCCGCGACCAACTTTGAGGCGATCCGTATCGTGCGCGCACTCCCGGTTTCCACCCCGCGTGTTTTCATCGTCAATCCGCCGGAATTCGATTCGGACGGACGCGCTTACGAGATCGTTCTCCCTGACATCCCGAGCCCCGATCCGGAAGACCGGCAGTTCACTATTCAGGTCTCAACCAACCTCGATGCGACAGGCGTCGTGATCGACTTTGTCAACCTCAAGGGATCGAGCATCGGTGCGCCCGCCACCTCAGAGGAAGGTAACAGCCTGTTCTGGAACTTTACTTGGTCCGATATCGCCGAAGGCAGCTACCGCTTCACCGCCACCGTCAACTCGCCCGACGGAACCGCAACCGCCGACCGCAATACTACTGTCCTCTACCGCGAACGCGTCGAAGACGACGACGGGGATGCAGACGACGATGACGACGGTCTGCGCGACAGCGACGAAAGCACCCCGCAACTCCTGCCCAACCAGAGCCAAGATGGCGGCATCACCCCCGCCCCGAAACCGAATCCCGAGCAATGGACCAACGGTGAGGTCCATGTTTACTACGCCTACGGCAGCTCCGATCCACTCTCGCCCGACAGCGACGGCGACGGTCTCCCCGACGGTCTCGAAGTCGGCTGGCGCACGGCCGATAACCCGCCCACCGATCCGACCACCGATACTGACGGCGACGGCTTTCCCAACTTCATCGGCGACCTCGATCCGCCCTTTTATAATACACTAACCGATAATTTCGGTCGAGTGCCTGGGGTAGACAGTGCCAGCCAGGGCGGTGATCGCGCCCGCCAGGCAGCCGGCTCCGTCACCGACCCTTCCGATCCAGACAGCGACGATGACGGTATTCCCGATGGTATCGAAGACGCCAACCGCAACGGCTGGGTTGACGGCGACGGTGAGACTCTTCCCACCACATTCGCGCCCTACTTGGAACGCGACTGGCCGAACGGCGTCATCGATCCCGGCGAAACCTGGTCCGAGACCGACCCGAACAATCGCGACACCGACGGCGACGCAGCCAGCGACGGCTACGGCGAAGACAAGAACTTCGACGGCCTCATCGAGGGTGATCTCAATACCGACCGCAACTATGATATGGGCGAGGCATGGTCCGAAACCGATCCGCTCAACGCCGATACCGACGGCGACGGCCTCCCCGATGGATGGGAAATTAACAACGGTCTCGACCCGCTGGTCAGCGACAGCGACAGCCTGCGCACTGCCACAGCCGATGACGGCGATCCCGACCTCGGCGCTACCGGCGACCCCGACGGCGACGGCTTCACTAACGCGCAGGAACTGGCCAACGGCACCCGCCCGCTGGAGAACGACAACGTGCCTCCGCCGCCCGCCAATTCGATCGTGATCGGTCCCGGTGCGAACGACACGGTCGGCGATGCGGAGAATCTCAACGAGTTCACCGACTGGACGATCAATGATCTGCTGGTGCTCGACGAATACGACGGCAACGGCACCAACAATCAGGGCACTGACATCTACCCCGCCTACGACGGCTTCGACAGCTCCCGCGATATCGTAGCCTTCTATTTCCGCGACGGTGGCGGCGACGGCAAGCTCTACTTCCGCCTCGACCTTCACGACCTCCAGCCCTTTGCCGAAGAAGGCAACCTCGACGCCTATATCGTGATCGACACGGGCAATCCCGCCGTCGGCGAATCTGCCCTGCCCGAAGACCTCGATACCCGCACCGAAATGAAGTGGGAAGCCGTCGTCGCCATCTACCAGACCGACAGCGGAGCCGTCTACGTCGACACCGACTCCGGCGACAACACCACCGCCATCGGCGAGGACCTGTTCGCGACCGGCGTCGTCCGGCGCACCCAGGCCATGCCCGACGGATTCAGGCAGTCCTACTACAACTCGCAGCTCGATGCGCTGGAAACATCCATCAGCCGCCAGGCACTCCTCGACGCCGGCTGGAACGGCAATGCCGACACGCTCAACTTCCAGGTATTCACCACCCGCGACGGCACCCAGAACTCGACCACTCCCGGCGCGGGCGATATCGGCGGACGTAGTGACATTCGTGATACGATCTACGACGATTTTATCGCCTCCGCCTACTTTCGTGACCAAAGCAGCATCGCGGGCGATAAGAGTGTGCTGCGCGCATGGTTTAGTCGCAGCGGTTCCAACGACCGCGGCAAACGCGCCAAGGTCGCCCTACTCGCCCATGGCAATGAGCCGATCCGCGCGGCCAGCGAGATGCACGAGCGTATTAACGACGGCGCGGGCACCGGCTATTATCGCCTGATCGATTCGCACGATGCCTTCAATGCGCCAGCTAACCTTCACATTACGCCCACCCTCGCGTCAGCACTCCAATGGGCCGCCGTCGATCCCGCAGTCAATAAACCCTGGCGCGACGGCCCCCTCCTCAACGGCCGGATCGCCGGTCTCCTTCTAGATGGCAATGCCATGCTCTTCGGCACGACTTTCGCCGATCAAGTCGTGCCCTTCGCACCAACCTCGTTCACCGAAGACAGCGTCGAACTGGCCGAAAATATACTCGCCGAGATCTACGGCACCGCGCCCTCCTCTGCTATTTTCTGGCCCGCTGAGCGCGTAGCCGACGACGGCGTCCTCGCTACCGTCCAGGCGATGGGCTTCACTCATACGGTCGTCGACCAGATGCGTCACTACTTCAAGTGGTTCGGCCGCACCAGTGCGCTCGGCGAGGCAGGCTACCGGATCAATGATGTCAACAACGTCAAACTCTTCCCCATCCACGACTTCGCCAGCACCTTCCTTTTCCAGAACCACGACAGCGGCCTGAACTTCCCGCTCCGTGAGCTGCTCAGCCGCCGCGCTCGTAGCGACAGTCAGGACCAGGTGCTGAGCCTGCTCAGCGACTGGAACGACTTCCGCACCGGCACCAATGCTGACGCTTACGACCTTAACTTACGCTGGCTCGCCAACCGCCCCTGGATCGAAGTCGTTACCTTGGAGGACGTGGCCAATGGCAACGTCGACCTGTCCCAACCGGCCGACGGCAATGGCGACACCTGGGGCACCGTCGCCCGCGGCACGGGACTCAGCCTCGAAACTACGGCCAAGGACTCCATCGACCACGCCACCCAGGGCAACTATGAGAACTGGTATCTCGGACAACCCGGACGTGAGGAGGGACTCGCCAACAAGATCTTCGATATCCGCAGCGGCGTGCCCGTGACGGATGCATTCGGGCAAGTCGGTGTCGACGGCATCGCCGACGACGCCTGGACAGCTGTTGACTCAATCGTTTCCCCAACGAGCGGCACCGCCCAACTCGCGCGTGCCACCGCTCACGCCGCCATGTTTGTAACGGCGTTCCACGAACAGCAGAACAACGACCTCAGTAAGTTCAGCACCGGCGACTACATCTATCCGGATACGGATTTTAACAACCTCGCCGAGTTCTCCCAACTCGCGCAGTCGCAGATGCGCTTCGCCGCACTCTACAATCGGGTCGATATCTGGGCCGACAACCCACCCGCCACGGCCGAAGCCTTCGCGCAGGATGTGGATCTCGACGGCGAGCTGGAATATCTTATTTATAATACCACCACTTTTGCCATCTTCGAAGCCATCGGCGGGCGCTGCGTCGCCGCCTTTGTGCGCAACCCCGAAACCGGTGAAGTGCATCAATCGATCGGCACCCACCCCGCCTACGCAGGCAGCGTGACCGAAGCCGAGGGCATCGCCCATGTGGACAACGGCGAAGTCGGTGCCAAGCGCACCTCCGCCTTTAAGGACTGGTTCGCCGACGGCATCGGCGGCGGCACCTCCCAGTATGTCAACGCCGTTTACGGCGTGGTCACCAGCGCTTCCGGAACGGGCTGGACCTTTACCGCGCCGGGCGGCCACATCGTTAAGACGATCACCCTGCGTGACGAGACGCCCACGCTGGAAGCCGCCTACAGCCTGAGCGGCGACGTAGATAAGCTCTTCGTCCGACACGGCCTCTCGCCTGACCTCTGGAACCTGATTGCCCGTGGACAATACGACCTCGACCCGCTCGTATTCGACGCCTCCGCCAGACAGCTCCGCCTGCTCAATCGCGGCAACGGTCGCCCCGTCGGCCTCATCGCCAGCTACGATACCAGCAGCAGCTATGTCGGCAGTGCTGTCGATGACGCCCCCGGAACCACCGAATGGGATGCCCGCAACATGCGCAATCAGGCACTCATCGAACAAGTCGAGCTGACTAATCTGGAGGGCGAGACCAGCTTTACTCTCAGCCTCACCCTCGAAACGGATGCCAACGACAGCGACGGCGACGGCCTGCCCAACTGGTGGGAGCGTGACCAGAACCTCGATCCCGATGACGGCACTGGCATCCACGGCGCCGACGGCAACGACGATGGCGATGCCTTCACTAATCTAGAGGAATACGTTCTCGGTCTCGATACAGGAGTGGCCGAGTTTAACGGCCTGCCCCGCGGCACCATCGCCCCCACCGAAAGCGGGGGCTTCACCGTCACCTTCCCTGTCCTCGCCGACCGCACTTACCGAGTCTGGTATGTCGACGACTTGACCGGCACCTGGCAGCCCGCCAGCTCCGCCTTCTTCGTCGCCCAAGACAATGACGCCTACGTTTTTACCGACGACGGCACCACCACCGCGCCCGACCCCAATATGATCGACGCCCGCTTCTACCGCATCGAAATCTCAAGATAAGTCCAAACAGCGTCATGAAACTACACCATCGAATTCTCATCCTCTGCTGCACGCTATTTGCGACACAGTCCGTCCTCGCCCAGTTTGAAGACATCTGGCACACGCCGTCGGATGCCCGTTCCGAACTCAGCGGTGTCACCATGCGCAACCCCCTCTTTCCCGGCGTCGATGCCACTGCCAACTTTTATCAGGGCGTCAACAAATTCGAAGGGGCCAACCAAACCGGAGGCATTTTTTACTACCGCGTGGATAGCGGAACCTGGCAATCGAGCACTTTAAACTTTAATACCGAAGACGGCGACCTGCAGTTCTGGTCGGTCGACTTGAACATGCCCACGAATGTGGGTGCGCAGGTGGAGTATTATTTCTTCGTCACCCTCGACAACCGCAACGACACCTACCTTTACAAAGGCACTGAGTCGGGCGATGCGCAGGGCAACGCCAAATCGCTCACCCAAGCCGATGCCGAGGCAGCCCCCTACACTTTCTCCGTGGGGCCGACCTCCGCCTCTGGAAACGCCGCTTTGACCGTCAACGACATCAACGCCAATTATGCCACGTTGAACTTTTATATAGACGAAATTGAGGGCGTTGACTTTCCGGAACTCGAAATCGTTCTCGATCCCGGAGTCCCCAACCCCAGCGACGTCCAGATTTTCACCAACCTGAACAACCGTGAGCGCGCCGACGATGACTGGGATGGCGACGGAATCGAAGACGGCATTATTCCGCCCGACGGCAATACGATCACACTCCTCGATACCGACACTTACTTTCAGGCCTATGCCATGTCGCCGAACGGCAGTGGCGACTACACTCTCACCCTGCCGGTAGAAAAAACCGGAGCCTACCGGGTAACCGCCCGCTTCAAAAAAGACGGCGACACCGAGTGGACCTGGCTCCGGGACGAGGGAATTCGCGATCTCGCCATCGTTGTCGCGCCGACGATTGCCCGTGACATGTCGATGTATGAACTCCATGTGACCAACGCCAATGCGACCGGCCCTTCGTTCAACCAGCGCGGCACCTTCGAGGATTTGCACGACCCGAACGCCCGCGTGAATATGGACTGGCTCAACAATCTAGGGCTGAACTGGATCTGGTTTCAGCCCTTCCACCCCCAGGGCATCGACGGGAGGGAAACCGACCCCGCAACCGGGCAACCCTACGATCCCGGCAGCCCCTACTCCATCCGTAATTTCTGGGAGATCAACCCACTCTACTCCGCGCAATACGATGGCGCGCTCCCCGATCCTGTGAGCAACCCCTCCAACTACGCAGCGGCCATGCAGGCCTTTCAAAATTTTGCCGCCAATGCCGATCTAGCAGACGTCAATCTCATGCTCGATTTCCCCTTCAACCATACGGCTCCGGATGTCGTCCTGGCCGATAAAGGAGTCGAACTCTTCGCCCCCGATGGCAACCCCGGCAGCTGGCAACCGGGTGATCTGATGCGCGACCGTGTGCCGCAGTTCTTTTCCACCAACGGTGGGGAGGGTTCACCCGCCTACTCCGCTCCCGCCGAGTCCGCCGCCGGTCTGGCCGTCGCTCCGGACCGGAACGACTTCGGCAAGTGGAACGATGTCCGCGATGTTTATTTCGGCAACTACTCCACCCTGGTCACTGGCTATCCGGACGCCGAAACCAGTCGGGCGATCGTGCGCAACGAAGACGACCTTATGTTTTACGATTCCATGGGGCCGGAAACCATCAACGTCTGGCGCTACTTCGGCGAGGTGCTCCCCTACTGGATCGAACAGTCCGGCCACCGTGGCTTCAACTCCACCCCGAGCGATGGCGACACCGCCACTCGCGCCGACCTCGACAGCACTGGTATTGACGGCCTGCGCAAGGACTTCGGACAGGGTCTGCCCCCACAGGCCATGGAGTATATTATCAATCGCACCCACTCCGTAAAATGGAATTTCGTTTTCATGTCCGAAAGTCTGGACGGCGAGCAGGTGACCTACCGTTCCAGCCGCCACTTCGCTATTCTGAACGAAAACATTGTCTTTCCCTTCAAAGACGCCACCACCACACAGGGTTACCGCGGGATCTTTGAAACCCGGCGGGACGCCTATGGAGACAGCCTCGTGCTACTCAACAATCTTTCCCACGACGAAGAGCCGTGGGCCGACCCCTGGCAGCCCCTCATCCGCTACGCGGCGGCGAGCGCAAATGACGGTGTTCCGATGATCATGTATGGCCAGGAAATCGGAGCCGCCCAGAAAATGCAGGACGCCATCCCTCAGGGTTCATGGGACTACTACGAAGTCAATTTTGGTAAGAACATCCCCAACTTCAAAAAATGGAATTCGATGCAGCCACAGTGGACGGCATGGGATAATAATGATCTCGGCGTTCAGCATCTCTACCCGGTCTATTCCGCCATCGGAAAGGCCCGGCAATTCAGCCCCGCCCTGCGCTCAAACAATCGCTGGTTTCTCAACCGTCAGGCCGACGGCCTGCCGCGCGATGAAATTCATGCCGTTGCCAAATATACTGAGCCCTTCGCCCCAGCCGCTTCCCAGGATATCGTCTTTGCTTTCGTCAACCTGCGGCGCGACAACACCTCAGCCGACACCTTCGGTATCCCCTCCGCACTGGCCGATCCGCTTGGAATCGATCCAGGCCGCAGCTACAACGTGAAGAATATTGCCGCCTACACGGGTCGCTCCAACGAATTCTCCGACCGCCGCGACACTTGGCTCTGGGGCGCGTCTGGACGATCTGGACAGGATATTCGAGACAACGGCATTTTTGTCTCACTCAACCCAGTCCCCTCCGATGAATCCACGTGGGAGACCGCACCCTTCGAGGCCCAATACCTCAAGCTTTACGACATCACCGCTCCCGCCGCTACTCCGGTCCAGCCCCAGATGCCCAATGCCTATCCCTATGCAATCGGCACCGACGCCACTTTTGACTGGTCGGATGTGCCCGCCGATACCGGCGGGGTCGTCCCACACTATGAAGTCACCGTCATCATCAACAGCGGGGACTCCACGACTTTCCTCGTCCAGGAGAGCGAATTCACCGTCATCGCAGAAGTCGGGAACCAGGTCTCCATCTCTGTACAGGCAATTAATCCTAACGACCCCAGCAGACAGGGGCCGACCAGTGCGCAGAGCCAGGCTATCAAACTGCTCTCCCCGGACGGCGACAAAGACAGCGACGGCATGAGCAACGCCGACGAAGCTATCGCCGGAACCAACCCGCTCGACAACAGCTCCCGCTTCAAGGTCGACAGCACCACCGTGGCATCCGACGGCGAGGTCACGATTACCTGGACGCCCTCCCCTAGCCGTAGCTACGCCCTCCAGGCATCAACCACACTCGCCACGGGATCCTGGACCAGTCTGGCCACCGGACTCACCTCCGGCAGCTACACCGACACCACCGCCGACGAGGAGCCGCAAAAATTCTTCCGTATCATCGTGGAATGATCACCGACTGGACGATCACGGCGCAAAAGAAAAACACCTGCAGCCGTTAACAGCAGACAGACCGATGTCCGCCACCAAAAAGCTGACAAACCGGCCTACAACCCGCCGAATCTCACAACAATTTTTTATGATCCGACTCCAAAGCCTCCGTCTTTGCCTGCTTCTCCTCGTCTTTGCTACCCTAGCCACCGCTCTCCACGGCCAGAGCGGCACCTCCCCCGATTGGGCGAAGGACGTGGTCTGGTATCAGATCTTCCCCGAGCGCTTCAACAACGGCGATCCTAGCAACGATCCTATCCGCGCCTCGCTCGATAATCCGCGGCAGGTTACCCCCGAATGGGAGGTGATGGACTGGGAGTCCGAGTGGTTCGACCGGGCCGATTGGGAAAAAGCGCAGGGCGGCGACTTCCAAAGCACTCTCCAGCACCGCCGCTATGGCGGCGACCTCCAGGGCGTGATCGACAAGCTCGATTATCTCAAAGAACTCGGGATCACCGGCATCTATTTCAACCCCATCTTCCACGCCAACTCGCTCCATAAATACGACGCCAACTCCTTCCACCATATTGATCCCCACTTCGGGCCGGACCCCGAGGGCGACCTTGCTCTGATCGCCGAAGAGTCCAGCAACCCGCGCACATGGCAATGGACAGCCGCCGATAAGCTCTTCCTCAAGCTACTCGAAGAGGCCAAAGCCCGCAGCATCCGAATCATTATCGACGGCGTCTGGAACCACACCGGGCGCGACTTCTTCGCCTTCGCCGATATCCGCACTAATTTTCAAAAGTCCCGCTACGCCCGCTGGTATAATATTATCGAATTTGACGACCTCCGCACCGCTCGAAACGAGTTCGACTACCACGGCTGGTATGGCTTCAAGAGCCTACCCGAATTCGCCAACGACGCTTCGGGTAACAATCTCGCGCCCGGGCCCAAGCGCTACGTCTTCAATGCCACCAAACGCTGGATGGATCCCAACGGCGACGGCGACCCCTCCGACGGCATCGACGGCTGGCGCCTCGACGTGGCCGAAGAAGTGCCCGCCGGATTCTGGCGGGAGTGGCACGCCTACATCCGCGAAATCAACCCAGAAGTCTTTACCTCGGCCGAGATTTGGGGCAGCGCGGGCGACTATCTGCGCAACACGCACTTCAGTGCCGCCATGAACTACCGCGGCTTTGCCATCCCGGTCAAAGGCTGGCTCATCGACGGGAACATCACGGCCACCCAATTTGCGGAGCGCCTCCGCCAGGAACGCGAGAGCCACGACAGCGAGACGGCCCACATCCTGCAAAACCTGGTCGACTCCCACGACACCCAGCGGGTGGCCTCCGCCATCGTTAACCGCGACACCTGGAACGCTTACAAAAACGCCGACTGGTTCGACTACGACGACGGCGAGCGCGTTTACGCCCGCACCCCCGGCTACGACAACAGCCCGCCCGATGCCGACGGCCGCCGCATCTGGAAGATGGTCGCGCTACTCCAAGCAACCTACGTTGGTGCGCCCATGATTTACTACGGCACGGAGCTTGGCATGTGGAGCGCCGACGACCCCGAAGACCGCATGCCTACTTGGTGGCACCGAAAGGATCAGGAAATTTTCAACAGTTACCAAAGTGCCCTACAACTGCGCCATGCGCACCCCGCTCTGCGGCGAGGCGACTATCGTGTGCTAGAGACGCGCAACGATGCGCAAGTCTTCGCCTTCGAGCGCCGGTTGGAGGACCAACGTCTCGTTGTCGTGCTCAACCGCAGCAAAGGGGAAGCCACCCTCGGCAATGACTATCTCGACGGCCTGCAAGTCATTTTTAGCACCGATCCCGCAGCCAGCACCCGGCGACTGCCGCCACTCAGCGCAGCGGTGTTTGGACAATACGATGGTCCAGAGCCGTCACTCTTACCGCTCATTCTCCAGAAAAAATAATACCTTCTGCATCGGCAACCTCACGGAAATTGCGTTCAAAGACCCCGCTTGTCTCATTAATTTTCTCCTTGATTGCATCGTTGGCTTCTTCCCCTTTCGATCCTGTCGAGTAGAGATGGTAGCCGAAAAAATCCCAATCATTCGGTGTGTCCTCCCACTTATACCAATAAATGTAAGGGTTGCCCCAAGGATCCAGCAGTGCCCCTGGATTACCACTCCCATCAACCGAGAAGTTGAATTTGGTAATATCAAGAAACTTTGGTGCCTTCACAACCTCGTCATCATCGAGACTATCATCAACCTTAAATACCTGATCCAGGACTTTCTGTGGATCGAATTTCAACCGACCGGTTAGCGCATAGAGCATCATCACGCTAGTGACATCCACTTCTATTTCAGATTCATTAAAATCCATTTGAGATTGTGGATAGTCCCCAGAGTCAGAATCGTGCCGGGGGTAGTCCCCGTAGCGTGCTTTATACTGTTCGAGTGCCTGCGAGATCGCAGCCAGCTCGACTTTTACTTTGGCCCGATTCTGCGCGTTTCGCACGCCGTTTGAGATACCGAAAGTGATTGCCGCTAAAATCGCGATCACGGCAAAAACCATGAGCAACTCAATGAGCGTAAAACCACTGCGAGAGATGTTTGATTTTTGAGGCAAGGGATGAAGTAGATTGTTAGGCATTGGGTTCGGGGGTATAAGCAAGTTAATGATCAAAAGTATCCCGCATCGGCAACGCTGTGTCAACTCTGTCAACAAATGGCCCCGAAAAATAGCCAGAGCCTTTCATCTGGAAATTTCAGGCAAGAGTGACGTCCGGCTGCTGCCTATTTGCGCCAACCCAACGGGATAGGACCACCCCTGTTCAAAGCGGCAACGGAAACATCGATAGCGCTAGGGCGGCAAAGCCGAGAAAAAGGAAAAAGCCAACGACATCGGTCACGGTAGTCAGCATGATCGCCGAGGCCAAGGCCGGATCGATCCGGAGCGCTTTGAGCCCAAAGGGGATGACCACCCCTGCCAGACTGGCCGCCACCATATTAAGTAACATCGCGGCAAAGACGACGACGCCCAGTGCGATGTTCTGCTTCCACACCCAGGCAATCAGCCCGACGACGATCCCGATCGCCAGCCCATTCAGCAGCCCGACGATCAACTCTTTCACCAGAATTGCCCGCTGCCCCTTATCCGGCACATCCCCGAGCGCCAGCGAACGCACCACGATGGTCAGCACCTGCGTGCCCGCGTTACCACCCTGCCCGGCGATGATGGGTAAAAATACGGCCAGCACCGCATACTGCGCGATGGTGCTCTCAAATATCGCAACCACGGAGCCAGCCATAAAGGCCGTTACCAGATTCACATAGAGCCAGGGTAGCCGCTTCTGCACCGATTCCTTCCAGGGTGTTGCCGTGCTCTCCTCACCGGACAGACCAATCATGCGCTGCATGTCCTCGGTGGCCTCTTCTTCCATGACGTCCATGACGTCATCACTTGTCACCAAACCCCGCAGCCGCTGAAAATCATCGACCACCGGAACCACCGAAAAGCCGTAGTGCTTGAACATCCGGGCGAGCTCCTCTTGGTCCGCATGCACCGAAATCGCCCGCACCTCGCGGATCATGATGTCACGGACCAGTCGCTCCGGCTTGCTGAATAATAGATCGCGAATCCGCAACACCCCGCGCAGCCGCTCGTTCGTGTCGGTCACGTAAACGTAGAAGTAGCCATCTGTTTGGCTCAGGTCTTCCATGCCGCGCAAGCGTTCAATCGTCTCCGCGATCGTCAGATCTTCGAGCACCGAGATCACTTCGGTCTGCATGATGCCGCCCGCCGTGTCCTCCTCATACTTCAGCAAGTCGGAAATCTCCCGGGCATCGCCTGGGGGCAACTGCTCCATGATCTTCTCCAGGCGTTCGGGTGAAATCTGCCCCAGCAAGTCCGCCACGTCGTCGCTAAACATCTCCCCGATAATTCCCGAGAGCCGCGAGACCCGCATCGACTCGAAGAGCAGCACCTGCGTATGAGTCGGCAGTTCCAGAATCACTTCTGAGGCCAAAGTATCCGGCAGTTGCCGCAACATCGACCGGGTCTTCTCAATCGTCAGGTCCCGAATCTCAACCGCAATATCGTGCGGATGCAGCTCTTTGAGCGCCGCGATCCATTCCGGATCATCGATCCGTGTCGATTTTTGCTTCGCTCTTTCTTCCATACGTCGCCCCATTCAAACCTGAGCTTGCGGACTGTAAAGACACGAAAGCACTGTTTGGAGAAATACCAGGGGCATTTAATACAGCAGCCTGCCCCCTTTCCCCGCTACCGAAACAGCAGGACCGGCCGCTTGGTGCCGCGGATCATTGCGGTGGTGGTGCTGCCGACGATCAGCTGCCTAATCCGTGAGTGTCCGAAGGCACCCATCACCAGTAGATCGGAGCCCTCGCGATTGATCGCTTCGGCGATGACCTCGTCGGGATCACCAGCGCGTAAATCGGCTTCCACATTGTAGCCCGCTTCAGTTAGCTTCAGTTCAGCTTCATGCAGGGACCGTTCGTGCTTCGATCCTCCTTTTCCGACACAAAGCAGGTGGCAGTCCAGCCCTTTCAGCAAGGGCTGCGAAACAAGATAATCGACGGCCTTGTTGGCGCTGGGCCCACTGTCGTAGGCGAAGACGAAACGCTCCATTGGCCAGACCGCCGTCGAGGCCACCAGCACGGGGTGCTTACAGCTCCGGATGACGCGTTCCAAATTGCTTCCGAGGTGCCCTTTCGAGAAGTCGGCATGGTTGCCGCGCTTACCGAGGACGATGAGATCGGCATCTTTGTCGTATTCAGCGATCGAGTCGCTCAGTCGCTCATGGCGCTGCATCGTGCTCACTCGATCCACTCCCGCCTCACGTAGGCGCTCCTCGGCATCGTCTAGGATCGCTTGGCCACGTTTCTGTGCAATTTTCGCGCGGGTCGCTTCCAGCTCTACCAGTTCCTTCATCAGCGCGGTGCGAGCACCCAGCCCGATGCTCCCACTGAAGTCGGCATTGAGCGGGTCGTCGTGGAGCGGGTCGAGCATGTGCAGCACATGGACCTCAGCATCGAGGCGCTTGGCCGCCCAAGCGGAGTAGTGGTAAACGCTGTGCGCGTAAACGGAACCATCGGTACAAGTGAGGATGCGTGCCATAGTCTTAAGTTTGCGGTGTTGGTTACAAGAAAGAGAAATTAATGTGCGCCCATTTCGTCCATCGCGCCGGGCTTGTCGTGTTTTGCGATACGGAGCACCAACGTTTTACTGGCTTCATTCATCCCCCGCAACTCTACTTCAGTGCCTTCACGACGAAATTTCAAGACAACCCGGTCGAGGGCATCGACTGAGGAAAGGTCCCAGAGGTGGGCGTGCGTCACATCAATTACGACTTTTTTCAACACCTCCTTGAAATCGAACGCCTCGGTAAACTGGTTAGCCGAGACGAAGAACAGCTGACCATAGACTCGGTAGGTGCGCTCGGTGCTCGACTCGCTTCGCTCGGAACGGATATCCACGAGTTGGGAGACCTTGTAGGCGAAGAACAGCGCACTGAGCAGCACACCCGCACCAACCCCGATCGCGAGATTATGTGTAAAAACCGTTGCTCCCACTGTCACCACCATGACCACACTGGAGGTCCGATTGTGCACCTTCAAATTTTTGATCGAGGACCAGCTGAATGTGCCAATCGATACCATGATCATGACCGCAACCAGTGCGGCCATCGGAATCTGCCGCACGATGTCGTCGAGCACCAGAATCAGAATCAGTAGAATAATCCCTGCCGAGAAGGTCGAGAGCCGCCCGCGACCGCCGGATTTGACGTTAATGATCGACTGCCCGATCATCGCGCAGCCGGCCATACCTCCAAAAAATCCAACGCCAATATTGGCAATGCCCTGGCCCGTGCACTCCCGGTTCTTGTCGCTCGGCGTATCCGTCAGATCGTCGACAATGGTCGCGGTCATCATGGATTCCAGCAAGCCGACCACGGCCAGCGGTATGGCGTAAGGCAGGATTATGGCAAGCGTCTCAAAGTTCAGCGGAATATCGGGGAGTAAAAACACCGGCATCGTGGCGGGCAGTTCCCCCTTGTCCCCGATGGTGGACAGACCATCGAGCCCGAGAGCGATGGAGACACCCGTCAGCACGACGATGCAGACCAGCGGCGAAGGGATCGCCGTGGTCAAGCGTGGAAAGCCATAAATGATCGCCAGTCCGGCCGCGACCATCGCATACATCATCCAGCCCTGACCGGCAAACTCCGGGAGCTGCGCCATGAAGATGAGAATCGCCAGCGCGTTGACGAAGCCGGTGACGACGGAGCGGGAAACGAAACACATCAGATTCCCCAACTTGAACACACCGGCCAGGATCTGCAGCACACCTGTCAGCAACGTCGTCGCCAGGAGATACTGCAGGCCGTGTTCCTTGACGAGCAGCACCATGAGCAGGGCCATGGCACCTGTTGCGGCAGATATCATGCCCGAGCGACCGCCCACAAAGGAAATCAGCACGGCCATGCAGAAAGACGCATAGAGCCCGACCTGCGGGTCAACACCCGCGATGATGGAAAATGCGATCGCTTCCGGAATGAGCGCGAGCGCCACCACGGCACCCGCGATGATGTCGCGGCGTGGATTAGCGAACCACTCGTTAAAATAGTTAGTCTTAGTCATTGCTTAGTAGCTCTCTCAAATTGAAGAAAGAGGTATGGTAGATCGACGAGCCAGCACGATTTGCCGCTCATCACTGAGTGACGTCATGGCTGCGCTTTCAAAAAAGTTGCGGATAAAGCGGCGACATTGACGGCTGGTCAAGCTCTTCTGGTAATTAACACTCTTGAACCGGTATCCCCGCTGCCTCGGCCAATTTTCTCTGCCGATGGTCAAAACTGATAAAAAGCTTGGGACCTAACTGACAGGCACAAGCAACGTGCAAGATGTCCATCGTCCGCCCGCCAAGCCTCGGCTTAAGAGCGGAGAGGCGCCTAAAATCGTCCATCAACTCCGCCCGGCGAATTTCGGGAACAAAGTATAAGCCCTTCGCCTTACGCCGCTGGAAGAGCACATACTGATGCTCTGCATCGACGTCGTCCAGTTCGCCCCGGAAAACTTTCAGTTGCAATGCATTGTGTAGCTCCATTTCGAGGATCTCCCAGACGGGGAGCGGTTCGGATTGCGCAACAACAAGACTTTGAACCTGCTCCGAACCCGCTTCACGCACAAAAAGTTTGAGGAATGCACTGGTGTCTAAATAAAGCATTTTCTACCAACGCCCTCCACGGTCTTCGGCAACCAGTTCTTCAGATAACAACCCCCTGCCCTCTGCAGCTGTCGACAAATGATCGTCCCACCGCAAAATCCCTGCGGGTTTAGCTGGCACGATGCGCACCGTCGGCTTGCCTCGGTTCAATACTTCGAAGGTTTCGCCATCGCGAACCTGTGCTTCTACCTCTGCCCAATGAGCCTTCATCTCCCGAACGGTAATTGATTTCATCATTCAAACCGATATTTAAAAATTTACATTTTGTCAATTTTAAAACATTCAGATAGAAGGATTTTAGTCGCTGATGCTTGGGCAAAGCAGGTATCAAGGGCTCCACCACCTCAAGCCAGAGAGTAAGCGCAAGAGTGCTTGCTAAAGTGGCGCACTCCCCAGAGTCTGCCGACAATGACAAAGCAGTTACAACAGGAATGCGCTCGACGGCGCACCCTTGCCATCATCTCACACCCCGACGCGGGCAAGACCACGCTTACGGAAAAACTCCTGCTCTACGGTGGTGCCAAGGAACAGGCCGGCGGCGTGCGCGCCCGTAAAAATGCCCAGGACACCTCCTCCGACTGGCTTGAGCTGGAAAAACAGCGCGGCATCTCGGTCTCTTCCTCCGTCATGCGCTTCGAGTATGAGGGCTATAGTATCAACCTTCTGGATACACCGGGTCACCGAGACTTTTCTGAAGACACCTACCGCGTGCTCATGGCGGTTGATTCGGCCATCATGGTGCTCGATGCGGCCAAGGGCATCGAGGATCAGACGCTGAAACTCTTCGAGGTCTGCCGCTCCAGGGGCATCCCAATCATTACCTTTATCAATAAGTGCGACCGCCCGGGCAAGGACCCGCTCGAGTTGCTCGACGAGATCGAGACCCGCCTGGGTCTCAAGACCTTTGCCGCCAACCTCCCGATCGGCGACGGCGCGGAATTCGTCGGTATCCTTGACCGGGCGGGAGCGGCACTCCACCGCTTCGAGCGCGCTAGCGGTGGACGTTACCGTGCGCCCGTTTCGATTGGAGGACTCGACGACCCTGCCGTCCGCGAAGCGGTACCGGAAGGCATCCTCGCCCAACTGTCCGAGACCGACGAACTCCTCGAAGCCGCCGGCAGCACTCTCGACGCAGAGGCCATCGCGCAGGGGAAGTTGACGCCCGTCTTCTTCGGCAGTGCCATTAACAACTTCGGGGTGCAGCTCCTGCTTGACGGCATGCTCCACCATTCTGCCCCCCCGCAGCCGCGCCGCGCCGGAGGCACGCCGGTCGAGCCCGAACGCGATACTTTTTCCGCCTTCGTCTTTAAGATTCAGGCGAACATGGACCCGAACCACCGTGACCGTCTGGCCTTTCTTCGCATCTGTTCCGGCTGTTTTCACCGCGACTTGCGCGTGCGCCTCGCCCGCACTGGCAAGACCATCCGCCTCTCCCATACCCACCAGGTCTTCGGTCGCGAGCGCGAGACGGGGGAAGAAGCCTGGCCCGGCGACATTCTCGGCGTGACCGGCCAGGCCGACTTGGAAATTGGCGACACCCTGACGGAACACGCTGACATCCGCTACGATGCCATCCCCCGCTTCGCCCCGGAGTGCTTTGTCTATCTCCACAATGCCGATACGCGCACCAGCAAGCGCTTCCATAAGGGGCTCCATCAGCTCCTACAGGAAAAAGTCATCCAGCGCTTCTACCCGATGCACAGCGACCAACGCATCCCTCTGATCGGAGCCATCGGGCAACTGCAGTTCGACGTCGTCCGCTACCGTCTGGAGAGCGAATACGGGGCCGAATCACGCATGGAAACCGCCCCCTGGACGATCACCCGCTGGATTGATCCGGCAGCGGTCGATCACCCCGTGCTTTCCGGCTACCTCTCTGGCGCAACCCGCGTCAAAGACGATGCTGACCGCCCCTGCCTGCTCTTCGAAACGCAGTGGAATCTTGACTACTTCAATCGGGAACACGCCGACATCCCGCTCCACCGTACCCCGCCGGAGGCTGATAATACGTAGCGTGCCGCTTTAGCAAACGCTTCATGCGCATCCTCCTTCTCAGCACCTACCATTGCGCCTGCCATCGCTACTGGTGCGAGGGCCAGATGGCTGCTATCCCGGAGATTGACTGGACCCTCAAGACCCAGCCGAAGAGGATTTTGCATTCCCGCCAGCTTGCTTCTTGGCTGTCTTTTTCTTGGCTACCGTCGACTTTTTCGCAGCCACTTTCTTAGCTGCGCTTTTCTTCTTCGCCGCCTTTTTCTTAACGCTTTTCTTCTTCGCGGTTTTCTTCGCGGCGGGGGACCCGGCTCCAGTCAATTTGCTTCTGGTGGCCGTGCTTCTGGTGGCCGTGCTTCTGGTGGCCGTGCTTCCGGGAGCGGTTGAAGTCGCATTGGCTTGAGCCCTTTGCTTTTTCGCTGCTTCGACAGCTTTTCGCTCTTCCTTCGCAGCCTTTTCCGTCTTCTTAACGACCTTTTTGGCAGAGTCTTCAATCGTTTTGAAAGCCGCATTAAGCCAGCTACCCGACTTTCTCACCGTAGCGGCCTTGGCCTTCTTCAAATCTTCGCAAACATCTTGGTAGAACTCGCGACTTTTCGCCTTACCCTTTTCAACCAGCTCTTTAGCTTGTTCGACTACCTCCGGCTCTGAATCGCCTGATTGGTCCGTGTCGTTTTTCGATTTCGGGTTGGGTCGGCTTTTAGTTTTGTCATCCGTCATAGTTTGGGGGGTGAGGGTGAATGAAACTTAGGGGACTCACATTAGCAAAGAAGCCTCCTAAGTAAGAACGATCTTACATTGTCGCTTAAATGCTCGGCACGTCAACATCTACCTTGGCAGGGACCAAACGGAAGGCAGAAAACATTTATGAGTTTTCACTTGACTGCATATCCAAATAATTGCATATACAAAAGAGTGGATTTAATTACTGTTTATAAATGTCTCTGCGACAGGCAACGCCTGCGCATCCTCAACCTGCTGCGCGACGGACCGCTCTGCGTCTGTCACTTGATGGAAATTTTGGAGACCGATCAGGTCAAAACTTCCAAGCAGCTCCGCTACATGAAAGAGCTGGGCATGGTCGAAGCGGAGCGTCAGGCGCAATGGATGATCTACCGGCTGGCCGAACCGACCCACCCGATCCTCGCCGAGAATTTGAAATGCCTGCAGGATTGTGCCGGTGAGGAACTTTGCTTTCGAAACGATTTAAAATTGCGCGCAAAGGTCATCCGTCGCTTGCGCAAAGAAGCCTCGGGCTGCTCGGAAGCGCTCCTCGACGGACAGAAAAACTGCTGCCGCTAATCTTTTAACCCATGGAAAAACAAAAGGTTCTTATCCTCTGCACGGGCAACTCCTGCCGCAGTCACATGGCCGAAGGCATCCTGCGGGCGGCCGCAAGCGATCTCTTCGATGTCTTCAGCGCAGGCTCTAAGCCCAAGGGCGAAGTGGACCCGCTGGCGATTGAGGCGCTCAAGGAAATCGGCATCGACGCCTCCAGTCACAAATCCGAGCATCTCGCCATCTACATGAATGCAGGCATCGACACCGTCATCACCGTCTGCGGCAACGCCGACCAAGCCTGCCCGACCTTTCCGGGGAAAATCCAACGCTACCACTGGGGCTTCGAGGATCCGCCCCATGCCGTCCGCGAGGGCGAGAGCGAACTCGACGCCTTCCGCCGCATCCGCGGCCAGATCCAACTTGTCTTCGAAGCCTACGCCGCCGGCTACCGCGAAGGCGCGCACCGAAAGGAGAGTTAATGACGGAACGAACCACTCCTAAACTCCATCCCTCCCCAAAATAAAAAACTCATGACCGAAACAAACAATAACATCTCGCAAAACGAGGCCACCGAAGCCGAAAAGAAGCCCGGCCTCTTCGGCCGGATCTTCCAGAAGCTGGACAACTCGATGAAGCAAAAGGCGGACGAGAAGTCCCAACAAAGTTGCTGCGGCGGCAAAGACGATAAGGGCGGTAAATGCTGCTAGAGCTCACCGATCTACTGATCTACCAGTGGGCGGGCCTCGACCCCGAGTCGCGACTCGGCGGGGCCGTCCACTTCTTCGTCTACGACACGGTCAAGATCTTCCTTCTGTTGGCGGTCATGATCTTCGCCATCGGCGTGGTTCGCACTTGGCTGCCGGAGCACAAGCTGCGTCGTTGGATGGGACGCGGTGGCATCGGCGGTAATTTTTTGGCGGCGCTCTTTGGGGCCATAACGCCCTTCTGCTCCTGCTCGTCCATCCCCATCTTCATCAGCCTGCTCAAGGCGGGCGTGCCGCTCGGCGTCACCTTCTCCTTCCTCATTACCTCGCCGATCATCAATGAGTATCTCGTCATCCTCATGGTGGGTGAATTCGGGGTGCCGATCACCATTGCCTACGTCTTTAGTGGGCTCTTCATCGGCACCGTCGCTGGAGCCATTTTAGGCCGTATGAACCTCGGCCACTTTCTGGAAAATGACATCCTTACCTCCGCCCACGAAGGCAGCGAAGTCATCACACACACCTGGCGCACGCGCCTGCGCTTCGGTTGGGACGAAGCGTCCAGCGTGATCCGCCAGATCTGGCTCTGGGTGCTGGTAGGCGTCGGCATCGGTGCCATTATTCACAACTACGTCCCACAGGAAACCATTCACAGTCTGGTGGACGCCACCGGCATCTTCTCTGTGCCCATCGCCACCGTCCTCGGCGTGCCCATGTATGGGAGCTGTGCCGCCATCGTGCCGATCGCCGTGGTGCTCTTTGAAAAAGGCATCCCCCTCGGCACCGCCCTCGCCTTCATGATGGCCATGGCCGCCCTCAGCCTGCCGGAGGCCATCATGCTCCGCCGCGTCATGCGCCTCGGGCTGATCGGCATCTACTTCGGTATCACCACAGTCGCCATCATCTTTACCGGGTATCTGCTGAATGCGCTGGCGCAATTCTTGTAGGAATTCTTCATCAATACCCTATCGGCCCCGTGCTTCCAACATTACTTTAATCTTTTTCAACTCTCCGGAGATATCGTGCCAGAGCTTTTCTTTGCCTTCAGTCGGCCCCCGGGGAATGTCGTTCGCCTGGACGTGGGCACCGTATTGCTCGAGATAGCGTTGCTTATATTCAAAATAGTCCCACAAGCCGGTAAAGCCCATGCGCTCGATCAAGCCATGGAGCATGCTGCGCCGTATTTCCAGATCCTGTAACCGTAGGATCTTATAATACTCATCTTCAAACACCTTAAACTCTGCCGCGTCCCGCCGCGCTGCCGCCTCTGTTCTGGCACGGGCTTCTTTCACAATTCTTTCCAGCGGCTGGCCGCTTGCCGCTCGGTAGGCTTGGAGGAGGTTGAGGTCACCCTTGGCCAACTGCCCGAATCTTACTTGATAGACGACCGGAATGGTGGAGCCTAAATAATGCCGAATAAAGAAGAGGCCCCGATCTCCCGCCCTCAGTTTGCCTAATAGGGCATCGGAAACTGTCGGTTGAGCCAGGAACACATCACCGGCTTCATTGACTACATGCGTCCACAGACCCATGCTCGAATCGGGTAGATAGGCGACGAACTCAGTCGATATCCCTTTTTTCAATGAATCGCTAACAGCAAAGCTCAGCTCTTTTGCTTTCGGCCAGACAATCTCTTCCAAGGGTAGCTCGCTACCGTCGATATCGTCGATACCGTCTGGATGCACGCCCTTGACCCCAGTCTTGAAATTCGGCTCCGGTATCGTCTTAACAACTTCGCCGTAGAAAACATAGGTGGATGCATTATAGGCGCGAACCAAATCCCAGGTGTCCGAGGCTGTGTTCGCTTGCGCCGCTGAGCCATTGCCCCAGATGAGGCAGTAAAAAAGAAAGAGGCGTTTCATGGCCTCATGTGTAGGTGCTGGGCTCGGCAATTGCTAGACTAAAGAGTCTAGCCCTGCCAGTTCAACGCTTGCTGGCGCGGCGAAAGCAGTTGACGCAGATCGTGGCGTCGAGCTGAAATTCCAAACGCTCCAGCGGGATATCCTTTCGGCAGAGTTCACAGGTGCCGAAGCGCCCACGGTCAATGCGTTGCAGGGCCTCTTTCAACTGCTTGATTTCTTCACGCATCCTGGCCTGCATCCCCACGGCCATCTGCTGCATCTGCATCGAATCGAGCCGTGAGAGTCGCCCGATCGCCACGTCCGGCGCGATCGCCTCGGTATCCTCTTTCGTCGAAGCGAGTGACGCGTTCAACTCCGCGATACGCGCTACGATTTTGGGGCGGAAGTCTTCCTGTATCGAGCGTTCCATGACCCCTCAGGTTGCGGCGGAACTGTCTTCTGGCAATGCAATTATCTCGAATGGACTCTCGCCAACACAAGAAAGTCATCTTTTGTCTGACTCTAGGATTGCATTTAGAGTCATGGTTCTCGTCGATACCAGCGCGTGGATTGAGTTCTTCCGGCGAGACGGCGATCCCGCTGTCAAGTTAGCCATGAAGGCCCTGATTGAGGAGTTGGAGGCTACGCTGTGCCGACCAGTAGAGATGGAATTTCTAGGAGGAGCTCACACTCACGAGTGCCCCCGCATCCAAAGTAGCTTCGACATACTGCCCTACCTCAGGAACGATCAAAAAATCTGGCGCGAAGCGGCCACCCATTACGCCACCCTGCGCAGAGAAGGCATCACCCTACCGTGGAACGACGACCTTATCGCCACCCTCGCTCTTCACCAGAACTGCCGCACCTACACGCCGTCGACCATGACTTCGAAGCGATGGAAAAGCACTTGGGCCTGCGGCTTTACAAGCCTAGCTACAACGGCAGCTTTCAGCCGGAAGACTAAATGCATAGACTCAGGGCTTTTCCATTTGGCGGTATTTATTAGAGCCCCGTCCGGCAGTTGCCGGAGAAGACGGGTAACGCCGATGATCACCCGAAAGTAGCATCGAGGGTAACGCCGATGACTGAGCATGTGAAATCGAAAAGTTCCGTTTTTGGACTTGCGCCCTCTTTACAGACGACACGCATTTTTACTCCGTGCTTGACGACCCCGAAACTTATACCGCCCCCGTCGAGGCTTTTATCGAACGCTCAAAAAGTGCCTACAATCTAGCACGCGGCTACATTCGCGACCTGGTTCCGAGGGGGTGACCTAGAAGGGGCAGGAGGTGGGGCTGTCTTTTTTCCTATTCGAGGAATTTTGAACCCAGAGTTGTCTCCATTTCCAGAAACCTCAATACTTACAGAATCTGAGGTCAAGTTTGATGGGCGTATCTATAACACTGGAGAACTCAGCCTAAAAACTAATGGTTTAGGCTATGCTAATGGACTGAGGATGCGGTCTTGTATGCCTCACTCGGGGAGAACTTAGAAACTGCCAATTATAAGGGAATGGGGATCGAAAGCAGCCTAGACTTAGCCTTTTTATTCACGACGACCCAATCAGCCGACGACATGTCAAAGGTCTGGCGAACTTGGAAAGGGCGAACCGCTCGATGGTGCAATGTCGCTCTGCAACGACGAGGTGCCTTCTGGCAACGCGATTGGTTTGATCGCTGGATGCGTGATGCGGCGAGTATCGCACGAACGGTCGACTACATTCGGAACAATCCCGTAAAAGGCGGACTTGTAAAAGAATGGAAAGACTACCCATGGGTTCGGTAGAAATGCCCGGAGCGATGCGCTTCAGCCATCGTTACACCCTGCTAGCCCAGCAGACAGGCTCGGTAGCTCCTCATACGTGCGACGGCTAAAGCACGTCGCTCCCCGGAGCGATGCGCTTCAGCCATCGTTGCAGTGCGGAAGCCCAACACAATACGGGAGCAGGATGCTCCCACTACATTATCAGCCTATTCCGGGAGAGGCGGCGATGCATTGGGTAACCGACCGACATTTCGGTTGAAGCCCGACTTAGCTGGCTTCTCCGGTAGCTCGGTGGCTTTTTGAAAGGCGCTGGCTTGATTCCAGACGTAGATTCGGCGGGTTTCCTGATCCACCAGCACGGTCATTTCGCCAGCCAGGCTTCGACGGATTTCATAGCCCCCCGAAGACTGGGGGAACCAGTCAGGCGTGCCGCTCAGATCGATTGCGCTCGTTGTTTCAGTCAGTTCAAACGGGTTTTCTTCTAAGAAATATCTGGAAAAATCAGCTGAAGCATCGACCGCCAGGAACCAATCCCACTGGGCAGGGCTGCCCTCCTCTCCTGCACGCTCGCGGCGTTGGGATTGGATGATCTTGTCTGCCTCGTTCGGCTGCCTCCAAAATATCCGACGAAAGACTTCGGCGTTCGCTTCGGCTATGGTCGCCGCATCGATCGCGGATGCTTGAGGCACTTCAGCGAACTCTTGATTCGGCTCCGGTTGTAGCATCTGAAATGCGAAGACACACCCCACGACCAGCAGGATGCTAATCGCGGCGTATTTCCATTTGTGCATCACACAGCTCATTCTGACTTCTTTAGTTTATTTTTAGCCACGAAAAGACAGCGGAAGGCACAAAAAAGGTGCCGATCGCTACGTTTGAGGTGTAGTTATTCAAAATTGTTTCGCCCTCTACGGCCTCTGGTGAGCGCAGTCGAACGGCACGACCTTCGTCGGATGTTTAACGTTCGACGTTCGATGGTGGGCTGTTCCCCCTCCCCTAGTTTCCACTGTTGCTGTAGGTTCTGAGGAAGAGCTGAATATCCTTCACCGTCGCGATGAAATTATCGAGGCCTTGTTGCTCGTCGTTGAGCAGCGTGTAGGCAGGAATCACAATCTTCCACTGACCATTCCAGACACTACGTCCAATCAGGCGGGAATTAGTGAACTCCTGTGGTATGCGGCTGTAGAACAGCGTCGGGTCTTGCACGGCGCGGAAGGCTTGATGCTTGCGCAAGATCCAAGGCTGCTCGCTGAGTGTGCCGTTGGCGCTGAAGAACTGGTTGCTGTTAAAGTCCGTGGCTCCGAGATTGTAAGGCAAGGGCAAGGCTTGGTCGGCGACGTTCCAGCTTCTCACGACGTCGGTATCGCCGAGTGCCGGTGCCCGCATGTAGTCGCGTCCGGTTGGAATGAGATACACATAAGGCGTGGCGCTGAGGGCGTTGGCATCAGTCGAAGTCGGCGCTCCGCTTTGGTTGCCGCTCGCATAGGTATCCATCCCGACATAGCCCGGTAAGGCGACGCCTGCGCTGTAGATCTTGGTGGCGAAGCTACTCGACGTGAAGGCGTGGTCACCGGCAGCGAGATCGAGTCCGAAGAAGTTCTTTCCTTGCTGGATCGTGGTGCTAAAGGAGATCACGAAGCCGGGGACGGGTGCGCCGTCGGAGCGTCTCAAGTTGAGACACATCGCGGCGATGTCGGCATCGGCCATGAGGTCGTCAACCTTGACCATGTTGTTTTCCAGTGCCTGCTGCCATGCTTCGTCATCCGAGGTGATCGCGGGATCGTTGAGGATACGGAAGAGCTCATGACGCAGTGAGAAGATGGTGCCGTATTGATCGGGGTTATTGAGCCCGAGTCGACCTTCGGCGACGGAGAAGTCGGCGTTGAGTTGAGCCATGGTTCCGGCGAGGCCGGAATCACCGAGCGTGCTGGTGGTGGACTGCGGCGTGCCACCGGTCAAATCACCCAGCGCACGCGAGGCGACGATCTGGTTGAAGACATTCTGTCCGGCGGTGGTGCCGAGCAAGCCCGTTTCATAATCGTAGCTCTTGGCTGCGAGGTAAGTGTAGCGGCTGGCGAGATCGAACAGTGTGCGGTATTGCTCCAGTGCTTCGTTACGGAAGAGACGGAAGGTCAGATCCTTGGTGCGGTAGCCTTGTATAATGGCGGCTGCCCGTTGACGAAAGATCTCACGATCGGCGAGTATGCGGTTGCCCTTGGCAGCGACGTTCTGCACCTGTTGCAAGGCGCGCTGATGCGCTAAGGTGAGTTGCATCAATTCTTCGGAATGGCCGATATGCTCGCGATAGAGCACATCGATTTCGTAGGCCATCTGCACTTCTTCGAAGCCGAATTCAAGCGCTTGGATCGTTTGCTCGAGGCTCTGCTCTGTATCCAGAATAGAGATACGAGTCACTCCAGCACCGAGGCGCGAAGCCACGGCCAGACCATTGGCGATCTGAGCAGCAACCCCACCCGAAAGCTTGGCAGCACCACGTGCACCCGAAGTGGCATCGGTTGAAAAACCAATACTGCGCGGGAAGAACTCGGCGAGACTGTCACCCACATCATCATTGAACGAAGCAGCGAATTCGAGCACGTCAGCGGCAGAGTCCAAACTCAACACGACTTTTTCGAGTGATGAAATGCGAAGATTAGCCGCATACAGTTTGATCTGTCGTTCGAAATGTGACTTGACCAGCGCATTGAACACCTTAACCGAACGAGCGAGACTGGTCGCGGTATCACTGTAAGCGCCGCTTTGATCCGCCAGTGCTAGGTAGGTTTGCTGCGCATCGAGCAAGGCGTTCTGCAGAGTGCCGGTTTCAGCACGCGTGCCGAGGCCACCGGCTCTCCAAGTATCGTTGTATTGCACAAAGGAGGACGGTGCCACCGTGACGGTGTGCGAGGTGGTCGCATCCAGCTCTCTGTTTGCAGACAGATTAGCCAATGAATCGCCAGCGAACTCCAATGGACCTTCGATGGTGATCGTGAACGATTCCGACGTATCGGCCAATCCATTCGGGCGATCTACAATCGACCAGTTAAAGAGATCGG
>Ga0136604_1000177_pt1 | contig 35773 bp, 36 predicted proteins | sample AntRauFillE10628_FD_104928 | JGI IMG/M metagenome (GOLD analysis project Ga0136604, IMG submission 104928) | Saline lake microbial communities from Rauer Islands, Antarctica - Metagenome Filla E10 #628 | ecosystem: Environmental > Aquatic > Non-marine Saline and Alkaline > Saline | place...
AGCTCTGCCGTCTCTGGTATAAGGGCCAAGTTTGCTCCGATTGGAACAATCACATCCTCGAGTCGTGCCTTGGAGCGGAAAACATCCATGAGCCCCTGAGTTCGTTGGACTTGTTCAAGAACGTCATCCAACCTGTGCGCATCTTCGAGTTCTGACTGAAACCCTAGGGCATTTGTAATATCCCCTTGAATATCAAGGCCAACCACACAAACTTTCTGTCCGTGAAGAGCAGCTGTTCGAGCAATGTTAAGTGCCAGAGTCGTTTTAAGTACTCCACCTTTCGTTGTAAAAACGGAGATGGAACGCCCTCGAGAAGATTTTTTCTCGGGTAAAAAGCCGCAATATTTTCCGATTAAAGGAAGATCTTCAGACTTCCAAGATTTTTTGAAAAGCGCTCCCCGTCGAAGCCTCTGGGCCTTAGGGATCAACCCCTGCTCTTCAAGTTCAAGGATTTTATTCTTGAACTGTATGTGGTCATTTCCAATAGGACAAAAGATTTGAGCAATCTTTTGTAGATCCACATATTCATCGCGCATAGAGACCGTCCTTGTGCTCGAGTAAAACGCTAAAAGTCTGTAACTTTTATTCTAGAAACAAAGATTGAGGGTGTCAAAAATCATCATGCCGCTTAAGATATTAGTATGAATCCATTTTTAATAGCACTCCTTTTGGGACTCATCATAGGAGTTGTCTTATCATTTAAGCTCTTTTTAAAACCGATTGAACGTAAAAGGATCATCTCCTACGAATTCCCTGAAGGTTGGTCTAAAAATCTCTACCAGAATCTGCCTCTTAGCTTTGAAGTTGGGCCGCAAACGAAGAAGAAGTTTTTTAATGAGATACAATGGGTCTTATCGGAAAAAGAGTTCTTTCCACTTGGGCAAAAAGATCTCGAAGGTCTAGATTGTGTTCTTATTTGTGCCCCATTCATACTTTTAGAAGTTAATTCCTACACACAAACGCTTAAAGGACTTAAAAGGTTTTTGGTTATCGACCAGGAAGAAGAGTGCGAACAGATTCCAAAAGAAGAGTGCGAACAGATTCCAAAAGAAGAGTCTCACGACTTCACACTCTGCTATGCTTCAAACTCTGGAAAAGTTCAAGCACCACAATCTACTCAAATCAATAAAAACACTCAAAAAACGCTCATTCAACTTTTTGGCAAATCAACGGCACAGACTTTCCTGCACGAAACGATTTTCCAGCGCTATGCCTTAAAATATAATAGGAATAAACTCTTGCAGTCAGCTGATGCCATTTTCCCTGTCTTTAAAACTGAATTTTATATTTCAAATGAAACTGACCAAGAGGAACTTATTTGGATAATTCACGAAATCTTTTGTTATTCTCCGGTTTTGATAAATAAGACCCTTCCAAAAACTTATCAATGCCTAATGAAGTACTATGACTTAAAAAAATAGACTAAGGGTATTTTACAGAGCAACCGTAAGGCTTAGTCTTTGCCACCTTTACTGTATCAGAGCTTTTTAAGTCATTCATGGCCATTTCAACATAATTCTCAGCTTTCTTAATATCATTTGAGTTTGTTGAGGGCACAGTATCAATGGCACCATCATACAAAACATTTCCTTTCGTACTAATCACAAACATATGAGGAGTTGTTTTTGCTCCGTAGCCTTTGCCAACCTTACCTTCAGGATCAAGTAAAAGATGAGAAGCTTTAAGGCCTTCAGCCTTTATTCTCTCCTGAGCGCTCTTTTGGGTGAGATGACCCTGTTTTCCAGGAGCAGAAGATGCAATAGTAAGCCAGATCATTCCTTCACTTGTGGCTTTTGCCTGAAGTTCTTGCATTTTTTGTGCATCGTAAAACTTCCTGACAAAAGGACAGTCTTGATTATACCACTCTAAAATAACTGTCTTACCTTCAAACTGATCTAATTCAATAATATCGCCATTTTGATTTGGGAGTTTAAAGGAAGGAGCAGGGGCACCGATGGAGACATCCGCCAATAAACTAAAAGAAAAACACAAATAAAGACCAAAAGCAGTTAAAAATGGTTTAATCAAAAATGGCATATAACTTCCTCCCAAAGGATAATGATGTGAGCTAGTTAACAGTATGTCCTAAACAAATCCAAGTATAGTCTAAAATATGTAGAAGATAGAGTTCACTCAAGGCATTATAATGAGCATCTATCGACAGGAGGAATAGTTGAGCGCCCCATCATATCAGGAAAAAACTATTGAGCTTAAAAATGGAGTAAGAGTCTTGCTTAGACCTATTCTCCCTGCCGACAAAGAGCTGATAGGCCGTGGTTTTCTTGAACTAGGAAAAGAAACTGTCAGACAGCGATTCCATGGGCCTAAAAAAAGTCTAGATGATAAAGAGCTAGATTTTCTTACACGCGTAGACGGTGTCCGTCATTTTGCGCTTGGAGCGATCTCTACAGATAAGGATACACCAGACGGTCTAGGCGTTGCCCGATACGTTCGCCTTTCGAATGAGCCCGATGTTGCAGAGCTTGCCATTACCATTAAGGATAACTACCAAGGCCTTGGGCTTGGCACATACTTGCTACAAGAAATTTGCGAGCATGCTCAAAAAAATAATATTCGTGTTTTGCAAGGGATTGTTCACGCGACTAATATGCGAATGGTTGCCTTACTCAAAAAAAGAAAAAAATTTCAGCTTAAAACAGCTGGAGCGGGGATACTTGAACTATATGGGCCTCTTTATTGAACTAAGAGCTGGTAAGCTGCCGCTGGCAGTCCAACGAGCCCCATAAAAAGGGGAAGTCCGATACCTAAACCAACAAGAACAACCGCGATACATTTAAAAAATGTCTTAATAACTTTCACAAGACTCTCCTTTTCAGACTTCAATTTTAACGCGAAAGAAGGCAAAGTGCTAGTATGCAAATTATGATTTTTGGTCTGGGCCGGCTCGGCTCAGACCTCTCAAAGCACTTTCATAATCAAGGTCATCAAGTACTTGGGACGACAACTCAAGACTGGAAGCTTGGTGACGCTTTGCCACGAGATATCCAAGAGTCTCTTCAAGAGAGCGACGTTTTTATTTTCACGATACCGCCCGTTCAAGGTCTAACCGATGGCCTAAAAGAGGTCCTCACAAATTACCCTATCTTAAAAAAACGCCGGGTGTATGTGTGCAACTCTATATCAGTCTATGGAAGTAACCCAGGAGAAGTCGATGAATCAAATTCTCCTATGCCTGATACATCTCGGGGACTAGAACTTCTTGAACTTGAACAATCCTTAACTGAAGTTTCGCCGAAAATAATCAGCCTTAGGCTGGGAGGACTCTTTTCGGATAATAGGCACCCTGTTTATTACCTCGTCGGTAAAAAAGATCTTAAGGGAGCTGGCGAATTTCTTAATGGTGTTCATCATCTCGATGTCGCTCGAGCGATTTTACACATAGAAGAAAAGAAAATTACGAATCAAAGAATTAATATTGTATGGGATCAGCACCCAGAAAAGTCGGCCTTCTATATTAAGGCCGCAAAAGAATTAGACCTCACAACTCCTGAGTACTTAGAAGTTAAAGATCCAAAAAAGAAGATCATTCATTCAGAAGCTTTAAAAAAGTCAGGCTTTAAGTTTGTGAAGCCTTTGGGTTAACGAACACTTTGACCTAAGCTCTCGACTCCCCCCATGTAGGGACGAAGGGCCTTCGGGACATTTACTCGGCCATCTGCTAATTGATGATTTTCAAGAAATGGAACTAAGATTCGAGGCGTGGCCACGGCCGTATTGTTAAGTGTGTGGCAAAACTTCACTTCTCCAGCGCTATCTCGGTAACGCGTATTTGTTCTTCTTGCTTGCCAATCGTGTAAGGCCGAACAGCTATGAGTCTCTCGGTACTTCTCTTCACTTGGAACCCAAGCTTCAATATCGTACATTTTGACTTTGCCTGTCCCCATATCTCCCGTGCAGCACTCGATCACTCTGTAAGGAAGCTCCAACATTTCAACAATCTCTTCCGAAGTTTGAAGAAGCTTTTGATGCCACTTCTTAGACTCTTCCGGATCGTTGGGGCAAATCACAAATTGCTCAACTTTCATAAATTGGTGAACCCGAATAAGACCTCTCACGTCGCGGCCATAGCTTCCGGCTTCACGGCGAAAACAAGGTGAATAGCCAGCATAAAGAATAGGTAGATTTTTTTCGTCAATGATCTCTTTTTGATGAAGACTATTGAGTTGAACTTCCGCCGTTCCAGAGAGGTATAGATCATCTTCGGCCATATGATAAACTTGATCGCGACCGGTGGGAAAATGCCCCGTCCCTATAAGAGCGTCTTCACGACAAAGCGAAGGTGTAGAAGCTAGGGTAAAACCTTTTTCAGATAAAAGCTCTAAGGCCATTCTGTGCATGGCCATTTCTAATAAAACCATTTCATTTCGAAGTGAATAACTTCTCGAGCCAGAAACTTGAGCAATCTTTTCGAAATCTGCCCATTTTTGAGCTTCAAGTAATTGCACATGATCCCACGGCTTAAAGTCAAACTTTGGCAAATTGCCGGCTTTTTTTACTTCAACATTTTCACTTTCGTCTTTACCAATGGGAGTGTCGGCATCGGGGATCTGCGGAACTTGATAGAGATAGTTTAAGAGTTCTTCCTCAAGTTTATTCACTTCGGGCTTAATTTTATCTAGTTCGGCCCCAATTTCTCGACCTTGCTCAATTAGGGCCGGTCTTTCTTCAGCGCTTGCCTTAGGGATTTTTTTAGAATGTGCGTTTCTTTGGGTTTGCAGATCTTGTTGCTTGATCTTTAACTTTTGGACTTTTGAATCAACTTGAAGGAGTGCGTCAATATCCAGACTCATTTGTTTGACTTCAACGGCTTTTTTAACTTCATCAACATTTTCACGAATAAATTTAATATCCAACATAGTATGTGATCCCTTTCTATAGCGTTTGAGCATCTTCATTGTGCCTTTTTTTTCTAAAAGCTTCCAGTTCTAATTCATTCTGGTCATAATAGGGTATGACACAAAAAATTCGCCACTATATTGTGGGAGATATTCACGGTTGTTTTAAGGAATATCTTCGCCTTGAAAAAAAGCTCATCAAGGACGCTGCAGGCCACGGCGCAAACTATCGCATTATCTCTTGTGGGGACCTCATAGACCGTGGTCCAGAATCAAAAGACGTCGTTGAACACTTTCGAAAAGAACATCAAAATGGCACGCATGAACTTGTTTTAGGAAATCATGAGGTCATGATGCTAGAAGTCGTTCATGCTTTTAGGCCTGATCTGTTTGAGAATATTACGCTGCCTAAATGGTTTGAACCTCTTGAGGTCCTCTATCAACAAGAGAAGGCCACACTCGGAGGCTTGGGTCTGACGGAATATAAGCATCAGCATTTAGACTCTTGGATTGGGCAAGGAGGGCTTGAGACGATGCACAGTTTTGAGTTTGAACCTTATAATTCTCGCAGCTGGGATTTCATTAAAGAAACTTTAAGATTTTTAATGAGTGCTCCTTTAATCCTAGAGTATGAGGCGTTCGTTGTCACTCACGCTCTTCCGACTAGAGAGAGTTTGGATGTATTTATCTCAGACGAAAAGGCCAGTGTTCATGAAAAAAGGCAAGCAGCGCAAACCTTACTTTGGAATCGATCTCTAAAAGGAGTCAAACCAGATCAGCGGATTTGGGTTTCTGGCCACACGCCTTACAAAGGTATTAGGCGCTCAAGGCGTAAAAAGGTTCTTCAAATAGACACGGGTTGTTATTCAGGCGGATCGTTGACAGCATGGATTGCTGAAGATAACAAGTTTTCAAGAGTTTATGCCTCTTTGTGATAGATCTTTTCTATTAGACAATACGTCTAATCGATTTTACCTTGCAACCCTTCAATGCCATAATTCAGCTGTTACGATGTAAGTAACTTTTAACTCATTCAAGGAGTATGCATGACAAATTTAAATATTGGACTTCAAGAAAACCACGCCACTAAGATTGCTGACGGTCTTTCACACCTGCTGGCAGACAGCTACACTCTTTACCTCAAAACGCACAACTACCACTGGAACGTGACAGGCCCTATGTTTACAACTCTTCACCAAATGTTTGAAGACCACTACACAGAAATGGCCACGGCCGTTGATGACATTGCAGAAAGAATTAGAATTATTGGACACCCTGCACCAGGTAGCTACAAGCAATTTAGTAAGCTCACTTCCATTGAGGAAGAAGACGGTATCCCATCTGCCCACAGCATGATCTCAAATTTACTTAAAGGACACGAGACAGTGGTGAGAACAGCTAAAAGTATTTTGCCCGCCGTGGATGAGGCCAACGACGAAGGGACATTAGCACTTCTAAGTTCTCGTATTGAGCTTCATGAAAAAACAGCTTGGATGCTAAGAAGTATGCTAGCTGAATAAAATTTTCATCACATTGATATTCAAAAGGCCCACAAGGTGTGGGCCTTTTTGATCTTAGTGTCTGTAAGAGAAAATAAGTGCGAAGTCTTTTGTTAGAAGATGATCCGAAGGCTTTTCTAAATCCATCTTTAACTTATAGGCCTTATCAGTGAAGTACTTCTTTAAATTTTGTTTTTTTCCATCAAAAAACTTAGGATTTGAAATAATCACCACTTCTCTGTAAAGATCAAGCTTTAAGTTTGAAAGATCACTCATATTTTCAAAAAAATAAACATCTGCGGCGGGGTAATCCCTTAAATAAAGAGCGCTCTTCAAGGTTTGAGGAAAAGATCTATTCATTAAAACTACAAGGTTCTCATCATCTATCTGCGCTTTATTTAGCTCCTGGACTACAACTTCACTAATTAACTGGGGTGTTTTTTTAAGAAAGCCCTGGTGATAGTAATAGTTTTTTCTAAAGCCAATACTAGTGATAATAAGAGCAATTAAAATCCCTGAATAGCGCCAACGATTTTCTAGTTTATTTAAGGAAAGTATAAATATCATCAGTAGGGGGACTAAAAAAAAGTTGAGTCCTCTCCCGCTCGCCAATTGAGAAGCGACAGAATCCAGAGCAATTTCTCCCAGAAAAACTGAGACAAAAGGAATAAAGAAAAAAAGGGTCAAGGCCCTTGGTTGTGACCTAAAACTGTACCAACTAAAAAAAAGCACAACAAAATAAACTGTCCAGGAAGTTACTGAATGGTGCAATAACAAAATAGCGAACGGTGTGAGATATAAAAACAGATCAGCGTAGGCGTGAAGCTTCCACCCCTCAAGTGCCATGCCATGAGCACTGCCAGACAGTCCGCTGAAGCTTCCATATGGTATGTTAATAAGCTGACTTATACCATAAAAGATCCCCCACAAAATAAAAGGGAGTTGTATCAAAACATAACGAAATATCGTTACAAGAATCCTCGAAGATTTGTAGATGCGATAAAAAACGAAAGGTGCTGCATAAATAGAAAATAAAAATGTTGAAAAAAGACCACAAAGTAAAGATAAGTGATGGATGACCAGGCTTACTCGTGATGGTTTATTCAGAAGACGAAATGAGCTCCAGGTAAAAAGTGTCGCAATAAATAATGTTGTCGTGTGCATTCTTATAAGACCTGACTGCTCAATCACATGATAGCTTGAAAGTATGAAAAGCGCGCCAGGCCAAAAGAACAGACTCTTCTTAGTGAGATCTCTGGACCAGAGGCCTGCAATCACAGAGCTCAGTATCACGATTAAAAGCGACATGAAGCGAGACCACTGTATCGAAATCGTGGGCGTCATCCCCTCCCATAATCCCAAAAGCTTATAATAAAGAGGAGGGTGAGTTTCACCAAGTTTAGAGAGAATTTTAATAGTACCAAAGGGATCATTGGACCAACTTGGACTAAAATACTCTCTAAAATCTCTGAGATCAATCTCTGAAGATACTGACTTATCTAAAATTTGGTTATAAAAATCCTTATCCTCGGCACTGGCAAAATAAAAGCTCAAAACTTGGTCACCATCAATTTTGTAGTCAGCAAGCTGAAAAAATAAAATAATACATATTGTACAAAATATCATTGCACCGACAATATGAACCAAATACCTCATTAGACTCCTCTGCTTCTATTGTATTCAAGATTGACTAATTAGTCACATAAGTTAATGAATCACATTTGTTTGATTCTCTCTTCAAAACGAGATAGAAAAGCAGGACGAGAGGTGAGTATGACTCAAGAAATCCAAGCTGCATCGCATTGTCAAGAGTGGAAGCAGCTTAAAAATGACTTAATTAAAACACGATTTCCAGATTTTCGCCGTCAATTTAAAAGCCTGAGCTTTTACGATCTAATTGAGCTTATGGTTGACGATAAGGGCGCACCAAAGCTCATGCAGGCCAATGAGAAAGAATCTCCAAGCTACTTGGCCTATACACGGCCAGAACTTTTGAGCCGCTCTTTGCGTGCTAGACCTTTCCAAGATATTCAAAGTAAGCCTTCTCTCGCTGAACTAGGTCCACAATCAAAACTTAAAACGTTCATGTTGGGAGACTTGATTGGCTCTTTAAATAGTTCATCTCGTCCAATGTCCCTGAAGCTTAACCCCATACTCGTTGAAGATGGAATGCTCCAGCGCTATGTGGCGGAAGAAATCATCATTATTCCTCTTTTTGATCAGGTCACACAGAAATATTTAATCTGTGACCCAGAAGATGCTCTGGCCCTTTTAGCTATATCTCCTGAAGACCAAAACCGTTTGGGAATGGAGCTAGTTTTTTACTCGATCACAAATAAGTTTTTACCAGAAGAAAAAGGACAACGAGAAAAGCTTCTTAAAGAAAAAATCGATGAACTCGCCTTTTTATGTTCGCGTGTTCCTATGAGAAAGGGCTCAGGCACGTTTATTTGTGTGCTTTTAAACCTCGAGAACTCGATGGAAGAAGCTGCTTTTATAAGACATTACAAAACCTTTGACTCTCATACGGATCTAATTTTTGTCACTTCAGAACTTGAAATTATAACGGGCGAACTAGAAAGAATCCCCTATGATGGTAACTCTATCGATACTATCTTTATGCCTCTGATTCGATGGCAACGGGCACAACACCTCGACTCTTAGTGGGAGTAGCGCCTAAGCCAGACATTGCGCCAGGCGCGTCTCGCCCAATCAAAATCTTCAGGTTTCAATTGAGATTGAGAGCTTAAGGCCTTAAGTACTCTAAAAAAATAACCTAGACGAAGACGAATATTTCTCATGAGTCACGCTCCTCTGAGTATTGATTAAAGTTGAAGTTTTTTGGCAAACGGCCGGCCAGGAGTTCTGAAAAGCTGCGAGTTGTTTCGATACGACTTAGAACGATTTTCAAAACGGCCGTAATGGGGACGGCAAGAAACATTCCTGGGAGACCCCAAACCAAGGCCCAAAACATTAAGGACATCAATACACTGACAGGATGTAAGTCCATTGAGTCACCTAAAAACTTTGGTTCAATAATATTACCTATTGTAAATTGAATCAACGAAGAACCAATGACTATAACGTAAAATGGCCAGGTAAAGCCAAATTGAAGTAATACAACAGGCAGGGGTAAAAGTGTCGCGATGATAGAGCCAATACTAGGAATAAAGTTAAATAGGATAGTTAAAACCACGAACATAAAAGTTAACTCAAGCCCACATACTAAAAGCAATATCCCTACCAAAATGCCCGTAAAACATGAGACTAAACCTTTAGTGATAATGTACTTTGAGACCTTGGCCTGAACTTCAATAAAAAACTCATTGTCACTTTTCTTCTGCCTTTCCCCAGTAATTAAAAAAATCACGAAGATAAAAACTAAAGTGCTGTTCCCCATAAAGGAGACGGCATTTCCAGTCAGGCTGGTCATCCAAGAGAATATAGGAAGATTTCTTATCTCTTGTCTAAGAGGACGGTCTTCGACTTCAAAACCGTAGGACTCTGCCATTTGTGTTCCCCATTGGATAAAGTCCACAATTCGATCACGATAGGCGCCGGCGCTTCTTATAAAAGAGTCTAGAGAGTTTGTGACAAAGAAAATCAAAGTTGCTGTGACTAGCGAGTAGACCAAGACCGCCGCCAGGATCGCCAAGACTCGTGGGAACTTCAACCTATCTTGAAGGATTCTAATTGACGGTGAGGCCACACTATAAATAAAAATAGAAATGACAAATGGCAAAAGCACACTCTGAGTATAGTAGAGAGCGGCAGTCCCAGCGATGCCCGTCAAAATGACCAAACAGACATTATTAATTTTTGCATAATTATCATTCATCATGATCAGCTTGCCTTTTAGAGAAATTCGGCTGAAACTTCAACCAGCTTCAGTGTAGAACAGAACTAACAGAGAAAAAAGGTTATATCTCTATGATTAATGCTCGTGGCCTTTCAAAGCAGTTTATTAGCTTCAAAAAAGCACCTGGCCTGTCAGGTGCGGTGCGTTCTTTTTTTCATCCTGAGAAGATATATAAAGATGCAGTTAAGCAGTTTGATCTCGATATCAAACAAGGTGAAATGATAGGTCTTTTGGGCCCTAATGGTGCCGGCAAAACCACACTCATGAAAATGTTCACTGGAATTATAGTCCCAAGTTGCGGTGAATTAAGTATTTTAGGATATTCTCCGGCCGAGCGGCAAAAGGCATTTCGCCAAAAGATTGCCTTGGTCATGGGACAAAAATCTCAATTGTGGTGGGATATTCCCGCCATGGATTCATTTTTACTTCTGCAAAAATATTATGAGATCCCCAAAAAAGACTTCGAGCTTAGAGTCAAAGAGATGTCTGAACTTTTAGGCGTCGTTGAGTTACTTCATATTCATGTCCGGCGACTCTCCTTAGGTGAGCGCATGAAACTCGAACTCATGGCCTCACTTCTTCACTCACCAGAAGTCATATTTCTCGACGAGCCAACAATTGGACTTGACCTTGTCGCTCAAGAAAATATTCGTGAATTTATCCGAGAGTATCACCGCAAACACAATGCCACCCTGATCTTAACATCTCACTACATGGCAGATGTGCAGGCCTTGTGTGAACGCCTGGTCTTAATATTTGACGGGCAAAAAGTCTATGATGGCAGCTTAGGTGATTTTGAAAATATCTTAGGACATGAAAAATCAGTGAGTTTATCTTTCTCTCGTTCTCAAAACTCAAGTCTTTTTAGTGACTACTCTCCTATATGGAATGATGAGAAGACACAGGTGGAACTTAGAGTCCCCGAGTGCAGTTGGAACAGTTTTGGAAAAGATGCTTTTCAAATTGATGACTTGGTTGATTTTAACACTGAGAAACTTCCTATTGAGAAAGTCATGAAAACCTTGATGACCAACCCTGATATCTTAAGGCAGATGCGCACATGATGAGCTCCATTCCTAAATGGTGGCAGACAATTCGGATAGCTTGGTCCAAGCATACGGCCTATCGTTTGAATTTTGTTCTTCAAATTTTAGGGCCAACCCTCGTTTTCTTTTTTGTAAAATACAATCTATGGTCCGCTGTCTATTCGACAAGCCCTGAAACCGTGATCAAAGGTTATACTTTTCAGGAAATGATCCAGTATCACGTCTGGGCCCTAGTTGTTGGCCTCATTGCTCAAGGGCATATGGTCGTCAATCTCTCTGAAGAAATACGCATGGGAAGAATCTCGGCCTATTTAATTTATCCTTTTAACTTTTGGGAGTTTCATACAGCTGATTTTCTGGCCTTCCAGACGATGCAAACCTTAATTGCACTCATCACAATTTTTCTCATCGGACTAAGTGCTTTTCTCGATGTGCCATCATTTCAATTAATCCTAACAGGTATGACCTACTGTCTTTTTGTCAGTTTATTTTGGTTCACCTTACAGTATATGACAGGGCTGATGGGCTTTTGGCTAGAAGAGACATGGATGCTCAGAGTCACACTAAGGATGATCGCTGGTTTTTTATCGGGTGCCATTTTGCCGCTTGAGCTCTACCCAGAAAAGCTTGTCACATTTTTAGACTACACACCTTTTCCTTACCTCACTTATTACCCTATTAAGATATTTACGGGGCAATTTAATCAATTTGGTCAAGCCTATTTAGTGATGGGCCTATGGTGCTTAGTCTTTATCGTCATTAATAAAATTATTTGGAGAAAGGGAATCAAGATGTACACTGCGGCGGGTATGTGATGCAAAACATAAAGAACTCTGTCCGACATTACTTAAGCGTCTACTCTGGTTTCTTGTCGACCTGCTTCACTCAAGCGACGAGCTTTCGACTGAACTTTGTTCTTCTTGTTGCGATGGACCTATTCTTTTACTTCTCAAGCTTCGCCACAGTCAGCTTTATCTTTGACCACGTCGAAACTATTGGCCCTTGGCAGCGCCCAGAGCTTATGTTTTTTATTGCCTACATGCTGACCTTAGATCAACTTCACATGACTTTGATTAGTGAGAGCTTTTGGGTTTTTTCAAGAGAGCTCAAAACAGGAGGACTCGATTACGTCATCCTGAAACCAATCAACACTGTTTTTAATGTTTTCTTCAGGCACATTCGTCCCTCCACTATTATTAACGCGGTCGTGACGTGGTCGGCCTTAGGTTATTATGGTCACCAAGCCGGTCTGTTATGGAGTGATTGGATCCTGATCCCTCCACTTATGGTCCTATCTTTTACTTTATTAATTCTTCTTGAATTTATTGTGGCCTCGAGTATGTTCTGGCTCACAGAAGGATTAGGGATTAACTTTCTCAGAATGCAAATGCAGCAACTGGGGCGCTGGCCGGACTATATTTATGCACAAACACCTCGGAGGCTTTTAACTTTTGTCCTTCCAATTGTTTTAGTCGGAAGTCCTCCGGTGCACTTTCTTTTAGATAGAAGCAGATGGCCTTATCTTTTATTAATGATGGCCGCCATTGTAGGCGCGGCCATCGTTCTTAGCTATGTTTGGAAAAAAGGACTGCGTCAATACGAGTCAGCATCCAGCTAGAGGGCCTGATCTTCCAAGGCGAGACAATCATTAACTGCTGCTTGAAATTCATTGTTTCCGTAAAAGGCAGTTCCTGAATTTGAACTCGAGTAATTACGAAAGAACATCAAGTCGTTATAAAATGCAGCTAAATCGTCGTTTCCTCCAGCTATTGTAATTTTTGATGCATCGAAATCAAAGCAGCCACCATGAGTATGTACGCCCACAATTTTATTATTAGCATCGTTTATTATACTTGAGCCTGAACTTCCACCCGTCGTATCAACTTTGTGATTAATGACACCCGCTCTCGTCACATCAACAAGCTCTCCTGTATGTGAAAGTTGAGAAAAGCTCCTGATCGGGTTGTCCGCGTAACCATGTCCAGAGATACGAAGCAACTCACCATCTTGAGGTATTTGAGTGCTCATCTCATAATAACCTTGAACTTCTCCTGCAAGTTTTCCTGTAAAGGCATTAGGATTAATTCTAAGAACTGCCCAGTCCTTTCCCTGCCCTTCATTAAGATATCTTACAGACCCGACAGTTACAGTATATGTGTCTTCGGCCGACGCAAAAGTATTATCTCCCTTGTCAGACTTATCTGGAATATTGAATTCAATGATGTCAAAAGTGCTGGTGCAATGCCCAGCAGAAACAGCGCAAGATTTACCTATCATCGTAACCGTACAACCAGCGTTATCACCAACCGCTCTAGCTCGAGCAACTTTAGGGTCATAAGAAAGCTGACGCTGATCTTTTGTTCCACAGATGGATTTATCTGGAGCAATCACAATCTGAGCAGTTGCTCTAAAAGAAGTGCTGCTCAATATAACAGCTAAAAGTAAAATAGACTTGTGCACCTTGATCCCCCTCGTGTCACATAACATTTGTATATTTTACGTAACATAAGTTTCAAAAAACGTGAGGTAACCTGGTAAATCTTACTTCTCAATTTTAATAATATTAGACATTTACGCTTCGCGCATCGAGGCCTCAGACCAATTTTTTATAAGTGCTAGTCCTGCCCGGGCGGCTTCATCGCTATACTTTTTACTAGCGTTAACAATTATTGGGCGGGGTAAAACTATTGCACCGAGATGTTGCATCTGAGTGTTCACGACTCTTAAGAGGTTAAGGCCTCCACCCCCACTGCTCGTGGCCATCAAAACCATTTTTTGTGAAAAGCACTTACGCCAATCACCGCCAGTTCGGCTAATCCAGCAAATTGCGTTCACTGCCGCTGGCGTCATGCCCCCATTATATTCGGGACCGACAAAAACAAAGCCTGCAACTTTACTGAGCTTTTCTGAGAGCTCACGGGCGGCGAGAGGAATTTCCTTGGCCTCTTCATCAAAAGAATACAAGGGAAGTTTAAGAGCTTCTATGTCAATGATCTCGGCCGACATATCAAGGCCTTCAGCTTCTTGTTTGATTTTTTCAGACAACTCTAGATTTGTACGCGACGTCGCGCTAATGATAATTGTATGACTCATAATAACCTCTTTTTTTACTGATTTAACACAAAAAACAACGCCCCTTCCAGAAGAAAGGGGCGTTAGTATTTAAGAGTAAATTGATAAAAGATTTAGAGGTTTTTGTCTTCCCACTCAAGACAAGAAGTAATCGCCTCTTGGAATTCAGTGTTGGCCGAGATCAATGTCCCTGCATTCGAACCTCCACGTGACCAGCATCCACCGTGCGTGTGTATCCCAATAATTTCTTGTGTGGCCTCAAGTAAGATTGATGAACCAGAATTTCCACCCTTTGTATCTGCAATATGACGAAGAATTCCTGAACGTGATAAACCTGAAATATCACCAGTATGAGTTTGCTGAGCAAAGTTTCGGTCAGCACCATCAGCTGCTCCATAGCCTGTGATACGAATAGCGTCACCAACTTTTGGAGAGATAAAAGAAACGTTATAATTACCTTGAACATCACCAGGAAGTTTTCCTGTAACCTCATTGGCCAAAAGACGAACAACGGCCCAGTCATTACCTTGTCCACCATTAGTATAAACAATAGATTCGCCATCGACTTTATAAACATCTTCAGGCTCTGAATCTTGAATGCGTCCATCGCGAGAAACTGGAGTATTGAATTCAGCAATTCCAAATGTCGATGTACAATGACCAGCAGAAACTGCACAAGAACTTCCAATCATTGTGACTGTACAACCAGCACGATCTGTCACCTGACGGATACGGGCCACACGAAGTTCAGTTGAAGGTAATCTATCATCGTTGCCACCACAAATTGATTTTACATTGGATTTAAAAGGCTGCTGCTCAGTAGCATGGCCTAAAGATATGACCAGTCCTAGGCCCAAAACTAAATAAGAAATCCTTTTCACAATCTAACTCCTTGTCAGGTTCTCGTTATGTTCGTGTGTTCGAGTCCTGAAATCGTACGAAGTCTAGATAAGGATCGCCACTTAAAAGTTCTTACATCTTGATAAATCCTTTTGAGCAATCAGAAAACGCCTGATCGCTCAAAAGGCTAAGTGAACTTAAGATCTTTCTTTAAGAGCGGTTACTTTACGTTCTTTTGGTCCTTTATAAACACATAAAGGCCGGATAATACGGTTGTTTTCTGTTTGCTCGATGATGTGTGCAGACCAACCTGTAATACGGGCCATCACAAAAATCGGAGTGAACATATCAATATCAAAGCCCATGAGGTAGTAAGCCGGCCCAGCAGGAAAATCGAGATTGGGGTAGATGTTTTTTTCATCCACCATCGTCTTCTCGAGTTCGTCAGCGATCTCTTTCCATTTTGTTTGTCCTGTCAACTCACCAAGACCATCAGCATATTTTTTCATGGTAGGAACACGAGAGTCACCTTTTCTATAAACTCTATGCCCAAAGCCCATGATCTTGCGCTTTTCTTTAAGCGCGGTAAGCATCCACTCTTTTGCTTTAGATGGCTCCCCTACTTCTTCTAACATATGCATAACTTGCTCATTCGCACCGCCATGGAGTGGTCCCTTAAGAGCTGAAATAGCACCAACAACAGCACTGTTAAGATCTGACATTGTTGAAGTGATCACTCTTGAAGTAAATGTTGAGGCGTTGAACCCATGCTCTGCATAGAGAATGAGAGAAACGTCAAAGGCCCGAACCATCTCCTCTGAAGGGACTTCACCAAAACACATATGAAAAAAGTTTTCAGCGAAGCTTAAGTCCTTTTTCGGAGCAATAATCTCTAGACCTTTGCGGCATCGATAATCAGCAGCAATGATAGTTGGAATACGCGCAAAAAGCTGAAGAGCTTTATCTCTATTTGTCGCGTTGTCACTGTCCCATACTCGGCGATCTTCCATGCCTAAAAAACTTACCCCTGTTCTAACTGAGTCCATCGGGTGCGCATAATTTGGGTAGAGCTTAATACTCTTAATCAAATCTTCAGGTAGCTCACGGTATTTGCGCTCACTCTTTTTAAATTCTTCAAGTTGACCTTCATTTGGAAGCTCGCCGTTCCATAAGAGGTACGCCACTTCTTCAAAGCAGCATTTTTCTGCTAGGTCTTGAACCGGGTAGCCTTTGTATGTCAAAGAGTTAATTTCGGGCATGACTTTTGAGACTTCCGTCTCATCTGCATAAACTCCATCTAAACCTTTTCTTACTGTCATATCGTTCATATTGAACCTCGCTTATAGTTTGAAATTAAAGATATCTTGGTCAAATTTATTGTAATCTTCGTATCGGAGAATTTCATAAAGACGTTTTCGGTGCTGCATTTGATCTACGATCGCCTCTTGTGAGCCTTTCTCTTTGATATGATCAAGACCATCTTCAACCGCCTTCATCGCCAATCGTACCGTTGTCACAGGGTAAATAACGAGATTGCAGCCTAGGTTCTCCAACTGCTCTTTATTGAGAAGTTTTGATTTCCCAAACTCGGTCATATTCGCAAGAATCGGAACATCGATAGCTTTTCTAAAGGCTTCGAATTCACTCTCGTCTTTCATGGCCTCTGGAAAAATCATCTCGGCACCGGCGTCCACATAAGCCTTGGCCCTATCTATTGCAGCATCGAGGCCCTCGCTAGCTCGTGCGTCAGTACGAGCGATAATCAAAAAATTCTGATCGCGTTTTGCATCAGCAGCCGCTTTGACTTTTTTGCACATCTCTTCACGAGTTACGATTTGCTTATTATCTAGATGACCACAGCGTTTAGGATTCACTTGATCTTCAAGGTGGCAGCCAGAAATTCCAAGCTCTTCCAGTTCCATCACTGAGCGTGCAACGCTCATAGGCTCGCCAAAGCCTGTGTCAATGTCGATGAGACTTGGAAGATTTGAAGTGCGAGCAATTTGACGACCTCGCATACTAACTTCAGTCAGCGTCGTCATCCCAATATCTGGCAGACCTAAATCGTTGGCCAAAACAGCACCTGAAATATAAAGACCGTCAAAGCCCTTTTGCTCGATGAGCATCGAAACCATTGGCGAGTATGAGCCGGGAAACTGTAGAAGCTTCCCAGACTTGAGAGCTTTTCTCAAATCTGCTCGTTTTTCTGCAGCATTCTTCGTGGTAAAAAGCATTAGAAGATCCCCCGATCGTCTTTTTTATTATGTGTAAGCTCGACTTGATCAGCGACAACATTTAATTTTTGAAGTTCTTCGCTCGTGAGTTTCGGCAAATTTTGAACAAGCTCTAGAAAGCGATTCGACTCAGCTTCAGAAATCAATCCCTCAGTCAGAGTTTTGAATTTCTTAATATACTGGTCTCGTCCAAAAGGCCTGTCTCCAAGGGGATGAGCGTTGGCCATGGCCTTTTCGTCAACGACCTTAGAACCATCTTTCATATTGATTTCAATACGTGCCCCAAATGCCTTTTTGTTCGGGTCTGTTTCGTGATAGCGCTTTGTCCACTCTGGGTCTTCTTGAGTTGAGATTTTGTGCCATAGCCGAACAGTGTCTTCACGTTGGGCACGCTCGGGAGCGTAAGATTTCACATGATGCCACTCTCCATCCTGAAGGGCGACGGCAAGGATGTACATAATTGAATGATCGAGAGTTTCACGTGAAGCTTTAGGATCCATTTTTTGAGGATCATTAGCGCCTGTACCAATCACATAATGTGTATGGTGAGAAGTGTGAATCACAATAGATTCAACATCATCAAAATTTGAAACTTCCTTTCTCATATCAATCGCTAAGTCGATCAAGGCTTGAGATTGATACTCAGCCGAATGCTCTTTTGTGTAGGTATCCATGATGGCACGCTTAGACTCCCCTTTCTCTGGAAGAGGAACTGTGTAGCGAGCATCTTTACCTCCAAGCATATAAGAAATAACTGAGTCTTCACCTTCATAAATTGGGGAAGGTGCACCTTCTCCACGCATGGCCCGATCAGCAGCTTCTATTCCCATTTTTCCAGCAAAAGCAGGAGCATAAGCTTTCCAGCTAGAGATCTCACCTTTACGAGACTGACGAGTTGAGAAAGTCACATGTAATGCCTGTTGCATGGCCTGAAAAACAGTCTCTGTATCAAGTCCGAGCATAGTGCCAATCCCTGCTGCAACAGAAATTCCAAGATGCGCAATATGATCTTTTTTATGCTCGTGTAAACAGATCCCTTTCACTAAGTTCACTTGAATTTCATAACCCGTTGCAATCCCCTTTAAAAGATCTGCACCACTTAAACCTTTTGTTTGGGCCACTGCAAGCATAGGAGGAATATTGTCAGCAGGGTGCGAGTAATCCGCGGCCAAGAAAGTATCGTGGAAATCAAGTTCTCTTACAGCAGTCCCATTGGCCCATGCTGCCCACTCTGGACTAAAAGTTTGATCAAGAGGCATCCCAAAAACATTTGCTCCCTTCTCTCGAGGGTGACAAAGGGCTTGAGATCTCGCATTGGCCACAGGACGACGGTTGCAAGAAGCGATCGCGACAGAAGCATTATCGATGATGCGATTGATAATCATATCAACGACGTCTTGATCAAGATCGACAGGGTCCGTTGCTAGGGCCGCCATTTTCCAGGCCAACTGTTCTTCTTTCGGGAGGTGTTCTTTTGACGGGTAAACGCGTACCTCATGATTTTTCATAGCATCATCCTTTTTTAAAAATAAGGTTAGTGATTTGTCTTAAATGTAGATGGGCGCCAGTATAGCAGCAACTTAACGACCTTGAAACTGGGCAGTTCGCTTCTCAAGAAAAGCATTAAGACCCTCCGTTGTGTCTGTAGTTTCAAATACGTCTCTAAACGCATCGCGTTCAACGCCTAAACCTGCATCAATATCCAAGAACTCTCCTTTTTGAATCACATCTTTGCATTTAGATAAAATCAGGGGCGATTTCTGAGCGAGTTTGTCGGCCATGTTTTTGGCCTCCGATAACATCTCTTCTTTATCAGTAAAAAGCTGTTGAACAAGACCGCATTGATAGGCTTCTTTCGCCTTCATATTACGCCCTGTATAGATAAGCTCCTTGGCCCGCGCAATTCCAACATAACTTACCAAACGTTGAGTTCCACCAAATCCAGGAATCAAGGCCAGGTTAATTTCCGGCTGACCAAAAACGGCAGATTCAGTGGCGAAAATAAAATCGCATGACATGGCCATCTCGCAGCCTCCACCCAAAGCAAAACCGTTTACACATGCAATAACGGGAACATTCACTTGTTCGAACAGACGACTCACCTCTTGACCTAAACCGGCAAAAGCATAGGCCTCTTCTGAAGTCATTGAACTCATTGCCTTGATGTCAGCACCTGCAATAAAAGCTTTGTCGCCTGCACCTGTAAGTAAAACTGCGCGTACTTGGTACTCACTATCGCCTTTCAATATCGTTAATACCTCTTTCAATTCAACCAAAACTTTTTCGGCCAAGGCGTTAAGCTTATCTGGTCGATTAATAGTTATATGAAGAGTCGTTTCTTTTTGTTCAACCAGTAAAGTTTCATAGCTTTTTTTATTAAACATGTTTTTCTCCTTAAGGAAGTCTAAATTTTACGAAAAATGTGAATCAACGAGAGGTGGACTGACCTGCTCTAATGTACTAGGTCGCCAGCGCGGTTTTTTATCTTTATCAATTAAAAGAGCACGAATGCCTTCTTTAAAATCATGTTGCTTCATAAAACACTCGGCCATTCGCTCCTCTTTTTCAAACGCCTGTTCAAGGGTCAGGTTTTTGCCTCTCCTTAACTGACGATCAATAACAGCAGCAGAAGTCGGTGAACCTTTGCGATAATTTTCAAAGGCTTTTTCTAAGGCTTGATGCCCTGAATAGTTTTTACTTATCTCATTGAGATGTTCAAGTGACTCTATATTCATCATGGAGACTTCTTCATGAAGTTGTTCAAAGTCCTCTTGCTCTTTTGTGGAAGGTTGAATTTCAAGCTCTTTAAAAAAAATCTTAGGTTCATCGACTTGTCCAAACTCTCTCTCAATATCTTCAAAGCTCTTCGGATCAACAAGGTAGTCAGCAAGTCCCAGGTCTTTTGCCCAAAGACCTTTAAGTTGGAGTCCTGTTAAGCCCATTAAATATCCCCAGGGCCCTGGCATTCGATTGAGAAAATATGTTGCACCGACATCGGGAAAAAGACCAATAGCGATTTCAGGCATGGCCAATACTGAGTCAGGAGTCACAACTTTATACTTAGAGCCTCTAAAGATGCCAAGCCCTCCCCCCATAACGAGACCATGCCCAAGTGAACATATCGGCTTTGAATAACGATGGATTTTTAAGTCAAGGTTGTATTCATATTTAAAAAAATTTTCTTTTGGTTTTTTGTTGTGGGCCATCTCTTCATAAAGAGCAACGATGTCCCCGCCTGCACAAAAAGCCTTGTGTCCCTTACCTTTTATCAAGACTCGGTTAATACTCGAATCCCTCTCCCAATCTTCAAGAATACGAGTCATTTGATGAATCATATTGAGATTCAAACTGTTCAGTTTTTTTTCTCGATTGAGCTCTATTATGCCTAGGCCATTTTTTTGACCAATAATAACCTCTTCCATTCTTACAAACCTTGTCAGATGAATTCTAAGAACCCAGATTCTAGCAAGGTGGGGCATAAATGTTAAATGAAAGAAGAGGCTTAGCTACTGTGCGTTACAACGCTGAGCTGATTTTTTGTAATTTTCTGTGTTTTGGGCCTTTCGAAGACAGTTGATCAAACGACCCTCTTTTCCCCAAGCTTTCTGGCAAACTCTGACCGACTTATACTGTGATTGCCCAGTTAGCGCCATTTCTTCGACGCAAAGAAGCTGATCTTGCATATACTCAGCTGGAGTGCGCTGGCAAAAAAGATTACTATCATAGTGATTCATCTCCATTGAGAGAAGCTTGGACATGCAAGGCTTATACAAAGAGAGCTTGCCGTGAGCTTCTTTACAGTAGTGATGAGCGCTTCCAACGAGCACATATTGATCGATAAGAAACTCGACACAAGCAACGTGCTCTAGTTCATGACCAAGTACGTCTTGGCAGTGATTTTTTGCCTGTGAAGAGTTTATACCAAGATCTGACAGTCTGCTTTGGCATTCTTTCTGATTAGAATGACTCACTCCGGGAGCTTGCTTGTTCCCGTAACTTAAATTTGTTCCTTGAGCGGAACTCATATAATCTTCGTAACTTTTTTTCAGTCCGTACTGTCTACCTCTCTCTTGGCTTAAGCCCCTTGATGCTTTCTTTTTGGGACTTCTAAAGTAAGAACCTAGACGCTTTGAAATATTTGGGAACTGATTATTTTTCAGTTTAAATGGAAAAACAAGTTGGTTTCGATGGGGATCATAAGAAAAACTTTTGCCTAATGAAACTAAGGGCTTCTCTAAATCCTCTCCTGTTCTCAGAAACTGTGAAACAGCTTTATGCTGATCAATAAGCTGCTTGAAACGGGGAATAAAATGGCTGCAAAAATACTTTTTTTCTGTAGCAGAAAAATTGCTTAACTGCTGACTTTCAAAGATGACGTGAGAAATCTTTGCATCTCCTAACAAGCAACTTGGAATCTGCTGATCTCTAGCACTGAGATTTTTACTTCGTTTAAAAGAACCTAAAGAAACAGACTTTCCCTGCTCTTGTGGAGAGAACCCATCGGGCGAGAAAAAAGAAACAGTGAAAAGAACATCGTTATTTTCGTGTCCCTCAGCTTTGAGCCTAACTCCTACGATATTTTTCGATCGAGAAAGATTTCTAAGTGAAATATGTTTCTGACTAGAAGTTAGAAAACGAGAGCGGAATTTAAGAGGAACCTTTTTTCCCGAGGATTTTATAAGCTCTAGGTCATGAATTTGAACCTTGTAATTCACGAATTCTAATGAGATTTCTTTTAATGACTTAGGCTCAAGAAACTTGATTTCATAAAACTTCCCACCAGAACGACGTGTGGGTCTAATATTGTGATAAGCATTAAACTGAACGGGTCCAAGATTCTCGTTTTGATCGCGCGAATGCCCAGCTTGGCGCTCTTCCCAAAGAGCACAACTGCTTAAAAAGCATAAAAAACTAAATAAAAGGGCCCATGAAGATACTTGTCTCATAGGGACATTATCGGACAAAAACGGTCAATCTTGACGATTTAATTTGAGTTTTTAGTTTATTCAAGTAGTTAATTAGAGACAAGAGATCTTACTCAGGCTTTTCATATGCCCACTAATTACTCAGTATGGAAACGGCCATGTTTTTTTAAGGACTTATCTTAATGGATAACAAAATACAAAAGATTTTATGTAGCTCACTCCTTCTTCTATTTTGCTCGTGCGCCACAGTGTTTAGCGATAGCTCAGACACTGTTCGCTTCGATTCGAGCCCAAAGGGTGCAGATGTTTATCTCAATGGGAAAAAGATTGGTAAAACACCCTTAAGTCGAACTTTTATCAGAGATACCTTTGATAGGAAAACAATCCAAATTATCAAGCCTGGCTACAAAGAAAAAAAGATCACTCTCCAAAAAAAACTTAATAAAGTTTCTCTCGTAAACTTAACTTTCTGGCCTTCGTGGATTACTGACGCATTAAGTGGGAGCATGGTTCAGTATGCTCCCAATTCTTATCAATTTTTTCTCGAACCACTCTCAAAACAGAGCATGAACATGCTAAATAGTCAGGATAAGAAAAGGCTACTTTTTATCTTGTCACACTACCAACCTCTCTTAGGAGATATAGCGCAGGGAAAAGGCGAATATTTAGAAAATTTATGGAAACTGAGTGAAGATTCTACTTTGAGCTACGACTCTTATCTCGATAAGCTCAAAGGCCATACAGTAGAACTCATCAAAACTCGAAGAGGGCATGAGCTATATTCTAAGCTCCAAGTAATACTGAGCGAAAAAGAATCTCAAAAATGATAAGGCCAGCAAAAAAACCGGCCTTGTCACTTTAGAAACTATTTGCTGTGATTGCGCTTAATACGTTTGGCCTTGGCCAATCTCTTACAATTCAATTTGTTTTTGCTTTTCTTTCTGTTTGTTTTCTTTTTTGACATCTCTATTCTCCTTAAGCTTCTGCTTGTGCTTCAGATGACTCTTCTTGTCCGTCCGAAGGATCATCACCCTTCACTTCTTCAGTGGGCTTAGGCTGTGGTGCTTTAATAAGTTTTTCAGTTAAAAGAATTTTTATTTTCTCTTCACCATTAATCCAGTTTCCTTGAGCGTCCTTCACACCGTAACGACCATTGCGTTTTTTATAAACAGTGTAAGTTTCGGCTTTCTTTACGGTTTCCATATAGCTTACTCCTTTGAAAAATGTTGTCAGGAGTTTACGTCAGAGCACCTCGTTTAGCAATCACTCTCATTCTTGCGTATAACGGTGATATACAGGGGTCCAGGGCCATTTGTCTGATCGGGCAAAAAGAGATGCCCATATTGAGTGCTTTCTCCGCAGGGAAATAAAGGCCTCTCAAAATCAAATTGACCTGACCTTTTTGTCGTTAGCCACTCGGCCATTCCATCATTTTCGTAAGTTGAAAGAGAGCAGGTACTGTAGACGAGTCGACCATTTGGTTTTAATGCATCAAAAGCCGAGGCCAAAAGTGTTCCTTGGGTCTTGCTTAATTTTTTTGAACGCGCAGGACTCCAGCGTTGCATCTCTTTAGCATTATGAAGTAAATGCCGCTCAGATGAACAAGGCGCATCTAATAAAATTCGGTCAAAAGTTTCAGCATAAAATCTCCCAAACCGTCCAGCATCTCCAGCTTTGACTTGAACTTGAGTTAATTGAGAAGCTGTTAAAAACTCTGCTAAAACTCTTTTAAGTCGACCTCGCCTGGGAGCAGAGAGTTCATTACATAAAAGGGTGCCCTCAGCTTGCAGCTTCATCGCAATCCCTAAACTTTTTCCACCAGGTGCCGCACACATATCTAAAACATGATGATCAGGTTCAATATCCAGCGCTTCAACACAAAAAGCCGAGGCCCTATCTAAAAAATAAAGCCTGCGCTCATCACGAGATTGAGGAAAGATTAAATTTTCAATATCGGGGTCGAGCAAATCGTCTTTATTCTTATCAATCTCCCATTTGGGATTCCACCAAGCATAATGTTGAGGAAGTTCCATGAGCGCCCTTTTTAAGCCGGGCCACCTCTCACCAAAGATACTCGAGTAATAAAGCTCAAATGCTTCTTCCCCTCTTTTGACATTACTCATTCTAGAGGAACCTCTCCTTGTCCTCCGAGGAAGGCAGTGGGCAAGACTCGTACTGACCAAATAACTTGTAGCGCCGCTGGGCCACAATGCGATAGAAAATATTTGTTAAAGATGTTGGAAAAACACGAAGAAAACTCAACATTGACCAGATTCCTCCAAGATGACGAAAGATCTCAAAAGCTGCCTGTGATCGAGTCGTTAACTCTCCATCGTTGAGAACGACAACTGTCTCAAGATCATTTAAGAGCTCAGGATGGCCTTCAAGCTTTGTCTTTGCAAACTCCCCTTGAAGAGGCGCAAACTTTGTTACACTCGCTTGATCCACTTCCAATAAAAAGCGTACAAAGCCGTGACAAAGACCACAATTACCATCGTAAAAAACAACGAGCTCTGGTGGATCAGAGGGGAGAAGCCAGCGAGGATCAACACTTAAAACAAGAAGGGCCAGCATCAAAAGAAATGAGGTTGTGTTCATACCAATAAACACAAAACTGATCACCATAAAGAGTTGCACAAACCAGAAGACCCAACGCCAAGGTTTGTGAGCAAGCATCAAAAAACTAGCAGAAAATAGAGCGTGAAGCCATAATGGAAAATTTGAAACGACAATATCGACATCAGAGAGTAAGCGAGTGGGTAAAATAAAAGGATTCACAATCAAGACCAAATGAAACAATAGAAAGACTCCTGCCGCGACTGAATGCCAGCGACTCAGACGCCAACCTTTAGAATTTATACGCTCTGGAGCTAACATCAACTGAACACAAATCATGGCCATAATCAGACTGAAGGGAGTCAAGCTCATCAACTCACTGTGATGAACACAGGCCAGTGCATACAAAACCAATGAAGAAGAAAACTTACGTACAACTCCAAAAGTGATCAACAAAGAGCTTATTGTTGCCACAATAGACAAAGGTATCTGCAGCGGCGCAAGTTTTAGGATATTAGGAAAAAAGCTAATAAGGGACTCCCACTCAACGGCGGGAAAAAAACCAGACCAAAACGTGGCCTGAAAATCTGTACGCAGAGCTGCCATCCCCCAAAAGACGGCCATCCCAAGTCCTGCTAGAAAACGATAGGTACGAAACTGATATTTATTTATATGAGGTCCTCTCACAAATGCTACTCCCTCTCGACATATTCAAAACGATTGTTATCATAGCTAAAAACGAGTCTTTATGGCCAATGACGATTTCATTCTCAAGTTTTATAAAAATGTTGCCCATAACTACGGCAGCTCAGCATCTTCAAGTATGCAAGATGAAACTATCCGCCGGTTAGAATCACAGTTTATCCTAAGCGAAATAGATGATTTTATAAAAAGACATGAACTCTTCCCTCGAATCTTAGAATTGGGCTGTGGCAACGCATACCTCCTAAGTCTTATCCAAAAAAACTACCCGGGTATCCTCCAGACTGGTCTAGAGTTTAGTCCAGAGCTTTGCAGCATCGCCCAGGCCAGAAAATTACCATACACAAAGATACTCCACGCTGATATGAGAAAGATTGAAGAGTTTCCTCATGGCCTCTATGACATCGTGATCACGCAGAGATCCGTTATCAACCTGAGCAACTGGGAGGAGCAGAAAAGAGTCTTAAAAACAATCTATCAAAAGCTAAACTTCCCTGGACGCTATATTTGTGTTGAGAGCTATATGGAGCCCTGGCGTGACTTGAACACTGCTCGTAAGGAAGTTCATCTCCCTCCATTAAAGCCTTCGATTCAAAATGTTTATTTAAAGGATAAGAGCCGTAAACTGCTTTTAAAGTTGGGCCTCTTTAAAAGAAGGACAAACATCTCAGAGAATGCCCTTTCCTCGCATTTTTTTCATTCCCGAGTCATTCATCCCCTGATTCGCCCACAAGGAGCGAGGCTAAAGTCCACACAACTCGTAAGACATCTCGATGAAACGAGGGCCGTGTGGTCAAGGGCATACTCTCCTATTCTTTTAAGAAGTTATGAAAAAACGCTTTCAAGCGTTAATTGTCCCTGACACCTCTGGGCCAGCACCATCACACTCAAGTTCTTCTTCGATGATCCATGGTTCAAAATCAAACGACTGAAACGTTTTGGACTCGCGTTCGATAAAGCAAAAAATTCCTGACTCGTACGGAATTTTCCGACAATTTTTACCGGCCGAGGACCATCTGTAACTATGATCGGCAGTTTCCGCAAAAAAACGAAAACCTGAAGTTTTCATACTCACAATTCGTCGGCGCCGACCAGGCTCTAGATAAACCCAACGTTGAATACTTTGAAAACCTGAAGCGGCTTCATATTGTACTGCCATACGTACCATTTTTTTGCATGAGTTTGTGACATAAAGTTTGAAGTCTTTTTTATCAACGTAAGACTTTTCATCTTTTATCAAGCTCACACCAACATCTCTACGCTGATCGTGTCCATCCATTTGCATCCAAGAAATAAATAAACGAGTGAGCTCAGCATCGACCATTATTCCCATATTTCCATTATAGCTGGCCGTCGTATGAACCCCCATCAGTAAAGGCCATTGAGCGGCTTCGTTAGCAGGTGCCAAAACTGGCGCACCACTCATTCCACCGAAAGTGTCACATTTATAAAAGAGCTCCCCTCTTGTAGATTTGCGAGCAGGACATTTAGCCTTCCAAGGTGTCGCAAATTTTTTATCTGCGGGATAGCCCACAATAGAAACCTCTTTCTTGGCCAACTCACTAAAAGGGGCGAATCCGATCCAACCAACTTCATGGCCGACATTTCTTTCTAGGACCAAAAGCGCATAATCATATTTACTATCCCCCAGATCTTCGTAGCGTTTAGGCATATAGGCATGCTTCACCTTTAACGCTCCAAAAGGTCTTATATGTTTATTTTGGCCAGGGCTGAAAGTAATAGAGTCCATAAAACCACGGATCTGAAAACTATAAACACAATGGGCAGCAGTCAAAACGTGCCTCGGCCCTATAAGGGTCCCAGTGCAATCATCATTGATCAAGCCGACTGCTCGGTGCGGATAGTCCGTGTGATCCAGTTCTTCTCTTTCATAAAGACCAAACAAAGCTTTAGGCCCAACAGAGCTCGCGACAGTGTAGTCTTGTTCGAGCTCAGGAGGACCAGGGTTTCCAGGAAAAAAAGCAGCTAAGCCCTCTTCGGCCTTAGTTTCATCCCAACTCATAAGCTTCATTTCTTGCTGAATAAAATCATAAGAATAGAACTCAAGTGCATGCACTCTCTTGCCCAAGATTTGAACCGCAAATAAAATAAATAAGCTTATTAATCCCAGTATTCTCAAGAACTTCCCTTTTTCAACTCACTACGTGACAAAACAAACGCAGCGTATCAAAAAGAATATTTAAAGGGGCGATTTTTCGTATTTTATGAAAGCTTTACAGGCGCGAGCTAGGACTTTTCATCCCTCTCTTTCAATAGATCGTCAGAAACCTCTGAAACTTCGATTTGCAGACCATGATCTGTGTACCGATCTGGAACGTCACCTGAGTGTGAGTAGATGAGCTCTTTTAATTTCTTAATAGAAATCATGTTGTCGTTTTCTGACTTCCAAAGTGCAAAGAGGTTAATTCGTAGCGGTTTTCCCACATGGAATCGCTCTAACTCAGGGTAAGATTGCATTGGATTATTGGCCTCAAACATAACGCAACGACCTCTAAAACAAAGTTTTCGAATATACTCGAGGTGATCACTGCGCAGGTATTCCTTGGGATGGATGGCCTCTTCTCGCAAATAACGCTCAATCGTTTTATTTAGCTTATTGTCCCAAGAGCTTATGGCCAAGGGAATGTTTCGAAGAATATCTTTGGGGTCATAAAAGCGGTTAAAGAGTTCTTTTGAGCAACAAAAAACGACATCGAAAGCTCCTATTTTGGCGCTCGAAATGCTTTTGCGTGAAGGCTCTTTGAGAGAAATCCCCCAATCAATCGCCCCTGTTAAAAGACTTTCAACGAGGTGATCATGCTCTTTCTCTCCGGAAGTGTTGACTGTCCCGAAGGGAGCAAACAAGTCCCAATACTGAGAAATAAATTCTGTGGAAACATCGTAAGAGAGACTCTCTTCAATCCCAACGGTTACAGGATATCCCCCTATTTCACTATATGAGATATTATCTAAAAGGCGACTTCCTGCCTCAAAGATTTCACGGCAATGCTCGTATACCTTTTCTCCATCTCGCGTAAGAATTAGACCCTTTGAAGTTCTGGAAAAGAGTGACAGGTTCAACTTAGCTTCTAGCTTTTTAAGTTGTTCACTCATTGTTGAAGGTGCTACACCTAAGTGCGCAGAGGCATCTTTGAGTGACTGGCCTTTCGCTATTTCATAGAAGCAATAAAGGTGATTCCAGTTAATTTCTTTGAGTTTTTTCATTTATGATCATACCTCTTTGATCCCAATTTTACCGCACTCAGGGTTCGCTTATACCTAACACGAGGATGAATCCTTGTCTATCCTTAAAAACTCCTAGAATATTGTCCAATGAGTTTTCAAATCCCAGCCTTTTTTCACCCCGAACAGCTTGAGTTCAAACCAAAATACGAATGGGCCTTAGGCCACAGGATTAAGCACCCTGAAACAACAAAAAGAGCTGAATCTATCTATCATGCCCTAAAAAAAAGACCCCAGGATTTTGAACTCAAAGAACCTAAGTCTGTTCCCTTAAAGGCCATACGAGAATCTCACAGTTATGAGCTCATCACGCTTTACCGTACGGCAGCGACTCTTAAAGACGGCGAGACATTTTACCCCTCAGTTTTTCCTCAAAGGGACAAGGCCAACGCCAGCCCGACAAATTTAAAACACGCTGGCTTTTATTGCTTTGATGCAGGAACTCCTTTGGATAATAAAACTTGGACAGCTGCTTCATGGTCGGCCGCTTGTGCCTGGGAGGCCATGAAACTCATAAAGGCCAACAAGAGCTCTCTCGTCTATGCTCTTTCACGTCCTCCTGGACATCATGCCTCCAGTGACTCTTATGGTGGCTATTGCTATTTTAACAATTCAGCACTCGTGGCCAGAGAACTCAAAAAAAAGGGACGAGTCGTCGTCTTAGATATCGACTTTCACCACGGTAATGGCACACAAGACCTTTTTTACGAAGATGATGAAGTCACCACAATTTCTCTTCATGGAGATCCGCGCCATTATTTTCCCTATTTTAAAGGATTTCCTGCCGAAACAGGTAAAGGCAAAGGTAAAGGATATAACCTAAATTTAATTCTTCCACCCAAAACGACTTACAAAAAATATCAAAAAGCTCTCAAGGATATAGTCTTTCCCATGATCGAAAGCATTGATCCCACTTACCTTGTTATCGCCGCTGGCTTTGATACTTATAAACTCGACCCTATTGGAGATTTCTCACTAGAAACGGAAGATTATTTCCAACTAGGTGAAGAGCTTGGTGGCCTAAAGCTTCCGACTTTAGTTGTTCAAGAAGGTGGCTACTTCACTCGAGATTTAGGAAAAAATGTGGCCAGTTTCTTGCGCGGTTTAAAAAAATCACGACTCGAATCATAGCATTCCGGCTTTGGCCTTTAAGACAGAGAGATTATAAGCAGCTTCCAAGGCCAGACGGTCGAGCTGTTTTTGGCCTTCGATAAAAGCATCCAACGACTGAAGAACTTCTAAATTTGTGACAAGCCCCAAGTTGTATTCTTTTCGTTGCTCTTGGTAATTGCGACGGGATAAGTCGACGGCCTTTTTTGTCATTTTTAAACGTTGTATATCAAGCTCAACAAAAGAATAGAGCTCCTTCATTTCAGCACCCAAGTTACGCTTTAAGTTCTGGAGTCTCAAACGTTCTTGATTTTTTACGATAGAGGCCTGCTTAACTCTTGAGTTAACCTGCCCTCCCTCGAAAATAGGAAAGACTAAGTTCACACTGACATCCCAGGCGGAGTCTTCTCGAAACCCAGTGCGGGCCAAGTAAACATTACCATCAAAGGTAAGATCAGGAAGATGGTAGCGCCGTTGAAGCTCGATCTCGGATTGGGAGAGATCAATTCTTTTTTGAGCTTGTTGTATCTCTGGTAGCTCTTCAATTTTACTAAGATAATTTGATAATTTTTCAAGTCCTAGTTCATCGCTAGGAATTGGAGATAGTTTCACATTTTCAGCTTTGAGCCCTGATAAGCGCTCCAACTCTACAAACCATCGACTCCGCTGTCTTTCTACTCCTTGTATCTGTGACTCTACAATGGCAAGCTGACTTTCCGCGAGGAGTAGCTCCGCTTTTCTTGAACGACCGATCTCAACTCTCTTTTTAAGGTCCTGTACTCTTTCTCGAGTAAGCTCTATTTGTTTTTTTGTATTAGTAAGCTCTTGGTCTTGAATAAGTAGTGAGTAAAAAACTTGCGCCACCTGAAAAAGAATATCTCTCTTTAAGACCTCTTCAGTGATCATCTCTTGATCCAAACGTTCCTGTGCAATAGAAAGTGCTGAATACTCTCTCAAACCTCTTAAAAGGGGTTGGGAAAGATTGATAGATGCTTGAGAGGCCTTGACATCAAAACCGGGAATTCCACTAATGGGATCGATTCTGGAGTGCCCCGCACGAAGGGAGACGCTAGGGAGAATTGAGCCATAGGCTTGGTCCAGCTGTTCCTGCGATTTTTCAACTTGTAACTTTTGAATCTTAGTTTCATAAACGTAAGCGAGTGACATTTCGTGAAGTTCTTTAAGTTGCATTGTCTTTACTTTCGCAAAAACCGGAACGCTAAGAAAAGCCGCAATGAGAGAAAGACAAAGGAGACGGTGGACCATAAAGATGAGACTCGCAAGTTACAAGGTTTAAAAATTTAACAATATATAAATAAACACAAAGACCCAAGTAGATTAACTAGGAAGCAGCGCAGCAAGACAGCATGCACAAGATTTGTCAACTTCACCTATTTATCGATAGAGTGCATTTCAAAACTAACTTACAAAAGAGCCGAGGATTTATCTCTATGCAACTCGAAACAATAAATAACTATGTTTATGGTCAATGGCTTCCAGGTAGCGATAAGTTCGCTCAACTTCTCGATGCAAGCAGTGGCGAAGAAATTGGTCAAACGTCTACTCACGGACTCTCTTTCAAAGACGCCTTAGAGTATGCTCGGAAAACGGGAAATCCCGGTCTTAGAAAACTTACTTTCCATGAGCGAGGGCGATGCCTAAAGTCTTTGGCCCTCCACCTTCTCAAGCACAAGGAAAAATACTACCAACTCTCCTATTGCACAGGGGCCACTAAAGTTGATGGATGGGTTGATATCGAAGGTGGCATTGGAAACCTTTTTGTCTACGCAAGTAAAGGCCGCAGAGAAATGCCTGATCTCCCCTACTACGTAGATGGAAAGACAGAAGGTCTTTCAAAAGGTGGTAGCTTCGTAGGCCAACACATCTGTACACCTCTGGCCGGCTGTGCCGTTCACATTAATGCATTTAATTTCCCTGTCTGGGGAATGCTTGAAAAGCTTGCCGTTAATTTTCTTGCAGGAGTTCCGGCCATCGTCAAACCTGCGACATTGACCAGCTATCTCACGCAAGCTGTGGTCAAAGATATTATTGACTCTAAAATACTCCCGGAAGGCGCTCTTCAAATTTTATGTGGAAGCGCAGGCGACCTACTCGGACACGTCCAATCTCAAGATATCGTGACATTTACCGGTTCGGCCTCAACTGGCCAGATGCTCAAGGCCCATCCTCAAATTATGAAAGAGTCTGTTCGCTTTAATATGGAGGCCGACTCCCTAAACTGTAGTATCCTTGGGCCAGACGCCACTCCAGATACGGCGGAATTTAAGATTTTCATAAAAGAAGTGGCCAAGGAAATGACCATTAAAGCAGGTCAGAAATGTACGGCCATTAGAAGAGCGATTGTTCCTGAAAATCTCATGGAAGATGTTTCCCAAGCCCTAAAAGAGCGCCTAGGAAAAACGACAATCGGTGACCCTCGCCGGGATGATGTTCGAATGGGACCTCTTGCTTCTAAAGATCAACTTCATGAAGTTAGAGAAAAAATTGAAGAGCTCTCTAAGTATGCAGAACTCGTGATGGATGGAAGGGCCGACTTTGAAGTCATAGGGGCCAGCCGTGACAACGGTTTTTTTATGGCGCCGACTTTACTTGTCTGTGAAAGACCATTCGAGAATGACATCGTCCACAGCGTCGAGGCCTTCGGCCCCGTCAGTACATTATTTCCCTACAAGACAACACAAGAGGCAATTGACCTCGCAAATAAAGGCGGAGGAAGTCTCGTAGGCTCTCTTGTGAGTGCAGACAAAAACTTCAGCAAAGACATTGTGCTTGGCACTGCTAACCATCACGGCCGCTTGCTTATTCTGAATGAAAGATGCGCTAAAGAATCTACAGGGCATGGCTCTCCTATGCCACAACTTGTGCACGGTGGTCCCGGTCGCGCCGGTGGCGGTGAAGAAATGGGCGGTATTCGTGGCATTCATCACTACATGCAAAGAACGGCCTTGCAAGGTGATCCGACAACTCTGAGCTATATTTGCGAAAGACATCTTCCTGGTGCAGATCGTCCTGAAAGTGAGCGCCACCCTTTTACTAAGCACTTCGAAGAAATCAAAATTGGAGAGACCCTTACTACTCATAAAAGAACCGTGACAGAAACAGATATTGTGAACTTTGCCAATCTTTCCTGGGATCACTTTTATGCTCACACGGATGAAACATCACTAGAGGGAACGCTTTTTGAAAGCAGAGTCGCCCATGGTTATTTCGTGATCTCGATGGCAGCAGGCCTATTTGTCCACGCCGCTAAAGGTCCAGTCCTGGCCAACTATGGACTGGATGAGTTGCGCTTCACAAAGCCAGTTTATGTTGGGGCCACTCTTGGAGTTAAGCTAACAGCAAAAGAGAAAATAGACCAAGAAGACCGCGAAGATGAAACCCCGCGAGGTATCGTAAAATGGCAAGTCGATGTCACTGATGACGAGGGAGAAAATGTGGCCCTTGCAACAATTTTAACCCTTGTGGCCAAAAAAGGTGAATAAAAGCATGGAAAAGAATATTCAAGAGCTTTTTGAAGCGGCAAAAGAAATCCAATCCAGGGCCTATGCTCCTTACTCAAAGTTTAAAGTGGGCGCGGCCTTCAGACTTAAAACAGGGGAAATTGTCTCTGGCCACAATGTGGAGAACGCCAGTTATGGCGCCACTGTCTGTGCCGAACGGGTTGGTTTGTTTAACGCTTTATCGCTGCATAACTCGCAAGACTTTGAATCCCTTTTAATTGTTACTGACACAGAAACGGGCGATCTCCCGTGCGCACTTTGTTTACAAGTTTTAAGTGAGTTTGTCTCGCCAGACTTACCTGTATATTCAGCAAATAAAGAGGAAGTCAAAAGGAGCTTTATTTTTAAAGAGCTTCTCCCCTATCCATTTGATAAGTTTAACCTTGACGAGAGTCAGTCTTAGCTCGCTTTCTTAACATTCGTTTTCTCTCTTAAGAAGTCGTAGAAAGAGTTCATATTGTTAAAAGTTAAAAGATTTGGAGCAACTTTAAGCTCTTCGTGTTCATGAATAAAAGGTCCTCCTACAATAATTTTTGCAGAGCTGCCTTGAAGATGTAATGCTTTAGATAAATTTATGGCGGAGTCAAAGTGACTTTTAACAGCAACACTGAGGCAAACCACTTCTGGTCTAAGTTCTAAAATTAAACTTTTTAATTCTTCATCAGGAATTCCAGGATAAATTGTTCTACAGGCATAACCTTTAGAAACAATATCTAAACCTAAAGCTTGAACTCCAATGGTGTGAACATTATCAGGTGCAGGAATGATCAATATGGGACAACTCTCTAAACTTAAGGAGTGATTTTTTATATCTTTGCTCAATTGAATGAGTAATCGCTGGGCAAAACTAGTAAACATATGCTCTTTAGCAACGGTTAGTTTATTTTCTTGTGTAAGTCTACCAATCTCCCACATGGCCGGTTGAACAATACCATAAAATATATCGAGAGGTTTAATCCCAAGAGTTTTTCCTTTATATCGGATACTTTCTGTATCCAGCTCTTCAAAAGATTCCGCTTTCTCTAAAAGATCATTAAAGAAATCTCTTATCAATTCAATATTTTTAAATGCATCTCTGTCTTTAAATACCCCCGATGACTTACAATTTTGGCAAATACTATGGCTAAGGGAGTAGTCCACAAGGGGAGGTTTTTCACCAATATATGTTTGACAATAACAACACCAAATAATCATAAATTATACTCTTCTCCATGTATGTGAGTTTTACAATCCTTCGTCATTTTAACGTAATGTCTTAAGGTCTTTATTACTTTAAATGCTAATCAAATTTAATAGAGGCTAGCTCTTAACAATCAAAAATGAGCGACGGACACTATGTATAAGAGATTCCGCCACACTTCCCATGAAAAAGCGCTCTAGCCCTTGCCTTCCATGAGTACCGAGGACCACAAGGTCGGCATCACTTTGCTCTATCATTTTCGCCAAGCCTTTTTGAATGTGACCTTTAGGTGACAGCTCTAGCGAACAACTCCCTTTAATTGCTCTTTGTGAAATTTTTTCTTCATACTCTAAAAGCTTCGGTGCAAGCTCTGCTCGTTTTTCTTGCAAATAGTTCCAACGCTCTTCTTCATTTTCAAGGCCTCTGGCTTCTTTATTATCTTCCAGCATATGAACGACATGGACTTTCGCCTTAAAAGTCTCAGCGACATAGGCAACCCACTCAAAAACAAAGTCGGAATTAGGGCCAAGCTCACTGGCCCATAGAATTTTTTTCGGTGCTTTAGCGCGCAGGTCTCTTACAGCGAGAATTGGACATTGAACAGAGCGGATAGCACGCTCTGTAGTTCCTCCCAAGAAGATGTCTTCGAGACCACCTTGACCTAAGGAACCCAACACCAGCAATTTGGCATTGAGCTCACTAATTCGCTTAGGAAGAAGTTCGCTTCGCTTGCCAAAAAGAACCTCTAAGCTCACACTTGAATGATTCGATGCCATCGTTTCGTGAACCTGTTCAGTCAGTTTATTTTTTAAATCTTTCTTTAAAACTTCAAAAATACCTTCAACATTATAATGCTGTTGCTCATTCAATAAAGCGATTCCATCATTACTATGGCGTGAATTATTGATATGAAAAACGTGAGGATCAAAGCCCATCTTTTCGGCCCAAGCAAGACCTACTTCTATGGCCTGATCAGAATATGGACTAAAGTCGGAACCAATCATCATTTTCGAACGGGCCATTAGATACTCCTAAAACCACTTTTTACGTTTCATATAAATCATCATCACAATTGAAAAAATCAACATTCCACCAAGACAAACAAAATAAGCCGCAGGCCAGTTTAACTC
>Ga0136604_1000178_pt1 | contig 35730 bp, 74 predicted proteins | sample AntRauFillE10628_FD_104928 | JGI IMG/M metagenome (GOLD analysis project Ga0136604, IMG submission 104928) | Saline lake microbial communities from Rauer Islands, Antarctica - Metagenome Filla E10 #628 | ecosystem: Environmental > Aquatic > Non-marine Saline and Alkaline > Saline | place...
ATATCCACCCAATCCAAATGTTGGGCTAAAGTTATATCTTACCGCACCTTCATAGTGCGAAAGATATTCATTATCTCTTATGGTTGCACTTTGGTCGGATACATTGTTGGCACCGAAAGACGCTTCAAGACTCCATCTTTTGTATTGTGCATTGGAACTAAACCCAATAAGCAATACAAGAGTTACTGTTAATAATTTAAATATGTTTTTCATTTTTATAATTTATTTTGTTAATAAACCCCTCCCTTAGTTGAGAGGGGGAGTTTTATTTATTAATGACAAGCATTAATTAACCTTTTCAAGTCAAGGTTGATGTTATCAATTGCACCAGAACCTTTAAGTATAATCTCCATTGTGATAACATTATCTTTATTGATACCAACAACAGCTTGTTGTTGGTCACCAGTTTCTGGAAGAGTTAATCTCTCTGTATTACCATCTTTAAATGTTAACTTAACCTCACTACCATCGCTTTCATTATCGATAAGTAAAAATGAATTTACTTTTGCATATTCGTACTGCAATGTAGTGAAGTCAAATCTAAATACACCACCAGATGCATTGTCATTCGGTATTTGGTCATTTTGCGCATTATTTGCAATAATCAGAACGTTACCGTTATTACCGTTTGGTACTACTAAGTCCGTATCTTGATTAGTGTCACGTGTATCAAAAATCATTGCGTGGTTCTCATCTTGATTTTTCTCAGGATTAATTCCTATTACTGATATAACACCTGAACTAGTTGGTAATAATGAAACTATGTCGCCTCTTAATAAGCCATTTTCAAAGTTAATTACTTTTGTACTAGTTTCTACATTAATACATCCACCATCGTTACAAATAACTTGCGTATCCTCAATCTCATTTTGTTCTAGCGTACCATTCTCATTATCATCAATACCTCTTCTAATTGCGATTCCTCCGAATTGACATTCATCGCTTGGTGGTAACTCTTCAATGATTACAAGAACACACGGACAACTTTCACAGTCTGCACCGTCATTACCGTCTTGACCATCAGTTCCGTTAAGTACTTCGTATTCTTCAACAACTTCACCTTCGTCTAGTTCGGTGTTTCCGTTGGTATCTACCCATATTTGGATTAACACGCCACCATTACCTGAACAAGGAGTTTTAATTCTATTATTTGTTGATGCAGTTCCTTCAGAACCACAAGCTGGGATTGTTACTAAGTTGATGAATGGACTGATTCCATCCTCACCATCTTCTCCGTTATCACCATCGGTTCCATCAGTTCCATTCTGACCTGACACACCATTACAGATAACACTAATAGTTCCAGCTGTTTCATCACCATCTAATACTCCATTACCGTTAAAGTCTAACCATGTAGTAATTCTAGAACCACCATTTGGACATTCTTGACTAGATTCTACGACTGTAACATCGAATCCTACTGAAGTACCATCTTGGCCGTCTTCTCCATCCTCACCATCTTGACCGTCAGTTCCATCTTCACCATCACAGATTAATACAGGATTACCTTGCTCATTTTCGTCTAATGTTCCGTTAGCGTTTAAATCTTGACCAGAGTATATTTGAATACACCCATCACCAACATCAACAGTTCTAATCAAACTATTAAGACCATCAATACCATTACATATTTCAAAAGAGTTAATTACTTCGTTAGGGTCTAGTACATCATTTCTGTTGGTATCTAAACCGACTTCAATGATACTACCACCATTTAAACATTCGTTAGAAGGTCTACTGTTGAAAACCATTGATATACCATCTTGGCCATTACATATAACCTCAACAGAGTCAATTTCTTCTTCATCTAAAACACTATTTCTATTATCATCAACACCAATGATTATTTCAACACCACCAGAACCTGAGGTACACCTTTCATCTTCTTCTGATATTGGTTTAGTATCAACGATTGTGTTGCTACCATCATTACCATCAGTTCCGTCTTGACCATCTTGACCATCAGTTCCGTCTTGACCATCAGTTCCATCAGTTCCGTTACATATAAATGTTTGGGTCTGATATTCTTCAGCATCTAATGTACCATTTCCATTAAGGTCTATACCTGTAACTACAGATACACCACCATTTGGACATTCACCAGTACCATCAACTACTATAACGTCAACAATATAAGGTGATGCGTCTTCACCATCTAACCCATTACATACATAGGCAGTTGATGTAACCTCGTCACTCTCTAATACTCCGTTAAAGTTAGTATCAACACCAAACTCTAATTTAACTCCACCATTTTCGCAATTTTCACCTTGCCCTTCCGTGGATGAATTGACCAATGTGGTCATACCGTCTAATCCCTCAATTACTTGAGTTTCTTCTAATCTGTCGATACTACAGCTTACTAAAGCGAATAGTAAAAAGATTGATAAAATTTTGTTCATTTCATTTTTAATTTAGTTATTATTATTATTATTATTATTATTATTTAAATTATCAGATTTTACTGATTCTTGACAAAGATACAAAAAAAAAATAATTCCACCAAGTAAATGATGAAATTATTTTAATAAATCTTAATATTTGTTATATTAATGGGATTATTGATTTATCTATTTTACTATGCTCTAGCCCCTGAATTTTAGTCTTTAAAGCTTCAATTTGTGAATCAATATCTTTATTGTATTCATCTGGTTTGACCAACATTACAGTTTCTCTTCTGCTATAATCACTTCCTTTTACTATATCATAGGCTTCTTTGGTTGAATATTTACCAGCTGAAAGTAAATTACTATAATACCCTGCATGATTAGGTCCCCAATAGAAAGAATAACAACCTGCATAAACAACAGCAATTCCGTATGGGTTTTCATCCATTATTTTCTTGGCTTCCTCATCTCTTTGTTCACACCATCTCTTTTCACCCACAGCTTGACGAGTCATAACCTCATCATTGCATTTAATTAAATCATGCTCTTTACTTCTAATTACTCTGATATCAGTAAATTGTACTTCTCTACATTTAGTAAAACCTGTGTTACTCATTTGGACTTCTGCGTTTTGATACTTCATTTCATCAAAACCTTTTGAACGAGCTTGACCTTTATTTTCTGCATGAACAAAAACATCTTCATACAGATAAGGTTCTGCTAATCCACCTACAGTTACGTTCCAGCCTTTTTCTACAATTTCCATTATATTATCTACGTTTAATTAAATCTAACATTTTATTTAAAGCATTCATCTTCACGGAGTGGCTTAAGTCCATGGGATTATAGGTATTATTGGCATTATCTTGCTCTTTAGTTATAGCTTTTTCGGTTATTTCTTTTAATTTAGAAAGGCCATTTATACTTTCCAACTCAGCCATTCTACTTTCTATCATTTCACCACTAATACCTGAAGCGCTGTTACTAGAATACATCAACATTTGTAATAGATTATTTCCTATTTCCGTAATCTTAGGTTCGTTAGCTTCGTCTGATGATTTGATGTAAAGCTCATGATATTCTTCAAATGGTAATTCAATTGAACCTTCACCCAAAGGCTCTCCTATTAGTTTTGAATACTCTTTTAATGTTATTATTACTTTTCCGCTCATAATTATTTTAATTCTTAATGTATAATTCGTTTGTTGTGTATAACCAAGTTAGGTCATCCATTTTACCACCTAATAAACTTTGGTCTGTATATTCCCCATGGAATTTTTTACCATCTTCATATACATTTAGTCTAATATAAGGATAGTCTATTGAAAAGTCGTCCCACCATATTTCACACTTATACTCTGACATAAGTTTTGAATGTATGACATTATGAAAATCTTCTTTACTTTTAAAAAATTGTTTCATATTTCTTTTTCAATAAGACTTAATATATTTCTAACCGCCTTTTTTTTGTCATAAAAAAATCTCTCCGATATGTATTCGAAATCTTCACTAAGAAGTTCATATGTTGTGTCTTTAATGTAAACACTATTACCGCTTAAATAAACGACCTCACCTTCTATTTGAAATATATCTTCATAATCTGTGCTTTGTCCAATGAAAGAAGCATCATCAACTTTTATGTAACTTATAGAATCACCGAATAAATCACTCTCATCTTTAACAATAACAAAAGAACCGATTAGAAAACCTAGAATTTCATTTCTACGCCTATCTCTTTCTAATTTCTTAGTTTCAACAGCCTCTTTATATTTTTTTGTGGCTTCAGCTACAGTTTTATTTTGGTCCAGAGACTCTAAAAATTCTAACATTCTCATTTTACTTAGGTTTTAATTGTGATTTAGCGTAAGCTATTTTTTCTTCTTTAGTTAAGTCACTAAAATATTGTACAGCAATTGCTTTTCCAGATAGTACCTTCAAGGCCGCTTTAAAACGCTGGAACAATGTTGTATGTTTCCTATCGTAATTAAGTGGCTTGGCCAATACCCATCCCTCTAAAATCTCATTATCAATCGACAATGAAACCAAAACCAATTCTTTGGCATCATCAGGGTTAATCCTATCTATTATAATTGCTTTCATATTTCTATTCCTTTTTCTTTTGAACCATCAGTCTAAACGTGACATAACGTTGCCTATAATGCTTATGATTTGTTAGGTCATTTGCATCTACATGTATATTTTCTAGGACCTTATCAGCAAATTCTTGCTTCATTCTATTAATCTGCTCTTCAATGCGTAACTGATTATGACCGTAGTCATCAATTGATAGTTTGGACTCCATCACAACAGTCTCAAACGGCACCTGATTAATCACATAGCGGTCCTGTAAACTCATATAAGGTATCTCATGGTTATATCCTATATATTCTAATAATTCCTCTCTTAGAAACGCTGCTAAGGCTCTTTTAATTCTCTTCTTTATATTCATCAAAAATTTCTTTTATGTTGATTCCATAGTATTCGCATATATTTCTCATAGGTATTACGAAATAGCCGTCTTTCAATACACATTGAATACCCTCATCATCAAAGACACTTGGTGTTAGTGAACTACCCACCCACGCCAGAGGCGATGGGATGGGCTTCGGAGGTCATAGACTCGCCTAATGGCAACGCCTTACTCCGTTTTTGTTTTATATCCGAGTCAGTCCCTGAACCAGATAGTATTGGTTAATCATTACCTTTGTCGCTTACATCCCACCCATGTAAAAGCGATGGGTGGGTTTTACGCTCCGTTTTATAAATCTAGTTCTCTCATTGTCCTTGTTTTTCTTCTATTTCATCAGAGTAACACACGGGGCATACTGGGTCAGAATAATCTCCAGTGTCAGCTATTGGGTGACCACCTTCTACTAATCTAGAACTACCCCACCATCCACATTCAAGACATTCAGCTGTAAAGAAATTATCATATTTATCTTCCTCTGAAACTGGCTTGTAACTATGTTCAGCTATTTTTAAGCAATGAACTAATTTATCCAATGTCTCAAGTTGATTAACTAGGTCCCAATCTATTTGAGTCCCTTTACTTGTGATTCTTTTGTTAATATCTTTTTTAATGTTATTGATAATATCAATATCTAGTTTGGTAATCATAGGTTCTTTATTTAGCTGTCCAATTGTAATCACATTGGAAACATTCTAGGAATGGTTCTGGACCAGTCCCGTAATAACCTACTGCATCACACGCACAGTTAGGGCAATTACCTAATTCAATCTCATCATTTTTCATAACCTAGTTTTTAAGTTCAACTTCAACATTATTAATCTCGTCAATTTCTTGAAATAACTTTGCTATTTTGGATAGGTTTTCAGTTATTTTGTCATGTTCTTTTGTTCCACCTACGTGATTACATTGACAACCGTGCATTATAGGATGTAATTGGCAATACACTAAATTCTTACCATCTATTTGGTATTCTTTTTCCCCTTCATTAAATTGCCACACTACGTAACGGACACCCTTTTTATCTAGTACTCCCATAAAACTCAAATTTATTTATGTAAGAAATATCATTTAGTATTTCTTTTTGTTCGTTCAGTTCACTTACACCTAAAATATCTTTAAGTTTTTGCAATTGCTCATTAGTTAATATTTCATGAGTGTAGGTATTATACTTCTCATCAACCACCACATAATCATTTATGTTTTTAGTAATCGTTGCATTTTTGAACATAATATAAGCCATTGTCTACTTTTTAAAAACGTATCTATATATAAAAACTCCAATTATGAATACAGTTAAAAATACAGTCCATGGTGGATTATTTACAGTCATAAACATTTGATGAGTCATTATTTGTTGTTTAGTGCAAATGTACAATAAATTAATCTACTAAAAAAGCTTTTGGTAAATTATTATAAACCATTTATGTTCAATATGAATTCTTGAATTGCTGGTAGGTAGTCACGTTTGATATCGATATCATCAGCAAAGTCATCATTATCATCAGCCTGATTCAACCTATTTGATAAATGCATCATCTTATCCGCAAATTTATTCAAGTATTCACTAGCATACACTTCTTTTGGTAAATTCTTAATCTCTTTTTGTTCGAATGTTTCAGCAACTTTCATGTTATATTGTTTTAAATTTCACTTAATCTCTTGTTATTATGTTACTCATAATATTGAGTTTATTTCCTTAATAACTTTGTCTATTGTTTCAGTAAACCCTCTGGAATATTCATAGTCATACTCACCACCATTATTGTTAATGTGCATTTCCTTCATGAATTCTAAATCACTGGCTAACTGCTTCACTCTATTATTCTCAACCACTAATCGGTTGATATCAACAGTATGAAATTCTGTCTCACCATTACCAAAGTAGGAAATAATATCAATTATCTCTTGATTTGTCTTTAGCTGGTAACCATCTTCGTGTTGGTCTTCCCACTCCTGTAATTCTTCCCCTATCTTTTGCATTACTCTTCCTCTGAATTACTTGTTTTAGTCATATACTGAAAGCATAAGCTATTAGCTAACTGGTTGAACTGCAAGTGATTCTTATTATCACCTGTCAACCTATTAAACAAAGAATTAGGTGCTACATTGGCTAACGCATGAATAAATTGAGTTAAGTTCTCATTATCCATCAATTCCTCTTGGTCGATTACCATGTCGCTATCTTCGTTAAATAGAGTTTCTGTTAATGCATCGTTTATCATTGCAGCGTACTGTATGTATTTTTCTTCTTTTTCCATTTTTTGTTTTATTTTTAAATTAATCTACGTTTATCCATTCAACTTTACTGGTATTTAATCTATTATACTCAGTTCTGTAGAAGTTTTTATTACTATCTATCTTTTTAAGTGCTTCTTCATATGTTGTGACCCATCCAATGAGAGACCATTTCCTTTTCACCATTTAGATATCTGAATACATGGTATTTTACAATACCATTGTCATTACTACGTTTTCTTATTTTGTATTCAGCCTTATCCCAATCATCGGACCAATGCCCTTCTTCTTCAGGGATATTAACTGTTTTATCAAATATAAAAGCAAATAACCTTCTTATTAAATTCATACCCAATTTTCTGTTTTTATGCGAACGGGGTCAAACCTATAACTTATATACAAATTATAAGCTTCAGGCTTTATCCATCCTCTCTCCTTAGTTTTAACCCAACTACCTCCCTTGAGGCGTCTGATAATTCTTATTTCGTTCCAAATACTAGTTATCATCTAATCCTTTATTTTTGAGATATCGTAATCTTAATTCCATAGCATAAATTATACCTTCCAAAATCCATACAAAACCAACTACTCTTATCACAAATTCATTTACGTCTTCAGGCGTTAATAATAAATGTAATCCAGCTATGATACTGATTATAGTTAAGATAAACAAATTTGTTTTTGTTCTGACTAAACCACTACTATTTTTCATATTATATTTTTTTAGCGTTTAAATATCTTTCATTTACGAATTCTTCTAATACAGCATCCCATGGATTATTAACAGTCCATTCTGAGTTACTAGGGTATAACTCTAAAAACTCTATAGCTAACACCCAAGCCCTATCAAAGGTATTAAATAAAGTACCGTTGAGTAAGTTTTTACTTGTTATGTATGAGGATATAAGTGCTAACTCCTTAGCTTTCTCCATGTATTCAATTTCTTCTTCCTCGTTATATTTCTCAATCATATATTATACTATTTTTTAGGTGAATCGGGTAAATCTTGTCAATGAGTAGGTTTGTTTAGGTTTGCAATCACATCTACCCAAAGTACATCTACTTGTAAAATTTTCATGTTATTTATTTTAAAAATAATATTCTTCTAAATTGTAGTGAGCATCATTCAACCACATAAAATCAGGTTGGTATTGATACTTGTATGCTTCTTCTATGTCGGAAGTCCAAACATCACCAACTCCCTTATAATACATCTTCTCACCTTCATCAGTCATAATCGTTATAAAATATGCTCTCCTAAAAAATATGGGAGAAATCTTATGGACAATTTCTTTTAACTTTTGCATGGTTAAGGGTTTTAAGTTTAAATTATATTAACAAATATAACATAATTTATCTATGTGACAAAGCATAATGCTTTATTTTAACGTGAATTATTTTTAAATATAATCTACCTTAACATCTTTTTCGCCGTTCAAGGCGTTATTGGCATATTGCTCAGCTTGTCTAACCATCCTATCATGACAAGTTTCACCCTCTTTATTTTCATAACCCATGGCCATTGCAATACATAGGAATTTGCTCCTACCGTTGTACTGCTGCATAATATCTATTGCAGTGCTAAGTATATGTAACTTAGATTTCATAGATAACTTATGATATTTCTTGGATATTTGCTCAGCCGTGTAATACTTAGTTTTTGTTTCCATGGTCTCTGAGTAAATTAAGTCTTTTTATTTCTTCATTTAAACGCTCTAAATTACGGTCTATGTTTTCTTTTTGTACTTTAAGTACTTCTTTTTCGTTGAGAGTCCACCATTTAGAAGTATCTCCCACCTTTAGAACATTTTGACTATTATCATAGTTATTATGATAATTATAAGAACCGTTATTCTCTATACTACAATCGGTTTGAATTACCTCAAGGTTATCATTTATTGTAAATCCTTGGTATGTCTTATTGAATTCAAGGACTTTTAGCATGTTATCAACTACCACTCCGTAGTGATATGGTATCTTCACTTTGCTCTTCATAAAATTAACCGTATATATGTTCTTTCAAGTAAGTTACACTTTCGTCTAACTCTAAGATATTAACCATTCTACTTTGGTTGATGTGGTCGAACATTCTATAGATGAGCATAGGGTCATCACCTACATTAGAAATTGAGTTAACCCTATCCACTTTTTCATCTACGTAACCAAACTCGTTATCGTAGGTATTCCAAACTTTAATTGCAGCTTGTTTTAAATCTTCAAATACTTCCTGTGATGCTTGTTCCATAATTATTAGGTTTTATCATTAATTTTAATTATCATTTCTTTTAACATATCGTCTACCATTTCAAGGTTTTTAGTATTGCAGGTAACCACGATTTTAACACCCTTAATTTTAGGTGACTCTACAGTTATTTCATACTTATTAGGCCCAACTAGTTTTGTGTTAAAATTAGAGAATTTCATATCCTCTGTCTTAACATCAGTTAAAACAATTCCTTTTGTTCTAGCTCCATCTAAATTAGCTCCAACGCATAAATCAGAACCACTAAAGTTAGTGACAACTAAAATAGAGTCCGTTAATATGGCGTCACTTAAGTTGCAATTATTAAGATTAGCACCATACAAATCAGCTCGTGTCAAATCAGCATTACTTAGATTAACATCTTCTATTTTGATATATCCTAAGTTGGTATAAGATAGATTAGCATATCACAAGTCAATACCAGATTCAGCAGCTGATTCAACCGTTTTTCCCATAGTATTATACTTTTCCTCATGCTCAAAAAGCACTTCGCCATATATATTCTTAATTGGTAACTTCATATCCTGTTTTATTTGGTTAAGTGAATATACATTAAAATTATATGTAAAACAAATATTTTATGATTTTAACAGTTTTAGTAAGTCATTATCTGTTCTGTAAGGGTTTTCATAACCTAAACCTAAATGCCAGAAGTTTCCCTTATTGTCTTCATAAGAATACGGCTCCACATGACCGTTAAAGTAAAACGTCGCACTTAAGTAACTATCATTTTCATCCAGTAATTTGTATATTTTTTTATGGAGGTTACCATCGTTAAATATTTGCTCTAATGTACCACCTTTAGAAGTAGTGATTGATGTGAGCTTGTTCTCATTGTAGTTATACTTTAACACTAGGTCACCTCTAATTTCTTCATAGGGTTTTGTATCATCACCATTGTACTTTAGTTCTGTAACATACTGAAATTTAAAGTTGATTAAATTACCGTTACCTAATTTAGATTTTTCAATGTAGTTTATTCTATTTATAACCCTATTTTTATGGTCATAAACTAGATGAATTAATTTTTTACCCTCTAATATTAATTCATCATGTTTGTTGCTATGTAAAGCTATTGATATATCGTTACTTCCTATCTTATCGAAATCATTTAAATTTATTGTGAGTTCTAATGGGATTGTTGGGTTCATATATTTATAATACAGTTTATATTTCTATTATTTTAATTAAGTTAGATGTTTTCTGGTGGATTGCCCAGTGCTTGAATCTGTCGTACCACTTGTAATCAATACTCTCGTAGACGTGAATACCATAATTGAATTTAGAAAGTTTTACCAAATCTTCTTTCGTAAACCAAAGAAAAATATCCTCTAGAATAGCCTTATTTATTTTCTCTGCTCGACCTAAGTCTATAGACTTCATTAGATTACTGTTATTGGTAGGTGTGATAGATTATCACTCTTAGTGTCGTTAGGTTTAGACCTGATATAACTACCGCTAGTAGCTACCACAGGTTGCTTTTTACCATTATCATCTACAGTGTAATAAGAGAATAATTTTCCCCACAGGAGCTTATTACTCTTAATTATACCTAACTCAGTTTGGACGAACTCATCTATGTTTACAAGTGTGGTTTCTTCTAAAAATAGCAACGTAAACATGTTGATAGGTTCTATCTCAAACTCATTCATTTCTTTGTTCCTTCCTTTGATTTTAATCTTTATCATATTCTATAATGTTATAAGTAAAACATATCCCAGTTAACTTCAATACCTTCTTCCACTACAATTTGTTCCTCTTCTTTCATAATTTGTAAATTTTATCAGTTATTAATTGGAGGTGGCGGTGGTGCAGACTTACCCTCAGTAGGTTTTTTAAGGTTACCCTTTGTCTTACCCTCAGTTAGTGTTGACACCTCTTTGATTCGTGATAGTTTTATTTGTTCTTCAAGATAAGCTAGTCTTTTGAGTCTACGTAAAATATCGAACTCAAACATCGTATGTCCGTTCTCAGTGAACTTATTTGAATCCTTATTGTATTTATACTCTACCATATTTCTTATTTGTAATTCTCTTTATACCAATCGATAAAATCTTCTCTCCATAAGGTATCAGACATTCCCCATGAGTATGTCTCTCCTTTCATATGGTATGGCAATTCGTTGAATATTTTCACAAGTTCTTCCCTTGTAGATTTCTTTTTTGTTGTCTCCCACGTAGCATTTAATATGCAGTCGTGCAAATGGTTCCAATCGTTTTCGGTAAAGTTTTCCATGATGTTACTTCTTTATAGCAAGTTTAATTTCATCTAATATAATTTCACTTCTTTTTTTTTTCAGTCATTTTAAAATGTTTTATGTTATAGCAAATATAGAACTTTTTACTGGTTATTCCAAGGAAAGTCCATATTAATTATCTAACTGTTAATTCTTCACTACTTAACCACCAACTAGATTTGCCGTTATCACACAAATAATTAGTTTTCTGTGTCACATCGTTGTAAATTATTTCGACTTCTTGACCTATTTCAAATTCATGTCCATATATACAATCTGTCACAACAACTTTTTTACCAACAGTTAGACTTTCATTCATATCAGACAAAGGCAATTGCTTACTATGGTCGTTAATAAACATTTTAATAGTCTCAATTAACACCGCTTCTTCTCTTGGTTCATAGACAATAACATCTTTACTATTAAGCCATTTTTTAATCTGCACTTCGTTCATAATTAGGGTATTATAATTCTTTAGGTTTTTCATTAAGTTCGGGTATTTTACAGTAGTGTGTTGGGTCCCGTATACCAGAATTATTTAAGTCTTTCCATTCTGGGAACCTACCTCTTTCATTTTCCCATATACCTTCCAGTAGAAATACAGCTACATGAAACTCATTTTCTTCATTATTGTGATACTCATCAGTAACTAACACTTTTTCTTTGAAAGGTGGTAAATCTGTTTTGTTTATTTTAATCCATTCCATTTTCATTCTTTATTTCTCTTAAATAACCTTGATATGTGGGCCTCTTAAATGAAGCCATGCCGTTTTCATAGTATTTTTCAATTTCCCTACCATCATAAAATGCATTTCTTCCGAACTCTAACACTTCTTGCCAACTAAATACATCCCCACTGTCTTGCAAATCTAGTTGACGCTCTAATTCATCAGCATACCCTCCCATATCTCTAGCGTATCTAACACTTTCAATACTATCATTGAAGTCGTAGTCTTTCACGTTAGGTCTTTCAAGTTTCTTAATCATACGTATCTACTTTTAAGGATTTTAAGAATATCGTTATCATCTTTAAAGATGATAAGTTCAGCCTTATATATCATTTCCATACTTATTGAAGATGATTTAAAATCATGTACTTGAATGTCCTCAATTCGTTTATCGACCTTTAAGTTACTCAAATCTTCACGCCCTAAGACAACTTTAGTCGTTTCAGGCTTAGCTGGTAGTTTTTTCCAATGAGTATAAGGTAAATGTGCTTCTGTACTCCTTACAGCACCTGTAACCATCCAACACCTCTTAGTATCATGCCACCAAGCGGTATCAATTACCCAACCACAGTCATGCGTATCACAAGCAGCCAAAACCACATCATCAGGTGGGTCATTTTCGTCAAACCCCACCCAATCATTTAATGACTCATGTAGTTTTTGTATACGTACTCTTCTAAATTCTTCATCAAGCACTTTATCAGATTCTTTTTCTACTTTATTACCCTTAGGGAATAAAAAACTAAATAATCTTTTTAACATAATATTATTATTTACGGTTTAACCAGTATACTAAAACTTTGATTGATTTTACGGAATTGTTTTGTGTTTTTTCATAGTCGTTGACGGCCTCAATAAAACCTTCTTTATCATACCACCAACCTACTACCTTTCCAATCCACTTTTCATTAACATCCCTTTCAAATTCTCTATAAGCGTTTTCGGCCTCATCTTTAGTTTCAAGGACGAAACAATCTTCAAGAAACATTTGACTTACTGCTATAGGGTTATAACCTTTGGATTTTAGTTTGTCTATTTCAGGTTGAAAGTCTGATAAAGGTCTATTATGATTTAATTCTATACTCATTCCACTGATAGAATATTTCTATATGAAGACATAACTGGTATTCTCCATCCAGCTACTTTTACTTTATAAGTATTACTAGGTGTAAGCTCGTTCTGTAAGTCTGAAGAATCAAACTTTAAAAACAGAGTGGTATCCGTATTTTCGAATACCTCGTCCTGTGTATAGACAATGAATTTACTACTTATATTCTCACCACTTCCAGTGGTTATTCTTTCCTTGTCTTTAATTGTAACCTCAACGGTTTCAGCGCTCACATAGTAAGCAATTGAATAGCTTGAAGCTAATGCTACTATAAGTGCTACGACAAAAATATATTTTAATTTTTTCATGTTGTTTATTTTTTGATTTTAAAGTCTAATGGCATCCACCATTCATTTTACTTTGTGTTGTTAGTTGTTAGTTTATTTTTGACAACTACCTTTACAGCATTCCAATAGTATTTTACTGCTACAGTACTACCACTGGCCAAAGCGCCACCAAAAAAGATGTCTAATAAGTCAACGTGTGAATGCGTATCACCGCAAACACCTAATATATGTAATATAGCTTCCATTTTATAAGTTTTCTGGTTTGTTATCTAAAAATGATAGGTCAACTGAGTCGATAACCTCTTGATGATATTCTTCACCGAACCTCATTTCAATTTCTTGTGCCATTGAATTTAATGAGTTTATTGTCAATTCACCATCATATGACTCATCACTGTTTGTCTTGGCATACCCTTTCTCAACTAAACTTTCCATTTCTAATATAAGTGTATGTTGATAAATTGTATTTCTGTAGGTATTGACTAGTAACCTATCTTCCATTTCACTAACAAAAATGTCAACGTTATCTATATTGATACGTTGACCATTTTCATCAAACATATACCCTTTTAATACATTAGATTTATCCATATATGTTTATCTCTTTACAAGTTTCATCATTAAATGTCTCAGTAATTTCTGAATCACTTAGAGTTTTACCAGTCTTTGTGTTACTCTCAGCCTTAGGACTTGATTTAAACAACATTGTCACTCCATGAACTAACAAAATTATCAAAGTCAGTGTCAATGATAGAATCAAATCAATAAGAGATACTAAACTAGCAACTGGTGTAGTTATATCACCAACCTTATGTTTACCTGCTGCATCCCTAAATGCTTTGGTCCAGTGCTCTGCCTCTAGATTATATCTAGTAAGAGTAGTAGAACCGTAGTCATTCGGTCTCCAATTATAATTCTGTCTTTCTCCTTGAGTTCTCATAATATCTTTTTTTGTTACACACAAATATACCACATATCAACGTAGTATACAATCATTTTAACATTTTTCTCAACAAATTAACTTCAAAAACTACTTTATCATTGATATTTTCTTTTCAAAGTCTCTTATAGCTGCATTTATGGCCCTTAAATCTTTATCGGATAGGTTCTTAGTCCCTCTATAGTGGTCAGAGACGCCTTTATCTAGTAAATTAGTATTTAGTGTCTTTAGTTTACCTAAGTTAAGCATAGTCTTCTGTAAGGGCGTTGCAACACCGTTCTGAGCTTCAATATCAGAAAGTATTTTCGTTTTACCGTATCTTCTAGGTGTTTTATTAGAAATCTTGACCTCATTATATTTCTCTAACAACTCTTCCCTATTAAGGATTACGTCATTGAAAACGCCTTTTAGGAATTTTATTGTCTCGTCAGCTAATGAGTTTGCTTTGGCCTCTTCAGTAAGTTTATTAGGATTGTAATCACCAAACTTTTTCTTAAAAACTTTTTGTAGCATACTATCTTTATTGATAGTCCCTACCGTTTTGATTGTATTAAACTCTAAATTATCTCTACTCATGATATTTTATATAAATGTTATTCTACAAATATATAACATTTAGAATTAATGAGCAAGAAAATAGGAAATAGTTTTTAGTCTGTTGCTCTATTAATAATCTCCCGTTTTATTTTTTGGTGTTTATCAACTATTTCACTATACCTTTTTTTGGTTTTGGTCATAGACCTTTCCATTGCGCCGATAAATGACTCTAATAACATATACTTTATCTTAGCGTCCCTCCTAAAAAATAGAATATCTTTAAGTTTCATTATCATAAGGTGTGAATCAGTCATGAACTTAATCTCACTACCTTCAATGTTATGATAATGATTAGATAATTCTCTATCAATAGATGATAATTCGTCTTTAGATAGATTTTTAATTTCTAAAAGTTCATCAAAGGTATCATGAATTAGTTCAATTTTACTTTTAATATCTTCTATCGTTAATTCTTTACCCAAACTACTTCCCTTGGTTACCTATAGTACTTGTTATTGTAGATGAAAGGTTCATCAATATTTTTTCTATCTGACTAACTTCTTCATCGTCAAATAAGTACATACTACCTTCATCATTGGATAGTTTATTAAACTTCTTTCTGAACTTAGACCTATTAGTAGCTTCACTATTTCCAACCCAATCTTCACCAGTCATTTTACGAACTATAGCCGCATGATTTATAATATCATTACTCAAAAGGGTTGATATGTTATCAATCTTTTTGTCTTCAACAGAATCATCGGATTTCGTGCTAGACTTACTCTTTTCAACTGTAGCTTCTCTAAGTACTTTTTTTATTTTAGCTTCTTTCATATTTCATGTTTTTAAACCAATAATTATAATTGGTTGTTTAGTGTGAACTACCCACCCACGTAAAAGCGATGGGTGGGTTTTACGCTCCGTTTTATAAATATAAATATGTGATTTTTATCAAACCTTGCGATAAAATAATAATTTATTTCCCTAGAATCTCTCTAAAGTTTTCAAGAGCCATTTCACGAATCTGTCTAACTCTCTCACTTGAAACACCTAATACGAAACCTGTTGTCTTAAGACTCATAGGTTCTTTACCATCCATCCCAAATAAAAGTTTTATAACTTCTCTCTCTTTTTTCTTAGTTAACATATTGAGTAAGTGATTACGTTTATGGTCATTATCAGTTTCATCAGTAAAGTGATTTGCACCCATACTCTTCTCATCCTCAATTAAGTCAACCAATGAACCCTCATCTCTATCGGTTCCCATTTTATTATCCAATGAGGTTGTATTAGTATTCAGTGTATCAAAGTAAAACTTGACATCCGAGCTATTAAACTTATCACCATAATGGTTCATAAACTCATTGTAACTTGGTGAGTAAAGTATCTTTTGTTCTAGGTCACTACACTTCTGATTAATTTTATAGTTACTACCAACTTTATTAATGGGTATTCTTATTGTTTCATTATTGTCACCAATAAACGCTAGAATGTTTCTTCTAATCCAGTATACTGCATAAGAAATAAATTTAAAACCTCTTGTAGGGTCAAACTTTTCTGAGGCTTTAATTAAGCCAATATTCCCTTCATTTATTAAATCTTCTAGGGTTAGGTTATTTGTTTCGTACTGCTTGGCAACACTAATAACAAACCTAAGATTATGTTTAACTAGTTTCTTTCTAGCATCCTCATCACCTTGATGTGATAATGTCGCTAATTCATACTCTTCATCACTGGTCAAAAGAGATATATTATTGATATCTGAGAAATACCTTTTAATCGATTCTGTTCTCATTTTAGTAATTCTTTCTGATACATCTAGTTTACGCATAAATTTCTTTTATTTTTTATTATTAAAATCAATAATTATTATTGGTTAGTGAAGAGTGTTTTTTTCTCTAACGACATAATTTATTTGAACCTTCATCGGTTGCTTCGCCCCCCATTCTTTAAACGTTTGGTGATGTGAATCTCTATCATCCCAGAATTCAATTTCTTCCAAATTTGGGAACCTATCTTTTAAAGATGATAGAACTCTGACTTTGTAAGATAAAGTATCATTACCTTGGCCCTTAACAGCGAATCTTTTATCACCATTCAATATGACATCATCAAACGCCAACTCGTGTTTATCTAGGATTTTTTCGACCTGTCTTTTCAATGGGATAATTCTACCTGTACACAAAGCAATAAAAGTATTTTCTTCACTCTTAGCTTTTTTGTATACATCTAGCATATCATCATATACATCGTTTTCAAAGACGTCAGCATCTAAAGTCTCTCTTTTAGACCACCAACCTTTGTGTGGGTAATCCTCACCCGTCTTTTCTTTCCAAATCTTTTTACCTTCGTTTGGTTCGGTAGTATCGATAAGTGTCCCATCCATGTCAATGATGGTTACTTTTTTAATTGAATTATTTGTCATTATTTACTTTATTTTTAAAGGCAAATATATGGCCTTTTTTCTGAAACTCCTAATTTTTAGGGGAACAAATACACCCTTTTGGTATATTTGTATTCAAATGAACATATTCTAAGTGACCCCGTCCAATGAATTCATCAATTAATGAATTCCAATCTTTACAACAATATTCGGATAGGTCTTCTTTTACTGAAATACCATTATCATTAATTATATCGCAATAATAACTACCGTCTGATATTTCTTTTATCAAAGTCATTACTCTATTTCTGTCTGCTGGATGTGCTGCATTGAAATGTCCGTCCTTTGTAGATACTAATATTCTCATGTGAAACTATAATTTATTTTTAATAAACCCCTGTATTATAAATATCGAAAAAAAGATAAAAGTGTGGGTTTTTATGTTAAAATATTCACTTTTTTATCGATTTATTTATAAATGATTAATTGATGAATCATCATTTATTGATAATATTGCATCAACAATCATATTACTAGTTGATATAACTTTTATTTTATTGTTCGATTTATTATGTGTTATTGAGTCTGAGATTATTAATTCAGTTAAGTTATGATTATTATTGATACGGTCAAATGCTGGTCCACTAAGAACGCCATGAGTTGCCATTATTTTAACTGTTAAAGCCCCAGCATCGATTAAAGCGTTTATTGATTTATCAGCAGTTCCAAATGTGTCTACCATATCATCGATAATAATTACGTCTTTATCTTTGACATCACCTAATACTTCAATCTCACCAATTTCATTGGCCTTTGGTCTTGTCTTATCTAATGATATAAAAGGTAGTTTAACTGTTGGTTGTCTTTTATATACAAGGTCTCTAACTTTTTTAACTCTTTTCAATCCACCAGCATCAGGAGAGCACAATACTAAGTTTTCATCAGCATTGTGAAGTATATAATCATAGAATAAATATTTACCTTTTAAGTGAATCACTGGTATGTTGAAGAACCCAACTATTTGGTCAGCATGTAAATCAAATGTAATGATAGAGCTTGCACCTCTCTGTTCAAGACTCTCAGCAATTACTTTAGCGCCAATAGGACCTCTGTATTGGTCTTTCTTGTCCTGTCTAGCATATGGCATATAAGGTAATATTGGAATAATCTCACACGCACTTGCTCTTTTAGCAGAATCTATTGTCAACATCAACTGTTCTCTCTTCAATGGAGTATTAGCTGACGTTAAAATATATATTCTTTTACCTCTTACACTTGTTTTGAAATTTGGTGAGGTTTCACCATCATTAAAAACTGGTACGTCTAAAATACCTTCCTCAATAGAATGTTTCTTAGATGTGATACATTTAATTACTGATTTAAATAGCTTATCACATTCGTTCAAATTGACTATAACTGATTTTACTTTCATCATACCTTTTCCCAATTTTTAATATTAAATTTTCTTCTGTAGTGACCCTCTTCAAATTTCTGTGTAAACAACACAATCTCTAAGGCCATTGGTAATTCACTCACAATTTCTTCTATGAACTCTTTTTGCTCAGTTGAATATTTAGGTGGTGATGGGCTAGTAGGGTCGAATTCACCCTCAGGTTTACCGAAAATCATAATACCTACGTCTTCTATCAGGTCTATCCCGCCAAATGGTGTCTCAGCACCTTCAAGTATCTTAGCGGAAATACGGTCTTTAGATATTACTTCCCAATCCATAAATTTTAATAGGATTAGGTGTTCTTTCTTAAGTTCAAATTTTATTAATGCCATAATCTATTTTTTATTAGGTTGCAAATATACAATTATTAAGTAGATTTTACAATAAAAATGTAAGTTTATTTACGATATCTTTTTTTGAAATATTTATAAATCGGTAACCAATCCGTCTCTCCAAAAAAACCGCTCTTATCTTCAAACAACACATTCATATATGGTTTCTTATCGTAATTGCCATATCCACTTGTCTTAACATCAGGATTTTCATTCACATATTTGAAGTGAATGCCGTCCTCTCTAAATTTCCTTTGGTACTCCTTTATTTCACTTTCGTGAGAACATGTATATATGTTTAAATCTAACTCACTTCTGTTGCTAATCAACTGTAAAGTTTCTTTGGCATAAGGGTAATACTTAACATCTGTATTACCCTTTATTCTATTAGATTCAATTATAGTTCCATGCAAATCAAACATTAAAAATATCCTATCCCAATCCTCAGTTTCCTCTAACTTTTTAATCTCACGTCTAAGTGATTTTAAAACGTCAGGCTCGTATCTTAACCCTACAAAGTTAATGAAGTCCCAGAAGTATCTAACAACCCCTATGATAACTAAAGGTATTACCATTATTAATATAATAGCTATTGCAACATCATTCATTACTTATAGTTTTTAACGTTCTTCTTAGGGGCATATTTCTTAAGAAGTTCAATTCTTTTCTGTAATACTTTACCCGTTGCTGGATATCTGTTATCACCATCGGTTAAGTCTAATGGCATTGAATCCCATTGAGTTCTAATCCTGTTTCTTACATCAATGAAATAATCATCCATACCTTCACCAAAAGGTTTTTCTTTATTTGACCCATCAAAGTATAGTACCATTTCATCTTCACCAGTTTCATCCTCAAATTCTATTTTGACTGCAACCTCTAATGACTCATCATCAGTATCAACAAAACCACCAACAAACCTAAATTTATCCTCAGACGGTTTTCTAGCTAATAGTATTTGACCTTCATTATTGTAGGCGCAAATATCTACCGTTGTATAGGTAATACTATACCTATTATACACTGAATTTATTACACCAGCCCTAAAGTCACTGTTGAAACTTGGTGGGTTTCTTGACACTTCTTCCTACTATAACACCTGCACCATAGTTATAACTCCTTAATGAATTATCTTTTAATTGCATATTGCTTTATTTTTGTTTTAGAAATATAGTTAAAATTACTGTATTAGAAAAACAATATCTGAAAAGTTGTAAGTAATGTTGCATGATGAATAAATTGGTCCAATCCTACAACTATGAAAAATTCATGACTTTTACCCTGTTTATAGTAATGTTTTGACGCTCTACTAGTAAAGTAGTCAGTAACCCAGTGTAAAACGCCATTCATCAAAATAAATATCAATAGATTAAACAATGAATTAGAGATGAAAACTTGATAACTACCAAGTGTTTCAGCACCAACCACAAAGACTGATAATATCAAACACAAAAAAATTAAAGAATAATAGAAACAAGCTGAAGTTACTGTATAAGTAAGAACATGTGTTGTTAACCAATAATTACTCTCACTTTTATTCTTTGCCATTTCATCAGTTTGCATAATGAAGTCAGCGAAAAAGTGAGTGAGCAATAAATAAATTGCTATACCTAACTCCATCATGACAGTTTAGACTTGACTATTGAGCTTAAAGTTTTCCCATCATATTGGTTTGGGTGATTGCTTTTGAATTGCGTCATAATCATACCCATACCTGACATATTAGTAATGCTATTCTCAAAAATAATAAACTCTACTTCAGCTTCCATTTCGGATTCAGTCATTTGTTTTGGTAAGTAGGTTTCAAGCACCTCAATTTCATCTTGACCGTCGTTAGTTTCTTTTAAATTTGAAACCATTTTCTTGATTGTCGCAAGAACATCAACGTCTTTGGTGATAAAATCTCTATCTAACTCACCTTTCAATACTCTTAAAATATTTCTTTTTAAATTGTCACCGCTTTTCATGGCCTTAACCATATCTTGTCTGATGACTTCAATCATGTTACTCATTTGCTTAGCTTTAAAACGTTTTTGATAATTTTTCTTTAGCCTCTTCAGTTAAGGCTTCCTCTAGTTTTTCAAGCGTTTCAAAGGTCTTGAATATTTTTATACACTCAGTAAACCTTATGTCGTCCGAAACACTGTTTATTTGTACTGAATGTTTAAAGTCATTATAAACTATTTCTCGCCCCATTTTATATAATTTTTGTTACAAAACAAATATACAACAATAAAATGATAATACCAAATTATTTTAGATTATAATATTTATTTGAGTCATCAGCTTTGCTATATTTAACTTTATCACATTTACAATTAAGTTGCTTGTCTTCTTCCAGAGTTTTGATGTATTTTTTACCAGCGCCTTTCTTTACATATGATATAGTACAGTGTGGGTGGTAGTCAGGGAAGTTAGTTGTATGTGGTAACTTACTTAATTCTTTATTTATCTTAGATAAGGACTTTTTACTATCACCTATAACATCGAATTTGACTACATCATAGTCTTTAGCCTCAAAGATACTTATTTTACTTAAGTTGACAACAGTTTTTTCCATATCGGAAACAATATCCTTTATTTCGCTATCCTCTACGTCATTATGTAACCCATATAATAAAGTTATATGAGGTTCATCTTCTCTACCATAGGACTTATCACCTTCTTGAGTGTACACATCTTCATCTTCAATCATAGATTGTAAATGATTCCACTCTTTTTTTGATGCATTAACCATTAGCATGGCACAACCATATTCGTGTGTATCACCTTTCTTTTCAAGTAACATTCTCCTTAAATTCTCTCTTATAAGTTTCTTCTGGTCCATCTTTTTTTTATAAATATAAAATTATAAGTTATAATACTCAGACATTTCGTCTTTGTACCTAAAATTGAACAATTTAGTTATGGGTTTTATAAGAGATGGGCTTGAAAATACTTTATTGTTTTCAACACAACTTCTGATATCATCAAAAGATGCTTTGCCAAATTCATCACTCTCACCATAAAATGTAAAAGTATTATCATCTAAGCTCCACCACCTTTTACTTTAGATTTATCAGTTGTCATTCAGATAAACCATTTGAAGTGTTAATACCTAAAACTAAATCATTATGTGAAATATTATTATATGTAACCCAACCTCTCTTAGTAAAAAGTTCAGTCTTAATATCTAAGCAATCATGATTACCCATAATATCAATTCTATTTGGTATTTTAAGTAACTCTTCAATTACCATGTATGAATCACCCCACCCATCAACCACATCACCTAATGTAATAAGTTGGTCTCTCTCATTATCAAACCCACAGCGCTCCAAGACTTGCTTTAAAGCAAGGTGGGCGCCATGAATATCACCGACTGTAAATCTTCTCATTTATCTTTTTTAACTCTGAAATAAACTTCATCTTTTCTTCATCTGATAAATCCTTAGGTATGAACCTAGTTGGAGTCATTTCTTTGTTAGGTATGAGATTTAATAAAAACTCTCTATCCTTAGTAAAAGTAGGTGGTGGAATACTAATCCATCTACTCCTGAATACCTCAGGTATCTTTTCGTAAATCTCTTTGATTATCATCCTACCTCTTTTAACTTTAGGCTCAAAATCATTCCAATTAGTTCCGTCCTTCTGGAACATCATCTCTTGCTTATCACTACCGTTCTTCCCATGTAATTCTTTGTGTGAAAACATACTTTGTGCAACGCTAGAAATACTATTTTTAACCGTATCTTGTTGCCTCCAAACCATATAATTTATAACTTCCATAGTCGTAGGTAATTGAAATACCCTAGAATCGAACATAGCCAATTTAAAATCAGATATCATTTGGCTAGATAAATTATCATTATCCCAAGCACTTTCAGCTATTGATGATAAAGAATGGTCTCTTTCTTCCTGAGATTTCCTTAACATCCTTAGTTGATTAAATTTGGCAGTGGTCATAGAAGCTGATATACTACACATTTTTTGAAGTGAGTTATCAAACCATGCACTTGTTTCAGGTTTTTCAAAATCAGTCACTAATATACTAATCTCATCGGATTGCACAAATGCGCATACAGCCCCTTGAATCTTTTTACAAAGGTATGCGGCCGTTTCATCCATATCATCGATTAGACCCCAATCAAATGGTCTCTCAAGTCCTTTTGTGTAGGTGTGAAAGGCTTTTCCATCTATTCTTATGATAGTATAACCTCTTCTAAGTAATTTGTACTTAGTTACAGCTTCGTACTCTTTCATTCGTGTTGATAAGTCTGAATATTTCATATTTTATATTTAATCTTCTTTTTTCATTGCATTTTTATTAATCCCACATTTTTTGAATATTATGTTCAATTAAATCCCATAATAATTTATGTGCACGTTTTTGTTTATTATGACTTTCATTCATTAATTTATTTTTCATTGAATCAATCTCCTTAACCATTTCAGGAGTGTCAATTAACTCATACTCATATTTTAATTTGCTAAGCCCCTCCATATCTTCACATGGAATAAACCTATGCTTAAATCTTTCTTCACCATACAATTCAACTAATTTATCATAATACTCAATACCATAATCGTCATCACCATAAACCTTATTCATCAAATTAATGATGGTTTGAAGTCTCTTGGCGTTATCCTTGGAGCATAAGGCAATTGAGTTATCAGAATTTAAATGTTCTACGGTTTTTTCTAATTGAAACTTAAACACATCAATTGAATAGCGATAATCGAAATCAAATTGATTCCAGATTATAGGTAACCATTTAATGACATTTTTAATTTGCCAAAACTTTCTTTTAACCCAATATTTTATATTAGAAATCATAACTCAATTTTATATATTTCTTTAATTTCTTCTTTAGACATTAAATTAGATGTTGGTGTTCTATATGCATCAATCATTAAAACATTATATAATTCAAGGTCATCATATGGTAATTTATATATGATTAAATAATGGTCATCACCACCTTCAATTTCGTACCATTTAGCATTTAGCTTAGTTTCTTTTTCAATGTAATCTATCATAATTTTAACTTTTAAATCTTACTTTCTGAACTTTATATTTTTTTCTACAAAATCACCTGAATTCATTACTCATGCAATTTAATATATTTTGGTGGTACGTTATCTGTTAACCATACACCATTCTTTGATTTATAAAACTTTATGTTATCAGCATACATAACTTGAGAATTTATTTCTAGTATTATTGGTTTACCACGTCTACCACCAACTATATTAGCAGTATCAATATCTTCTGATAAATGTACAGCATGACGTTTCATTTTATCTAGACCTTTATCTAAGATAGAATTTACTGCTTTCTCTACTGTACCATGATATAATTTAGTAGGTGGTCTTTCAGACTTCAAATCAAGGTTTACTTTAATTGAATGCCCTTGAGAAGCCCTGATTTTTGTTGAATAATCATTAAACTCAAATCTTTTCTTATCGTTAAAAGCAACTATATTTTTAAGGTCTTGAAATGATATTTCTCTTCCGTGTATTTTCATTTGTTCCAATAACTGGTTAACTGAAACCCAACCGCTTTTATCTAGTTTTATACCGATATTGTCAGGTTTATGTCTCAAAACCAATGATAAAAACCTACTCTGATTTTTAATTAACAAAATTTTTACATTTTTCGTAGTTTAAATAATCACTATTCAAACATTTCTCTTTGAATTCTTCCAAAGGCATCGATTTAAATAAAGCTTCTTCCAATGTCACATTTTCATCACCATTCATAAATTCAATTATGACGTCACTGGCCAATTCAAAATCTTCTGTGTGATACAGGACGATACATAAAAATTCATCACCGTATTGGAATATACCTCTAAGGCCATTCAAAATTGAGGTTAATTTCCTGTCGTTTTCTATTTTCTCTAGTGGATTGCTCATGTTATGATTGTTTTTTACCGATAGTTAATGAATGATGTTTTAACTTAGCAGAAGTAAATGATTGCTCTAATTTACCTTCACCACTTTTAGTTTTCCAAGTGAGTAAACCTCTTTCGTAGTTATCATACGCTTCTTTAGCCATTTTTGATGTGTCAAACTGACTATTTAATGCTAAATCAGCGTAGTAATCTGCCATACCTCCCATAATTTATGCTATTTCTTTTAATCTACTTTCAACAATAGATTTCATAGTTAACAATTCTTCTTTCCATCCACTACCACCACTTTGATTGCAGTAATGCATTTCCAGATTATCATTTATTTTATCCAGTAATTTAGCTGTTTTAACTAAATCGTCTGAATTCTCACGAACCCATTTATTGTACTTTCTAATAACTTTGTTTAGTTTAGTCCTACCTTCTTTCCACCAATCTATTCCACACAAAGTAGTATCCCATTCTTCTATCCTATTCATGATAAATTATTTTTTACAAATATACATTAAAATTTTGATTAAAAAAGTTTTAGTTAAACTTTTATGATTCTAACAATGTCATGGTCGGTTTCAGGTTTTCTATTTTTTCTAAAAACGTATCCGTCATGAGTTCGAGTACCATCACCTAAGTCACCATCTAAATACTCTACATGGTGGTCATAATAATTGTCTTCTTCAGTTGGTCTAATGTATTTTAAAACACCGCCAAGGGCGCTAATTAAGATATCACCTTCATCGCAGTCTCTTAAATCAACATTACCCCTTTCATAAGTATCCATACGTTCATTGGTTATTAAAAACTCTTTGTTTTGTTGAATCAATTTAAGCATTTCACCTCTTATTTCTTCATTAATGATTTTGTTTTTATGTATCGTAAGCTCTAAGGTGATGTACTGTAGGTTATTAAGTACTCTCTCTGTTAATGTCTCTTTCATTTCTGTTTTCTTTTCTTATTTTCATTATTAGTTTGCCCAAGTTATTATCACCTTTACCAGTCTTTAAATCGACTCCCCAAAATGTATCGGACCAAGTATTCTTGTAATTCCTCATTCATAATTTAATCTTTTAAAATCCACTCAGCATTATCATTCATATGGTTTCTTAACTTTCTAAGGCCAGTAAACTTAGCTGAACATACTTTGATATAAGTCAAATCAATGAGGCCTCCTACGTCTTTTAACTTGACAGGTTCGTTATCACCCAGACCATAGTATAAGGTCAAAACCTTTTGTTCATTATCAGTTAACTGGTCGAATAATAGACTCATTAATTTACTAGAGTCCTTTGAATCTAAATTATTAGATGGGTTGTAAGTATCATCATTGTCACTCATAAACGTGCCATATATACTACCACCATCATCCCACTCTCTATCTAAAGAATCAACACCTCTAGTAGCTTCTTCACTATAAAAATCAATTTGACCCTTGGTAAATCTACCAATTAGTTGACCGAATAATTCGTCGTAACCTAATGGCCGACCTAACTCTTTTTCTATTGGTTCTATGACTTTTTTAATTTGTCCGTTACTCTCAACCTTATTCATTGGAGTTCTTACGAGCTTACCATCGTTATTGATGTATAAAACTATGTATCTTTTAATCCAATGAACAGCGTATGAAATAAACTTAAAACCCTTTGTTGGGTCAAACTTCTCAGCAGCGTTAATCAGCCCAATATTTCCCTCGTTGATTAAGTCTTCAATTTTGGTTCCATTACCTTCATACTGCTTGGCGACACTAATAACAAACCTAAGATTATGTTTGATTAATTTATTCCTAGCATCTTCGTCACCTTCGTAAGAGAGCACACTTAATTCATGTTCCTCTTCGGGTGTTAGAGTATAATACTCTTGTAACTCGTTAAAATAGTTGTTGATTGATAAAGTATCTCTCTTTGTAATTCTATCGTGTAAAACCAATTTGTTATTTTTTAAAATTGTTAATGCAAATATACAAATAAAATCGACACTAAAAAAGGATATTGTATTTTTTTTTGAGTCGGTACTCGGAATCGAACCGAGTCTATTTCTGCTTGGTAAGCAGATGCACCACCATTTATGCGTCACCGACATTAACTCATTATCTCTTTGAGTTGTTTTGTAACTTTATTTAATTGAGTGTTATTGTCAAAAACTCCCATAAAACTCCCGATAGGTGTTGTTACGGTAAACAATATTTTCACAATATATGAATCCTTGAAGAATCTTGAATTACCTTTACATAAAACTTCTTCAAATTCACCGTTAGATGTTAATGTTGTACACAACCATCTATCATCTTTTTTTTCTAGAAAGACATAAGGGTGTTTATATATTGGATGCATAAAGACATCACCTTTTTTTATTTTGTCTGGAGGACCCATGCGTGTATTAGGTAAAGAATTAATCCAACCTAATAGTTTCTTGGTATCATAGTCACCATCTAAAACCTTGTCATATAATTCTTTCTTTTCCATTATTGATAGACTTAAATTGATATGACAAATATAAGCATAAAAATTTAAACTACCAAATTAAAGATAATCACACCCGTACTCTAAACAGGACCCTTGAAATACCAATCCAAGATTCTAACCACTTAAACTACGTCGGCATGTACTATATAGTACCCCCAGAGGGACTCGAACCCCCGACCCTTCCGTTAAAAGCGGAATGCTCTACGTCTTTCGACAACCAACTGAGCTATGGAGGTAAATTAACCTATTTTTAAGGATGTTAGGTTAAACATCCCCTCTTTGGGGAGCAGAGGGATTCGAACCCCCAATACCCGAAGGCCACAGGGTTACAACCTGCTAAGCGACCAGTTGCTCAATACTCCCAGATTATATGCTGACCCACTAGGATTCGAACCTAGAATCTTCCGAGTCAAAGTCGGACGTAATAACCGTTATACCATAGGTCAATATTAGCAATTCACCATGCATCTGACTCAAGTTTATAAAGCTATTACCAGATAGTAGTTTGACTCCTCCACGGAGCATTTACTAAACATACATCAATTGCGTTCTACATGTATAGTGAGGGTAGTAGGATTCGAACCTACTCAGCGATATGCAAGAGTTTTACAGACTCCCCCAACTCTCCAACTTTGGCGTACCCCCAGATTAACTTATTTTGAGCCTACGGTCAGATTCGAACTGACGATGGGTATTAACCACTAGTTTACAAAACTAGTCCAATCGACCACTATGGGACGTAGGCATTAAAGGGACAAGACATTGAATTCTATGCTGTTACTTATTTGTTAGACTCACTATTCCCTTTATATAACTCCATCAACATCACTATTTTTATTATTATTATTTCATTTTACGACCCAATCGCCATCCATCTGGAATTGGCTCGTCTTTAGCTATTTTTTGTTTTCTATATCGTTAGTTATCCAACATGTTCCATATTGAGAATTATTTTGCCCTTTACCCATATTTTTTTTTTTAGATTCAGAGATTTTATTTTTAGCATCTTCAGAATGTTTTTTATATGAATATCTGAAAATTATAAAAACAACTATTTGGCGAATGACGGGGTTCGAACCCGCTACCCTCTGATTGGAAATCAGATATCCTTCCACTAGGACCTCATTCGCATTTTGGTAGTTTTGTTCCCAATCAGACCTGCCAACTGATTTTTGTGGCCCCAGTGGGGTTCGAACCCACAACCTTCCCGTTAAAAGCGGGAAGCTACTTCCACATGAGCTTTGAGACCAAATTATATAATAGTTACCCCACTGGGATTCGAACCCAGAATCTTCCGAGTCAAAGTCGGACGTGTTTATGGCAGTTCCACTATGGGGCATAGTAATGATTTAATTCTACGCATCCTTTTCTTAAGGTCTATGAATTAATAACAGTCTCTTAGTCTAGTAAGTAGGATTCGAACCTACGGAGAGTACTACCTTTGTACCCTCATCGGTTTCCAAGGCCGATAGCTTCAACCACTCGCTCATTACTAGTTTGTCGGGTAGGTCAGAATCGAACTGACCATACTGAGGCTTCCAATGCCCCGTAGCCTTTTTTCATTTTACCTTGGTCACTACCCGAATTATAAGTTGGTGATTTTTGAAGTCACACCTCGACCACCCCATGGTCCCGTTCTCATGCTGCATCTACTTTCCTATCTTTACAATATTCTAGTATCTCACAAGCGTGATTCTCTTTCCCATGGTAATTTATAGAGAACCATAATCTCTTTCCACTTCCCATATATCCATCATTCAAATCATTAGTTGAATGCATACCTATATAGTATTTATCATTTTTCACATTGTTGTTTTATAAATGTAATGATATTTCTTTTGTTTCTTGACATAATATACTTTTATATATCAAAAAGAACAAAAGTTCAAGGTCTAGGTGACCAGACTCGAACTGACATTCTCTTGCTCCCAAAGCAAGTGGACTAACCATTCTCCCACACCTAGATAAAAATACAATATTTCAAAGAACTCATCTTTTTAAAGGAAGATGAAAACCTATTAAACACAAAAAACCCAGTTGATTTTTCAACTGGGTTTTGTTATTTTGTCCTTACATAGAGTCCCTTTAGAACTCTGTAATGTCATCACAACGCATACCCAGTTGGCCTTGAGGCTTCCCGCCTTTCGGTTGATACTGTTTCGTATATGTCGTTGTTGTTGTCATCTTTTCTAATTTATTTAAGCTTTCGCCTTTGTTGTTATTAATATATAGTACAAATATACTAAAAAGTATTTAAATGTACAATATTTTTTTATCTAAAATCAAGTTCTGGTTAAAATTCGTTTAAATAATAACGTAATAACCACACCCTTCTTTTTTCCATTCACTTAGTTTAAGATAAAAAAAAGATTTACTGACTTCATAAGGCACTAAGTGAATGGTCCTAAAATGACTACCCTCACCTTCATCTCTATACCATATATATTTATTATCGCAAATAGAAAGATTTTCATTAACCCACCAGTGTATTTTTTCTTTTTCTATTAACCTTGGAATATGTTCAATAACAACATTACACTTAGTTCTGTCTATTTTTGAGTTATCCATTTTTTTTATCTCATTCATAGTATCTCTGTTTTAATCGGTTACTTTATAATTGTCATTCAAGTGAACTACCCACAAACTAAAAAGATGTGTGGTCTTCGTAATCAGAGCGTGTACTAATGTACTACTTTAGCGATTGCAGGATTGTTCCTAATCCCGAAATTCATTATATTTTTACTCGCATTAATATCCCTATCTTCTTGTTTCACAAAGCGTAATTTTTATTGTAGGGTGTCTACGATGCACCACTTTTAACTTAGTGGATACGGCAATACTTACAATTGCATTTTAAGCTTGTTTACCTAATCACTAACCCTCTAAGTGGTAGTGTTCGGGCTACGTCCCCGTTTAAAATTATAAGATTTCTAGGTTGGTTACTGTCTCACACAGCTTTTTCTTTATCATCTCACTAGAACGTAGTCTAAACTACTAGAGGTCTCATGAACCTCAGCTCTTATAATTTTTGTGGGTCGGGAGGAATTCGAATCCCCAACCTTGCGTACTCCAATAACATGTTTCAGCAGGCTCTTTCTTTTGAGCTACCGACCCTTAAAAAACTGATGGAAAGTAATTTTTATCATATCAATTTGGTATAGGAACTTTCGTTATCAGTTTAGTGGAAGTAGTAGACTCGATACTACATCTTCGGCCGTTGGTGGTCGATGTCCTCAATTAGACGATACTTCCAGTTAACGCTTGAGTGTTGGGCGTTTATAATATCATTTGCTTTCGGTTTCCCTATTTCACACACCTAAGGTTTCCCTTCGGTAGATATCATTAAGACAGTTTTAGAGTACTGTAACTCTTTTACCATAGATTTATATAAACCAATTTCACTACCTAGTTCTCTTGCGAGGATGAAGAGGTGCAACTCTCCGACCAACGATACTTATTTTTGATTTCAGTTTCTACCTTGTGAGTATCGACTGTCTGCATATTACAACAGAATAACTTAATTTTCAACCTATGACCACTAGAACTTTTACTTTTTTATATAGACCAATTAAACGTTGGTTGCCTTCATATAGCTATCGATGCTCTAAGGTACAGGGTGTGTCTAGTGGTTGACAAACTTGCTGGCTTTTGACCAGTTTAGCTTACGACACCCCGCTGCAGCTTTTTACAGCCACGTCATTACTTAGGTCTACGGCCTCACTAATCAACTACAAGGTAGCATCCAGAGGTAACATTCCATAACAACTCATGATGAATTTAGCCTATTCACTTTTACATGCTTTGACTAAAATCTAGTTAAATATTTATTGACCTTTCAATCTCAACTCCCCAAAGCTAGGGAGTAAGTTCATTCATCTAAACCAGTTGGCCCTCGATGTTGACTTATAATTAACTTGCTTACATAGACTACTATTTTCCGAAGAAGATAGCAGCGCAATACACATTGCGATATATTAGTGTATCACTTTATCCCATTACTGGTTTATCTTTTTCCCGAAGGAAGGAGCATAAGCACCCCAATTTTCTAATATTTTAAAGAACGTTTTGCTATGATGTTTAAATCACTCTGCAAATATATAACTTATTTTTTAATTAAACAAGTCTTTTTCAAAATTTATTTTTTTTTTAAGAGTTTGTTTCTCTTATTTACTCTGCAAATATATAACCTTTTTTTCGATTAAACAAGGTTTTTTCAAAAAAAATTTAAATTATCTTTTATTTAGTTGATTAACAATGAATTCTGCAAACGTATCTTGCACATGAGCGGCTTGTTCAGGTTCGAGATTAAAACCACCTGTACCAATAAGTCTACCCCAACCACGTATAAGTATAAGTTTTGCTTCGTTATCTGAACTGATTATACCGCTATAGTGTCTAAATACTGCTTCACCCTCTAAAAGTTTATCACCATTGATTGCATCTAACAATACTTGTTGTTTATCCTTATCGTGGAATTCAAATTGGAAAACAAAAGAATCTTTAGAATCCCATACCCAATTTATAACTTCATCTTTTACCAAGGGTAGACTATAATATGTTCTAAAATCTTTCATATTAAAATCCTAATCTTTTGGCCTTTCCTTTTAGTTTACTATCAATAGTAATACTAGCTAATTTGTCTTCTAGCACCTTATTATTTTCACTGATTTCTTCTATGATGCTTGGGATGTCAATAGGTTTATCTAGTATCTCTGACTTGTTTTTTATCTCTTGCATTGTTTCAAATATAAATGCACCAGTTAGTCCACTTTCTTTGAAGAATGTTACCAACCTTTCATCAGTTAGAGTTTCTATGTCTTTATCACTAACATTATTGTATTTCTTATTCATTGAGGTCAATGACTTCTTGATGATGTTTACTATATTGTCTTTAGTTAACTTATCAAAGAATAAAACTTTGTTAAACCTTCCTGGCCTTTGGGCCGCTAAGTCAATTAAGTGTGGTGCGTTTGTACTCGCAATAACACCTACATTATCAGGTAATTTGTCAACACCATCCAATATGTCTAAGAACGAACCAAGAAGAGGGCTAACACCAGTCGAGTTTCTATCACCTAAATATAAATCTATATCATCTAATATGATTATTGAAGGTGCTAACAGTTTCGCCAACTCAAATTTTTCATTGATTATTTTACAAATGTTAGTCTTGATTACTGTAACCCCATCCCTGTTCAAGATATTACTTACAGCTCTAGTGGATTCTGTTTTACCAGTACCTGGTACTCCACTAAACATAAACCTTTGTAAAACATTTTTAGTCTTAAACAGTTTAGTGTAAGTAAGTAATTCTTCCATCAAGTTTTCTGGTAGGAATACATCATCAAAATCTAAATTTTTAAGTTCTCTAACCTTCCAACTTAGGTTTTCATCTGATACTGTTAAGTAACTACCTTTAAGGTTGGAGCATTCAACTGCATTATTCCATACAACATTGTAGACTGATTCAGATTTTACTCTATCTACATTGACACTAGTAAGCCTTATTACATTATAGATTTCATTACCTTCTTTGAAAGCTACCATTACAAAGCTCACCCTATTACCGTTTATGTTGAATAGTGCAGTGTAATTAAATGTCAATGGCGGGAAATCGGGTAGATAATCTATAAATACATTATCATCATCTAATATACCCTCCATTTGGATGTCACCTTCGGATTCTTTATTAATTCTCCTACTTGATAAGACATTGAAATAATTAAATAATATAGCCATTTTAGGTTTATTAACCTGTGAATAATATTGTAACTTAGATTCATAGTCATTCCCACCAACATCGTATTCGTATTCGTCCATTTGGGCCTGAATTTCTCCTAAACTTTTACCCTGAAACTCACTAATTTTTACGTCATTCATACTTTCGTCATTCATATTTTTGTTATCTATCTTTGTTTGTCAAATATACAATTAATTTATCTACAAACAAAGTATATTTTTTACTTTATTTAAAAGTTTTTTCTGTGTTTTATGTAAGGTCTTGTCACCGAAGCTGATATCTTCCCACTTGATGCTATCGCATTCAGGTTCTGAATTATTGGTATCTGTGTTATGGAAGTAACTTGTACATTTTAAATCTAGGTCCATTGTTGATAGAGGTTTATCTATTCTAAATAAATGGCCATGTAGCATCTTACCACCCCTATAATACCTAACTTTATCTAAATCTGTGTATTCAGTAGAATCTTCAAATTTAGTCAAGTCTAGACCAGTTTCTTCCATTGTTTCTCTAATGGCTGCTTCTTTAGAAGAGGTTTCACCTTCGTTGAGCATTCCTTTGGGTATTGACCATGTGTTTTCTGAATGATTGGTTGGATGAACAAGTAACATCTTACCTAGGCTATCAATTACGTAGGCACCATTAGTGGTTCTTTTCCTATCTCTCTTTTCCAACTCTTCAAAATGAGGACCCCAAATGTCGTCTTCTTTATGATTATAGACGAGTTTCATGACCCAAGCATCTTCTACTTCAATCATACCGCACATATTACAGGCGTATTCTTCATCATCGTAATACGCAATCTTTCCATCTTCACCTTTAACGATATGCATGTCCCTTAGGTCTATTATAACGTATTTATCTTTCATATTATAATTATTTATTCACGCTACTAATCATACACAAATCAGTCGTAATAATATTCATAGAAGCCCTCGCCTATTTCGTCAATATCTTCATTGCTCATTTCTACGTCTTTGTACAGTTTGCGAAGGAAGTATCTAAATAAATCAACGGGGCATAACAATGTATATAATTCAGGCTTTGCTTCTGCTTCTTTACTATCTAATTGCTTATTCATAATTTTGTTTTTATCTGTTAATATTTGGCTCAACTAAAGCCCGAAATCATATACTAAACGTTGTGCAACATTAAAACGATTACACAACACCGTGTATAAGTAATGGCTAGGTTCGTGCTTTATCAAAGCTCATTGCTTATTTGCTTTTTTTTCTTTTATTTTCTTCCACCCTTTTCTTACTCATATCTAAATAAAACTCTTTTAACTCAATACCTATGCATTTCCTATTTAAGTCATCACAAACAACAGCAGTAGTTCCATGACCTAAAAAACAATCTAAAATAATATCGTTTTCTTGGGTAAAGTTTTTTATAAAATGAACGGCTACTTCGTGCTTCATAACTGCCTTATGCTCTTTCGGCATAGATGAATTTACAGAAGTAGTAATTATATTTTTAGTGTAGGTTTTATTACTTTTCAAAGCCGTGTCACCTAAAACAATAAAATATTCTACTGCATTTGTTATCGCTTTTCCACTCGCTGGCATTGGATTTGATTTTTCCCAAATATGTATATCTACTATTTTATCGTTGAATAGTCCTATCAACTTATATACATCTGCTCTATTATAATAATTAGCTTGTATATTATAAATAACGTGGTTTTTAGTAACTCTTAAAAGTTCATTTATAACAGAAACATTCATTTCAAACCAATTGCCGTTTATATCTGTAAATTCTTGGTATTTGTCATTTCTTTTTCTATTATATGGCGGAGATGTAAAAGAAAAATCTACGCTATTATTAGCAAAACCTTTCATAATATCAATACAATTACCTAATTTAAATTCTGTCATATCTTTGTAAATATTTACCTATCGGCATTTGCCTCGCTCAAAATAAAAGAAAAAAGGCTCAGTTAATAATTCAATCTTTCGGCTCATTTAAAGCCACTACTCATACACGTGTACGTTAGTAACAATTATTTTTTTGCCTTCAACACGTGCTCACTCAATACGTCCTGTATGTAGTTCTTTAAGTCCTTATTTGTTTTAACCGCCAATATTTTTAAAGGCTGTACATCTTTTTCTTTTATGTCTATGTTTTTTCTCATTAGTTCTTGATTGGGTTTTGATTAATTAAGTTAATGTTGCTATTTGCGAACGCAACAGCCTCATTGTAAGTCTTAAAACTCTTGATTAGTTTGTCTTTTCTGTCTAAAAAAACGAATTTACTACCTCTTTTGAAGCAGTAAATCCAT
>Ga0136604_1000187_pt1 | contig 34426 bp, 32 predicted proteins | sample AntRauFillE10628_FD_104928 | JGI IMG/M metagenome (GOLD analysis project Ga0136604, IMG submission 104928) | Saline lake microbial communities from Rauer Islands, Antarctica - Metagenome Filla E10 #628 | ecosystem: Environmental > Aquatic > Non-marine Saline and Alkaline > Saline | place...
AAAATGGCGGAGATGGTGAGATTCGAACTCACGGTACGGTAAACCGTACGACACCTTAGCAAGGTGCTCCCTTCGGCCACTCGGGCACATCTCCGCGGGCATAGAACCAGAAAATGGCGGAGGACACAGGATTCGAACCTGCGGACCCGTTAAGGTCAATGGTTTTCAAAACCACCGCTTTCGACCGCTCAGCCAATCCTCCGCTAAGAGGGACTATACTAATGATTTTTTGTTCAAATGACAATCCTGAATTTTGATCCTCTATGGGAATTCCTAGCGTATTCGCTGGATAAGACCTTGGATTTGGCCTTTATTAGGAGCATCGGGGTAAAGCTTCAAGTAGTTCTCATACGACTCTACTGCTAGGTTTCCCTGACCGCTAGAGCGGTATATATGACCAAGCTGTAGGTGAATCTCGGGTACAGAGGCATCCCTATCGAGTGCTCGCAAGTAAAGTTCTCGCGCAGTGTCGAGATAGTTTTGGCGCATTTTTATCCAACCTAACGCCAATAAGGCTTCAACTGAATCCCCGTTGATGGATATGGCCTTTTCAAGCATTTTTACAGACTCTTGATAATCGCCCTGAAGGCGTAAAATTTCACCTTTTATGTAATGGCCTGAATCTAAACTTTCGTTCGCTTTTATTTCTTTATCTGCGTATTCAATCGCCTTCTCATATTCTTCCTGAACGATATAACATCTTGCGATAAAGTAATTGGCCTTGGGATAAGTTTCGAGCCTACCCACAACTTCATTAAACTCATCGAGTGCGTCCATATAATATCCCTTTTTAAGAAGATATTGCCCAAGCTCCATACGCACCTCCAGATCCCCTGGGTTCACTTTAATTAACTCTCTTGAATAATTAACCACGGCGGTCTCTTCTCCACGTAATCGAGATGACTCTACTAAGAACTCGTAAAAACTTTTGTCCCTAATATTTAAATTTTCAATTCTTTTTTTATATTCATTAAATTCGTTAATTTTTCCAAGTCTGTAATAGTAAATTGCGATATCACCTAGAATTTTAGGATGATCATTGTTTTTCTCCAAAACGCCCCTTAAGTAGCCTATCGCTGCATCTGAAGTTTGAGTTTCATAAAGTATCGATGCATAAATAGAATGGTAATAAACATTAGTGGGATCGAGGCTAAGAGCATCGAGAATCATTTCCTTGCTTCTATCAAAACGTTTATATTTTAAAAAAATTTTCGCAAGTTTATAATAATTCTCATCTTGAAGCGGATTGAGGTCTATCGCCTGAGTATAAAATTTTATACTCAATCTTAAGTTTTCAATTTTTTGGTAATATGTAGCCAGTGCCATCGCATACTCAGAGGTTTGTGAAAACTTAGTGTTTCCCAAAATTGCCAATTCTCTTTCTGCATCCTCAATTCTATGTGACATAAGGTAAGTTTTTATTAAAGCATAGTTGATGTTCGTATTGATAGGAAACTCTTTACGTAACCTTTCGAGGTTCTTTAAAGCAGACTCAAAAAAACCTCGATTTGTTTGAATCTCAACAAGCAGTAGTTGAGCAGGAATGTAATTTGGCATGATATCAGCAGCTTCAATCGCAAGACTTAAAGAGATATTCCATTTTCGCTGACGAAATTTTTCTTTGGCCGTCCCCATTAACTCTATGACCTTACTTTCTAAGATTAAACTCCTTGACGCTGCTTCACCTTTTAGGTCAGCTTGAGAAAGTAATGACCTCAATTCATCTGACTCATAGTAGCTCAAAGCTTTGTTGAAGAGCTCTGTCGCTTTCGTATGGTCACCTTGAACGGCACTTACAATACCACTGTACTCGAGGTACCTCGAGTAGTAGTACGGTGAATCTTCTGCTTGCTGATTTTTTATCTGTACCAAAATAGCTGATAACTCTTTGTAGTTTTCCTTACTCAAAAGTACTGAAGCCTTCTTTATGAGTAATGGGACAGACAGTTTATAATTTTGAAGGCCTTCATCTAGAACTTTAAGGCTTTCGTCAAAACGTTGGTCTATTTGATAATAATTAGCTATGGCCAAATAGCTTGAAATACTCTTATTTTTTAGTGGCTCGAGATTATCTAAAACGCTTCGTGCTTGGTCGTATTTACCATTTCTCATCAAGATATCCACATAGGTAGCGTATATCTTTTCGGTAGGCTTACTCAGCCTTAGATAGTTCTCAATCGTTTTTAAAGCAGTTAAGTCTTTTTTATTTCTAAAGTAGAACAAGGACGTGGCCAAGGCCACATCTGGGTCTGTTAAAACTTTAGAGCTATTAAGCTTAACTAATCTAAAGATATTTTTATCGGCCCTTAATTGTTCAGATACATTTTTGTAATCGTAAGCGTATATATAGAGCAAACGACTCATTGCGGGATTGTCTTTGAACTTAAATTCGAGGGACTTTATGTAATGATCTTTTGCCTCTAACCTTGAAGAGTAGGTGTTTTTAGCAAAGTCTACTTCACCTTTTTCAAATTCAGACTCACTTTTGACTTCATCTTTATATTTCTTAGCAACAGGAAATGTTACATCGAGTGGCTCTGGTTCGAAATCGACGCTCTTTTTCTCTCCAGGCATGAACATAAATATTAATAGACCTACAACTATGGCAATTGTTATTGGCCGAGCACGTTTCTTACTGGCTGATTCGTCTTCATCTTCACTATCATCTTCATCTTCCTCTGATAGATCTGAAGATACTTGTAAGGAATCTCTGTTTTCTTGAAGTGACTGTTTTTCAAATTCATCTTCTGCAACTTTTGCTTCAACTTTCAAACCGGCCATTGCACTATTTAAGTTAAAGAACTCTGTTTTCTCATCAGTTGAAATCTCTTCAATAGACTCAGGAAGTTCTTCTTCGTCTTTAATTTCATCTGTTGAATTGTCATGACTCTCTGGCTCATTTTCAATCTGAACATTATCGAGGTCTTTTCGTTCAAGAATGACCGTCTTATCCACCATCTTGGCATAAGGACGCTTTATAATTCTTGTGGCCTCAACTTTTTTTTGATCTTCTTTTTCTTTCTCGTCTTTTTCTCTTTGTTCCTGTTCTTCTTGTTGAATTCTTTTCTTGTATTTCCGTTCTAAAGCAACGTAATCGACCTTTGGCCCTTCAACATTTCCGAACTTGAACTCCTTGAAGTCCACTTCTTTTTTAGAGTCAGTGGAATGATTATCAAAGGTTTCTTTTTCTCGCTTGGCCTTTTGAGCTGCACTTAATTTTGCCATCGTGTGAGTTTTGGTGTTTTGAAGGTCGCTTACTTCAAGATCTTCGTTAACAATTTTAGTCAAGATGTTCTTAATCTCTTTATGTTGTTGAAGAGGTATCCAGTCCCCGACAGGAAACTCCTGCGCTAACTCTTCGCCAGAGATGTGATTTTTTAAGTAGAGTTCTCCGATTTGCTTAATAACAAATGGACCGACAACTCGACCTGTTTTTAGCTTAATTCTATATTTTGCCGTCATGTGCCATCAAGGTAAAATTACCATTAAACAAGCACTTAGTATAACACATGAGAGGTACACAGCATGTCTGACAGACAGGTTGATTTTGCCGATTTTCATCGTTGAACATAGCTTGATGGCCGCAACAGATAGACAAACCTGATTGATCAACACAAGATAAGAAAAAACATTGTAGTCAGACTCTACAATAATATACCTTACCAATATAAGCTTTGAGAAAAAGACGATACTTATAGGAAGAAGGGTCGTCTGTAGAGTAAAGGCCATGCCTGTTATGGAATGATTGCGCATGTTGGCCAGGGCAGAAAAACTAATCGCAGTATCAAGTAATAAAATACTTAAGAGTAATTTGTTGTCCAAAGGGATACCAAAAACTACTAAGCTGGCAATAGTTGAAAACAGTGAAACTACGTAAATCCTGGAGTAGTTCTCTCGGCTTTTTTGTGCAATTGATAAAAAAGTTAAAAACCCCAAAATTACAAATTGAACATAGTATATAAAATCAGTCAGTCCTAATTGATAGGTAACACTGAGCTTTTCAAACAGTTCATGGCCGATATAAATCAATTGAAGACAAATTATTGACTTAGGGATACTCAATACAAGAAGTTTATTCGTCGATAGACCATCCCTGTATAATTTTACGTTAAGCGGACCTTGAAGAAGTAGATAAAGGAATGCAAAAAAACAGCTAACTAAAAGTGGAAAATTTACCTGAACACCTAGGGTTGTAAGACCTTCCGAAAATAAGCTTACTAATCCAAATACAAAAATCAGAAAAAGTTCCATGTATGCAATTCTTGTCACAACTGAAAGTAGCGCGCCAGAAAGACCTTTAGAGACTTGATAATAGATAATTGAAAGAACCAAGCTAGCGGAAACAGTAAACATAAAGATGTCACCGTTGAAAACAAGAACGAAAAGCAACGGTAAGATACCAAAGAAACATAAGGTAAGGTCCAGAGTTCTTCTTAGTGATGTCATTAAAATTAGTAACGCAAAAGAAATAAAAACGCTAAGAGACTCCGGTCCGTACGAAAACAATGTGCTAGAAAAATCTTTTAAGCTGTCCCATCCCCAGAAAGTATCTGCGATCAAATAAGACACGAGGAAACCCAGTCCAACGAAAGAGAAGATCTTTTTATGATCACTAAGTAGAATTAAACTTACAGTTGCAAAGCTAAGAAATGGTATTAAAAGGTTTATTTCAAGAGGCATTCGCTCTCCTGAAATATATATTTTCATTATATATCCACATAAGATAGCCAACAATCATCAAAAATAGAGAAATCAGAAAATTAGAGTCATGGACACTCGACCCTAAAATCATAAAAACAAACAAAGAGAAGATTGTTAAGAGAGGTGAGTAAGGGGACAACCTTTCGTAACGGAATAAGACTCGCTGCATGAACAATATTCCCATAGGGGCCAGTAGTTGAATAAAGCTGAATTCAAAGAAGCTTATCTGACAAATATAAACACTGGCATTCAAGAGAAATAAAGAAAGCACTGAATGAAAAGATATTGGCCAATACAAAATTGCCTTTAAAAGCACGATTCCTAATACGCACATGAAAAAAACAGAAATGATATACCAATCACTTATTTCTAAAGTAAAACCAAAGGAAAACTTATAAAGCAGTAAGGCCGTAAAAAAGAATAATTCTGCGCTACAAATAAATTCATTTCTCCTTCGATCGATAAGACTTTTATGAAGGCCTATAATTTTCAATGATAGGCTTAAGGGAACCAAGGTTCTGAGAAGGGTGTCAAGAAATGGTACGTTTTCTGGAGAAACAAGTAACCGGTTCTCCGGAGAAAGAATTTCTGGTGAAAGTACTAAATAGATAAGATCAACACCAAAACTTAAAAGCATCCAATTTTTGGTTGAGCTCTTATCATTTTGGGATTGAAAAATTAAATAGAGTATCCCTGCGGACATACTTATCCAATATATACCCAATACCGGCTGCATAAGACTTGTGGCAAAAATTAAATTACTCCAAATTGGCCAGTATATTTGCTCGCGAAAATCTTTTTCCTTCCAACTATAAAAATAAAACCCAAATATCCAAATAATTGCTAGTGCCGCTGTAATTAAAAACCTAAATTCTAGAGAATCTGTTGTCCTGTTGTAGACTTCGTAGGTACTGAAAACTAAAGGGAACAAACCTATCAATATTAATGTGTTCTTGTTTCTTCGTTTGAAAAAAAAGAACAGTAGCGACAGATAAATAAAGATGTAGAGTAATAAAATCATAGTCCGTACCTCCACATATAATAAATGAAAAATAAGTAAACCATACTCACACCTATAAGCTCATAGCTCCTAGAAAACCTTAATCCTAGGTGTTGCAACGATAGAGACAAAGCATTAGTCATATATTTTGCAAATTGAATAACTAGAATCGCTAGGCCGCTTATACTTTTTAAACTGAGTATTAATATTTGATAAACTCCATGCCCACAAGACTCACAAAAAACGGACGTGATTTCAAATGGCTTGCCAGGCATTGAATTGGCTGCATACTGTTGTAATATTCTAACATCCGCGCCTTTTTTCAAGAAATGCTTATAGAAAACGTAACCGAACCAAAGAGTGATATATATTAGTGCAAATGGGTTTACGATAGACTCCACAAGAATATCACGATAATTCCCCGGAAAAATTAACTTAAGAGGCGCTGTTAAAAGTAAGATCACAAAAACGATTTTGACCACCTCGAATGTATCTTCCGTCCTGTACGGCTTTAAGTCCTTGAGATTAATTTGGACCTTCATTTGTGAGAGATGGACTAGGGCATACACACTGATAGAGGCATATAATAAAAAAGAGACAATTAGATTATATCCTGATACCTGTTGAAGTTCGTATAGCGGCCAAATAAACAACCATGTAATCGGTGACAGTGCACAAATATAATTAATAGCAGCTACATATAGTTTCGATGCCGTCCTCTCGTTTGTACGGAGGGCACTTTGTTGATTAATCGTCCACAGGAGACCCATTCCCAAAACAACATAATGACCCAAGCCTAAAGATGTAGGAACAAGAGAAAAAATACTTAGCTGAATAAAAACCAAACGTAGATTAAAATTAGATAGGCCATTACGTGCTTTTGACAGAAGACCCAGAACAGTAACAATGAACCAGATAAAGCTTGTGGCACTCAAGATTAATATAAAAAGGTCTGATTCAAAATAAGGTGGCAAAGTTCTTGATACAATGTACTGGGTTACAGACAGTAGTATTAGATTGGTAGGGTTTAGAGAGTCATCTTTACGCAAAAGGTTGATGACATGATAAAGGTAGAATATCGCCACTAACAATACTATTAAGCCGGTCAACTTTCCGCTTAAATGATCGTTCAAGCTGAGTACTTCGGTCTGGTTCCATATCCTTTCAAAGCTTAGGAAAACCAACAAAACACTGGGGAATATGAAGTACCTGGATTGAAGTCTTGGCTTAAAAACTGGAAGATAGCTTATTAAAACGTATAGAATTAGACTCTGATAACTGAAAGCGCTTATGACAACTAAAGATCCGACAAGCGGCAAGAGCCAGACATTTATATTTTTGGAGCGTCCAAAAGAACCAAGCGCAAACAACATCGTTACGTATAAAATGTCTTCGGCTTGAATATTCCAGCCCCAGCTAAGCTGAAGTGGTGCAACAAACCATTGAATCGAATAAATTTCTTTATCTAAGTAAACACTCATAGTGGCCAGCAGAATAAATCCATAAACAACAATTTGATTTAGTACTCTCTTCATTTTAGTGTCACTCGTAAGCGTACTAAAAACTTTAAGTCCGTAGACCGCAATGCTGATAAAAAGCCATGTTACGAATATATTCATGACCTCTCTCCCTTGATTCTTTCCGACAACAAGGTCAAGGTAAGAAAAAAGTCAGTAATAACAATCACGGTGAATAGTAAAATTAACCTATAATCTCTTGTTATTAAGTATGCACACAGGGCCAGTAAGAACAATCCTACTTTAATAACGAGGGCCCCTAATTTTCTCTTTTCTTTTGACTGAGAAATCAAGCACATCGTTAAACCAAGAATGATTATAATTGTGGCAGTGGAGAGCATCACTGTCATGAAGCTTGCCCCTCAGTTATTCTTTTACAGACCAAAGTTGTTCCGATTACAACGATTGCGGCGATGAATAGTGCCATGTCATAATACTGTGACATGAATTCATAGATAGTACGGTTTTTGAGTTGTTCAGCGACCCATAAGGAATCTATAAACTCTCTCTTTTTGTAAACTTGTAAGAGAATAGATGAGCCCAGCATCGTGCTAATCAATATCACTACACTCTGGTAGATTCCTGAGCGTTTAAAGAATGTCGGTTGTTCTTGATTTACACCTTGTGATAGAAAGTGCCCCAAAAAAGGCAGGAAGATGCCAAGTATCATTACGATACTTTCAAAATGATTAGGTGAAACAGATAAAACTAACCAGCACAAAACAACAAACCACGACACTATAAATGTATGTCGTATTCTCTGAGTATTGATAAAGGATAAAGCTAACGTGAAAATTATTAATAATGTGGAAGCAATGATCACATTTGACTCCACAGCTCAATAATAGGCATAAGAACCATTCCCATAAATATAAGAGGAGTAATCATTGTCATCATCATTTTAGATTGAAAATAGTCTTCTCTTTGAACTAACCTTCTTGTAATCCGTCCTACAAACCATAGCAAGAGAGTCATTTTAATAAAAATCACAAAAGACTGCATGATAACTTTGAAGAAAGGAGGAAGATTATTATTTATATATTCACTGTTAAAAGGCAGGCCATGGCCCCCAAAATAAAGATATATAAATATCACTCCCATACTCAAAAAAGTTAATTCTCTGGCAAAAAGACCAATAGGGCTTACAGTAGTATGACTTTCAATATAATCATTTTTTTGCAAATTTTGGAAATATACCAAAAGAATAATAAAGCTCGCCAAGAACAGTAAAGGGTTTCTAATCACTCCGTAGCTTACAAGCGTAGCAAGCTCTGATACCTGCTGGTTAACGACAATTTCCTCAAGCGACATTGAACCGTACAAGTAAACCATACTAAACTGTGCAAGCCCAAAAAGCATTAATGTCGCTCCGTAAAGGTACTCCTTTTTTTGTCCTGCTCCATATTTTAGTGAGGCCCAAAAATTTTCAAGCATTGCTATTATAAAAAAACAGGCCAACACAATTCCAAGGTCCATGCCAAAAGAAGCAAAGTTTATCTTGCTTCTTTCAAAAGTATAAAAAAAGGTATCAGTGTAAGGAATAAAGAATAGCGCATAAATAGAGAATACAAGCTGGAGTATATATACGATAAACAACGAGAAGTTCATTCTTCTTGCCTTAGGCTTTAGAATATTTTTGGTCATTCTCTTCACCGCTGTCCGGTAAGTGTTCTGTTGTCCTGAAATCACATAAGAAAAAGTAAAATAAAGTAATAATATGAATATAATTTTAAGCAATATCTCCATTATCTTCCCTCATTTTTTTTCTTAAAAAAATAAAAGGTAAAAGGAAAAATCAACATGCTAAGGATGAATAAAACTGAAAGATAATTTGTCATAAAGCTGAGTCTTGCACCACTTCTGACATAGAAGATAAACCAAGGAACCAAGACCATTATGATCATGATCGTAGTACCGGCAAAAAGTACTTTTAATACGTCGTATTGCGCAATCGAAGAAAGAGGGAACACTGGCAACTTAAGCTCAACTTCTTTTGTATTATTGCCCTGTCTGTTCACCAACAAAAGGTAAATCAAAGCCCCCAAAAATACGAGGGCAGGTATAGCAATTAAAGCTTCGAGTTCCATTGAAACTCATTCTACTGGATGAGAAAGAGTTTTGCACCAGTTGCAAAGCTCATCAAATTTGACCAAAAAAGACCTAGGACTAGAACGGGAATAGTCAAAACAACAATAATTGCTTGATTTTGGAAGCCAAAGCCAGGGAGATTATCCGATGCATCTGCTTCTTTAAAGACCATTATACGAACAATTTTAAGATAATAATACAGAGAAACGACGGAATTCAGGCCTGCAATAACTGCGAGAACGTACATTTTAGAGTTCACAAGGGCAGAGAGTATATTGAACTTTGCGACAAAGCCGCTGAGAGGAGGCACACCCGCGAGGGAGAACATAACTACGATCATCATCACTGCCATCAATGGGTAGCGATAGATTAGTCCATTAAATCTTTCAAAATGGTCATTTTGGTATCTATCACTAACAAATGACAGGATAAAGAAGGCCACCAATGTCATGAACAAATATGTCACACCATAGAATAATATCGCACGATGACCTAGCTCATTTAAAACCACAGCACCCATCATCATCATTCCTGCATGGGAAATTGATGAATAGGCCAACATTCTTTTTACTGAGCGCTGACCTATCGCAGCAACGTTGCCAACAGTCATGGTCAGGGCCGCTATTACACTCACAGTTCCAATCCATGAGTGCTGCAAAAGAGTTTCTTCTGCAAAAAACACCATAGTTACGCGCACGAGCACGGCCAAACCGGCCATTTTGGGAACAATGGAAAAGAATGTTGTGACTGGTATCGGGGCCCCCTCATAAACATCCGGCGCCCACATATGAAAAGGCACGCAAGCTATCTTGTATCCGATGCCTGTAAAAAACAGAAGAAATGAAGGCATTAATATCGCGACTTCGGCTGGAGAAAGCGTGCTCATAGCGGCACCAATCTCAGCAAACTGAATCGTTCCGGTCATACCAAAAATATGGCTCATCCCAAAAAGCATGATCCCTGAGGTCACTCCACCATAAATTGAATACTTCAAACCGGCCTCGGACGACCTTTCATCATGTTTCTTTAGAGAGGCCAAGGTATAAGAAAGAATGGAAAGCGTTTCGATACCAATGAAGAGCATAAGCATGTTATTGGCCGACGCAAGGATCATCCCGCCAATAAGAACACCAACACAGAGTATGACAAACTCGGCCTTTAGATTAGTTGCAATATCTTTAGATTCTTTGCAGAGATAGACGACACCCAGAGTACCAAGGACCATAATGATCTTAATAAGGTTACTAAAGGGGTCTATAACCATAGAGTTCGTAAAAATCGCTTGAGGTTCGTCACCACTTGCAAAAAAGAGTAAAACTAGAGAAGTAAGAAGCCCAATACCGGCGAGAGTAAAAAGATAGGGTCTACTTGTTGCGTCGTCATCGTAAGTAGACTCGACAAATAGAAGTCCTATCATTGTCACGCAAAGGACAATCTCCGGGACATAGTGAGCTAAATTTGCCAGATAGATTAAAGCCATGTGGTTACCTTAAAATTGAGCGAGTAATGTCACTAAATCGTTTACGGAAGCTTTCATTATGTTCAGAACTGGATTTGGCCAAACACCAAAAACAATCACCGCAACACATAGTGGAAGCATAAAGAAAACTTCTCGTTTATTCATATCAGTGTAAGACTTGCATTCTTCGATAACTTCTCCAAAGAACATACGCTTAAACATCCACAGAAGATAAGCTGCACCGAGAAGTAAGCCTAATAGCGCCATAAAAGTTATAGTCGTAAATCTCTCATAGATACCTAAGAATATAAGAGCTTCAGAGATAAAACCTGAAAGCCCCGGTAATCCCATAGATGCGAACATAGCTATGATAAAAACAATAGCGAACTTTGGCATTTGAGTTTGTAGACCACCAAACCCTTTTGTTCCATCAGGACGAACAATCCAACGATGGTGTGAACGTTCATAAAGTATGCCGATGAGAAGAAAGAGCATCGCTGTGGAAGTTCCGTGGTTGAACATCTGCAAGACGGCGCCATTCATACCCTGTGTCGTCATCGCTGCGAGACCTAGCATCACGAAACCCATGTGAGAAACTGAAGAATAGGCGACGAGTCTTTTAACATCTGTTTGGGCCATAGCACAAAATGCACCATAGATAATATTCACAAGGCCTAGCCAGGCGATGGACTCTGCAAAATAAACAGAGGCTTCAGGGAAAATAGGAAACGCAATTCGTAAAAAGCCGTAGGTTCCCATCTTTAAGAGAACACCGGCCAGTATCACAGAGATTGCTGTTGGCGCTTGAACGTGTGCATGCGGCAGCCATGTATGGAAAGGAAACACAGGCACCTTGATGGCGAAGCCAATAAAGAGCATGACAAAGAAAACGTGCGCGAATGACCATTCAGATCCGAAGATATTTAGAGTTAGGTCGGTAAACTGGCCTCCATGAAGTGCCAAGATATTAAATGAGTCTACCCCTTGCCCTGTCACAAAATATAGAGCAACTAAGCCTACGAGCATTAAGATTGAGCCAAAAAACGTATAAAGAAAGAATTTAACCGCAGCGTACTCTTTGTTTTCGCCGCCCCATACACCAATGAGAAAAAACATTGGGATGAGCATAACTTCCCAGTAGACGTAGAATAAGAAGAAGTCCATAGCAAGAAAAACACCAAAGACTGAACTTTGCAGAAATAGGAAAAGTGCAAAGTACGCCTTGATTGATTTTGTTACTGTCCATGAACTCAAAATACATATGAAAAAGAGTAAGGAGGTTAGAAGAATCATCGGCAAGGAAATACCGTCGACTGCTAACGAGTAGAAAATATTGAATTGCTCGATCCACGGAACCTTAATACTGAACTGCTCTTGCATTCCACCAACAGAAGTGTCGAACTTAGCATAGAGAACTAACGTCAATACGAAGGTTATAGCCGTATTCGCAAGGGCCCAAAAACGCACGGCGTTTTCTTTAGCCTTTGGTATAAGCAAGGTCACGACTGCCCCAATTATAGGCATCCACAAAATCCAATTTAACAAACTTGATGAACCGCTCACCGGCCAACTCCTTCCTTTATAGAACTATTCTTATATCTTTAGTGTCCAAATATATCCCGCCAGAACAAACACAATCATGAGAATATAAAATTGAATTTTCCCCGATTGAAGAGTTCTTAAGACGACATTAAAAAATCTTACGCTGGCTCCTGTCCCATCGACGCCAACACCGTCGACTACTTTGTTATCAAACCAACGTGAGGCAGTAAAAAATACCTTATTCACAGTTGTCCAACCATCGATAGCGTAACGGTCATAAAATCCCATATCAAACTTTGCTAGCAAATTATTAAGTGGCAGCAATATCTTTTTAATAAGACCTTTTATATATAAATCGTCAAAGTAGTATTTGTTTTGGAGTGCACGATACCATCCAGACAATGTTTGCACCCACCAACTTGGGTTAAGTGCCTTCTTTATATACATAAGATAGGCTAGAAAAACGCCAAAGAAAGCTATGATAATTGAAGCAATTGCACCTATATGATGAACATGATGAATATGGTGAGCCGCTTCTTCAGATAATCCGTAGGTCGGATCATACTTTGAAGTTTCAAAATCTCGCTCTCCTGCTAATGAGTCATCAAAACCTAAGGCCTGTCTTTCATAAGTTCCAAATTGTATTACATCAGGAGCTACCACAAGCGTTTTAAACCACTCGTATCGTGCAGACGAAAGCTTAACCAGGCTTTGTCCAGTCGCTGAACCTGCGTACCAAGCTCCAAAGGTGAAAAGGGCAAGTAGTAGCAGTGGGACATTTCTATTCCAACTAAGTTTTTCCTTATGAGTGTGCTCGTAGAGTTCTTTGTCTCTTGGTTCACCAAAAAAGGTCAAAAACATCATTCTAAACATGTAGAATGCGGTTAAAAAGGCTCCGGCAAAGCCCATTATCACAGGGACAATAAAAATTTTGTTTTCCATCGCCATAAGTAATGCATCACCAAGAATTCTATCTTTTGAAACAAAACCAGAAAAGAACGGGATTCCAGCGATGGCAAAAGTACAAAGCAGCATCGCAAGAAATGTAAAAGGCATTTTCTTTCTGAGGCCACCCATACGAGGCATCTCTTGAACGTGCGCATGTGTATGATGGTCATGCAAAGAATGAATAACAGAACCTGCCGCCAAAAAGAGGCAAGCCTTAAAGACCGCATGAGTAATCAGGTGCATAAAAGCTGGGTTGTAAGCCCCGACACCAATACCTAGGACCATATATCCTAGTTGAGAAATTGTAGAGTAAGCCAAAACCGCTTTAATATCTGTTTGTATGAGTGCAATCGTTGCTGCACCTAAAGCTGTTATTCCCCCAATATAGGCGACAATTGGCAAGAGCCCACCAACCTCTAAAAGTGGAAAAGCTCTAAGTGATAAATAAACACCTGCAGCTACCATTGTAGCCGCGTGGATAAGAGCAGAACACGGTGTGGGACCCCACATAGCATCGGGCAACCAGACTTGAAGTGGGAACTGTGCTGATTTTCCTATCGTTCCAAGGAAAATCATCAGACCCGACAGCGTAGCCAAGGGAATACCTAGTGCGTAGACATTGCTGAATTGATCGTTTGCAATCGCTGCGTAGATATCGACAAAAGTAACATTGCCGACAACTGCCCAAATTGAAAGAATTCCAAAGAAAAGAAAAACATCTCCTACTCGAGTTGTCATAAATGCCTTCATCGAGGCATTTCCAGCTCCTTCCTTTTCGTAATAGAAACCAATAAGAGAATATGAACAAAAGCCCATCAATTCCCAGAAGAAGAAGACAGAGAGTAAGTTGTCAGAAAGAACCAGTCCCAACATGGCCGCAGTAAAAAGACTCATGTAGACAAAAAAGCGTCCATAACGAGGATCATCTTTCATGTAGTATGTTGAAAAGATATGAATGAGAGAAGCTGTGGCAGTGACCATCAAAAGCATAATCGCAGTCATATTGTCGATATAGATCCCCATATCGATAGCAAATTCGTGTTGACCTGCATTTAGATTGAACCAATTAAAGGTTTTGTGGATGTAAGCACCAGAAGAAAAGTGGCCGAAAACAAAATCGCTGAATACGCGAACCGCGTAGACAAAAGAACCTAAAATAGCCGCGCAGCTTATTCCAACGGCTAGGTTAGTAAACTTTTTTACAATGAAACTATTGATCACAAATGCCAGAAATGGCAAAAGTACAATAGGTGCAATCGTTGTCAGGGTGTATTCCATACTTGAGTCCCTTCGTCCTAACTTTGAAGCTGAGTGGCATCGTCAATATGAATACTTTCTTTGATTTGAAAGAATCTAATGACAATGGCCAGTCCAACCGCTGCTTCAGCAGCAGCAATAATAATGATAAATAACGAAACAATATGTCCATCCAGGTTGTTATTTACAAACCTGGTGTACGCCGCAAAGTTCAGTGCAGCGCTATTTAGAATCAATTCTGTACCAAGTAACATCGCAATAATGTTCTTCCTCGCGATCATGACTGTTAAGCCACACAAAAAAAGCAGAAGAGAAATGAATAAATAGGATGTTAGTGAAATCATTTAGCTTTTCCTTGGTCGAGAAATGACAACAGCGCCCACAAGTGCTCCCAAGAGAAGAACTGAGGATATTTCAAACGCAAGAACGTGATCAGTAACGAGTAACGTGCCAATACTTTCAACTGTAGAGGTGAATGCGGGGAGCTCCTTACTTGCATCATAAGAACGTCCTATTCCGAGGATAATTTTAGTTGTCATCGACAAGGCCACAAGGACACCAAGAGCTGCGATGCTAAAGGTTTTTGCATTTCCCATGCTTGGAACTTTAAGCATGGCGTAACGACCAGCATCCTTAACTGTTCCGCCTGTTAGCATCACGGCAAACAACATAAGAACAACTACGCCACCTGCATAAACAACAATTTGAGCTGCGGCCAAGAAGTCGGCGCCTAATGTTAAATAAAGACCTGCAACTCCAAAAAGTGATGCCAACAAATAAACACATGCGTGCATAAGATTTTTTGTAAAAACAACCGCAAGTGCGCCAAATACTGTCAAAAGGCCTGATAATAAGAATAAAACTTCATTAAACACTTAGGTGCTCCCTTAATTAATGACCAAAAACTATCTTGAACAATGATTGACCGTTAAAGGCCCACATCCAAACAGCACATCCGACAAGGTTAACCAATGCTATTGGTGTTAGATATTTCCAACAAATAACCATGAGATGATCAACCCGTAAACGGGGGAAAGTCCATCGACACCAAATCACCACATAATAAAGGAGTAGTGTCTTTGTGACAAAACTTCCTAACTGAAGAAAGTTTCCAACTTTCGAGGCCAATAAAGGCCCAACATTTAATGTGTTTACGAGAAATTCTCCAGTGCCGAGATTAAATGGGACTTTGTAACCTCCCAAGAAAAGTGCCGCGGCAACACCACAAAGAACAAAAACTTCAATATACTCAGCCAGAGCAAAAAATCCAAAACGCATGCCTGTATATTCTGTGTGGTAACCAGAGACAAGTTCCGACTCAGCTTCGGGTAGATCAAAAGGTGCTCTGTTACTTTCGGCCAGGGCCCCTATAAAGAAAACGATGAAGGCTACGAAGGTAAATGGATTATGAAGGACAAACCATTCATGAGGAAGGCCGCCTTGTGCGCCAACAAGTGTTCCAAACGATAGACCGCCACCCAGAACGACGATGGCCAAAATAGAGAGAGTGACTGGCACTTCGTAGCTTATAATTTGTGAAGCACCACGCATGCCACCTAACATAGACCATTTTGAGTTTGAAGAGTAACCACCTAAAAAGATACCAACACCGACAAGTGATGAAACACCTAGGAGGTAAAAGACACCAATATTTAAATCAGTTAGAGTAAACCCCGAGGAAAAAGGGAGTACTGCCAATGTTGCTAAAACACCAACCAAGCACAACAAAGGTGCTACAGTGTAGAGAAATTTATCGGCATTTCTTGGCATGAGGTCTTCTTTAGAAATCATCTTCACGCCATCTGCTAAAAATTGAAGGATTCCATAAGGGCCAACTCTGTTGGGACCTTGGCGCATCTGAATATCTGCAGAAATTTTACGTTCTGCATATGTTCCGAGACCACCCACAAGAGCCAAAACATTGACCACAACAAAGCAGGCGACAAAAAATACTAGAAGGGTAGCGATACCTGCAGCGTCAAAGCCCATAGCTGAACTCATTGCGGAGACAAAGCTCTTATAAGCAGGGAACTGGGAAAGATAACTTACAATGCTATCGTTCATTTCGCGTCCTTATCGTTATCGGTACTAGGACCTGTAACTGGTCCCTGGAAACTTCGTATCCAGTCGAGATCTCCCTTCTTCCAACAATAAACAAGTCCCTCGAGAAGAACGGAGATAAAAAGAAGAAAGGTGATAAGTACGATTCCACCTTCACCGATTTCGTTAAATTTTTTAAAAACTGCGGCAACGGGAAACATCAAAGCCCCCTCAACATCAAAAATAATGAAGATCAAGGCCACTAGATAAAATCGGACGTTAAAGTTTGACCAGGCAACACCGACGGGCTCTTCACCACACTCATACTCAGTCTGCTTGAGTTGGTTTGGGTTATTAGGTCGAATAAGCTTGCCTACTAACAAAGCTCCAAAGAGCATGACGACGCCAAAGCTCATTAGAATGACAATGGGCATGTATACGTCTAGTGAGTGAGACGACATGGTCTTCTCCATTTAAAATTGGATTTTTAAGCCCAAAGATTACATGATTTCCAACATATTGGAAACATTTTGCGGTATCTTTTTTTAGACCTTAAAGGTATGTCTACCTGAGTCTAACTTTCTCAAAGCTAATGTCTATGTCACTTTTTCAGGGTCTGAATTCTAAAATACAAAACTGGGAAAAATCACCAGACCAGCCGCTACGCATTACCGGGCTCGACCCACTTAAATGGGTTTTATTTTTAACCGAAACCTCAACGCCAGAACAGTCCTATACACTCGTGCTTAATTCACAAGATGAAATAGAAAAATGTCAGAGGTTTTTGCGCGAAGCAAAGTTAAAACAAAAAATCCTGACTTTCCCTGGACTGGAGACTAACCCATATCTTAGTCTTGTCGCCTCGGAATCAAATTTAATTGCACGTTTTTCGACTCTAAACTGGTTGGCCAACTCTGATAAGCCCTGCATTGTATTAACAAGTGTCGAGGGTCTAGGCCTCAAACTTCCACCTATAAACTTTTTCAAACAAAATGGATTTAAAATTGAGGTTTCCGATATTTCAAGCCCTGATGAACTCGCTGGCCGACTTGTTCAAATAGGGTATTCAAGCTCAACATCTGTTGAGGAGCCTGCCACTTTTGTTAAAAAAGGCGAGATTTTCGACATTTATCCTATATCCGGCGACCCTGTTAGGTTGCATTACTTTGACGACATGATTGAAGAAATATTTTCTATTCATTTAGAAACGCAAAAAACGAATCGAGACTTACCTCACAACGAAGTCTACCTGGGTGCGGGTCCAGGAATCTTAACCGAGTCGCAATATGCCAACACATTAAGAGAGAACATACCAATGCCAGCGCCGGCATACAAAAATAAGTTCGAGCACAGAAAGTTTATTTTTTCCCATCTTCTCGAAAAGCAACTATTTGAAAGCTATCCTTATTACCTCCCATTGTTTTTTGACACTCAAGACACCCTTTTAGATTTCGTCGAAAAAAGGCCGCATCACAAGCAGTGCTTTCTCAACTATCGTGAATGTGAAACAAACTATTCAGAGTATCTTGAAGAGCTTCGAGAGGATTTCGAAAGAGTCCAAAATGATATTAATTCAGACAACCTCTTGCCTCAACCTTCACTTCTTTATCTCGATGAGTTCTCAAAGCTTTTAAAATTGGGGGTGCCAAATATTTTATTGGACGAACTCGATATCGATGGCTTAAGCGATGAATTTTCCGAACTAAAAACACATATCAAGACCGAAAGCTCTAAAGTGTTCCTTGGTCGTCAAATCGGGCCCACTCAAAAAAAAGGCGAATATGTTTTTAAGGCCCTAAAACTTATCCAAGAACAATTTGAGCACTCAGGCAAGATTGTTTTTTGTCTTAAGCACGATTCAACACAGGCTCAACTTGATCGCTTAATGGATCAAGCCGAATACGCCACTTCTTTAAAAAACAGGATCATCTTTAAAAAACTCCCTCTGAATGAAGGCTTTTATTACGACAACGAAAAAATTCTTTTTATCGCTGAGCCGGATCTTTTCCCGCCCAAGCAAGACAAAGTCACAAAGACGTCGCAAAAACAAATTGATCTTTTCGCTGAACAACTCTCTACGCTTAAAGTTGGTGACTATGTTATTCACTCCGAGCATGGAACTGGTCAGTACCTTGGACTTGAGTCCCACGATTTTGGCGGGACCACTTCAGACTACTTAGTTTTAAAATACGCAGAAGGCGATAAAGTCTACGTTCCAGTCTACAAACTAAACCTTATTCAAAAACATGCAGGAGAAGGCGCCAATCTAAGACCGGAAAGTCTACGCACAAATAAGTTCGCTGGTCTCAAGTCCAAAGCCCGTCAATCAGCAAAGAAATTGGCCTTTGACCTACTTAAACTTCAAGCGGAAAGACAGTCGTCGCAAGCTTATTCATTTAATCCACCAGATGATTATTTTCAGGAATTCGAACGTTCATTCCCTTTTGAGGAAACACCTGACCAGAGTTTTGCCATAGAAAACGTCCTTGAGGCCATGCAAAAACCTGTTCCCATGGACTACCTCGTCTGCGGAGATGTTGGCTTTGGAAAAACAGAAGTTGCCATGAGAGCATCGTTCAAAGCTGTTCAAGACAAGAAACAAGTTGCGGTCTTAGTTCCGACAACCGTTTTGGCCTTACAGCATTTCACTTCTTTCACTCAAAGATTTAAAGATTTTCCGGTTAAGGTCGAATTCCTCTCTCGCTTCAAATCAGCAAAAGAGACCAAAGAAATCAGACAAGCTGCAGAAGATGGAGATATCGACATTCTTATAGGAACTCATAAATTACTCTCGAGCTCCTTAAAGTTTCATGACCTAGGACTTGTTGTTGTTGATGAGGAACAGCGCTTTGGCGTTGGGCATAAAGAAAAACTCAAACTTCTTAAAACCTCTGTCGATTTTCTCACCCTGACAGCAACTCCTATCCCAAGAACTTTGCAACTTGCATTTCTCGGGATTCGTGACATGTCGTTAATACGAACTCCACCACCTAAAAGACAGTCTATTAAAACTTACCTTATTAAAGAAGATGATCTCACAATTCAATCCGCACTCAAAAAAGAATTACAACGAGGTGGGCAGGCATTTATTGTACACAACAAAGTCAAAGATATTGAAAGTTACACTACGTATATTCGTGAGCTTGTTCCTGAGGCCAAAATTCTCTATGCCCATGGTCAGTTAGCCGAAAAAGATCTCGAGCAAAGGATGAAGTCCTTTTATTCCGGCGAGTATCAGATATTAATTTCCACCACAATCATTGAGTCAGGCATCGATATTCCAAATGCCAATACAATGATCGTAGACCGCGCTGATACCTACGGTCTTTCACAGCTTCACCAGTTGCGAGGACGTATTGGTCGCTCAGACAAAAAAGCTTATGCTTATTTAGTTGTCCCCAAATTCAAGGCCTTGACTCCCGTCGCAGAGAAGCGCCTCAAGGCGCTGCAAACTTATGCAGATATTGGCTCTGGATTTAATATTGCCTCTTGTGACCTAGAGATTCGGGGAGCAGGTGACATCTTGGGCGCTAGTCAATCAGGCCATGTTGAGGCCGTTGGACTTGAGTTGTATATGGAGCTACTAAAAGATGCCATTCATGAGATCCGCGGAGAGAAGAAAATCGTCAAAAAAGACATTGAAGTCGCCACTCCTGATCCCGCATACATTCCTAACTTTTATATTCCAGACTCCTCGCAGCGCTTAAAATACTACAAACGATTATCTAATTGTAACGATCAACAAGAACTTGATTCACTAAAAGAAGAAATGACCGACGTTTTTGGAATGCCTTCAGAAGAACTGAATAACTTATTTTGTGTACTCGAAGTTCGTTTAAATCTACAAAACCTTGGTTTAAAAACTGTGCAAGTTGCAGGACGATTAATTAAGCTTGGCTTTGAAAAGTCACTACTTGAATCGAATGAAAAATTGAGAAACTCCATTGTTGAGTACTTTGTTTCAAGACCTAAGAAGTACCAGATAAGTCCCGACTTTAAGGTCAGTTACACACATAAAGAAGAAGTATCCCTGAGTACACTGGTCCAGTTTTCCCAAGAGATTGCGGAGCAAATTCTTCCATGTTAGCGTTTTTATAAGGAACTTCTTCGTTTTTCAGGTACACTATTTCTAAGACTTAAGTTTTTTCAGGGAAGAAAATATGACGGCTTTTAAACTAATATTAGCTTTAGGATTACTCTCGGCTTCACCACTTGCTCTTTCTCAGAAAGACAACGCTGTTGTAGCGACAGTGAATGGAAAAGAGATTAAACAATCCGAGTTTGAAGAATCTTATCGACAGAATATGATGTTTGTTTCTGATAAGGTCGTAACGAAAGAGAAGGTTATCAATGACCTCATCAATCGTGAGCTTGGTATCATGCGCGCCAAGAAGACAAATCTTGATCAAGAACCCATCGTCAAAAAGAAAATGGAAGATGTGCTCTATCATGCGCAAGTGTCCAAAGACCTTGAACCCAAACTAAAAAAAATCGTCGTTACTGATGATGATGTAAAAGATTACTACAAGGCGCATCCCGAATATAGGACGGCGCACATCCTTTTTAGGTTAGAAGCTGTTCCAGAGATCGAGCAAGCTAAAGCAGCTCAAGATAAAGCTCGTGAGGTTTATGCGCAACTCAAAGAAGAACCTAATAAGTTTGCAGAGCTCGCGAATCGTTACTCGCAAAGCAGCACAGCCGCAAACGGTGGAGATATCGGCTTTCAACCGGCCGTCCGTCTGGCCCCTGAATACTTTGACGCGATAAAGGGTAAAAGCCCTGGGCACATAACATCTCCAGTTAGGACTCAGTTTGGCTACCATATTATAAAGGTCCTCGCGGAGAAAGATTATGAAAGCATCAACACGGCGCTCTATAAGAAAGTTGTCTACGATATTAAACGAGACGCAATTATGGACGATTACTTCGCCGATCTAAGACAAAAAGCGAAAATCAAAGTTAACGAAGAGCACCTTAAGTAGCCTCAATTGCTTCTAACCCCTCGATCATGTAAGATGCCGTTGTTCAACACTTAGCAACGGCAACTTTATGAAATCAATTTTTTTAATTCTTATTTTTGGACTCAACTTTACTGCCCAGGCTAAACTGCTGGATAAGACTTTAGCCGTCATGAATAATGAAATCATCACGTTGTCACAAGTTAAAAGAGTCCAGCAAAACCTACCCGCTCGTAAAAATATCGCTCCACAAATCTACCAAACAACAGATCTATCTCTTGATGAAGTATCTAAACTTTTGGTCAGAAGATTAATGGTTAGAAAGAAACTTGATGAAATGGGCTATATCATCTCTAACGAACAAGTCGAATCTCAAATCAACTCGACACAAGAGAGGCTGGGTCTTAGACGACAAGATCTTTTAGAGTTTTTATCTAGTAATCAAATGACTTTTGATGAATATTTTCAAATCACTAAACAGTCCATTGAGTTTAATATCTTTTTTTCACGGGTTATCCAACCTCTCGTTTCCGTAACAGAGCAAGAGATCAAGAACGCCTTTTATAACCAAAACAAAAATAACAAAACCCTCTCATTTCGTTATACACTTGTCGATTTCTCATTACATAAGAAACATATGACCAAAGAGTTGCTGGAAAATTACAAAACGATACTTGAAGATTTCCAAACGACCGGTGTTCTTCCCTCAGAGCTTGAAAGCCTTGAAACAAATGTTCTTGGTGAAATTTCTGAAGATGGACTCAATAACAAGCTAAAGCAGACGTTAAAAAATACAAATGAGGGTGACTTTTCAAACCCCATTCTTGTCGGTGATTATTATAAGTCATTTTTTGTTCGCTCTAAAGATTTAGCCGAATCGGAAGTTTATCAAGAGGCCAAAAATAGAATCAATGCTCGCCTTTTCGAAGAAAAAGCAATTGAGGCCATTGAACTTTGGTATGATCGAGAAGAGACAAATCACTACGTCAGATATTTCTAATGATTCACGTCTCACAGGGACATGAAAAGTCCATCTCTCTAGAAGTTTTCCTTAGGAGCTGCTTTCTACTTAACAGTTCTCAGCTCTCACAAATTCTTTTACACGCAGATGCTAAAAGTTTAGAGCAAAATCTTAAAGACTTGAGATTCACGTACACCCTTAAAGACAGAGAGCTCGTTCTCCAAGGGGGCATTCATATCCCTTGGAAAAGTACTCAGGCCAAGGACTCTAACCCAAGTCTCTCTTCACTCGAAAGCGCGTTGAAAGATATTCGACATGAAGATGCGCTCGTAACACTACCAACCTCAAAAGATCAATTTCCAAGCTCTTTGGCCGGACATACTGAATACTTAAGAAAGACTTATTCAAAGTCTGATTTAGCAATGACCTTTTTTGATGGCCGACATTTCACTTTATTAATCACGGATCATGTCCCACTCATCAAAGTACCTGATGCCGTGACAAGTGAAAGCGTTTTTCAAAAAACGACTTACGCCATTAAGGGTATTGAAAAGTATTTCTGGCCTATTGAAAAAATGATCTTTAGCGGGATCAACCCTCATGCAGGTGAAGCGGGACAACTTGGAACTGAAGATGCCAAAGTTACAGAAGCCGTTTTAAGGCTACAAGATATCTATAAAGGTATTGGTTCTATAGGACCACTTTCTGGAGACACTCTGCACAACCACGCCGAAGTCGATAAAAACTGCCTTTTCGTTTATATGCACCACGATCAGGCCCTTGCACCCTTTAAACAAAAAAATCTTTTTTGGGGCTCAAATATTACTTTTGGCCTGCCATTTCTTAGACTGAGCGTAGATCACGGGACGGCCTTCGATTTATACGCTAAAAAGAAGTCACAGTTTCTTGGCTGTTACGACGTGCTCTTAACGGCACTTCGAACTCAGAGGAAGATTCATGGCAATCACTGAAATCTATGTTTATAAGGCCCGAGTACACAACCTTAAAGAGGTGAGTGTAAAGATTCCCAAAAATAGCTTAACCGTTGTAACTGGACCTTCGGGCTCAGGAAAATCGAGTTTGGCCTTTGACACAATTTATGTCGAGGGTCAGCGGCGCTATATTGAGTCACTTTCAAGTTACGCCAGGCAGTTTTTAGGCCAGCACCAACCACCGGATGTTGAATCTATCACGGGACTTTCTCCCTCCATTGCCATCGACCAGAAGACCAGCTCTAAAAATCCTCGTTCAACTGTTGGGACTGTCACTGAGATTTTTGACTACCTCCGAGTTTTGTTTGCTCGAGTGGGGACACTTTATTGTCCCGACTCGGGTGAGATCGTACGCTCATACACTCCTGGACAGATCACGAAAGCCGTACTTGGATCAGCTCAAAAATCCAAAATTCACGTGATGGCACCGATTAGCTTTAAGAATAAAGCTGAACTCGAAAAGCTGATGGCCAAGTATCAATCCATGGGTTTCACCCGCTGCTTTCTCAATGGGAAAGTCTGCTCAATGGATGAACTGAAATTACCTAAAAAAATTGACTCTTTTTGTGTCGTTATCGACCGATTAGTTTTGAAAGACGGCATCGAAAAGAGACTCACTGACTCCGTTGAATTTGCACTTAAACTTGCAATGGGAGACGTTCATGTTCTTATTGAGGATGAGCTTAAAACTTTTAGCCAGCACAATAAATCACCTGCAACAGGGGAAACGTACCCCGATCTCGAACCTCGTCTTTTCTCTTTCAACTCACCCCTTGGGGCCTGCTCACATTGTAACGGTCTAGGGCAGAAAAAAACACTTGATGCCGATCTGATGATCTTCGATGAATCACTTCCCTTAGCGCACGGAGCCCTTGGGCCGCTCTCAAAAAAGAACAGTTTTCTGTATAAAATGGTGATGAATATAGCCGAGCAAGAAAACGCCGATGCTGAAAAAAAACCTTATAAAGATCTTTCCTCAAAATTTAAAAAGATACTATTTGAAGGGAACAATAAGAAATACAAATTTTCTTTTCAATCCGAAAATTCAAAATTTGAATTTTCAAAAGAATTCCCCGGAATCCCTGCTTGGCTTGAGAAAAAGTATTTTGAGACCGGCTCTGAAAAAGTTCGCAAAGACCTCGAAGAGTACATGCGCATTAATACCTGCCCTCACTGTGAAGGATACCGTCTCAACCCTGTGGCACTTTCGACCTTAATCGATGATAAACATATCATGCAGCTTTGTGAGCTCTCGATTGAAAAGCTCGCTAAATTTTTCGACAAACTTAAATTTAGTGGTGAGAAAAAAATTATCGCTGAAAAACTTCTCAAAGAGATCACATCCCGACTACAGTTTCTTAATAATGTTGGCCTTGATTATCTCAACCTCTCAAGAAGTGCCGCAACTCTCTCTGGTGGAGAAGCACAAAGAATTCGTTTAGCGACACAAATTGGCGCCGCCCTTTCAGGGGTCCTCTATGTTTTAGACGAACCCAGTATCGGCCTTCACCAGCGAGACAATCAAAAACTTATCCAAACCTTGGTTAACCTCCGCGACATCGGGAATACAGTCATTGTTGTTGAACATGATGAAGACACTATGCGTGCCGCAGATTTTATCATCGATATGGGACCTGGAGCCGGCATTCACGGCGGTGAAATTGTCGCGAAAGGTCCGATCGATGATGTTTTAAAAGTTAAAAAATCGCTTACGACCAAATATCTTACTGGTGAGAGCAAAATCTCTTGGTCGCCCCGGAATGTTGATTTAAAGAAATCCCTAAAACTGAAAGGTGCTAAGGCCAATAACCTCAAAGCTGTTAATTGCGAGATTCCTTTGAACTGTTTGACACTGGTTACTGGCGTCAGTGGTTCGGGAAAATCTAGTCTGATTCACGAAGTTCTCGTTCCGGCGATGAAATCGCAACTTCATAAGGCACATAAAAAACTCTACACCAGAAACAACTATCACTCATTGGTTGGTGTCGATCAAATTAAAAGTCTTATCGAACTCGATCAGTCAGCGATTGGGCGAACTCCACACTCAAACCCCGCTACCTACACGGGCCTTTTTGATGAAATCCGAAAGCTTTTTGCTTTGACTAATGAATCACAAATTCGCGGTTATAAGCCCGGACGTTTTAGCTTTAACGTGAAGGGTGGTCGCTGTGAAGAATGTGAAGGAAATGGCGTAAAAAAAATAGAAATGCATTTCCTTCCCGACGTTTATGTTACTTGTAGCGAGTGTCACGGGAGCCGTTATAACAATGAGACGTTATCCGTGCTCTATAAAGGCAAAAATATCTCCGATGTTCTCCAGATGACTTTGGAAGAAGCACTGGAATTTTTTGGCAACCACCGCAAGATGAAGCGTATTTTAAAAACGATGAACGACGTTGGGCTGGGATATATCAAGCTCGGTCAACCCGCAACGACTTTGTCTGGTGGTGAGGCCCAGCGCTTAAAGCTTGCTCGAGAACTTGCGAAATCTATCAAAGGGCATTGTTTCTACGTTTTAGATGAACCAACGACGGGCCTTCATTTTCAAGATATACAAGTATTACTCGAAGCCGTGCAATCTCTCGTGGATCAAGGACATAGCGTTCTTATCATTGAGCATAATCTAGATGTGATTAAGTCGGCAGATCATGTCATCGACTTAGGTCCTGATGGTGGAGATAAAGGAGGCGAAATTCTCGCTCAATGCCCACCCAAAGAGCTCATCAAAATCAAAAAGTCACATACCGGACAGTACTTAAAACCGTATATGAAATGAAAACACTGACTGACTCAAATGATCCATCCTTCGATCCTATCCGAAAAATCCGTGGAGATCATCCTGACTATCTTATGATAGAAGGCGAGAATGCCATTGAGCACACGCTCAAGTATGGCGTTCAGATCCATACACTTTTTTTTGATAACGATATTCTAGAAAAAATTCCCGAAACTCAAAAAATCACAAATAAATACTTTGCTAATCGGAAGCTTCTTAAGGAAGTCATGGGGTTTAATTTCCACCGCCATGCTGTAGGACTAGCAGATCGAATTCCTTATCATCAGCTCGATCCTACTGAAGGGCCTTTTCTGATATTGAATTCTCTCACTTCTCCAGAAAATGTCGGGACGCTTATCCGTACGGCCAAGGCTTTTGGGATCAAATCTATACTTTTTGACCGCGAAAGTTGTTCGCCGTATGTCAGACGCTGCTTACGTGTTTCAATAGGTCACACCTTCGGTTTACATATTACTCGAAGTGATTCCTTGGCACAAGAAATTGGGCTTTTGAAGAAAAACAATGTTCAAGTCATCGCACTTGAAACTGCCCCCAATGCCTGCACACTTACTGATACTGTAATGGGGAATAAAACGGCCTTAATCTTAGGGAGCGAAGGGCATGGTATAGAGAAAAATCTTTTAGAACTCTGCGATCAGATTACACAAATCGAAATGCCCCATAATATCGGAAGTCTTAATGTCGCTCAATCAGGAGCAATTGCTCTTTATCAGCTTTCTCAAAACCTCTATTAATTCTCAAACCGTCTTATCAGAACTCGAGGCGCCCCATCATAGATGCCATCTCAATAGCTGACATAGCTGATTCCCAGCCTTTATTTCCAGCTTTTGTGCCTGCGCGCTCAATGGCCTGCTCAATAGTGTCAGTTGTAATGACACCAAAAATTGTAGGAACGCCTTGGTCTAGCGAAACTCTGGATACGCCTTTCGCAACTTCAGAACAAACATAATCGTAGTGACTTGTGCTTCCTCTTATGACTGCCCCAAGACAAATAACAGCGTCGTATTTTTTTGATGCGGCCATTTTTTGAGCAACGAGAGGAATTTCAAATGCACCTGGCGTCCAAGCAACATCAATATCGGCTTCACTTGCTTGATGACGTAGTAAGCAATCTTGTGCGCCAGAAAGAAGCTTGCCAGTAATAAACTCATTAAAACGGGCGACAACAATCCCAAACTTTTTACCTTCAGCTGTGAGTTGTCCTTCAAATGTTTGTCCCATGATTTCCTCTTTATTGTATTGAACATTTGGGTTGATCTACATCAAGAAGCAGATGACCCATTTTGTCTTTTTTTGTCTGGAGATATTTAAAATTTGATTTATTTGCGTGAATACTTAAAGCTCGACGCTCTACTATTTCTATCTGGTGAGATTTAAGTTTTGAGAGCTTATCAGGATTATTTGTGAGCAAGTTAATTCGTTTAAGGCCTAAATCTTTTAAAATTTCCGCCGCTACACCATATTCTCTAAGATCAGACTTGAAGCCTAATTTTATGTTTGCCTCCACTGTGTCTAGTCCTTGATCTTGCAAAGTATAAGCTCGAATTTTATTGGGGAGACCAATGCCCCGACCTTCTTGACGCAAGTATACAAGAACACCACGTCCCGCTTTTTCTATCATTTCCATCGACTGCGCAAGCTGTTCGCCACAGTCGCATCGTTTAGAACCAAAGACATCTCCGGTTAAACATTCTGAGTGTACACGAACAAGGCATGGATTTTCTTGATCCACTATATCACCTTTGGATAAAGCAAAATGGTGCTCGTTTTCACCCTCAAACATATGCATCTTGAATTCTCCATACTTATTTGGGAAATCAATGACTGACGTTTTTTCTAGCGTTCGGTGATCGGCTTTTAGATAATCGATAAGATCTTTTATCGTAACAATTAAAAGCGAGTGCTGTTTCGCGACTTCAAAAAGATCATCTCTTCGGGCCATAGACCCGTCCTCTTTCATGATTTCACAAATAACACCCATCGGTTTTAGACCCGCAAGTTTGGCAAAATCAACAGCGGCTTCCGTGTGCCCAGGTCTAATTAAAACTCCGCCTTCTTGTGCGATAAGGGGGAAGATATGCCCTGGTCTTAAAAGTTCTTGGGGTTTCAGATCTTCTCTAACCATTTCTAGAATCGTTAGAGAGCGGTCATGAGCAGAAATTCCTGTCCCACCATGAACACTATCCACTGAAACAGTAAAAGCGGTTTGGTGAAGTGAATCATTAGAATTGACCATCATATTCAGCTCCAGCTGTTCGGCCCGTTCTTTCACAAGGGGAGTGCAGATCAAGCCTTTCCCAACTGAGGCCATAAAATTGATGGCCTCAGGAGTGACTTTTTCTGCTGCCATAACAAAGTCGCCTTCATTCTCGCGGTCTTCATCATCGAGAACGATAATCATCTTACCTGCGGCGATGTCTTTGACGGCTTTATCAATTGAATCAAACGTATTCACTTATCAGAATCCTTTGCTCGCCAGCCACTCAGGTGTTAGCTGCGATTCGTTTTTATGTTTATCGCGATAATAAATCAAGTTTTCCACGTATTTGGCCAAGATATCAACTTCGACATTTACAATCGATCCTATTTTAAGCAGCGCAAATGTAGTTTCATCCCAAGTATGAGGAATAATCGAAATACCAAACTGACATTTTTCCCGTGATATCGTGGCGACAGTTAAGCTCACTCCATTTAAGGTAATAGAACCTTCTTGAACTATATATTTCATTGAGTTTTCATCAATCTTAAAAATACATTCGTAATTCTTACCTGTCGATTTGATGTCGACACATTTTGCCATCGAATTAACGTGCCCTTGGACAATATGCCCGCCCATAAAGTCCATCGGACGAACTGCAAGTTCCATATTCACTCGGTCGCCCGCCTTTAAAGATCCCAGAGATGTTTTCTCCAATGTGACGTGTACCGATTGAAATTTAAAACTTTTTGCATCAAAACTTGTTACGGTTTGGCAGGCGCCATTTATTGAAACGGAATCATCAATATTTATGTGTTTTATCAATTCACTCGAAGCGACGCTTAGCTCTTTTCCCTCTTTATTTGGGGTTACCTGTAAAACAGTTCCTAATTCTTTTACTAAACCAGTAAACATATTTTCTCCTGTTAAGCTCTCGGCTTAAAGTCCATGCGCACTTGAGTACCAATTTTTTTTACACTGCCAAGTTCAAGTCGCTGTGCCGATTTCATAGAATCGTGCTGGTCCTTAAAAAAACTATGGCCTTCGCCCAAAAGCAAAGGACAACAGTATTGAGTTAAACGATCATAAAGTTTATTTTTTAGGAGTGTGGACAAAAGTGTTGGGCCACCTTCAACCAAAACTGAAGAGATTTTTTGATCGGCCAGTTCTTGAAAAACTTTTTTCCAACCCTCGACTGAGTCGTAGTCATTTAGCTCAATACAATTTTCGTATGTGCTTTTATTTACACTCGGCCCAACTAAAATCAGGTTTTCAGGGTCTTTAAAAAGCTTCGCGTTTTTATTCATATTGGCGATATTTCCAACAACTATTTTTTTTGGGATTTTTCCCTTACTTGAAACAAGTCTAATAGAGAGTTCTGGATCATCTAGATTCAAGGTCTCTCGGCCTATCATGATTGCATCATACTTAAGTCTCATCTCATGAACTTCTGTTCGGGCCCAGGGATCCGAAATCCATTTTGAGTCGCCCGTATTTGTCGCCATTTTCCCATCTAAGGTCGTCGCAACTTTAAGATGAATAAAAGGAATCTTCTGCGTGACCCATTTAAAGAAAACTTCATTGAGTTCCGCTCCTCTGTCTTCGAGCACACCAGAGGTCACTTCAATTCCCGCTGCGTTTAATTTGTTGAGCCCTTGGCCAGCAACCTGGGGATTGGGGTCTACATTGGCAACAACAATGCGGGCAATTTTTTTGGCGATGACTAAATCAACGCATGGGGGAGTCTGTTTTTGCGTGTGAGAACAGGGCTCAAGGTTACAATAAAGCGTGGCCCCTTCAGGATCTTCAATGCAGTTCTCAAAAGCCGTTACTTCAGCGTGTGCCTCGCCATATTTGTCGTGATGACCTTCTCCTATGACTCGGCCATTCTTTACTATCACGGCTCCAACCAAAGGATTGGGTGAAGCCGTACCAAAGCCGCGAAGAGAGAGGGCAAAGCATCTTTGAATATAGATTTGATCCTGGTCTATCATTAGCTATGCATAGCACAATTTTCTCCTTGCGCAAAGTTAGGCAGTCTTATTTACAGGCGTTTACAGCTCATAAGATCCGATACTTGCGCCAGAACTAATTGTGTTGCATTAATGTTGATGCCTGAGAACATACCTCTTATTTTTGCATCTAGCTGCTCTGTTTCCCGCGCGTTTAAAGAGTGGTTTTGAGCTACTGAGTTCACATAGCTACCTAAAACATCGGTATTATTATCTTCAGGGATCATAAATTGTACTTGATCCGCACCTATACCAAAAATAAGTTTATAAGTAACATTCGAGCTACCAAGCTTTACGGCTGTACCAACTTCAGAAAAATTTAGTTCTGGTGAGGTTATTTCAACATATTCATTATCTAATTCAATAACAAAATTCAAGGTTACAGGGTCTGATGTAGGGTTTTGCGAGCGCATAGAATAAGATTCACAAGTATATTCTAGGGCAAAAGCTTGAAGACTTAACAATAACCCAGCAAGGGCAGTCATAGATAATTTTTTCATAATTCCTCCGGTTTTTTAAGGAGTATAAACTACAACTTCAACATATAGACAAGATTTGTAGAAATTACGGCCAATTGGTGTTGATCTACGTAATCTTTACCGCGCCCATGGCGCAAAGCGGTATGAATTATCTAAAATACACTTGTTCTAAAAAACTTAAGGAGAATATCATGAAAATTTTTAGTGCCGCTCTCGTTTTTCTATTGAGCTTTAATACGCAAGCAGGAATTAGTGACCTTTTTAAAAGTCCTGGTGAACTATGTACACAAGAGGTTGTGCGGGTGTATGGAAATAATAAAGAACTGATTCGTGGATGCCAAAAACACGAGTCTAAACTGGCCAATGAGTGCTTAGACATCATTATACGTTCAAACTCACAGATGAATCCTACAACGCCCCTTATTTGTAGCTATGTAAACAATCACTTCGCTACCCAAATTATGGAAGAGTTCTCTTTCAAATATAAACTGAAGGTAAATGTTCAAATCTTACTTTCCCTTGTAGACACAAGAAGAGAATCCGAATGTATTGAAAATATGCTCTATGCAGACAATCTAAAAGCTAGCGATATCCAACTCTGTCTAGATGAGTCCTACGAAGAAGTTTCGCAGAGAGGTCGAGATACAATTGGTCACTCAACTGCCACAGGTGACATTACTGATAAGGCGCGCGATTTTTTTGGAAATCTTTTTAATTAAAAAAAAGGGGGACCTGAGAGTCCCCCTTCTTTTAAAAAATAATTTTGTCTTAGAATTAAACCAAGAAAACAGAGATCAAAACAAAGATCACTAGTGATTCCATAAGGGCAAGACCAAGAATCATTGGAGTCAAAAGCTTATCAGCAGCGCTTGGGTTACGAGCAATACCTTCTAGAGCAACAGAAGCAGCAGCAGATTGTGCAGCAGTTCCACCAAAAGAAGCGATCGCCATAGCGAAGAAATAAGAAATGTAACGGATTGAGTTTTCGCTCATCCCTGATTCAGAACCAAAAGCGGCACCGATAAGAAGGATAGGCATTAAGAAAGCAGCGAAAAAAGTAACTTTTTTGTTCATGGTTAATCTCCTTTAATTTAAACAACCATAGTAAATATTCAGTTATATCCTCTTAATGATCTTCATCATGATCGTGATGCGAAATCGCCAAGCTGATATATACCATTGATAACATAGTGAAAACATAAGCCTGAATCGTACACACGAGGATACCAAGAGCGTACGCAGGAAGGGCGCCAAATGCAGCAGCAATAGGGAAGCCCAAAACTTCTAAGTCGAGAAAGGTCGCCAGAACCTTATGATCACCCATCATATTTCCTTGCAAACGAAGGGCAAGTGAAACGGGTCGAACTAAATTAGAGAGAATTTCAATAGGGAAGATCAAAATCGCCATGTACCAAATTGGGCCTGCAAAGTGCTTTAAATAGTTAATTACTCCTAATTCTTTACAACCTTTCACATTATAATAAATAAATGAAAAAAGACCCAAGGCAAGAGTTGTACTAATAAATTCTGTTGGGGGAAGAAAGCCAGGGACAAGCCCCAGGAGATTTGAGATCCAAATCATTAAAAAGAAGGACGCAACAAATTGAAAGTATTTTGAAGCATCTTTTTCTCCCATCACACCAACTGCTTGAGAGTAGATAAATTTACCGTACATTTCGATGAAGTTTCTTAAAGTCACACCACGATCTGGGATAATGACGTTATCAACTTTTGCAATCTTGGCCCTATAAAGAAGAGCAACAACAATAAAAAGAAAGCCGACAAACATAAAAGTTATAACGTGGTTAGGTAGTTGAGTAGCCGCAGTGACGGGCTGGAACCACAAAAAACCACCGGCTGCGTGGGCCGTTGTCGTGCTAGCGAGAAGTGACAACAAGGCGAGGATTTTTCTCATAGCGCTTTTCCCTTTCGATCCATACTGGCCGCGAGAATAAAAATCATAATGACATAATTAATTACGGGTATAATTATCCTATTGCCCATAAAAAGTACACCAAAACTTATCGCTCCGAGCATCACTCCAATTTTTACAATAGAGAGCACTAAAATCCGCCCTTTATCGACCTTGGGTCCACCACCAAGTCCCCCTTGAGCCGCAGAATGAAACATTTCTGAAACGAGTTCAACTAAAACAGTTTGATTGATAATCGTGGCGCCAGCAATAATCAAGATGACCAAGACCTCAATAAAATTTTGTGCAAATAGGCAAGCAACGACTGTGCTTAGGGCAGACAAGCTTAAATAAAGCTTAAGGTTTATTTTTGTTTTTATAAGCATGCCACACCATGAGAAATAGAGTATTGCCAATAATGGCCAGAAAAAGGAAAACGGCAAGCCCTTTTGAAATGATACCTCGATCTGAAAGCTCCATAAATCCCCATGCGGCCAAAAAGATAGTTGAGGGCAAACTCAGGGCCAAACCTAAGACCTGAATCCATTTGCGGTCATACATTTCTATCTTTTCCTTGCGATCCGACGTTCGTAAATAGAGCGAAGTCTATTTTGAATCACTTCTGTATTCGGGTATTCCCCTAGAATCGAATAATAAATATTATAGGCTTTTTGTAGGTCCTCCATGGTCTCGTATGCATTGGCCATAAGGAATTTCGCCTGAACAATATTATCTCTTCTTTTTTCTTTTTGAATGTATTCGATCCAATAATCAATCGCTGTTTGCCATTCCTTTTTTAAAAAATTTAAAGAACCTAACTCGAAAATAGAACTAACATAGTACTTGTGCTTAGGGCGTGACATTATACTTAATAAGAGTTTTTCTGCCTTATTTACTTCACCTAGTTTAGTGTAACTTAAGGCCAAACGATGCTCATAGAATTCTCGGCGGGCAAGCTTTGGAGTGAAATTAAATAACATTTCGTAATTTTCTCGCGCTGTTTGAAAGTCCCGTAAATAGCTATAATGAATTTCGCCCATGCGCTCCTGACTCTTTACTAACCAAAGAGGTTCCTGGGTATGGTCTTTCACTTTAGAAAAGTATTTAATCGCCTGCTCATTTTCGCCTAGATTTGTAGAATAAATTTCACCCAATTGATAATAAATCTTAACTTGAATTGGGCTTGGGGGGTTCTCTGAAAGTATGTCGTTGTATTCTTTAATCGCGTCTCGATACCGTTGTGCCATCACATATTCTTGTGCCACGATAATTTTTTTGTGAATTCTAGGACTAAAGTCACAGGCAGAAACAAAAAAGGCCAGGGCAATTAAGCCTAGGCCTTTTTTAATAAAGAGTTGCAGAAACAAATCAGCTTTCCTCTTCATTGTCGTTGTCATCGTCATCACTCTCAATAATATTTTCAACGGCCACAACTTTTTCGCCCTCGTTGAGATTGATGATGCGGACACCTTGGGTTGTTCGACCCATCAAAGAAACTCCCGAGACTTTAGTTCTTACAACTTGACCCTTATTGGAAATCACCATCAAATCGTCAGTATCTGCAAC
>Ga0136604_1000188_pt1 | contig 34415 bp, 32 predicted proteins | sample AntRauFillE10628_FD_104928 | JGI IMG/M metagenome (GOLD analysis project Ga0136604, IMG submission 104928) | Saline lake microbial communities from Rauer Islands, Antarctica - Metagenome Filla E10 #628 | ecosystem: Environmental > Aquatic > Non-marine Saline and Alkaline > Saline | place...
CGAGAAGGCGCGGCGCTGCGCGGAGGTCGGCTCGAACGGCAGCGCGTCGAGGTAGGCCTGGGCGAGCCCGTCGAGGCGCACGCGGTTGACCAGCCCGGCGACGTCGGCCTCGAGCCGGGCGCGACGCCAGCGCAGGCCGAGCTGGAGCAGGAACAGCTCGTCGAAGGCCAGTCTCCGCCGGGCGCGCTCCAGCACGTCGCGGTCCATCGGGCGGTGCATGCCGCGCACCGCCGTGTCGAAGCCGAGCAGCCCGTGCTGCGCGAGGACGACCTCGTCCTGCCACTCCTCCAGCGGCCCGAGCGCGTCCAGGGCGGTGTCGACCAGGCGCGCGACGCGGTGGGTCGGCAACCGCCCGCTGGCCGGGTAGGTCGGCTGCAGGCGCAGGTCGAGGTCGGGCTCCTCGTCGTCGTCGACGGGCTCGACGTCGGGGTTCTTCAGTTGCACCTTGCCGCGGTAGTGCTCGACCTTGCCGGAGAACGCCGCGCGGGTGCCGACGGGCCAGCGCTTCTGGTGCTGCGGCTGGTTGAACCACGTCGCGGTGAACTCGGCGCCGGTGGCCGTGCGCACGGTCGCCTCGCTGATCACCAGCCGACGGCGGCGGCGCACGTCGCGGCGGCTCCAGTGCAGGACCGTGCCGACGACCGTCGCGCGTTCGTCGCTGCTGGTGTCCTCGGCGCGCATCAGCTCGCCCGGCTCGCGGTGCCGCGTCGGCCAGTGCAGCACCAGGTCACCGACGGTGTGCACGTCGAGGTCCTCCGCGAGCGCCTCGGCGATGGCCGGGCCGACACCCGGCAGGACCGTGGTCGCGTCGTCGCGGGTCACCACGCTCACTCCACCCCCACGACCAGCAGGGCGGGCCGCTGCTGGGCGTCGAGCACGTCCCGCTCCGTGTCGGGCCAGCAACCGTCGAGCACGTCGACCACGGCGCGACGGCCACCGTCGACGTGGGCCACGACCTGCCCGCCGAGGTGCAGCTGCACGAGCTCGGGCACGCTGCCGAGGGCGTCCTGGAGCGCGTCGAGCAGCGCCGCGAGGGCGTCGAGCGGGGCCTGCGCGACCGCGACGACGGTGCCCTCGACCACCGCGAGCCAGTCGCCGCGCCGGGCGGGCCCCGCCGGGGTCTCGGCGTCGCGCACGGCCGCGACGACCTCGCCGCAGCGCACCGCCTCCGCCGCCGCACGCAGCACGTCCGCGTCGGGTGTGCCGACCATGCCCGCCAGGGCGGCGAGCACCGCGGGGGCGCTGGTCGCGGCGTCCACGACCTCGACGCGGCGCCCGCCCTCGGCCCGGGCGACGTCCGCGGCCTGGCGTGCGACGGGGACCACGTCGCGGTGACCGGGCAGCACCACGACGGGATCGGCGTCGACCGCACCGACCGCGTCGAGCACCGCGGCGACGCTCGGCAGGTCACCGGGTCGCAGCGCGAGCACGTGGCCACCCGCGTCCGCGACGCGACGCTCCAGGCCGGGTGCGCCGATGCCGGCCACGACCCGCGCGGGCACGCTGCCGGTCACGGCCGCGTGCCCGGGGACGGCGCGCAGGTCCTCGACGCGCACCTCGCTCGGCGCACCGTGCAGCAGCCCGGCCTGCAGGGCCGCACCGATGTCGTCGGTGTGGACGTGCACCGAGACGACGCGGCTGCCGTCGACCACGGCGACCGAGTCGCCGACGTCAGCCAGCGCCGTGCGCAGCTCGTCGGCGGCGCCCGACGACGGGTGCTCGACCAGGTACATCACCTCGAAGCGTCCACCACCGCCCTCGCCGCACGCGCGCTCCGCCGCCTCCCGCAGCGCGCCCTCCGGCACGTGCACGGTCGGTGGCGCGGGCGCCTGGCCGGCCAGCCCCGCGGCGATCGCCTCGAGCACCAGCGCCAGTCCGCGGGCGCCCGCGTCGACCACACCGGCGCGCGCGAGCACGTCGAGCTGGCTCGGGGTGCGCTCCACGGCCTCGTGCGCGGCGTCGGCAGCCGCGCGGGCCGTCACGACCAGGCCGCCCGGTGCGGCGCGTCCCGCCGCCTCGGCCGCCGCGGTCACGGCCGACAGCAGCGAGCCCTCGACGGGCGCCCCGACCGCAGCCCTGGCGAGCCCGTCGGCGCGCTCCAGCCCGGCCGCGAACGCGGCCGCGTCGAGCCCGCCGGCGTCCTGCACCGCCCCGAGCAGGCCGCGCAGCACCTGCGACAGCAGCACGCCGGAGTTCCCGCGCGCGCCCCGGACGGCACCGTCGACCGCCGCCGCGAGCACCTCGTCGCCATCCGCGGCGGACGCCGCGGTGTGTGCCGCCTGGAGCGTCGCCAGCAGGTTCCCGCCGGTGTCGCCGTCTGGCACCGGGAAGACGTTGAGCGCGTCCAGGTCGGCACGGTGCTCGGCCACGAGCGCCTCGGCCCGCGCGAGCAGCTGCAGCACCTCGCTGGCCACCGCCCGCTCCTCCCCGACCACGGCACGTCGGCCCCGGTCCCCGGACCCGCGAGGCTAACGCCGGTGCGGGGGGATCCCGCCCGACCACTACGGTCCGGCGGGTCGAGGAGGTGCCACGTGCTGCAGGTCCGCTGGCTGGACGGCGACGGGGCCGTCGGGATCGACCTCGACGAGCTGCAGCGCCGGCTCCGCGAGCCTGCCGTCGCGGGCTTCGGCTGGGTCGACGTGCCGGAGCTCGACCCGGCCGACCGCGAGCCGCTGCGCTCGCTCGGACTGCCGGAGCTGGCGGTCGAGGACCTCATCGACGACCGCCACCAGCCGAAGGTCGACCGTGTCGGCGACGTGGTGGTGCTGGTGGTCCACGGCCTCGACCTCGACACCCTCGGTGACGAGCTGCGCACGGTCGAGCTCGACCTGGTGGTCGCCGAACGCCTGCTGGTCACGTGCCACGACGGGCGCGTTGCCTCGCTGGCCGCGCTGGCCTCCCGCGCGGACGAGGGAGCCCTGCTGTTCGACCGGCCGCTGGTGCTGCTGCACCGCCTGCTCGACACGATGAACGACGTGTTCGTGCCGTTCGTCGAGCACCTCGACCGGCGCCTCGACGTGATCGAGGAGGAGGTCCTGGACGACCCCACCGAGGCGACCCGTCGGGACATCTACGCGCTGCAGCGCGACCTGATCCAGCTGCGCCGCGTGGTCGTGCCGCAGGCCGAGGTCGTGCGCCGGCTCCAGCGCGAGCAGCCCCCCGGCTGGCGCGAGGGCGACGCAGCGCTGGTGCGCGACCTGGTCGACCACCTCTCACGCATCGCGGAGCTGTCGGGCAGCTACCAGGCACTTCTGGACTCGGCGATGACCTCGTACCGCTCCGCGCTGGAGGACCGCCTCAACGACATGCTCACCACGCTGACGGTGATCAGTGCGGTCCTGCTGCCCGTCTCGGTCGTCGCGGGTCTGTTCGGGATGAACTTCGTGCGGCTGCCGGGCACGAGCGGGCCGGACGGCTTCTGGTGGACGCTCGCCGGCAGCGCGGTGCTGGTCCTCGGGATGCTCGCGTGGTTCGTCCGGCGCGGCTGGATCGGTCGCCGCGCCGAGCGTGCCGCCGCCGCCAGGCGCTCCGCGCTGGCCGGTGTCCTCGAGGTGCCGCTGCTCGGCACCGTGCTGCGCGTGCCGGTCACCGGCGGCCGGGCCGTCGCACGGACCGTGGACCCCCGCAGGCTGCGCCGCCGTCGCGACCGCGGGGACGGCTCCGACTGACGGCCGACTGACGGTGGGGCGCCCGTGCGGGCGCCCGCACGGGCGTTGGCGACCGGGGACTGCCAGCGGTACCGTTGCCCGCCGCGGCCGCCGGTGCGTGGCCGCTTCGCGCGTCCGCGGTCCCACCCCCGGACACGAGCCGTCCGCACGTCACGGGCCGGCACCCCGGGCGGGCACGCCCCGGACGCGCCCGCGCCCGACCGGGCACCCGACCAACCCGCCACCGGCCCACCGCGGCCCGAGGAGTCCCGTCATGGCATCCACCTGCGAGTACTGCGGAAAGAAGCCCTGGTTCGGCAAGCAGGTGTCGCACTCCCACCGCCGCAGCTCCAAGCGCTGGGACCCGAACATCCAGCGCCTGAAGGCCGTCAAGGACGGCCGCGTGCGGCGCGTGGACATCTGCACCAGTTGCCTGAAGGCCGGCAAGCTGGTCCGCCCGACGGTCGGCTGAGGCCGCCCGTTCCCCCCGGCCCGCCGGCCGGGACCGCACGACCATGAGCGCCGGGCGCCTGCCCGGCGCCTTTGCGTGCGCAGCGGGCACACTCTGGTCGTGATGCCTGATGGTGACGCCTGGCGGAGGGACGCGTCGTGGACGCCTACGTGCTCGTGCTGACCGAGATGGGCCGCGCCGCGGAGGTGGCCGCCGCGCTGCGGGGCATCGACGGCGTCGTGCGCGCCGACATGGTCACCGGCCCCTACGACGTGGTCGCGGCGGTGCACGCGCGTGACGTCGTCGAGCTCGGGCGCGGCGTGCTCGCCGCCGTCCAGGCCACGCCGGGCATCACCCGGACGCTGACCTGCCCGGTCGTCGACCCCGGCTGACCCCCACGGCTGCTCTGCGGGCGCTCCGCAGCGCCGCGGAAGCAAGCCTCCGATTCCGGGTCAGCCAGCCTCCAGCGCCAGTTCGAGCAGGCGGTCGACCAGCGCCGGGTAGTCCAGCCCCTGTGCCGCCCACAGCCGCGGGAACACCGAGCTCGGCGTGAATCCCGGGATGGTGTTGATCTCGTTGAGCACCAGCCAGCCGTCCGCCGAGAGGAAGAAGTCCACCCGGGCCATGCCGCGGCAACCGATCGCCAGGTACGCCTGGCGGGCGATCACCTCGATGCGGTCCCGCACCTCGTCGGACAGCTCCGCCGGCACCACCAGCTCGGACTCGTCGAGGTACTTCGCCTCGAAGTCGTAGAACTCGTTGGTCGGGCGGATCTCGCCGGCCGCCGTCAGCTCGGGCTCGGTGTTGCCGAGCACACCGACCTCCAGCTCGCGCGGGGAGTCCAGACCCTCCTCGACGATCGCGACCTCGTCCCAGCGCAGCGCCTCGACCAGCCCGGCACGCAGCCCGGCGGCGTCGGTGACCTTGCTGATGCCGATCGAGCTGCCCTGCCGCGCCGGCTTGGTGAACAGCGGGTAGCGCAGCGCACCCTCGAGCTCCTCGACCACCAGCCCCGGCTCGGCCTCGAAGCGGCTGCGCCGCACCGGCAGGTACGCGACCTGCGGCAGGCCGCGGGCCTTGAACACGTTCTTCATCGCGCGCTTGTCGACGCCGACGCTCGACGCGGTGACGTCCGCGCCGACGTGGGGCAGCTGCATCGTGGCCAGCAGGCCCTGGACGGTGCCGTCCTCGCCCCACGGGCCGTGCAGCACGGGGAAGCAGACGTCGAGGTGGCCGAGGTCGGCGCAGCTGCCGTCCTCGTCGACCCGTACGAGCCTGGTGCCGTTGCGGCCCCGCACCAGGGCCACGGTGGGCCCGTCGTCGTCGACGCTCGGCAGTGCCTCGCCGGGGACGGTGCGGATCTGCCCGTCGGTCAGTGTCCAGCGACCGTCGCGGGTGATGCCGACGGGGACGACCTCGTAGCGCTCGTCGTCGATCGCGTCGAGCACGGAGCGGGCCGAGAGGCACGAGACCTCGTGCTCGGAGCTGCGGCCCCCGTAGACGACCAGGACGCGGCGGCGGGTGTCGGACACGGGGCGGGCTCCGGGGGTCGGGGGACTGCCCGGCCGAGCCTACGAGCCGGTCCGCCCCGCGCGCGGGCGGGCGACCGGTGACGGCCCCCGGTGGACACGCCGCTGGACCTCCGGATGGCCCCGCGGGGCGCGCCGGACCGGGGGCGCGCGCCAGTAGCCTCCCGCGCTGAGCGCCGCGACGGCCGCGGCGGATGGACGGGAGCACCGACGTGAGCCAGATCGACCTCGACGGAAGAGTCGCCGTGGTGACGGGGGCCGGTGGTGGCCTCGGCCGCAGCCACGCCCTGCTGCTGGCCAGCCGTGGCGCGAAGGTCGTCGTCAACGACCTCGGCGGCAACCGCGCCGGCGAGGGCGGCGGCTCCGAGATGGCCGACCAGGTCGTCACCGAGATCCAGGAGGCCGGCGGCGAGGCCGTCGCCAACTACGCCTCGGTCGCCGACCAGGCGGGTGCCACCAGCATCGTGCGGTCGGCGCTGGACGCGTTCGGGCGCATCGACGTGGTGGTCAACAACGCGGGGATCCTGCGCGACATGACGTTCGCGAAGCTCGACGCGGGGTCGCTCGACCTGGTCCTCAAGGTGCACCTCTACGGCACGTTCTACGTGACCATGGCCGCGTGGCCGTACCTCAAGGAGCAGGGCTACGGCCGCATCGTCAACACCACCTCCGGCTCGGGGCTGTACGGCAACTTCGGCCAGTCGAACTACTCGGCCGCCAAGCTCGGCATCACCGGCCTGACGCGCACGCTCGGCCACGAGGGCAAGAAGTACGGCATCAACGCCAACGTCATCGCGCCGATCGCCGCGTCGCGCATGACCGAGGACATCATGCCGCCGAAGCTGCTGGAGCTGCTCGAGCCGGAGAACGTCTCGCCGCTGGTGACGTACCTGGCGTCCGAGGCCTGCACCACGACCGGCGAGATCTTCTCGGTCGGCGGTGGCTACATGGCCCGCGTCGCGATCGTCGAGGGGCAGGGCGTGGCGTTCGACCACACCCCGACCGCCGACGAGGTCGCCGACCGCTTCGCCGAGATCCAGACCCTCGGCGACTCCCCCACCGAGTTCCACAACGGCGTCATGGACCAGACCGCCAAGATCGTCGCCGCCCTCGGCATCGACGTCGAAGGCTGACCCCACCACCACGCACACGGCCCGGGTCCCACGACCCGGGCCGTCCCCTTGCGATGCGGTGGCGTTGCGTCGACGACCGACTGTCGAGCACCGCAGGCCCCAACGGGGCCGAGGAGCGCACGGAGGAGGGAGCGACGCGACGTCACCGCATCCCGTAGATCTCCGGCTTCGGGTCGCGCGACAGCAGCGCCTCGATCATGTCGGGCAGCGCGACGCCCTCGTGCAGCACGCCGACGACGCCCTCGACGATCGGCATCTCGACGCCGGCCTCGTCGGCGATCGCGGCGATCGCGCGTGACGACTTCACGCCCTCGGCGACCATGTTCATGTCGGCGACGATCTGGTCGAGCGTCTCCCCCCCGCCGAGCCGCCGACCGACGGTCTGGTTGCGCGACTGGCGACTGGTGCAGGTCGCGACCAGGTCGCCGACCCCGGCCAGGCCGGAGAACGTCAGCGCCTCGCCACCGAGCGCGACCCCAAGCCGCTGCATCTCGGCGAGGCCGCGGGTGATCACCGCGGCCAGGGTGTTGTCGCCGAAGCCCATGCCGGTCGCGATGCCGGCGGCGATGGCCAGGACGTTCTTGACCGCGCCGCCGACCTCGACACCGACCTTGTCGGGGTTGGTGTAGACCCGGAACGTGCGGGTCATCACCGCCGCCTGGACCTGTTCGGCCCGGTCGAGGTCCGGGCTCGCGGCGACGGTCGCGGCGGGAAGCCCCGCGACGCACTCGCGTGCGAGGTTCGGGCCCGAGACGACCACGACGCGGTCGGGGTCGACGTCGAGCGTGGCGGCGATGGTCTGTGACCCGAACCGCCGTGTCGCGACGTCGACGCCCTTGATCAGCGAGACCAGCGTCGCGTCGGCCGGGATGCGGTCGCCCCAGGCGGCCAGCTGCTCCTCGACACCGATCGACGGCACGGCCACGACCACGACGTCGGCGCCCTCGAGCACCTCGTCGGGATCGGCGCTGGCGCGCAGCCCCTCGGGCAGCGGCTGGTCGGGCAGGTACGCGGCGTTGGCGTGCTGCTCGTTGACCTCGGCCGCGACCTCGGCGCGGCGGGACCACAGGACCGTGTCCGAGCCCGCCCCGACGGCCAGCGCCCCGAAGGCGGTGCCCCACGACCCACTGCCCATCACCGCGACGCGTGCCACGTCGACCTCCCCGGCTTCCGGCGCCGGACCCTACCTGCCACCGGCTCCGGACAGGCCTTGGCTACGGTCGCCGGCCGATGGAGACGACCCCGGTGGCGCTGGTCCCGGCCCGCGAGCCGGGCCGTGCGAAGTCACGCCTCGCGGCGGCACTGCCCGACGCGTTGCGGGCGCAGCTGGCCGCGGCGATGCTCACCGACGTCGTCGCGGCGCTGCGGGCCGGCGGCGTCGCCCGGATCGTGGTCCTGGCTGGTGGCCCGAGCGCAGCGCGGGTGGCGGCGGGGGCCGGCGCGCAGGTGCTGCTGGACGACACCGACGCGGGGCTCGACGCCGTCATCGCGTCCGCCGCCCGACACCTCGGGGCGACGTCCTCCCTGGTCGTGCCCGCCGACGTCCCGACGCTGCTGGGCGCCGAGGTCGCGACCCTGCTGGCCCACACCGGTGACGTGGTCGTGGCACCGACCCACGACGGGGGCACCGGTGGTCTGCTGCGGCGCCGACCGTGGTCGCCCGCCACGGCTTACGGGCCCGACTCGGCCGCACGTCACCTGGCGGCCGCGCGCGACCTCGGGCTGGTGGCGCGGCGCCTGGAGCTGCCCGGACTCGCCCTGGACGTCGACGTCGCCGCCGACCTCGCGACAGCGTCCGCGAGCCCTCGGCTGGGCACGGCCACCCGGGCCGTGCTGGACCGCGTGGCGGTCCCGTAGGCCCTCGCGCACCCCCCCCGGGGCCGGCGCGGCGCCCCGTCAGTGCATGCGGCGGTGGGCGCGCCACCCGAACAGGCGACCGACGATGGCGCCGAGCACGAACGCGGAGAGCAGCAGCACGATCAGCGGCACGCCCCCGGTCACCACCCCCGAGTCGCTGCGCACGACCTCGGTGCTGCCGACCAGCCACGAGAACGACACCGGCTGGAGGTTCGCGAACGCGAACACCGCCATGATCACGCCCGCCGCGACGAGCGTGATCTGGGCGGTGCGCTGCGCGGCGGTCGAGGCGGCCTGCTTCGCACGCCGACCCGCACCGAGCTCGTCGTGGGACGGCGTCGACTCGTCGCCGGACTCCTGCGGGCTGTTCACCATGGCTCCTCGCGGTGGGGTCGCTGGCAGACCGACGGTAGTCTCCGCGCCCACTCCGGCTACCGACCGACGGGACCGACCGATGCCGCAGGGCACCGTCAAGCGCTACGACGCCGACAGCCGCACGGCGCTGCTGCTCAACGACCAGCTCGTGCAGCTGGCCGTCGACCGCGAGGCGATCGCGGCGTCGGGACTGCTCGAGCTGCGGCTCGGCCAGCGCGTGCGCTTCGAGCTGGAGGACGGGCCCGACGGCGAGCCGCGCGTGACCAACATCCACCTCGTGACGCTGTAGGGCGCGGCCCGACGACGAACGGCCCCCGCCGCTGGCGGGGGCCGTCGACGTGCTGGCTGCTCAGACCTGCTCGTCGAGGGCCTCGAGCACCAGCGCGGTGCGGGCGAGCAGGCCCTGGCCGTGCTCGGCGCCGTTCTGCTCCGCCCACGTGCGGGTCTCCTCCAGCGTGGTGCGCAGCTGCTCGACCGCGTCCGGCGCGTCGGAGCCGTACATCGCCAGGGCCGCCGCGGCGACCTTGTCGGGATCGGTCTCGATCAGCTCGTCGACCAGCCCGTCCGGGTCGGGCTCGTCGCGCCACGCGAACGCGCAGGCGGCGGCGAACGCCTCGGAGTCGAAGTCGCCGCCGGAGGCGATGATCGCCAGGTGCATCAGCGCCTTGGCCGAGAGGCGGTCCTCGTCGGCGACCTCGGCGACCAGCGGCGCGAAGGGGCCGAGGTCGTCGGCGTCGAGCAGCGGTGCGTGGATGCGCAGGAACTTCGCGCGCACGGCACGGTCGACGTGCACCTCGAGGTCGCCCGGCGCGTCGCCCTCGTCCAGCCATGCGGCCAGCGGACGGGTCTGCTGCCAGTACTCCTCGGGCGCGACCTCGTCACGCAGCGACGCGGGCGCTGCGACGGCCTTGCGCGGGTCGACCTCCCACGTGACCAGGCCCTTGCCGTGGTCGGCGGTGCGCTCGCGCGCGGTCTCTCCCGACAGCCAGCCGGAGACGCGGCGCCCGTGGGCGAACCGCCCGCGTGCGGCGGCGTCGAGCGCGCCCGGCTCGCCGAGGTGCCGGCTCAGCTCGCCGCGCGTGCGCAGCCCCTGCTCCTCGATCAGGGGCAGGCGGCGGGTCGCGGTGAGGTGGTGGACGGTGACGCGCTGGGCCACGGTGTGCTCCGGTCTGGGGCGACCGGGCAGGGTAGCCCCGCCGCCCGTCAGGCCCCGTCGGCCGGCAGCACGCGGTCGAGCTCGCCCGCGAAGCGCCGCAGCTGGACCGCCGCAAGGTCGAGGTCGGCCTGGGCGCCGTCGGCGATCGCACGCAGGCGTCGCTGCCAGCGCAGCCGGCGCTCGTCGCTGACGTCGGCGCCCTCGACGCGGTCGCGCAGCCGCGTCAGCAGCTCGGTCACGCGCAGGAGGGCTGCCGCGTCGACCAGCCCCTCCCCTGCCACGTCCTGCTCCGTCCCGATGGTGGGCACGACGGCCCCTCGGCTGCAACCCTACGGGCTGGTCGCAGGTCGCCAGGCCACGGGGAGGTGCCGGCGCATGGACGCAGGGACGCCCGACGCGCACGTGCTGGACGCCGACCCGGAGCACGTCGCGCTGGCCACGGCCCCCCCGGGGACGGACGTGCGGCGCCCCGTGCCGACGGACTTCGCGGCGGTGCGCGACCTGTACCGCCGGGTGGCCACGCGGGCCGACGACGGGACCACCGGCCGGGGGGCGCTGCGCAGCGAGGCCGACCTGCGGGGCCTGTGGGACGCCTCCCGCGGGGATGCCGTGGTCGTCGAGGCCAACGGGACGGTCGTCGGCTACGCGGACGTCGTGGAGGTGCTCGACCCGTGGACGCCAGCGCTGGAGGTCTTCGCCGAGGGACGGGTCGACCCGGACCACCGCGGGCACGGCGTCGGCAGCTTCCTGCTGGCCCGGGCGGTCGCCCGTGCCGGGCGCGCGGCCGCGCGCGAGCCGGACCTGCCGGCCGTGCTGCGGACCACGCTGGTCGACCCGCACGACGGCGCGGTCGCCTGGTACCTGCGGCGGGGCTTCGGCGCCGAGCGCCACCTGCTGCAACTGCGCATCGACCTCGACGACGCACTGCCGGCACCCGTCTGGCCCACCGGCACCCGACCGGTGCCGTGGCAGGGCGTGGCGCCGCGTGCCGTGCACGACGCGCTGGTCGCGGCGTTCGCCGACCACCACCTCGGGGTGACCGAGGAGTACGACACCTGGCGTGCCGTGGCGCTGGAGGGCCGACGGGTCGATCCGCGTGCGACCGTGGCCGCCGTGGACGACACGACCGGACGCATCGTCGGCCTCGCGCTCGGGCACGTCGAGGGGCCGGGCGACCCCGGCCTGGCCGTGGTGGCCGACCTCGGCGTGGTCCCGGCGTGGCGTGGGCGCGGCCTGGCCACCGCCGTGCTCCGGGGCGCGTTCGCGCGCTTCCGGGAGCTCGGCGCGACCCGTGTCGGGCTCGAGGTCGACGACGTCACCCTCGACGGCGCGCTGCGGCTCTACCAGCGTGCAGGCATGGAGGTCGTCCACCACACGGTCGTGCTGGCGCGGCACGTCGCGCGCCCCTGAACCACGTCAGTCGGCGGGCGTCGCCCCGGTGTCGGCGGCGTCGGCGCGCTCGACCTCCTCGCGGCGGATGCCGAGCAGGAACAGGACCGCGTCGAGGAACGGCACCGACACGGTGGTGACGGCCGCCTCGCGCACGACGGGCTTGGCGTTGAACGCGATGCCGAGCCCGGCCGCACCGAGCATGTCGAGGTCGTTGGCGCCGTCGCCGACGGCGACGGTCGCCTCGGTCGGGATGCCCTCGGCGGCGCAGATCTCGCGCAGCACCTCGGCCTTGCGCGCCCGGTCGACGACGGGCCCGAGCACGCGACCGGTGACCTTGCCGTCGACGACCTCGAGCACGTTCGCCTCGGCGTGGTCGAGGTCGAGCAGCTGCTTGAGGTGGTCGGTGAACACCGTGAAGCCGCCGGAGACGATCGCGACGCGGAAGCCGAGGCGCTTGAGCGTGCGCACGAAGGTGCGCGCGCCGGGCGTGAGACGGATGTTGTCCTTGACGCGCTCGAGCACGGCCTCGTCGAGGCCCTCGAGCAGCGCCACGCGCTCGCGCAGGGAGCCCTCGAAGTCGAGCTCGCCTGCCATGGCCCGCCCGGTGATGTCGACCACGGCGTCCTGGCAGCCGGCCTCGGCGGCGAGCAGCTCGATGACCTCGTCCTGGATCAGGGTGGAGTCGACGTCGAGCATCACGAGCCGCTTCGCGCGCGACTCGAGCCGCTCTGGCTGCACCGCGACGTCGATCGGGTGGTGCCGGGTCGCCTCGACCAGCGCCGCGCGCATCGCGTCGAGGTCGCCGTCGACGACCTCGAGCTCGTAGGACACCACCGGGTACCGGGCGAGCCGCACGATGCGGTCGATGTTGCCGCCCGCGTCGGCCACGGCGGTCGCGACGGCCCCGAGCGCGTCGGGCGAGAGCTCGGTGCCGATCACGGTGACCTTGCTGCGTGGCTTGCTGGCACGCGAGGAGTCCTCCTCGACCACCTCGAAGTCGACGTCCACGCCCTGCTGCCAGCCGAAGAACAGCAGGTCCTTGAGCACGCCCTGCGCCGCGTCGACCCCGATCAGCAGGTCGAGGGTGAGCCGCTCGCGCACCACGATCTGCTCGATGTCGTGCACCCGCGCCCCTCCGCGGGCGAGCACGTCGAGCAGCCCGGCGGTCAGGCCCGGGCGGTCGCGCCCGGTGACGTGCACCAGGACGGTGCTGGCGGTGGCGTCCATCGTGGTCGGGGCGTCGGCGGGGTCCCCGGGCGGCGAGGCTACGCCGCTCACAGGGGTGTCCACGACAGCGCTCCGTCGGCCTCGACCGCGGCGACCGCCAGCCCCTCGCGGCCGTGGGCGAGCAGCGCCTCGCGCAGCCCGGCGCCGAGCACGCCGCCGGCCGGCACGGGCGTCGGCCCGGGCACGGTCGGGCGGGGCCGGCCGACCTCCCGGTGGCCGTCGGCCAGCACAGCCTCCAACGCGTCGGCGTCGGCGCCGTCGCGCAGCAGCTCCTCGAAGGCGTCCAGGCGCCCACGCAGCGCCGCGACGGCGTCGGCGACGGCGTCGCGGTTGAGGTCGAGCACCTCGGCCCAGAAGCCCGGCCTGGTCGCGGCCACGCGCGTCAGGCCGCGGAAGGAGTTGCCGGCCAGGCCCTCGACCGACGGTGCGAAGCGCTGCTGGACCTCGGCGTACGTGGCGTAGGCGAGCACGTGCGGCAGGTGCGACAGGTGCGCGACGACGCGGTCGTGCTCGTCGGCGTCGACCGGCACGGCGAACCCGCCGAGCCCCAGCACCAGCCGCAGGACCCGGCGCAGCGCGTCGACGTCGGTCTCGGGCTCGGCCGACAGCAGCCACGGCGAGCCGTCGAACATGCCCCGTCGGGCCGCGCGGAACCCCGAGCGCTCGGTGCCCGTCATCGGATGGCCGCCGACGTGCTGCAGGTGGACCCAGCCACCCGGCGCCGTGCCGAGCACGGCACGCGACTGCACCGAGGCGACGTCGGTGGTCACCAGCGGCCCCGTCGCCGCGGCGTCGAGCGCGTCGAGCACCCCCCGCACCGCCGGTGCAGGGGTGGCGACGACCACCAGCGTCGCACGCGCAGCGACCGCGGCGACGTCGGCGACCACCTCGATGCCGGCCCCGGCGGCGTCGGAGCGCTGCTCCGGGTCGACGTCCGTGGCGACCACGGGCACGCCGCGGGCGTGCAGGTCCACGGCGACCGACCCGCCGATCAGCCCGAGCCCGACGACCCCGACGACGGGTTCCGTCGTCGTGCCCGGGTGGCGCTCGGCCGCGCTCACCGGCCGCCCAGCAGGTCGTCCAGCTGCGCGGGCCGGTCCGCGACGCGGCCCGACAGCGGACGCGGCTGCACCGCGCCCCAACGGTCGTCGCTGACCGGGTACGCGCCCAGCAGCTTGACCGACGTGCGCTCCTCGAGCAGCTCGGCCAGCGCCTCGCGCAGCTCGCGGTCGTGCAGCCCGGCGTCGCACTCCAGCAGGAAGCCGTACTCGCCGAGGACGCGGGACAGCGGCCGCGTCTCCATGCGCGTGATGTTGAGGTGGCGCACCGCGAACGGCGCGAGCAGGCTGTGCAGCGCCCCGGGGCGGTTGCGCCCCGGCACGGCGAACAGCAGCACGCGGCCGTGGTCGTGGTGCGTCGGCGCGGTCGCCCGCACCACCGCGAACGCGACGTGGTCGTCGCTGCCGTCGGTGATGCCCTCGGCGACGACCTCGAGGCCGGCGGCCTCGGCCGCCTCGGGCGAGGCCAGCGCCGCGAGCTCGCGGCGGCCACGCTCGGCCACGATGCGGCAGGCCTCGGCGGTCGACAGGACGCCGTCGTGCTTGCGGATGCCGATCGCCCGCAGCGAGGTCGACGACTGCGCCAGCGCGAAGGGGTGCGACAGCACGGTGGTGACCTCGCCGATGCTGCCACCGGGCACGACCGCGACACGCAGGTCGACCGCGATGGTGACCTTGGCGTGCACGGCACAGCGCTGCACGCCGTGCACGAGGTGGTCGATGGTGTCCCGGAAGCCGCCCACCACGGCGTCCTCGATCGGCACGACCGCGGCGTCGGCCTCGCCCGCCTCGACCTCGTCGAGCGCGTCGAGGATCGACGGGTGGCCCACCAGCGGCCCGGCGACGAGCCCGGCGTCGAGCGCCTCGCGGGCGGCGCGCTCGCTGAAGGTGCCGGGCGGCCCCAGGTAGGTCGTGGTCACGGGCGGCGTCCGTTGCTCGTCGACGACACCGACGCTACTGCGCCGGGCAGTAGCGTCGGTGTCGGTCCCGACCCGTGGAGCGAGCGTGGCGCTGCCGTCCAACCCGGTGCTCGACGAGCTCGGCGGCTACCCGCTGGCGCGGTTGCAGGACCTCGCGGGCGAGCTGCGCGCCTCGGGCGAGGTCGTGCACGACTTCTCCATCGGCGATCCCGACGAGCCCACACCGGAGTTCGTCCGTGCGGCGCTGGTCGACGCCGTCGGACCGGTCAGCCGCTACCCCACCGCCGCGGGCCAGCCCGAGCTGCGCCGTGCGGTGCTGCGCTTCCTCGAGCGCCGCCACGGGGTGACCGGCCTGGACCCGGACCGCCACGTGGTGCCGGCCGCGGGCAGCAAGGAGGCGATCTTCCACCTGCCGCTAGCGCTGGTCGACCGCGACGGGCCGCGACGCCACGTGGTGTTCGGCACGCCCGGCTACCCCGTGTACGACCGCGGCACGCGCTTCGCCGGCGGCGTGCCCGACCCGGTCGTGCTCACCCCGGAGCAGGGCTGGCGGCTCGACCTGACGACCCTGCCCGACGAGCGACTGCAGCGCGCGTGCATCGCGTGGCTGAACCACCCGCACAACCCGACCGGCGCGACCGTGGACCTCGGGTTCTGGCGCGAGCAGGTCGCGGTCGCACGCGAGCACGACCTGCTGCTGTGCTCCGACGAGTGCTACCAGGAGGTCTGGTTCGACAGCCCGCCGCCGAGCGTGCTGGAGGCGACCGACGGGGACCCGTCCAACGTCCTGGCCTTCGTGTCGCTGTCGAAGCGCTCGGGCATGACCGGGTACCGCGCCGCGGCCGTGGTCGGCGATGCCGAGGTCGTCGCCCGTCTGCGGCTGCTGCGCCCCAACGTCGGCACCGCGTCGCCCGACTTCGTCCAGGCGGCGGCGATCGCCGCGTTCGACGACCAGGAGCACGTCGAGCAGCGTCGTGCGATCTTCGCCGCCAAGCGCGAGGTCGTGCTGGGCTTCCTGCGTGAGCGCGGCATCGAGGTCTCGGGCTCGCAGGCGACGTTCTACGTCTGGTTCCGCGCACCCGGCGGCGACGACGCCGCGTACGCCGAGGCGCTGCTGCGGGCACGGATCGTGGCCTCCCCGGGTCGGGCGTTCGGACCCGGCGGCGAGGGCTGGATGCGGCTCGCGCTGGTGCCGACCGTCGACGCGTGCCGCGACGCGGTCGCGGCCTGGGGCGCAGCGATCGACGACGCTGCGCTGCCGACGGGCTGAGCGCTCAGGTCGCGTCGAGCGGTGCCTGCGGGCCTGCACTGCGCGCGGCCAGTCGGGCGACGCCCACGACCAGCAGGGTCGCCGCGGCCGCGAGCAGCAGCGCCGCGCCGACCTGGCCGTCGGGGGCGCCGAGGCGCGTGTCGCCGACACCCTCGGGTCCCGCCGGCCACGGCCACAGCACGCGCAGCGACCCGAGCAGCAGCCCGACGATCGCCGCCATCACCACACGCCGGTGTGCCTCCAGCAACCACGACAGCAGCGTGGAGAACAACGCGAGGCCGAGCACCGCGCCGAGGCCGACGGCACCGATGGTGACCAGGTCGCGGTCGGAGACCGCGGCGAGCACGGGCGCGTACAGGCCGAGCAGCAGCAGCAGGAACGAACCGGAGATGCCGGGCAGGATCATCGCGCAGATCGCGACCGCCCCACCCCCGACGAGCATCGCCACGGACGGGTCGGCAACGGTCGACGGCCGCAGGCCGAGCAGCCCGAAGGTGGCGAGCGTCACGGCGACGCCGATGGCCAGCTCACGTGCGTCGGGCCTGCGCACCTCGTCGCCGGCGACCAGCGCCGAGCCGAGCACCAGCCCCAGGAACCCGGCCGACAGCAGCACCGGCTGCTCGACCAGGAGGCGCTCGAGCACGCCGGCCAGCAGCACCACCGCGCTGCCGATGCCGGCCAGCAGCACCAGCAGGAACGGCCAGTCCACGGCGCGCAGCTCCAGCCACGCCGCGCGGGGCCGACCACGCAGCAGCGTCGCCAGCGCACGCACCCCCTGCCGGATCGCACCGACGAGCCGGTCGTAGATCCCCACGACCAGCGCGACGGTGCCGCCCGAGACGCCCGGCACGAGGTCGGCCGCGCCCATTCCGAGCCCGGCCGCGAGCACCCCCGGCAGGGAGCGCAGGCGGGTGCGTCCGGCGGCGCCCGGGGACGTGGTGGTGGTCTCGGCCATGTGCGCGACGCTAACCGCCACCCGCCCGTGCCCCCGACCGGGCCGGCGCGGGGGCGCGCGTAGGCTCGCCCCCAGCACGCGAACCCAGACGAACCACGACGAACCACGACGAACCACGACCACGGGGACCGCACGGTGGCCAACGACACGACGACCGGGGGCGCGGCGGGGCTCGGCCTGGCCACCCTGACCGACGACGGCACGGTGCTGGAGGTGTGGTTCCCCCACACCTCGCTGGAGGCCGAGACCGTGGCCGCCGTCCGGGCGGCAGCCGGTGGGCCGGGCACGACGCTGGTCGACACCGACGGGCTCGACGGCGAGCTGTCCGCCGCACTCGCACCGCTGCTGGCTGCCGCGGGCCATGCGCACCCGCTGCCGCGGACCAGGCGCAGCGCCGTGCTGTGCGTGCTCGACGACCTCACCGCGGCGCCGGCGGACGCGGCGGACGTCTACCTGCGGCTGTCGCTGCTGTCGCAGCGCCGCATCCGACCGCACGGCGCGAACCTCGACGGTGCGTTCGGCCTGCTGGCCAACTGCGCGTGGACGGACCTCGGCCCGGTGCCGGCCGACCGCCTCGACGAGGTCCGGCTCGAGCTCGCAGCCGCGGACACCTGGCTACAGGTCCGCAGCGTCGACAAGTTCCCCCGCATGGTCGACCATGTCGTGCCGTCGGGCGTGCGCATCGGCGACGCCGACCGCGTGCGCCTCGGCGCGCACCTGGCCTCGGGCACCACCGTGATGCACGAGGGCTTCGTCAACTTCAACGCCGGCACGCTCGGCGACGCGATGGTCGAGGGCCGCATCTCGGCCGGCGTGGTCGTCGGGCACGGCAGCGACCTCGGCGGCTCCGCGTCGGTGATGGGCACGCTGTCGGGCGGTGGGCGCGAGGTCATCTCGATCGGCGAGGGCTGCCTGCTCGGCGCCAACGCCGGCATCGGCATCTCGCTGGGTGACCAGTGCGTGGTCGAGGCGGGGCTGTACGTCACCGCCGGCACCAAGGTCACGCTGCCCGACGGGCGCGTGGTCGCTGCCCGCGAACTGTCCGGCACCGATGGGCTGCTGCTGCGCCGCAACTCGGTCACCGGCACCGTCGAGGCGCTGCAGCGCGAGGGTCGCACCTTCGAGCTCAACAGCGCCCTGCACGCCAACGACTGATGGACACCGACGGGCTCGTCGACCAGCTCGTCGAGCGCCTCGTCGCGCTCGTCGACGCCTCCGCGGTCACCGGCGACGAGGCCGCCCTGGCCGGCACGCTGCAGGCCGAGCTGTCCGCCGACCACGACGTGGTCCGCGTCGGCGACTCGCTGGTCGTCGCGCCGCACGGACGTACGGTCGCCGACGGGCCGGCCGACGACCGCCCGTGCGTCGCACTGGTCGGCCACCTCGACGTCGTGCCCCCCACCGACGACGACCGCCGCGCCAGCCGCACGACGCTGGACGGCGTCGACGTCGTCGTCGGCCGCGGCACCTCCGACATGCACGGCGGCAACGCCGTCGCCCTGCAGCTGCTCGCCGACCACGCGCACGACGCGCCGGTCCAGCTCGCACTCGTGCTGTACGCACGCGAGGAGGGACCGGCGGACGACAACGAGCTCGCCGACGTGCTCGCGGCCGTGCCGTGGCTCGCCGAGGTCGCCCTCGCGGTCGTGCTCGAGCCCACCGACGGGCGCGTCGAGGCCGGCTGCCTCGGCGGGCTGCACGCCACGGTCACGTTCCACGGCCGGCAGGCCCACTCGGCGCGACCGTGGCACGGCCGCAACGCCCTGACCGCGGCCGGTGGGTTCCTGGCCGCGCTCGACGCCCTGGCGCCCGATCCCGTCGCGATCGACGGGATCGAGTTCCTCGACGTGTGGTCCGCGACACAGGCGGCGACCTCCAACGCCCGCAACGTGGTGCCCGGCGAGTTCACGGTCAACCTCAACCTGCGCTTCGCGCCGTCCCGCGACGCCGAGGCCGCCGAGGCCGAGCTGCGCGAGCGCGTCGCCGGCTGGACGGCCGAGCTCGACGACGTACGGGTCGAGGTCGCGCTGGTGGACGTCGCACCGCCCGCCCCGCCGCGGCTGGACGCGCCGCTGCTCGTACGCCTGCTCGACGTGACCGGTGCCGAGGTCGCCGGCAAGCAGGCGTGGACCGACGTCGCCCGCTTCGCGGCGCTCGGGGTGCCGGCGATCAACCTCGGACCGGGCCTGACCGCCCAGGCCCACCAGCGCGGCGAGCACGTCCCCGTCGCGGCGCTGGCGGCGGTCCACGACCAGCTCGCCCGGTTCCTGCACGGCCCGTGACCCCGCGCTGAGGGCTACTCGCCGGTGGCGCCGTCGACGGCCTCGCGCAGCAGGTCGGCGTGGCCGTTGTGGCGGGCGTACTCCTCGACCATGTGCACAAGCACCCAGCGCAGGTTCGGTGCCGGCTCGTCGGGCCAGCTGCGTCGGCACGGCTGGTCGAGCCCGCCGGCGGCCAGCGCGTCGTCCAGCAGCGCGCGAGCGGACGACCGCCGCGAGCCACAGCGCACGCACCTGGTCGGGGTCGTCCAGGTTCGCCGTGCGCCACTCCCAGTCGGGGTCGGCGTCCCAGTCCACGGCGTCCCACGGTGCGCCGCGGTCGTTGCCGTGCAGCATGCGGGAGAACCACACGTCCTCGACCAGCGCCAGGTGCTTGAGCAGGCCGGCGAGCGTCATGGACGTGGCGGCCGTGGTGCCACGCATCCCCGCGTCGTCGACGCCGGCGGTCTTCCACGCCAGCGTCGCGCGCTGGAACTCCAGGAACCCGACGAGCGTCGCGAGCTCGCTCGCCTGCAGCGGCGGCTCGGGGCGGCCGTGGTCGTCGAAGCGGGGCTCGGATGCCGTGTCGTCCACGGTGGCCTCCGGTGTCAGGGCCTCGTGAGCGGGGTGCCCACGGGGCCGGGCAGGTCGGCGTCGACGCGTCGACGCGTGGCGCTGCCCGGAGAGGTCCCCGGCCGTTCCACGCGCTGGCCGTCCCGGCAGGTAGGCCGGTGCGCCAGCATGAGGTCGAAGTCGGTGCGGCGCTCGGGCAGCACGTGCCGCTGCACGGCGGCGCGCGCCCCCAGCGCGGTGTCGAACCCGCAGAACGCCGCTGCGACGGCTCGGGGGCGTCCCACCTGCCGCCCGTCCGGACCGGCCGGACGACGGTCGTCGGACGGTCGACCGCCGCCGGCCGTGCCTGCGACAGCGCCTACGCTCCCGCCCCCCGGATGGAGAGCCACGTGGCGGAAGAGCGCACGCCCACGGTCGCCGACGACGCGCCCGACGACACCGGCTCGGTCGAGCGCCCGGTCCCGGGCGGTGACGGCGTGACCGAGAGCGAGGTCTCCCCCGAGGAGCTCGAGGAGGCCGCCGAGGAGGCCGCCGAGGACCCCGATCTGCAGAAGCACGTCGACGAACAGGCCGGCAACGGCGACGAGGACGGCGACGAGGACGGCGACGACAGCGGCGATGCCGACGACGAGCAGGCCGTCGAGGCTCCTGCGGCCGAGGACGACAGCGCCGAGCAGGACGTGGAACCGCAGCCGGACGCCGACCCCGACGATGACGAGGACGAGGACGAGGACGAGTCAGCGCAGGACGAGCGGCTCCCCGGGCACGCGGACCACGTCGTGGTTCCGATCGCCAACCCCGACACCGCCGAGGACCTGCTGCTGCTGGCAGCGGCGCTGTCGAAGGTCGACGGCCGCGTCGAGGCGCTCGCGGTGCTGCTGGACGACGCACAGCTGGAGTCCTCGGGCGACGGCAGCGAGAAGCTCAAGGAGATCGTGGCCAAGGTCGGCGAACGCAACCCGCTGCTCGACGTCGAGCTGATCGCACGTCCAGCCCCCTCGGTAGCGCGCGGGATCCTCGAGCAGGCGCGCGAGACCGGCGCGGACCTGCTGCTGCTCGGCGTCCCGCCCGCCGGTTCCAGCGGGTCGGTGCTGGGCCGCATCGCCGAGTCCGTCGTCGACGTCGCCCCGTGCGACGTGGTGATGGTCCGGCCGGGCCAGAACGGCGTGGTCGCCGAGGACGCGAGTCGCATCGTGGTGACCGTCGACGGGTCCGACACCTCGCGCACGGCCGTGCGCAGCGGCGTGCTGCTGGGCGACGGCATGCACCTGCCCGTGGAGGTCGTCCACGTCCAGGAGCTCGGCAGACCACGCATGGAGGGCCTGGCGGTACTCGCCGCGTCGCTCGAGGGTGTCGAGGGTCGCGAGACCTGCCGCACGCGGCTGCTGCGCGGCCCCGATCCGGCCGACGCCGTCATCGCCGCGACCCAACCCGGCGACCTCACCCTGATCGGCCTGCGCCGCGAGTCGGACCTGCGCCAGTGGTTGTTCGGCTCCGTCTCCACCGACCTGCTCGAGCGCTCTTCGAGTCCCGTGCTCGTCGTCGCCCGCTCGGTGCAGCAGGTCGGCGTGGCCGGCCGCCTCGACAAGCTGCGCCGCTTCGTGAAGCCCGACCTGACCGACGTCGAGCAGGAGAACCTCGTCTGGCAGGCCCGCCGGCAGGCGATCGCGACGATCGACTACCTCACACTGCTGATGCTCTCGGCGATCCTGGCGACGCTCGGGCTGGTGCAGAACTCCGTCGCGGTCATCATCGGGGCGATGCTGGTCGCGCCGTTGCTGGGACCGCTGTCGGCCACGTCGATCGGTCTGGTCACCGCCCGCACGCCGCTGCTGCGCAAGGGCCTGCTGACGGTCGCTGCGGGCTCGCTGCTGGCGGTCGCCGTGTCGTTCGGGATCGGGGCCATGCTGCCGCTGCAGGCGCCGACCAGCGAGATGCTGTTCCGCGGCCAGCCGACGCTGCTCGACCTCGGCGTGGCGATGGCCTCCGGCCTGGTCGGCGCGTTCGCCACCGCACGGCGCGACGTGCCCGCGGCGTTGGCCGGTGTGGCGATCGCGGCGGCCCTGGTGCCGCCGATCTCGACCATCGGCCTCGGCATCGCGCTGGGCGACGCGAGCCTGGCGACGGGCGCGACCCTGCTCTACCTGGTCAACGTCTCCGCCGTCACGGCCACCGGGGCCGCCGCGTTCTGGTGGCTCGGCCTGCGCCCCGTGGAGCAGGACTCCGCGACGCGGCGCCGGGTCGTGTCGGCCTCCATGGCGGTCGGCCTGTCGGTGCTGGTCGTGAGCGTGCTGGTGCTGCTGCTCAACCGCGTCCAGGCCGAGCAGCTCGCCGAACGAGACCTGCGCGAGGAGCTGGCCGACTCGGTCGGCGTCGAGGTGACCGACGTCGAGCTGGACGACCAGGGTGACGTGCTGGTGGTCACCGGCACGCTGCGCAGCGACGAGCCGATCACGCCCGGGCAGGTCGCTGACGCAGAGCGCACGCTGGAGCAGGACCTCGAGCGCGACGTCGAGCTGCGCGTGGTCGTCCTCGACGTGGTCACGCCACAGGGGTGATCGCCCGGGCCCGGCGCCAGGGCAACGACAGCAGCGCCGGCTGCTGCGAGGGCGCCGAGCTCGTGCGGGACCTCGTCGTGCGTGCGCACTGCCTGCGCTGAACGGCCGGCGCAGCGCAGCGCGCACGCGCCTGCCGAGCACGACGGTCCGCGCAGGTCGCAGGAGTACCGTCTCACGCAGCGGCGTGGAGGCGGACACATGGCGATGGAACTGCTCGTACTCACCCCCCTGGCCATCGTGATGCTGCTGATCGGTGTCGGGATCCCGGTCGCCGTCGGTGTGGACGCTCGCCGTCGCGGCCTCGACGTCGGCCTGGCCGTCGTGGTCGGACTGGTCGCGCTCGTCTCCTTCCCGCTCGGCCCGCTGCTCTGGCTGCTGTTCCGCGACCGACTCGTCGCCGCGATCCGCGGTGGGGCGACGGCCGCGACGAGCTCCCAGCTGCCACCGCCGGGCTGGTACGTCGATCCCGACGGCGAGCAGGGCCAACGCTGGTGGGACGGGGCGCGCTGGACCGAGCACCGCAACGGCAGCCCGGTCTGACCAGCGCCCGCGCGGCCCCGTGACGCGCTGCCTCGCAGTCACGGGCAGTCGTGCGTGGACAGGCGGCCCCGAGTGGCCAGCTACTGGACCGGCTGGGAACCGTGGCGCCAGGTCGGCACCGGTTCCGGTGCCGACGGGCCGAAGATGTCCGCGACGCTGTTGCCGTTCGCGTCAATGGAGCGTCTGTGAGCTGTGATTGCGGCAGGACGTGCCCCGGCCCGGGGGTGCCGTGCCGCCGAGTGGTCGCCGTCAGACCGACCCGCCGAGGACAGCGGCCGGGGAGCGGACCCGCCTGCGGGCTGCGAAGGTCGCCAGCATGATCGCCATCGCGTAGGTCGCGGTGACGGCCGCAGGATCCTGGATCACGTTCTCCGGCGCGAGCGTGCGGACGAACGGAGCACTCGCCAGGACGACCACGCCACCTGCCACGATGAAGAACGTGAGGGCACGTGTGCTGGCCTCAGCATCCGGGACCTGTTCGAGGAGCCACAGGCACAGCGTCGCCTGCAGGACGAGGTAGAAGATCGACGGATCCACGGCGCCGCCCAGCAGGAAGGCGAGGTTCATCGTCATCCCGACGGTGAGGCCCGTCCCGAGCGCCCGCCCGGTCAGCAGGGACAGGCCGGCGATGAACTGGCCCGCCAGCACGACGATCACGACCGCGGGGACGCTCGCCGCCACCAGTTGGTCCTGCACCGGGGCGTACCAGGGCACGGCAGTCTCCGCGTAGGACGCGATGAACGTCCGCACCGCGTCCCCGTTCCACCAGCCCGGGTCGATGGCCTTCGACACGGCCGCGCGCAACCAGCCGAGCCCGATGAAGACCTCGACCAGGAGCACCCACGACGGCTGGCCCTCCAGCCGTGCCGTCAGTGCGTCCCTTCCACGTCCGTGCTGGACCATCGGCCGCTCCGTCCGCGTCGCCGGACCGCGTTCGGCGCCGACCGACGCGAAGGTAGGCGGTCCCGCAGGGCCTCACGCCGACATGCTGACGGGACGAACCAAGCAGCGAAACGGCCCAGAACGAGAGTTCCAGGCCGTTTGGCATTGGTACCCCCGAGCGGACTTGAACCGCCGTTGCCGCCGTGAGAGAGCATCGAAGGGGTCACGCCCAGTAAGACCCAACCGGCGAAGATGCCGCTAGAGCCCAAGATTCGGGTGATTCGTTTCGGCCGGTCACACCCGGTGACAACACGTCCTCGGACATTCGGTGCGCGAACTGTGCGCGAACGAGCGGCCGCCACGGGGCCAGCCGACCCGCTGGCACGCTCGCGAGCGAGATCGTGACGACAGTCGTCGAGTCGGCGCTCGGTCGCCCGTAGCACACGCAGTGGACGCCGGCACCGATCCCCACGGCATGCGTCACCCGGAGGCGAGACAGGCCTGCATGTGGCGCAGGGCCGCGCCGGCATCGTGGTCCCACGGTGCCACCTCGCCGATGCGTGCGGCTGCGTCGGCGACGAGGGACGCCCGTGCCATCTGTCCGAACTCACCGACGGTGTCGAGGTACGCCAGTGCCGGTGCGGCGTCGTCGAGCCGGCCGAGGCCGGCCATGAGGTTGACGAACGCGACGGCCACGAGGCGGGCGATGTCGACGGTGCCGGCATCCAGGACGTCGTCGACGTTGTCCCGCAGCAGGCGCAGCGCCCGGGCGTGCTCGCCCTGCTCGAACAGCGCCTGTGCCTCGGCGGGGCGGCTGGCCGCATAGGTGCCCGACGGCACCTCGACGTCGGCTGCCGCGAGGAACCACCGTCGGGCGGCGTCGTGGTCGCCGCGGAACTGCTCCGCGTAGCCGAGCATCCCGAGGCTGAAGTAGTGCATCGTGGCGGGGCCGTGCTCGGCGTGCCGTGCCACCCACCCGGGGACCACGTCGACGAGCTCGTCGAGGTTGCCCGACGTCATCAGGCCCGAGCCCACGAAGGACAGGCGCGCCAGGTCGGCCGCGAGCCCGTGCCCGCGTTCGCGCAGCCACGCCTCCGCCTCCGGCCCCGCGTCGGCGAGCGCCGCCCCGTCCTCGTACAGGTACCAGTGGCAGGCGCGCACCAGTGGGTGGTCGCGGTGGCCGTGGCGCTCCACGAGCGCGTCGAACGCCGACGTGTTGCCCGACTGCATGTGCCGGTGCAGCGCCCACGAGAGCCAGAAGAGGGCCTCGTCCTCGTCGTCGGGCGGAGTGATGTCGAGGATGCGCTCCGCCCAGACCCCGATCTCCGCGCGCCGTCGGAAGCTCGTCTCGGTGACGACCGGGCGGACCAGGTCCCCGGCCAGCCGGGCGTTACCGGCGTCGACCGCCCGCTCGACCGCGGTGCGGAGGTTCGGCCACAGCTCGTCGAGCCGGGCCACGCCCTCGGCCTCGTCGTGCCCGGCGAGCAGCCCCCCGACCCGTGCGGTCTCGGCTGCCACCCACGCGGCGTGGCGCCGTTCCAGCGCCGCCTGCTCGCCGGCCTCCTCCAGCCGGTCAGCGGCGAAGTGGCGCAGCGTCTCGAGCAGCCGGAAGCGCCGTCCCCGCGCCGCGTGGCTTGTGGCGACCATCGAGCGCTCGACGAGGTCGCCGAGGAGCCGGTCCACGTCGATGGCGTCGAGCACCTCGTCGGCCACCACGGCCTCGACCGCGGCGAGGTCGAACTGGCCGGCGAACACCGACAGGCGGGCGAACACCCGCTGCTGCTCGGCGGTCAGCAGGTCGTGTGACCACGCCACCGCACCGTGCAGGGTCGCCTGCCGCTGGGACCCGCGACCGGCTGCCAGCAGTCGCAGCCGGTCCCCGAGCCGCTCGTGCAGCTGGACGGGTGTCAGGCTGCGGATCCGCGCGGCCGCCAGCTCGATCGCCAGCGGCAGCCCGTCGAGCTCGCGGCACAGCTCCTCGATGACCGGCCGGTCCCCGTGCAGGTCGACCCCCGGGGCCAACGCCGCGGCCCGTCGCACGAACAGCTCCACGCCGCCCTCGGCCGACAGGGACTCGACGGGGTGCAGGTGCTCCCGCACCGCCCCGAGGCGTTCCCGGGACGTGGCCAGCACCCGGGTCGTCGGCGCGCCAGCGGCCATCGCAGCCACCAGGGCGGCAGCGCCGGGCAGCACGTGCTCGCAGTTGTCGAGCACCAGCAGCGTGGATCGCGACGCGGTCGCGGCCACCACGGCCTGCAGCAGGTCGCCGTCCGCCGGGTCGGCCACGCCGAGCGCCTCCGCGGTGACCCGCACGACGCCCTGTGGCGCGCGCACCTGGTCCAGCGCGACGAAGCAGGCGCGGCCGTCGCCCTGCTCGTGCCACGCGCGGGCGACGGCAACGGCGAGGCTGGTCTTGCCGATGCCCCCGGGGCCCACCAGCGTCACCAGCGCGGCCGTGCGCAGCGCCCGGCCGACCACGGCGACGTCCTCGGCCCTGTCCACCAGGTCGGGCGCCGCGGGGAGGTTCGCCGGCGCTGGCGGCGTCGCTCGGTGGGCGCCGGCCGGTGCCGGGGTCGGGCGCGGCGGCCCCGTGCCGACCTCGCCGGCGAGGATCTCCGCCTCCATCCGCTGCAGCCGCTCGCCCGGGTCGATGCCGAGCTCCTCGACCAGGTGCTCGCGCGCGCGTCGGTAGGCCGCGAGCGCGTCGGCCTGCCGGTCGGAGCGGGCCAGCGCGAGCATCAGCGACGCCCACGCCCCCTCGCGGCCGGGATGGTCGGCGACCAGCTCGGTCAACGGTCCGACCGCCGCGGCCGGGTCGTCGTCCACGGTGCGGGCGAGCTGCTGCTCGACCATGTCGAGCCACTGCTCCACCAGGCCGTCCACGGCCGGCTGCAGCCCGACCGGGTCGAGTCCGGCCAGCGGCGGACCGGCCCACAGTGCCAGCGCGCCGTCGATGTCCCCGTCGGCCGCCGCGGAGCGGAAACGGTGGACGTCCACCGCCACGTCGCGCTCGAGCCGATAGGCGGCCGCGACGGTCGCGATGGCACCGGGGCCGAGCACCCGCCGCAGCTGCGAGACGTAGCCCTGGAGGATCTTGCGTGCCGTGGCCGGCGGCTCCTCCCCCCACACGAGGTCGACCAACCGCGGGACGGGCACCGCCTCCCCCCGCGACAGGGCGAGCGCGGCCAGCGTCAGCCGGCACTTCGGTGGCCCGACGTCCAACGGGTCGCCTGCAGCGTCGACGGCACCGACGCCCCCGAGCAGTCGCACCTGCGTCACGTGGCCGCCCCTGCGTCGTCGAGCCCGGCCGCGCGTGCACTGGGCGTGCACCGGTCCTGCACCGGGCCGCCCGATGGTGCCCGCATCGACACCACCGCCGCGGACCGCGGCCCCACACGACGCTAGAGGACCGACACATGTCCACGACCACGCTCGACCTGAGCACCACCGACCGCACGCACACACCCGACCGCACCCGGCGCCTGGCCCGACTCGCCGGCCTGCTCTACCTCGTCGTCCTGGTCACGGGCGCGCCGCCGGAGCTGCTGGTCCGCGTGCCGCTCGCCGCCGAGGGCAGCGCCGGCGCCGTCGCCGACGCGATCCGGGACAACGCCGCCCTGTTCCGGCTGGCCGCCTTCAGCGACCTGCTGAACATGGCCGCGTTCCTCGGCGTCGCGCTCGTGCTGTACGGCCTGCTTCGCAGCGTCCACGCAGGCGCCGCCCGCGCGATGCTCGTCTTCAACGCCGTGTCCGTCGCCGTCATGGCGATCAACACGGTCAACCACCTCGCGGCCTGGTTGTTCGCGACCAGCACGGAGCTGACGGCGTCCATGGGTGCGGCCACCGCCGACGGGCTCGCGGCCACGTTCCTCGAGCTGCACGGCATCGGCTTCTCGATCGCCGAGATCTTCTTCGGCCTGTGGCTGTTCCCCCTCGGCTGGATGCTGTGGAGGACCCGGGCCGTGCCGCGCCCGATCGCCGGACTGCTGATGGTCGGCACCGTCGGCTACCTCGCCAACGTCACCGCGACCTTCCTCTCGCCCGACCTTTCCACCGCGCTCACCCCCGTGTTCACGACGCCCCCCGCGCTGGCCGAGACCGCCCTGCTGGTCTGGCTGCTCGTCAAGGGCCTGGCCCTGCCGGGCGTCGACTCCGCCTCCCCGACGGCCTGACGCGACCAGCGTCCACGCACGCCCGGACAGGAGCGGCCATGACCATCCCCACACAACGGCACGGTGTCCCACCGGCGCCCCGTGCACTCGAGGTTCGCGGGCTAACCAAGGCCTACGACGGCAGGACCGTCGTCGACGACGTGTCGTTCTCCGTCGAGGAAGGCGAGGTCTTCGCGATCCTCGGGCCCAACGGCGCCGGCAAGACCACCACGGTGGAGTCCATCGCCGGCCTGCGGACGCCGGACGCCGGCAGCATCGAGGTCTTCGGGCTTGACCCCGTGTGGGACCGCGAGCAGGTGCGCCGGTGCCTGGGCGTCCAGCTGCAGGAGAGCCGGTTCCAGGACCGCCTGACGGTCCGTGAGATCGTGGAGACCTTCGCGGCGCTCCACGCCGATCCCCTCGACGTCGGGGACCTGGTGGACCGGCTCGGGCTCGGCGACGAGGCCGACACCCGCTACGCACGCCTCTCCGGCGGGCAGCAGCAACGGGTCTCGATTGCCGTCGCACTGGTCGGCAGGCCACGCGCGGTGATCCTCGACGAGCTCACCACAGGCCTGGACCCGCAGGCCAGACGCGAGACCTGGGGACTGGTCGACGAGCTGCGCGACGACGGGGTCACCGTCCTGCTGGTCACCCACGTCATGGAGGAGGCGGAACGCCTGGCGGACCGACTGGCCCTGCTCGACCGGGGGCGGGTGGTGGCGATCGACACCCCGCAGGGTCTCGTCGACAGCGCCGACCTCGAGCAGCGCATCCGCTTCACGACCTCGGCGCCGATCGAGGACGAGTGGCTCCGCCGGCTTCCCGAGGTCAGCAGAGTCGCTCGCGCCGACGGCGAGGTCACGGTCGCCGGCGACCAGGAGATGCTGTTCTCGGTCGTCGCCCTGCTCGCGAGCCACCAGATCGTCCCCGGCCGGTTCCACGTCGACCAGCCCAACCTCGACGACGCCTTCGTCGCCCTCACGGGGCGTCGGCTGGTCACCACCACGGCCGACCAGGAGGTGGCGTGATGGCCGCCCTGCTCATACTCGCCAGGGCCCAGACCAGGGTGTTCCTGCGCGAACCAGCGGCGGTCGTCTTCGGACTGGCCTTCCCCGCGCTGCTGCTCGTCGTGATCGGCACCGTGTTCCCGGGTGCCACCGAGGCCGTGCCCGCCTTCGACGGACGCAGCCTGGTCGACGTCTACGCCCCGGTCACCGTCGTGCTGGGGTTGGCGACCCTGGCCATCACCATGCTGCCGGCGGCGCTCGCCTCCGACCGTGAGCGCGGGATCCTCCGTCGCCTGTCCACGACGCCGGCGCATCCGCGGGCCCTCGTCGCGGCACACCTCACCGTGCAGGCGACAGCCGTGACGCTGGCCAGCGTCCTCGCCGTGCTCGTCGGCGTGCTGGCCTTCGACCTGCCGCTGCCGCGCAGCCCCGGCTGGTTCGTCGTCGCCTACGCGCTGAGCGTGGCCGCGCTGCTGTCGCTCGGGGTGCTCATCGGCGCGCTGGTCCGCACGACCAGCGCGGGCCAGGCCATCGGGATGCTCGTCTACTTCCCGTTGCTGTTCTTCGCCGGGGTCTACGTCCCCCTGGAGATCATGCCTCCGGGGATCCAGACCATCGCCGGCTACACCCCGGCCGGTGCTGCCGTGCGCGCCCTGTCCGACGCCTGGGCCGGCGACCCGCCAACGGCCACGAGCCTGCTGGTCCTGGCCGCGAGCGCGACCATCGCCGGCGGAGTCGCAGTCCGGCACTTCCGTTGGGAGTGACAGGACGACGCAACGAACCCGCAGGTGCGCGGACCTGCGGGTTCGTGGGTGGTGGTACCCCCGAGCGGATTTGAACCGCCGTTACCGCCTTGAGAGAGCATCGAAGGCGTTACGCCCAGTAACACCCAACCTCCGAATGTGCCGCTAGAGCCCCGAATTCGCCACTTTCGTCCCAGCCGGTCACACCCGGTGACGACACGTTCTTGGGATTCTGTGCGCGAACTGTGCGCGAACGAGCGGGGCTTGGACGGCAGCTCACCCCCTCCGAAACGCTGCACTCGCGAAAGGACAGACCTCAGGCGCCTGATCACAGGGTCAGGGAGCAGCGGCCCTCCTGGCGTCCGCGCGTAACCTCTCCGAGTCGCAGGCTTTCCGGCCACGGAACGCAGCGACTACTCACCTATCACTTCGTCGTGCCTAGCTGAAACTCCCGGATCGGAGTTCCCATTACAAACACAGTCGGTCTCCCAAAGGCTGAGGCACAGCTGATAAGCCACTTCGAGCCGTTCGTCCCTCGTCTATATGCGGTCCCTCAGGGGTTCGCCAGAGTTATACTGCACGAGCCTGAGCTCCCGATTGGTGTGCCTGATTTGCTCGTTATACATGTCAGTGCGGCAACCGTGCGTCGGCTCGTACACAACAATCTGCGCTTAATGACGCCACGAGAAGCGGTACTCGCTTCGAGATTGACAGATGGCGACGTGCCGTCGCGTCGTCACGATCGAGAAGCAGCAGCAACACTCGTTGAAAGAGGCTGGGGAACACGGGCGACACGTCTCCCGCGAATCGTAGACGCCATCGCCATTGAGGTAAAGGTGCGCGATTGGCGTGCTGGGTTGCATCAACTTGACCGGTATATGCGTTGGTCTTCGCGAGGTTTACTCGCTGCACCTCCCGAGGTGATCGCACGTATCCCACAACGATACCGAGATTCTTCTGGCGTAGGGCTGGCAGCTGTGAAATCAGGCTCGACACGACTAATCCGTAAGGGCCGGCGCAAAAAGCTCACGATCGCGGCTACTCTCTGGATGGCCGAACTCTGCGCTCGTCAGTACGAGGCATCCTAGAGTTCGTCCCGGATGAAGCGATCCATGGCCCCCTGAAACTCGCCGAGTCGAGCCGAGACACCTGGCTCAATTGCGATGCCCTGATCGTCAAGGCTCCCCACGGCTTCCATCGCACGTTCCAGCATGATCGTCGCCTCTCCGACCCGATCAAGTAGGGGTAGGTCGCCCAGGTTGTTGGCAATGGTGGACAAGGCCGAGAGATGTTGTGTCCAGCTATCGGTTCGGTCGAACTCACCCTCAATCAGAAGCTGCTGAGCCGCGGCGGGCAATCCTTCGAGTACGCCGGCGTCGCGCCACCTTTCAGAGACAGACGCCGCATCGATTGGATGCAGCAAGGTTGGAATGAGGACTCGTGGGCGCGGCTGGCGACCGCCGCTTGAGGGAGTCCAAGATCCCCGCGTAAAGCGCCTTGCGCTGTAATGCCACCCGGAGGCCATAGCCGTCGCACCAGCGGCCAATCCGAATACACCAGCAAGGTCAGAGTAGCCCCATATCACTTCGTACTGGTTAACTACACTCATCCTGTAGATGAACCGTAGGACGTTGGCTAATTGCGCGGCGTCCCAGAGTGGCGGATACTGACTCGTCCCTTCCACAATGAGGTAGATTCCTGCGACATCTCGCCTCGAGAACAGATCCATCCAGATCTCGACATCGTCCCACGACGCGAATGCGGCCGCCTCGACAGTTACGGCAGCGAGAACACGCCCAGGGTCAACCAGATCAATCATTGAAGCAAGCAGGGTATGGCCAAGCTGTGACCATTCATCTCGAAATCCAGCCGCCAGCATGGCAGGCGCCACAAACCGTGTGGCTCGGGCGGCTTGTTGGACCGCAAATACTTGATCGACAAAGTCTCCAATCTCGCGTGCGGAGGAGGTATAGCTGAGATCCGCAGTGAGCCCATGCTCTTCATGTCTCGTTGCTTCGCCGTCGGGGATCGACTGGACGTACGCCTGCGGATCCACGAGAACATCAGCAAAACCACCCGCGGCCTCCGCCAATCGCTCAGCGCTTATGTGCTGTGGTGATAGGATGACACCACTGCAGTTCACCCCGAGATTGCGCAGTTGCGGCGCCCGGGTGTGGTGGCCCCAACCTGATTGAAGGTACAAGCTAGACATCGCAATCCTCCAGTGCTCTGCGCAGCATGGCCGAGTGACGGAATCGCTGATTTGGTCTCGTGGCTGTAAGCCGCTCAATTATTTCCCGAAGACAGTCGGCCTCGACGCTGCGTGACAGCCTTTCAGTCGTCGGCTGAGTGCGTCCCGTTAGTAGCTTTTTTGCCACGACACCCAACGCATGCTGATCGGCTCGATGATCTAGAGTGACTAGACGGCGGGGCGAGAACTGTTCTGGCGCGGCGTATGCAGGCGTTCCCGGAGCCACGTCCATGAAGCCGGTAATGTCGTCGTCACCCTCCAATGCAACACCAAAATCAAGCAGTACCGGCTCCCACTCATCGGTAAGACCGATATTTCCGGGCTTGATATCTCGGTGTATAACACCACGCTCTTCCAAGTACTGCAGCCCGTCCACCAACCCCAACAGCAAACTCTTCACTTCGTCGCCCCGTAGCGGAAGCTTCACTGAATCCAGCGTTCCACCTGGAATGAAGTCCTCACTGTAATAAAGATACCGCTCGCCCCCTAACCTTACGAAGTTCGGCTGCGTTGCCACACGTACGGTCCGAGGATGGTCGAAACCACTCAACAATCGGATTTCTCGCGCTGCCCGAAGATGCTCCGACTGTTCTTCTTCGTCCTCATCATCGACGACTGGCGTCAGAAAAACCTTGAGTGCGACAGGACGGCCGTTCGGGAGTTCTGCGCGGTACGTGTGTTTGAACCCCCCCGACTTCAAACGCTCGTGGATAGATAGACCAGGGAAGTGCGGCTGAACATCTTCGACTTCCCACACACCCAATCCTTCCTCGCCGTAACCGACCGTCGCCGCCCTGCAGACCCTACCGACCAGTCTGGCTTCCAAGCGCTGCGAGCTCGCATAGTCCTGACTGAATCTCAAGCATCCCCAGCCGCCCATGTGGATACTCGCTGAAGGCAAGCGATGGCCGTAAGTGATCTCGACGACTCTTGAAGCCCAGATGACCCGTCTGTGCGCCGGTGTTGGCTGAAGCGCGCCCAGTAGCGTCGGCCCCCCGAGGTCAAGGTCGCACCGGCCCGGGCGCAATCGAAGACTCGGGCCATGCGCCGATCGACTGGAAGTACTCGGTCGCGTCGGCGTGGTCGGTGAACTCCAGCAGGTTGCCAACCTTCTCCTGCAGCACATCGCGGACTTCGGCCGGAGTCGCGAAGAAGAACTCCTTGCGGGGGTTCGCCCGGTTGACCGCCCTGCCGGCGAAGTGGGTGTGCAGTTCGTGCTCCAGCGTCACGGCGTCGTTGGAGAAGAACAGCGCGTGGACGTCGAACCGGAACGGCACCGACGCGCCACCGAGTTCGTTCACGCGGTCCTGCGGCTCCAGCCGTCGGGTCAGCCCGATCTTGACCACGCCCTGGCCGAACGCACCGCGGTTGGAGATCACGTAGACGTAGCCCGCCCGGACGTTCGCGGCTCGGTAGTCGTTCTCCTCGATGGCTGTGTCCAGCTCGGCGAGGCGTGCACGCAGGTCGGCGTCATCCCCGCCCGTCTGCTCGAGCGCCGCGAGCGTGTTGAGCAGGTGTGCGCGTTCCTTGTCCAGCCGCTCGCGTTCCGCTGCGAGCTCTCGGGAGACACGTTTCTCCTCGCGCAGCCGGGCGCGCTCCTCGCGGGCTGCCTCCTTCTCCTCCTGCTTCTTCATCAGGAAGTCGGCGGTCAGCTCGATCTCCTCGAGGCGCAGCGCGTGGAACTCGTCGCTGATGTGCATCTCCATCATCGCGCCGAGCTTCGCGATGGCTCTCCGGGAGGCCTCGAGACGCTTCTTCGCGGTGACGACGTTGCCGGCGCGCAGCGTCCGCAGGGAGTTGTCGGCTTCGGCGTTGTAAGCGCGCAACATCAGCCGGCCGAGGTCGCGGACCATCTTGCGGCCCTTGGCCAACGAGTTGTCGTACGTGAACATGTTCGACGCCTCGATCGCGGCGTCGGAACGGACGGACTCGGCGATACGAGTGCCGAGGTCGTCGAGGCGGTCCTTGTACGCCGCAGCGTCCTCCAGCGGGTGGTGGTAGCGGTAGATCCCGACCTGCTGCAGGACGTGGTCGTCGTCTAGGACGACGAACTCGTCGGTGTCGACCGCGGACGTCAGCTGCGCCAGCAGCTCGGCGTTCTTCGCCTCGAGCTCGGCGACGCGGGCAAGCAGGTCACCGCTCTCCCCCTGCTCGCCTGAGCTCGTCGGGGGCAGCTCCGTGGGCTCGCTCGGAGTCGCGACATCGTCGGCCGCGGCGGCGGAGTCCGGGTCCGGGATCCACAGCTCCCAGCCGTCCGGCGGGTCCGGCCACGAGGGTTCGGGGGCCCAGCCGGCGGGAGGCGTCCAGCCGGGCGGCGGCGCGGGCCAGCCCGGGGGTGGGTTGAAGACCAGCCCCGTCACGACTTGCGCACCCCGGACGACGTGACCGCGACGAGCCCCCAGGGGTTCTTCGAAACGGCGGCGCCGAGGTGGTCCAGCGTCGCAGCGGGCACGACTGCGGACAAGTCGATCTCCATGAA
>Ga0136604_1000189_pt1 | contig 34276 bp, 33 predicted proteins | sample AntRauFillE10628_FD_104928 | JGI IMG/M metagenome (GOLD analysis project Ga0136604, IMG submission 104928) | Saline lake microbial communities from Rauer Islands, Antarctica - Metagenome Filla E10 #628 | ecosystem: Environmental > Aquatic > Non-marine Saline and Alkaline > Saline | place...
CCCGGACCGGTGACCCGGACCGGTGACCCCGACAGGTGACCCCGCGCGGGAACCCCGGCGGTGCGGGCGGCGTCCCACCACGCGACGACGTGGGCGGGGAGCCGGGATGGGCAGCAGGACGACGGCACTGGTGGTGGCGGCGGGCACGGCGGTCGCCGCGGCCGTGGTCGTGGGTGGCGGGGCCAACGGGCCCGGCGGCCCGCTCGGGGAGGAGGTCGCCGCACCGGCGGGGGTCCTCGCACAGCTCGCCGGGGCGCCTGACGGCAGCGTGCTCGCCGCCGGGCTGGTCGCACCGACCGACTGCGACGACCTGCTCGCCGGGCTGCAGCACCTCGGTGCGGCGACCGGGGCCGGCTGGACCGCGGTCGACCGACTCGCGACCCAGTCCCCGACGGCCGCCGAGGACAGCGGCGGGGGAGCGGACCCCGCCTCCGGCAGCGCCGCACCGGTCGGCGCCGGCGGCACCAACGTCCAGGAGGCCGGCGTCGACGAGCCCGACCTCGTCGAGCGCGTCGGGGACCTGCTGGTCACCGGCACTGGGGGGGTCGTGCGCGTGCTCGACGTGGACGGACCGACGCCGGTCGAGCTCGGCAGCCTCGAGGTCGCCCCGTGGGGTGACCTCGGCCTGCTCGCGGTCGGGCCGGAGCGGGTCGTGGCCCTGGGTCACGCCGACGTCGGCGTGGCTGCGTCACGGGCCGCGGGCGACGCGCGTGTCCTGCCGGGGTTCCAGCAGCGCGTGACCGTCACGCTGCTGGACCTCGGTGACCCGACGGCGCCGCGCGAGGTGTCCCGGCTCGAGGTCGACGGCAGCCTCGTGCAGGCGCGCGCCGTGGACGGCGTCCTGCGCCTGGCGACCCGCAGCGCGCCCCCGGTCGTGGACCCGTGGGCGGGTGGGGCCCCGGTCGACGACGCCGAGCTGCAGCAACGCCTCGACGCCGGTTGGGCGTCCACGACGCTGGAGGACTGGCTGCCGACGGTCACCACCGTCACGCCCGACGGCAGCAGCACCAGCAGCGCCCTGGTCCCGTGCGAGCGCGTCGGCGTGCCGACCTCCTTCGCCGGCCTCGGGACGCTCACGCTGAGCACCCTCGACGCGACCGGTGACGCCCTGGCCATCGATGACAGCGAGGCCGTGGTCGCCGGCGGTGAGGTCCTGTACGCCACACCGGACCGGGTCGTGGTCGCGACCAGCGCGTGGGGCGAGCCGCTGCCCGTGCCGCAGCCGCTGGCACAGCCCGACGTCGCCGCCGACGGGCTGGTCGAGGTCGACCCGCCCGTCGGCACGTCGATGCCGTGGCCGGCACCCGGCGCGACCCACACCGACCTGCACGTGTTCGACACCGACGGGACGCTGGTGACCCACGTCGCGTCGGGTCGCGTGGACGGTCGGCTGGTGGACCAGTTCGCGCTGTCGATCCACGACGGCGTCCTGCGCACCGCGACGACGACCGGGGGCTGGGACGGGCCGACGCAGTCGAGCGTCGTCGCGCTGCGGGTCGAGGGCACCGGGCTGGTCGAGGTCGGGCGCGTCGACGGGCTCGGCCCGGACGAGGACATCCAGTCGGTGCGCTTCCTCGGCGCCACGGGGTACGTGGTGACGTTCCGGCGCACGGACCCGCTGTACGTCGTCGACCTCGCCGACCCGACGGCCCCGCGCGTGCTCGGCGAGCTGAAGATCGAGGGCTTCAGTTCCTACCTGCACCCGCTGGCCGGCGGGCGGCTGCTCGGGATCGGCCAGGACGCCGACCCGACGACCGGCGTCACCCGCGGCCTGCAGGTGTCCACCTTCGACGTGTCCGCCCCCACCGCGCCGACGCGTGACGACGTCCACGTCACGCCCGAGGCCTGGAGCGAGGCCGAGCACGACCATCACGCACTGCTGGTCGGTGCCGACGGCCTGGTCGGCGTGCCGTTCGAGCAGTGGCGTCCCGACGGGACCAGCAGGCTCGGGGCACTGCTGTTCCGCGTCGGCGGCGACGGCACGCTGCAGGAGCTCGGGGCGCTCGACGTCGGCCAGCGCTGGGAGCAGCGCCCGCGTCGTGTGCTCGTCGCCGGTGACCGGCTGGTCACCGTGGCTGACGGCGGCGTGACGACGTGGGACGCCGCCGCGCTGGTGCCCACCGGGAGCGCGGTGTTCCCGGTGCGCTGAGCCTCAGTCCCCGGCGTCGCGCCGCTGCGCCTCGGCCTCGAGGCGCTCGACGACGGCCGCCACACGTGCTGCGCGGACGCGCGCGACGTGGCTGCCGTCGGTGACGAACAGGGCCTTGCCACGATCGGGCTCGTCGCGGCACGCGTCGCACCCGAGCCCGCGCGTCTCCAGCACCCGTGCCCCGGCCCACGACCAGCCGGTCGCGCCGCCCTCGTCGGCCCGGTCCGGCCAGTCGCGCTTGAGGCGGAAGACCGGGTGCGAGCCGACCAGCAGCGCGACGTAGGCCTTCTCGCCACGCGTGTGCGACGGGACCGACACGCCGGTCGGCGTGATCGCGACGGGGCCGTGGCGGCACAGTTCGATGCGGTCGGCGAAGGAGTCGGCCCGCGCCCGTCGGTCGGCCTCGTGCAGCGACGCGACGACCTCGGCGGGCAGTCCGGGCAGCCTGCGTCCGTCCCAGCCCAGCGCCTCGCCCGCGGCGCCGGCGGCGTCCTTGACGCCCCCGGGGAGACCGCCCGCCTCCTTGAGCGCGTCGGGCCATGCCCGCGCTGGCTGCTCGAGCGGGAACGGCACCAGCGCGAGCAGGTCGCGCACGGCGTCGCCGTCGGGACGAGCCCATGCCAGCGCCGTGGCGAGCATGCTCCATGCGGGTGGGGCGTCGACGCGCGCGGCGTCGCACGCCTCGGTCACGACGGTGACGAGGTCGTCGTCCGGCACCGCCCCCTCCGACGCCAGCCCGACCAGCAGCAGCCAGGGGTCGCGGCCGGTGTCCCGGAGCCAGCCCGCCACCAGCCGCGCCGCCACGTCGTGCGGGCGGTTGGGGTGCGCCAGCAGCCGGCGCAGCACCAGCACGTCCGGCCGGTCGCCGGGGCGCGGGTCGGGCACCTCGCCGAGCCCGTCGTGCATCTCGGCGGCGAGGGCCTCGACGTCCCAGGTGGACAGGTCGTCGACGACGCTTTCGAGGACGGCCGTCGGCGTCGCCGTGTCGACCGCGCGGCCGTACGCCCAGTCGGCGCGGGCCGCGGGTGTGTCCAGGGCGGGCTCGGCGTCGACGGGGTCGACCCACACGTCCTGCGGCCCGGCGACCTCGTCGAACGGGTCGGTCCAGACCTCGTCGACCCCCCAGCCGCCCGGGTCGGGGGCGTCCGGGTCGAAGCTGGAGACGCTCGGAGGTGGCATGTGTCGACCGTAGGCTCAGTTCGCTCGGGTCCGCACGGCGTCGCGAGGCGAGCAGTCGCACCACGCACCTCGTGCGCCAGCACGAGTGGTGCGCGTCGCAGGTGCACGGGGCTCCCGATCCGGGGTCGGCCATGGTCGCCTGTCGTGGAGGTCGTGTCATGGCCGCCCGCCGCGGGGTGTGGACGACCGCCGCACGGGCGGCGTCTCGGCTGCGGCGTCGGCGTGACACCCCCCGCGTACGGTCGACCCCGTCCGGCTGTGGCGCCGGGCGCCGACCGGACCGGACAGCTGGAGGACGTGTGGGGACCGCCGTCACGGACGTCGCGGTGCTGCGCACCGTGCGGGCCGCCGCCCGAGCCGGTGTGCCGGTGCTGCTGTGGGGCGAGCCGGGCATCGGCAAGACCGCGCTGGTGGAGGCGCTCGCGGCCGCCGACGACGCACCGCTGGAGGTCGTGGTCGGGTCGCTGCGCGAACCGAGCGACCTCAACGGGCTGCCGGTGGTCACCGCCGCCGACGACGTGCGCCTCGCCCCGCCGGCGTGGGCGCGCCGGCTGGTCGAGGCCGGGCGGGGGTGGCTGTTCCTCGACGAGCTCTCGACGTCGCCGCCAGCCGTCCAGGCGGCGATGCTGCGCGTGGTCAAGGAGGGTTGGGTCGGCGACGTGCGCCTGCCCGAGCAGGTCGTGCGCATCGCCGCCGCCAACGACCTGCGCACCGCCGCGGACGGCTGGCAGCTCGCACCCGCGACCGCGAACCGCTTCTGCCACGTCGACCTCGTCGCCGACGTCGGGGCGTGGCTGTCCGGCATGACGATCGGCTGGGACGCGGTCGTGCCCCACGCCGGTGCGGCGCTCGAGCCGGGGCCCGCGCGCCAGCGCGCCGTGCGCGCCCGGGTCGCCGCGTTCGTGCGGCACCGACCGGGGTTGCTGCACGCGGTCCCCGACGACCCGACCGCGGCGGCGGGGCCGTGGCCGAGCCCCCGCACGTGGGAGCACCTCGCGGCGTGCCTCGCCCACGTCGACGACGACGACCTCGCGACGCAGCACCTGCTCGCGACCGGCCTCGTCGGCGAGGGTTCGGCGGTCGAGCTGCTGACGTGGTGGCGCCACGCCGACCTGCCGGACCCCGAGGCCCTGCTCGCCGACCCGGCCGGGCTCGACGTCGACGACCGGGACGACCGCCTCTACGCGGTGCTCGGCGCGGTCGTCGCCCACGTCGCGATCGGCGCCGACGCCGAGCGCTGGCAGGCCGCGGCCGAGGTCCTCGAGCGCGCCGCCGCCGGGGCCCGCGGCGACCTCGCGGCGCCGTTCGTCGCCGACCTGCTGCGCGTGCGGCCCGAGGGCGCCCGCGTGCCGGCGGCGCTGGTCAGCGCGTTCCGGCCGCTGCTGCGCGCCGCCGGGCTGGGGGGCTGACGTGCTTGCGGCGCGCCCGCTCGCGGCCGACGAGCGCGAGTCGTGGTCGGCCGTGCGGCTCCACGCCGTGCACGTGCTGATGCCGTACCTGGCCAGTGCGGTGTTCCGGCTGCGCCCGTGCGCGGTCGACGGGCTCGACACCTGGGCCGTCGACGACGCATGGCGCGTGCTGGTCGACCCGACGACGTTCACGCGCTGGGGCGTGCAGGGCTGTGCCGGGGTGCTGTTGCACGAGGTCGGCCACGCCCTGCGCGACCACGCGGCGCAGGCGGCGGGCGAGGGGTCGTGGCTGGACCCGTGGGCGTGGAACCTCTGCGCGGACGCGGCGATCAACGACGACCTGGTGCGCAGCGGGGTGCGGCTGCCGGGGGCGCCGGTCCTGCCGGACGACCTGCAGGACCGGCAGGGACGCCCGCTGCAGCCCGGCGGCACCGCCGTCCAGTACTACGCCGCGCTGCCACGTGTCGGCCAGGACGGCGACGGGCGGGCGGGCGACGGGGTGACGGGCGACGGGGCGGCGGGCCGGCAGGTGCCCGGGACGCGTGGCGGCCGCGCGCTGGTCGTGCCGGGCCGGCGCGGCCCGGTCGACGGCTCGTGCGGCCCCGTCGCCGGTGGGCCTGCGCTGGCGGTCGATCTCGCGGACGCGGGCGTCGAGGTGGCTGCCGGCGTCGACCCGGTCGATCGCGAACTCGTGCGCCACGCCGTCGCCCGCGACGTCACCGCCGCGGCCGCAGCCGCACCCGGGCGCGTCCCCGCAGGCCTGCGACGCTGGGCCGAGGCGGCGCTGGAACCCGCGCGCGTCGACTGGCGCCAGCAGCTGCGCGGGGCCGTGCGTCGGGGCCTGGCGACCACCGCCGGCATCGGCGAGCACACCCACGCCCGCCCGTCCCGCCGCCGCGTGCCCGGCGTCGTGCTGCCCGGCCAGCGCCGCCGCCTGCCCCGCGTCGCGTGCGTGGTCGACACCTCCGCGTCGATGGGCCGTGCCGAGCTGGAGGCCGTGCTGGCCGAGGTCGAGGCCCTGGCACGCGCGGCGGGGGGCCGCGACGGCGGCTGCACGCTGCTGGCGGTCGATGCCGCCGTGCACGAGGTCCGGCGCGTCGCCGGGGCCGCCGACGTGGTGCTGCGCGGCGGGGGCGGCACCGACCTGCGGCCCGGGTTGGCCGCGGCCGTGGCACGCCCGGCCCCGGCCGACGTCGTGGTGGTGCTCACCGACGGCGGCACGCCGTGGGACGCCGTCCCACCGTCGCGCGTCGCACGCTTCGTCGTGGCGCGCACCCTGCCGCCCGGTCCCGTGCCCAGCTGGTCCACCGTGCCCTCGTGGGCGACCCCGGTCGAGGTCGAGGTCGTGCGCCAGGTCGACCCGTCGAGGTCGCGCCGTGGGTGAGGCGTCGCGGACGGGCCGGGTGCTGCTGGCTGCGGCGCTGCTGCTGGTCGGGCTGGTCGTGGCGAGCGTGCCGCTGTTCGTGCGGCCCGCCAGCGACCCACCGGTGGACCAGCTGACCGGCCCGGCGCCCGACGCCGTGGTCGTCCTCGGTGGCGGCGGGGGCGAGCGGCTCGACGCCGGGCTCGGCCTGCTCGCGGAGCTCGACGTGGTCGGCGCCAGCCCGGGGCTGCTGCTGCACGTGCCCTTCGAACCGCCCCTGGTGCGGTGCGACGCCGTGCCCGACCTGCCGGACGTCGTGGTGGACTGCGTGCGCCCCGCGCCGTTCTCGACCTCCGGCGAGGCACTGGCCACTGCCGAGCTCGCCGCCGCGAACGGCTGGGACCGGCTGGTCGTCGTCACCAGCACCTACCACCTGACCCGCACGCGGGTGCTGGTCGGCCGCTGCATCGACGCGCTCGCGCCCGGGGTCGAGGTCAGCTACCTCGATGCCGGGACCGACGCCGGCCCGCTGCGCACGGCATGGACGCTCGCCCAGGAGTGGCCGAGCCTGCTCGCCGCCCCGCTGGACCACGCGCCCGCGTGCCGCTGACCCGGCTCAGCCCTGGTCGAGCAGGCGGGCCTTCTGGGCGGCGAACTCCTCGTCCGAGAGCTTGCCGCGGTCGTGCAGGTCGGCCAGTGCCTCCAGCTGCGACGCGACGTCCCGCGGGCCGGGGCCGCCACCGCGGGAGAAGTGCAGCGAGCGCTGCTCCCGCACGCCGTAGACCTGCGACTGGAACGCCTCCGGGTCCGACACGTCGCGCAGGCGCGACTGTCCCGACCGGCCGGCGGACTCCAGCAGCACGTCGCCGTAGCCGAGCATGCGCTCAATCACGGTCTGGGTGAACTCGACGTTGGTCACCGACTCCAGCGGGATCTCCGTGCCGGTCCGGGCCACCAGGCCCTCGCGCACGACGATGCGCTCCGTCGTCAGCACGTACTGCGTGAACAGCCGGCGCACGATCGGGGGCACGACGAACCCGACGACCACCAGCAGTGCCAGCACGCCCGCCGCCGGAAGGACCCAGTCACCCTGGTCGCGCAGCGCGTAGCCCGTGACCACCACACCGACGGCCCCGAGCAGCCAGCCGAGCGCACCGAGCAGCACGCGCCAGTGCGGGTGCATCAGCAGGACCACCGACTCGTCGTCGGTCAGCAGGTGCTCGGGGTAGCTGCGCATGCCCGGGACGCTAGTCGCGGGGGTGGTGCGCGCGCGGCGGTCCGCCCGTTCGGTCGCGTGAGGGGGGCGCGGACGCGACGTACGTTGCCCTCGGCGTGGCCGACGGGCGACGTGGGACCTGACCGTCGGAGCGCTCGTGCCCCAGACAGATCCGGCGCCGCCTGCTGGCCCCGACCGCCATCACTGGGCGGCCCGGGTCGAGCTCGCGTACCGGGCCGTGCGCAGCGTGGACGACCCGGTCGCACGGACCGAGCTGCTGGCTGCGGTCAACGCCCTGCTGCGCCTGGCCGTCGAGCGTGAGCAGCTCGGCTGGCGCCGCTCGCGCCGCCGCACGTCCACGCAGCGCCGCGCCCTGCTCGACCAGCGGGCGGAGCAGCTCGTCGACGTGCTCTGCGAACTGTCCGCCGGTCGCGGCCGTCCCCTGTCGGGCTGACCGGACGGGCTGCCCGGCCCGCTACCGCCCGCTACCGCCCGGGGCCGTCCCGGTGCTGTCCGAGGGCGACCGGGTCGGACTGGTGGGTCCTGGCGAGCCGGTAGCGTCCAGCGGGTCGCACTCCTCGACGAGGACCATCGTGCTCCCCGGCAAGCCCTCGCTGCGCGGCGTCCACCTCGGTTCCCTGACCGACGTGCTCGCACGCCGTCACCCCGACCGTCCCGCCGTCACCGACCCGGCGCCGACGCCCGGCGTGCACCTCGGTGGCACCAGGACCTACGACGAGCTCGAGACGGCCGTCGGGCTGCTCGCCTCGGCGCACCGCAGCAGCGGCCGCGTCGCGGGTGAGACCGTGCTGGTCGCGGTCGACAACCGCATCGACACCTTGCTGCACGCGGTCGCGCTCGCGCGGCTCGGCTGTGTGCCGGCCCTGTGCAATCCGCGCCTGACGCCGACCGAGGCGGCTGCCGTCGCGCGGGCGACCGGGGCCGACGCGGTGGTCGGCGACGCGGACGTGCTGGCACGCCTCGCCCTGGACGACGACACCGTGACGACCGACGACCTGGCGGCGTGGCTCGGCACCGACGTGGCGACGCCGGTGCCGCCCCGCTCGGACGCCGACCCGGACGCCGTCGCCCTGCTGCTGACGACCTCGGGCACGACCGGCGAACCGAAGGCCGCTGCGTTGACGAGCAGCGGGCTGCTCGGTGTCGGGGCGCTGCTCGGCACGCTCCCGCTGGGGCACCGCAGCGGGCCCCGCGGCGGACGCGACCGGGTCCTGGCCGCGCTGCCGCTGGCGCACGTGATGGGCCTCGGCGTGCTGCTCGTGTCCCTCTGCGCCGGCCTGGAGCACCTCCACGCGGCCCGGTTCGACGCGGACGCGGTGCTCGACCGCGTCGAGGCCGACAGGCCCAACGTGCTCGTCGGCGTGCCCACGATGTACGCCGACCTCGAGGCCGCGGGCGCCGACGGGCGCGACCTGTCCAGCGTCCAGTTGTTCGTGTCCGCGGCCGATGCGATGCCCGACGCGCGCGCCCGGCGCTTCCAGCGGCGCGGTGCCGTGCTGCGCGTTGCCGGCCGCACCGTCCTGCCGGCCGCGTTCGTCGACGTCTACGGCATGGTCGAGCTGTCCGGCGCCGCCGCGTATCGGCTGTTCCCACCCCTGCCCGGCGCGCTGCCGGCACTCGGCGTCGCCTCGCCCGCGCTGTCCATGCGCACCGTGGACGATGCCGGGGACCCGGTCGGCTGGGGTGAGGTGGGCGAGCTGCAGGTCCGGGGCGGCGGCGTGCTCGAGGAGTACCGCGGCCGTCCCGACGCCGGACCGGGCGACGACGGCTGGTTCGCCACCGGCGACCGCGTGCGACGCTTCCCGGGCGGGCTGCTGCAGTTCGCCGGCCGCGACGCGGACCGGCTCAAGGTCGGTGGCTTCTCGGTGTTCCCGGCCGAGGTCGAGCAGGAGCTGCTCGGGCTCGGTGGGATTGCCGAGGTCGTGCTGGTCGGCCTGCCGGACGAGCGGCTCGGGGACCGTCCCGTCGCGCTGGTCGTCCCGACCGCCGACGGCCTCGACCCGCAGGCGTTCCTGGCGCAGGCCGCGACGGCGGTGGCCGGCTACCGCCGCCCGCGTGGCGTGGTCGTCGTCGACGCCGTGCCCCGCGGCAACAACGGCAAGGTCGACCGCACGGCCGCGACCGCGCTGGCGGTCGAGGCCGCCGGCGCCGGGCGCGTGGTGGGTGCGGCGTGAGGGTCGACGTGGAGCGTGGGAGTGTCGCCGTCGAGCACCCGTTGGTCGGGTCGGTCACGGTGGCCGTGCACCGGCCGTCGTCGCCGCGTGGCCGCGCGGTGCTGCTGACCCACGGTGCCGGGGGCGACCTCGACCAGGAGCGCCTCGTCGCACTGGCCGACGCCACGGCCGAGCGCGGCCATATCGTGGTGCGGGCGAACCTGCCGTGGCGCGAGGCGGGACGTGGTCGCGCCCCCCGGGCCACCGCAGCCGTGCAGGGCTACGCGGCGGTGCTGGGTGCGGTGCGCGAGGCGTACGGGCCCCGCCGCGGTTGGGCGGCCGGCGGGGCCTCCTACGGCGGGCGGGTCGCGACGCTCGCCGTCGCCGAGGACGCGATCGACGTCGACGGCGTCATCTGCCTCGGCTACCCGCTTCACCCACCGGGCAAGCCCGACGACCTGCGCGTCGGGCACTGGCCCGCGGTGTCGGTCCCCGTGCTGTTCCTGCAGGGCACCCACGACGCCTTCGGCGGGCCCGACCAGCTCGTGCCGCACCTGCGGCGCCTGCCGCGCCGGGCGACCGTGCACGCGGTCGAGGGTGCGGACCACGGGCTGACCGTCGCAGGCGTGCGCTCGCCCGACGGCCGGCGCCACGAGGCACCCGAGGTCGCAGCCGGTCTCGGCGCCGTGCTGGTCGAATGGCTCGACGCGCTGGAGTCCTGACCGGCACGCCCACGCCCACGCCCCGGCGCCGGCCCACCCGTGCCCGGGCGGCCTAGTGTCGGCACGTCGGCGGTCCGCGAGCAGGAGCCATGCCGTGATGCAGGAGTTCCGCGAGTTCATCAACCGGGGCAACGTGATCGACCTCGCGGTCGCCGTGGTCCTCGGGGCAGCGTTCAAGCCCATCATCGACGCACTCGTCCAGCGGGTCCTGATGCCGATCATCGGGATGCTCGTCGGCGAGCCGAACTTCAGCCAGCTCGGCACGTTCGCGTGCAGCCCCGGCGGGGACCCCGAGCTCGGGATCCAGGTCGGCGACCAGGTCTGTTCCGGGTCGGTCGGCGCGGTGCTGACCGAGATGGTCGCCTTCGTCCTGGTCGCGCTCGCGCTGTTCCTGGTCGTCAAGGCCTACAACCGCATGCAGCGGGCCGACGCGGTCGAGCCCGAGCCCGAGGCCGACCCCGAGGACATCGTGCTGCTGCGCGAGATCCGGGACCGCCTCGGCAGCAGCTGAGCCGCAGCCTCACATGGGCAGGCCCGGTGTCCGCACGACGGGCGTCGGGGCCTGCCCGTCGTCGCTGTCGTCGTCCTGCCCATGGCCGTGATCGTGGTCGCTCGAGCTGTCGTCCGGCTCGGCCTCGCGAGCCGCCTCGGCCTCGCCGAAGCGGCGTGCGACGGCGCGCTGGACCGCGCGGCTGGCGGCCTCGTGCGCCTGGGCCTCGGTCTCCTTGGCCAGCGAGCCGCGGCTGCCGGGACGCACCAGGCCCTGCTGGCGCGCCGAGTCGGCGACCGCCGTGGCGACGGCGGGGGCGACCGAGCGGTCGAACGGCGACGGGATGATGTAGTCGGCGGCGAGCTGGTCGCCGACGATCCCGGCGATCGCGCGGGCGGCGGCGAGCTTCATCTCGTCGTTGATGCCCGTCGCGGCGGCGTCCAGCAGACCGCGGAAGATGCCGGGGAACGCCAGCACGTTGTTGATCTGGTTGGGGAAGTCGCTGCGGCCGGTCGCCATCACCCGCACGTGCGGGCCGGCGACGTCCGGATGGATCTCGGGCGTCGGGTTGGCCATGGCGCACACGATGCGGTCGTCCGACATCGTCTGGACGAGTTCGAGCGGCAGGGTGTTGGGTCCGGACACGCCGATGAACACGTCCGCGTCGCGCAGGGCGTGCTCCTTGCCGCCGCGCACGCCACGCGGGTTGGTCTGGCGTGCGACGCGCCGCCGGATCGAGTCCATGCCCTTGCGCCTGGGCTCGAGGATCCCGTCGACGTCGACGCCGACGATGTCCTGGACACCCGCGGCCTGGAGCAGGCCGATGATCGCCACGCCGGCCGAGCCGACGCCCTGGACCACCACCCGCAGGCTCTCGAGCTCGCGTCCGACGACCTTCGCTGCGTTCATCATCGCGGCGAGCACCACGATCGCCGTGCCGTGCTGGTCGTCGTGGAACACCGGGATGTCGAGGCGCTGGCGCAGCTTGCCCTCGATCTCGAAGCAGCGTGGTGCGGCGATGTCCTCGAGGTTGATGCCCGAGAAGCCGCTGGCGATGCGCACGACCGTCTCGACGAACAGGTCCGGGTCCTGCTCGTCGACCAGGATCGGGTAGGCGTCGACGCCACCGAAGGACTTCAGCAGCATCGCCTTGCCCTCCATCACCGGCAGCGAGGCGAGCGGGCCGATGTCGCCGAGGCCGAGCACGGCCGAGCCGTCGGTGATCACGGCGACGGCGTTGCCGCGGATCGTCAGCCGGTAGGCGGCGACGGGGTCCTCGTCGATCATGCGGCAGATCTTGGCGACGCCGGGGGTGTAGACCAGCGCGAGGTCCTTGGCGTCGCGCACGGGCACGCGGTTGCGCAGCTCGATCTTGCCGCCCTCGTGGGCCGCGATGACGTCGTCCTCCAGCGCCAGCACCTCGGCGCCGTCGACCGCGTGCACCGCCGCGGCGACCTCCTCGGCGTGGGCGTCGTCGGCGACGTCGACGGCGACGTTGCGGAACACCACGTGCCGCTTGCCCTCGACCCGCTCGGTCGAGGCGACGTCACCCCCGGCCGCCTCGATGGCCTCGGTGACCCGGGCCAGCATCCCCGGGTGGTTCTCGAGCGCGACGCGCAGCGTCACGCGCTGTGGGAGCGGGGGCACGGGCGGACCTGGTGTCGAGGGCGCGGTCGCGCGAACGTAGCCCGACCCCCCTGCGCCCCTCGCCCGGCCCACGGCCGGTTCCCGGCGGTCGTCGCACCGTCGCCCCCGCCGCCTCGTCCGGTCGTCGCCACCGCGCCGCGGTGGTGCGTCGTGCCGTGCGCGTAGGCTGCCCACGCCCGCACGCACGCCCCGCCCCCGTCGCCAGCCACGCGCCGGGAGTCGCCCACGAAAGCGACAGCCAGCCATGGCCGATCTCGCCACGCCCGCCGCCGACGCCCACCTCGCACGCACGTCGGTCGACACCATCCGCACGCTCGCGATGGACGCCGTCCAGGCCGCCGAGTCCGGCCACCCCGGTATGCCGATGGGCTGTGCCCCGATGGCGTACGTGCTGTTCCGCGAGGCGCTGCGCCACGACCCGGCCGACCCGGGCTGGTGGGCGCGCGACCGCTTCGTGCTGTCGGCCGGGCACGGGTCGATGCTGCTGTACGCCGCGCTGCACCTGGCCGGCTACGAGCGCCCGACGCTGGACGACATCCGTGCGTTCCGCCAGTGGGGCTCGGTCACCGCCGGCCACCCGGAGGTCGAGGCGCTGCCGGGCGTCGAGGTCACCACGGGACCGCTCGGTCAGGGCTTCGCGACCGGCGTCGGCATGGCGCTGGCCGCCGAGCGGCTCTCCGCGGAGCTCGACCCCGAGGGCGTCGGCCTGCTGCCGCAGCGCGTCTACGGCATCGTCTCCGACGGCGACCTGATGGAGGGCATCGCCTCGGAGGCCGCGTCGCTGGCCGGCACGCTGCGACTCGGGCGGCTGGTCTACCTGTACGACGACAACCAGATCACCATCGACGGCGGCACCGACCTCGCGTTCACCGAGGACGTGGTGGCGCGTTTCGACGCCTACGGCTGGCACACCCAGCGCGTCGCCGACGGCACCGACCTCGACGCGCTGCGGGCCGCGATCGCCGCGGCGCAGGGCGACGGACGTCCCTCGCTGGTCGCGGTGCGCACCGTGATCGGGCACGGCTCGCCCGCCAAGGCCGGCACCTCGGGCTCGCACGGGTCACCGCTCGGCGTGGACGAGGTCGCCGCGACCAAGCAGGCGCTCGGCTGGCCCCACACCGAGCCGTTCACGGTCCCCGACGACGTGGCCGGGCACATGGACGCCCACGAGGCGGGCGCGGCCACCCGCGCCGACTGGCAGCGGCTGCACGACGGGTGGGCCGCCACCCACCCCGAGCGCGCCGCCGAGCTCGAGCGCCGCATGCAGGGCCGCCTGCCCGACGGCTGGCGGGACGCCCTGCCGGACGCGCCGTCGGCCGGCGGTGCCACGCGCAAGAGCTCCGGCGCGGTCATCAACGCCCTGGCCCCCTCGCTGCCGGAGCTGTTCGGCGGCTCGGCGGACCTGGCCGGCTCCAACAACACCGACGTCGACGACGGCGGCGACTTCTCCGCGACCGACCGGACCGGGCGCAACCTGCGCTTCGGCGTGCGTGAGCACGCCATGGGCGCGATCTGCAACGGCATGGCGCTGCACGGCGGCTTCCGGCCGTACGCGGGCACGTTCCTGATCTTCACCGACTACGCCCGCGGCGCGATCCGCCTCGGTGCGCTGATGGAGCAGCCGGTGGTCTGGGTCGCGACCCACGACTCGATCGGCCTCGGTGAGGACGGTCCGACCCACCAGCCGATCGAGCAGCTCGCGAGCCTGCGTGCGATGCCCAACGTCACCGTGCTGCGCCCCGCCGACGCCGATGAGGTCGTCGGCGCCTGGGTCGCGGCGCTGGACAACAGCCACGGACCGAGCGTGCTGGCGCTGACCCGCCAGGGCGTGCCCGACCTCGGCGACAAGCCCGGTGGTCCGGTCGAGGCGGTCGCGCGCGGCGGGTACGTGCTGCGCGACGCGACCAACGACGAGGGGCTGCCGGACGTGGTCCTGCTCGGTACCGGCTCGGAGGTTCACCTCGCGGTGGAGGCGGCCGAGACGCTCGCAGGCCGTGGCGTGGCGGCCCGCGTGGTCTCGATGCCGAGCTGGGAGCTGTTCGAGCAGCAGGACGCCACCTACCGCCAGCAGGTCCTGCCGCTGGAGGTCCCGGCGCGCGTCTCGGTCGAGGCCGCAGCGACCTTCGGCTGGGAGCGCTGGGTCGGCATCGACGGCGAGGCCGTCGGCATCGACCACTTCGGCGCCTCGGCCCCGGCGGAGACCATCTTCGAGGAGTTCGGCATCACCGCGGACGCCGTGGTTGCCGCCGCGCTGCGCACGCTGGGGGAGTGAGCCCGGTGAGCCCACGCCCCGCACCGACCAGCCCGACACGCGACCTGCGCGCGGCGGACCTGCCGGCCGGGTTCGTGCTCGGCACCGCGACCAGTGCACCGCAGGTCGACGGCGCGGTGGCGGCCGACGGCAAGGGTCGCTCGATCTGGGACGCGCTCGCGCTGCGGCCCGGCGTGATCGACGGCGGGGAGGGCCCGGACCCGGGCTGCGACCACTGGCACCGCTGGGAGGGCGACCTCGACCTGCTCGCCGAGCTCGGGGTCGACGAGTACCGCTTCTCGGTGGCGTGGCCGCGCATCCAGCCGACCGGCCGCGGCGAGCCGCTGCAGACCGGCCTCGACTGGTACGACCGGCTCGTCGACGGGTTGCTGGAGCGCGGCATCACGCCCAACTGCACGCTGTACCACTGGGACCTGCCGGCGACGCTGGAGGACGACCTCGGCGGTTGGCGCCACCGCGACGTCGCCGGGCGCTTCGCCGACTACGCGGGTGTCGTCGCGCAGCGGCTGGCCGACCGCGTCGAGCGCTGGGCGACGCTGAACGAACCGTGGTGCTCCGCGTTCCTCGGCTACGAACGCGGGGTCCACGCACCGGGCGTGCGTGACGAGCCGGGCTCGGTGCTGGCCGCCCACCACCTGCTGCTCGGCCACGGCCTGGCGACCCAGGCGCTTCGGGCCGCCGGCGCCCGCGGCGTCGGGATCGTGCTGAACCTCAACGACGTGCGACCGGCCACCGACGGCGAGGCGGACCTGGACGCCGTCGAGCGCGTCGACGGCACCCAGAACCGCTACTGGCTGGGTGCGCTGGCCGGGGCGCCGCCCGCCGACGTCGTGGCGTCGTTCGCGGCACTGGTCGAGCCGGAGACCTACCAGCACGAGCACGACGCGACCACGATCGCCGAGCCGCTGGACTGGCTCGGGATCAACACCTACTACCCGCAGGTCGTGCGCGCGGGCGACGACCCGGAGCTGCGACCGCCGGGACCGGGGCTCGACGGCGTCGAGGAGGCACCCTCGGGGCCGGACGAGCCGGTCAACATGCTCGGCTGGCGCATCGACGCCACCACCGCCACGGCCGTGCTGCACCAGGCTCACGCGCACCTGGGTGACCTGCCGCTGATGGTGACCGAGAACGGCATCCCGCTGCCCGACGAGCCCGAGGCGGACGGTGTCGTGCACGACCCGGCGCGCATCGCGTACCTCACCGACCACCTCGCCGCGGTGCTGCAGGCCCGGGACCAGGGCGTGCCGGTGCAGGGCTACCTCGCGTGGACCCTGCTGGACAACTTCGAGTGGGCGCTCGGCTACGCGCCGCGCTTCGGGCTGGTCCACGTCGACCACGACACCCAGGAGCGCACGCCGAAGGACTCGTTCCGCTGGTTCCAGGAGCTGCTCGGCTCGAGGTGACGCCGCCGGCCGCCGAGGGCGTGTGCGTGGTGCGCTGACACGGAACGTCGACGCGTCTAGCGTTCCGGGCCCACCCCACGAGGGAGACGTGGTGCGTCGGACCCTGGTCGGCCTCGCCGCAGCGCTGCTCGCGCTGCTGGTCCTCGCGGGCTGCAGCGGTGATGACGCCGCCGCACCGGACGGTCGCGTCCAGGTCGGGATGCAGGACAACTTCTTCACCAGGGACGTCACCCGCGTCGCGGTCGGCGACACGGTGCGCTTCGTCAACACCGGCGACACGGTCCACAACGCCGTCGCGGTCGACGGGTCGTGGTCCACCGGCGAGGCGCTCGGCGACAGCGCGGGCGCGGTGCAGGACCCGGGCACGCGCATCGACATCTCCCTCGACGAGCCGGGTGTGTACGAGTACTTCTGCACGCTGCACGGCACCGCCGAGGGCGGGGGGATGGCGGCGGTGCTGGTGGTCGGCGACGTGGAGTACTCCGCGGCCGGCGACGACGCCCCGGTCGAGCCCGTCACCGAGTGGACCGGCACGACCCGTCGGGTGCCCGACGACCACCCGACGATCCAGAACGCCGTCGACGCGGCCGAGCCCGGCGACCTCGTGCTGGTCGGGCCGGCCCCGCAGGACGAGGCGCACCTGGCCCCCGACGGCCGGTACGTCTGGAAGGAGCAGGTCGACGTCGCCACGCCGTACGTCACGATCCGCGGCAGCGACCGTGACGAGGTCATCGTCGACGGGGAGTTCGAGCGACCCAACGCGATCAACGTCGCGGGCGCCGATGGCGTGGCGGTCGAGAACCTCACGGTGCGCAACGCCACGATCAACGGGGTGTTCTGGACCGGCCTGGAGGGCTACCGCGGCTCGCACCTGACCGCCTACAACAACGGCGTCTACGGCATCTACGCGTTCGACGCCACCGACGGGCTGTTCGAGCACAGCTACGCGTCCGGCTCGCCGGACGCCGGGTTCTACATCGGCCAGTGCGACCCCTGCCAGGCGGTCATCCGTGACGTGCTCGCCGAGGGCAACGGCCTCGGCTACTCCGGCACCAACGCGTCGGGCGTGCACATCTACGACTCGGTGTGGCGCGACAACGCGGCCGGGATCGTGCCCAACAGCCTCGACTCCGAGCTGCTGCCACCGGTGCGTGACGTCGTGGTCGCCGGGAACCTGCTCCACGACAACTCGTCGACGACCGCGCCGGCGCTGAAGATCCAGGACTCCTCGCGCGGCATCGGGGTGGTGCTCGGTGGTGCCCGCGACTCGACGCTGGTCGCCAACCGCATCCAGGACCACGCCGCGGCCGGCGTCGCGATCGTCCCGCTGCCTGACGACAACATCTGGTTCTCCGGCGGCAACACCGTGCGCGGCAACGTGATCGAGGGCTCCGCCTACGCCGACGTGCTGCTGACCGGGCCGGGCCTCGGCGGCGACTGCCTGGCCGACAACGAGCTGACGCGCACGATCCCCGCGGGGCTGCAGCTGCTGCACGGCTGCGGCACCGCCGTGCGGCTGCCGATGGGCTCCAACACGTCCGGGCTGATGTTCCTCGCCGGGCGCTTCGCGCAGTCGGAGCAGGCCGGCCCGTTCCCGATCAACGACTGGCGCACCGCGCCGGTCCCACCACCGCAGGAGTCCATGGCGCCCGACGCGCCGGTGCGGCCCGCGGTCGGCGAGTTCGCCGCCGCCGAGCGCGACCTCGACAGCTTCTCCGTGCCCGCCGCCGCGGGCCCCGTCCACACCACCAGCGAGGCCACCATGTCCGGGATGCCGCTCGCCGCCGGGTTCTGGCCCGGCCTGTTCAGCCTCTACGGCTACCTGTTGCCGTTCGTCCTGCTGGCCGCATGGACGTCGATCGCGCTCTGGGACCTCGCCCGCCGCGAGGACCTCGCCCGCCGCGAGGACCTCGGCCGCGGTGCGACGCTCGGGTGGACCTTCGGCGTGCTGGTCGTGCCGTTCGTCGGACCGTTGGCCTACCACGCGGTCGGGGGCTCGCCGATCCCGGGCTGGCACCGCGCCGCGTTCACCGTCGGCGGGCTGCTGGCGTACCTGGTCGTGCTGGCGGCCGCCGCGGTCACCGGTGGGCTCGTGTGACCGACCCGTCCCGTCCCGACGACGCCCCCGACCTGGAGGGTGGGCAGGACGCGCCCGACGTCACCGACGAGCCCGACGCGCGCGGCGCGTCGCGGCGCGCGTTCCTGCGTCGCGCCGGCCTGGGTGGGGCCGGGCTGCTCGGGCTGGGACTCGCCGGGCACGAGGTCGGTGCCGCCACCGGGCTGCACGGCCACGCCGAGGCGCTCGCAGCACCGGCGGACGGTCCCGTGCACGCCACCGGGACGGTCCGCGACCCGGGCGTGGTCGACGGCCGTGGCGTGGTCGGCGACGCCGCCGTCAGCGCCAACTACGGCCACGGCGTGTCGCCTCCGCTGGACGCGCCGGACGGGCTGCTCGACGCGGTGACGTTCCCGCCGGGGTTCGACGGGCGTCCCCCGGGCCAGGTCCGCGAGTACGAGATCGACGTGCTCGACACCTCACTGCTGGTCGCCCATGGCACCGTCGCACGGGCGTGGACCTACGGCGGTCGCGCACCCGGCCCGGTGCTGCGCGCGACCGAGGGTGACACGCTGCGGGTGCACCTGCGCAACCGCACCGACCGACCGCACAACCTCCACCTGCACGGACGGCACAGTCCGCAGATGGACGGCTGGGAGCCGATCCCCCCGGGCGGGGAGTTCACCTACGAGGTGACTGCCGAGCCGTTCGGCCTGCACCCGTACCACTGCCACACCCCGCCGCTGGCGATGCACGTGGCCAAGGGGCTGTACGGCGCGTTCCTGGTCGACCCACCCGGTGGCCGGCCCCCGGCGCACGAGGTCGTGCTGCTGCTGTCGGGCTGGGACCTCGACGACGACGGGCGCAACGAGCTGGTGGCCTGGAACGGTGTGGCCGGCTGGTACCAGCGCCACCCGATCACGGTGCCCGTCGGCGAGCTGGTCCGCGTCCACGTGCTGAACATGCTCGAGCACGAGCCCGTCGCGAGCTTCCACCTGCACGCCCAGACGTTCGACGTGTTCTGGCACGGCACGTCGCTGGAGCCCGACCTGCACGCCGACACGATCGCGCTGACCCAGGGCGACCGTGCGATCGTCGAGTTCACCCTCCCCGAGCGCGGGCGCTACATGTTCCACCCCCACCAGCACCGGCTGGCGGACATGGGCGCGATCGGGTGGTTCGCAGCGGTGTGAGGCTCAGGCCCGTGACGTGAGCACGGCCAGCAGGGAGACGACCTGCACCACCACCGCCGCGGCCAGCAGCACGCGGACCCGGTCCGGGCGCACCCATGCATCCTGCCCGGTGTCGACGTCGCGCAGCCGTGCGTCGCTGAACGCCGCCCACTGGAACGTCGCGCCGAGCAGGAGCGCGAAGCCGGCGACCGCCACTCGCAGGGCACCGAGCCCGAGCTCGGGACGCGTCAGCAGCAGGATCCCCGAGAGCACCAGGGCGTTGCCCGTGCGTCGCCACGCCAGCGCCGTGCGCTGCGGCTGCAGGCCGCGCTCGAACACGTCACCGGGTGGGCGCCCGACCATCAGCTCACCAGCAGCAGCACGACGAGCGTGACCGAGACCAGCATCGAGGCCACCGCGAGCTGCAGCGGGAGCGTCGAGCGTGGCAGCGGGGCGTCGTGGCGCATCGCGTCCTCGTTCGCCGACCAGCGCAGGAAGGCCCCGACCGTCAGCAGTGCCCCGAGCGCGACCAGGCCACCGCCGAGCAGCTCGCGCGCCGCGACCTCCTCGGCCGGCAGCAGCGTGGCGGCTGCGAGCCCACCGGCGTTCAGCGCCAGCGCGGTGCGCACGTAGGCCAGCAGCGTGCGCTCGTTGGCCAGCGAGAAGCGGTAGTCCGGGGCGTCGCCGGAGTGCAGGTCGGGGCCGAACCGCACCCGTCGACGTCGGTGGTCGTCCCCGCCCGGGTACGGCGCGCCGGGCTCGTCCGCTGCGCCCATGGTCGACCTCCGTCGGCCGCGACCGTAGTCGCGGGCACCGCTTCGGCCGCGCGTCGGTCGCGTGCTGGCGTCAGCGCCGCCCGCGCAGCGCGTGCTCGGTGTTGAGCGCCTCCGCGCGACGCGCGTTGCGCAGCCACCACCACGACACGGCCGCCAGCCCGAGCGCACCGAGCGCCGCGTTGGCCAGGATCACGGCCACGTCGTCGGAGGTGTCGGTGACCCACGCGACCAGCACCGCCAGCACCGGCCCGAGCACCAGGGCGCCGCGCCAGAAGCGCTGCTGGCGACGCGCCAGGACCACCGCCAGCGCCGCCTCCTTGCGGCTGTCCACCTGCGTGCCGCGGTTGACGGCGCGCACGACCCGGCGCCGGTCGCGGAACTCCATCGCGCGCCAGCGACGATCGAACTCGATGCGGTCGGGGATGCGTGCCATCGGGGTGGGCGGGGCCGTGACGTCGGGCGCGTCGGTCGGGCCTGGCCTCGTCGAGCCTACGCCCGCGGTGCACGCGCACGGCGGCGATCCGGGCCGCGACGCGTCCGCGAACCGGCACTGCGAGTTCCCGTCCACGACCGAGGAGCCACCGTGCCGCCCGTCCGCCGCGACCAGCCCGGCCCGGACCAGGAGTCGGTCTGGGACTACCCACGTCCGCCGGCCGTCGACCCGGTCGACGAGCACGTGGTGGTGCGCACCCCCGACGGCAGCGTCGTGGCCGAGACCCACCGGCCGGTGCGGGTGCTGGAGACCTCCCACCCGCCGGGCTACTACCTGCCGCGCGAGGACGTCGACAGCGGGTTGCTGCGCCCGCAGGCGGCGCCGCGGACGGTGTGCGAGTTCAAGGGTGCGGCGACCTACTGGGACCTGCACCTGCCGGACGGCACGGTCGTGGCCGACGTCGGCTGGTCCTACGAGGACCCGACCCCCGGCTTCGTGGGGATCGCGGGCCATGTCACCGTCTACCCCGAGCGGGTCGGCACCTGCACGGTCGACGGCGAGGAGGTCGTCCCGCAGGAGGGGGCGTTCTACGGCGGCTGGATCACCTCGCGCGTGGTGGGCCCGTTCAAGGGCGCCCCGGGCACGATGTTCTGGTGACCACCCCGGCCCGACCCCCAGGGGCCGGTGCGCTCGTAGCCTCGCACCCCGCGTCCAATCTCCCACGGAGCACACCATGAGCATCGTCCAGATCAACCTGCTGAGCGTCCCCGAGGGCATGGGCCCCGAGCTGGAGAAGCGCTTCGCCGGCCGCAAGCGTGCCGTCGACGGCACCCCGGGATTCGAGGGCTTCGACCTGCTGCGCCCCACCGCGGGTGGCAACGACCGCTACATGGTCCTGACCCGCTGGGAGTCCCAGGAGGCCTTCGAGGCGTGGCTGAACAGCCGCGACTTCCAGCAGGGCCACCAGTCGTCGGGCAGCGGGCAGGCCGGCGACGACGAGAAGAAGGCGCACGCGAGCGAGCGTCGCGAGGGCGAGCAGAAGCCGGCCGCCACGGACTCCGAGCTGTGGGGCTTCGACGTGGTCGACCTCGACGCTCTGCTCGCCGAGCAGGCCTGACCCGCCGCACACCGGGTCGTCAGCCCGCCTCGCGCCAGAGCGGGACGCCGTCGTCCTCGCCGACGAACCGCACCGGGCTGCCGGCGGCGACCAGCTCGACCTGCGACCAGCCGTCGTCGCCGGGGCGGCGGGCCAGCCGGGGGTGCTCGCACAGGGCCCGGGCGAACTGGCCGCGGCACTGCTTGACGGTCGCGCTCGGCAGCGAGCGCTCGCCGTCGGCGCGCAGGAAGCGGGGCTCGACCACGCGCACGTGCTCTGGCTCGCCGACGGCCCGGGCGTACTCGCCCCCCGTCAGCAGCCACAGCACCGCGTTGGGTGCGAGCGCCTCCTCCAGCGCTGCGGTGACGTGCGGTCGCCACCACGGTCCGAGCCCACCGAGCTCGGCGTCGACGTGGGCCATCTCCAGGCGGTACGCGGGCAGCGGGTCGGTCGCACGCACGAGTCCGGCCAGCGCACTGACGTAGGCGACGTGCCGCCGGAAGCGGTCCCGGTCGGCGCCGCTGAGCGCACCCGGGTCGGCGTGCTGGTGCACGACGCCGGTGTAGCGCTGCCACGCCGGGCGCGTCGGTCGCCGTGCCGGGGGCAGCGGGTCGTCGGACGCGTCAGCGCGGAGGTGGGCGAGCAGGTCGGCCGCCGGTCCTCGCGCCGCCTCGGCCCACGTGGGCCCGCTGCCGCCCCCGGACACGCCCTTGGAGGCGGGCAGCAGCGCGAGCCAGCGGACGCGTCCGGTGCTCAGCTGGGGGTCCGGTCCTCGGGTGCGGCGGGATGGCGTGGGACGATACTGCTCGTCGACACGGCCCCGGCGACGACGATCACCAGCAGCACCAGCACCAGCTCCACGGGGGCCTCCTCACGGGTCCACACCCCTCTCGACGGTCCGGAGGCGCCGCAGGTTGCACCGGGGGTGCGGGACGTGCGGCCGGCGCACCACGGCGCTCGCGGGTGTGCGCCGGGCGGCTGCCGCGGTGGGCCGGGGGCACGCGGACGCCCGTCGGTAGCATCGGCGGCCGCCCAGCAGCACCACGAGGACACCCGGATGGCGGACAACCAGCTCGACGCGATCGGCGTCCAGCGCGAGCGCGTGGCGCGGATCGCCGAGTACCTCGAGATCGACGCCAAGCGCGAGCGTCTCGAGGAGCTGCAGGCCAACGCCGCCGAGCCCGGGCTGTGGGACGACACCGACCGCGCCCGCGAGGTCACGACGCAGCTCAAGCGCGTCGAGGAGCAGATCGGGCGCTACGACCAGCTGATCGAGCGCCTCGACGACCTCGAGGTCCTCAACGAGCTCGCCCTGGAGATGGACGACGACGACACCGTCGCCGAGGTCCGCACCGGGCTGGTCCAGCTCGCGCAGCGCGTCGACAAGGTCGAGGTCGCCACGCTGCTGTCCGGCGAGTACGACGCCGAGGACGCGATCATGTCGATCCAGGCCGGCGAGGGCGGCGTCGACGCGATGGACTGGGCCCAGATGCTGCAGCGCATGTACGTGCGCTGGGCCGAGAAGCACGGCTACGACGTCGAGGTCTACGACGAGTCCTACGGCGAGGAGGCCGGGCTGAAGTCGACCTCGTTCGAGGTCCGCGGCCCGGACGCCTACGGGCTGCTCAACGTCGAGCACGGCGTGCACCGCCTGCTGCGCAACAGCCCGTTCGACTCGCAGGGGCGACGCCAGACCAGCTTCGCCAGCATCGACGTCGTGCCGGTGCTGCCCGAGGCCGAGACCGACGTCGACGTGCCCGACGAGGACCTGCGCGTCGACGTCTACCGCAGCTCGGGCCCCGGCGGGCAGTCGGTCAACACCACCGACTCCGCGGTGCGCCTGACCCACCTGCCCACCGGCCTGGTCGCGACCTCCCAGAACGAGAAGTCCCAGCACCAGAACAAGGCCTCCGCGCTGCGCGTGCTCAAGGTCAAGCTCGCCGAGATGGAGCGCCAGAAGCGCGACGACGAGCTCGACGAGCTGCGTGGCGACCGCGCGAACGTCGGGTTCGGCTCCCAGATCCGCAGCTTCTTCATGTACGGCAACCAGATCGCCAAGGACCACCGCTCCGAGCACGAGAACGGCAACCCCGCGACCGTCCTGGACGGCGGCGAGGCGCTCGACGAGTTCATCGAGGCCGAGCTGCGTCGGCGTGCCCGCGAGGCGCAGGTGGACGACACCTGAGCGGGGTTCCGCGGATGCGGTGCGTGCGCGGCGGGAGTCGCTGGGATGGCTCCGGGGTACCCGCCGGTAGCCTCGCCGACCGCGGTACACGCACCCCGTCAGGTACACCGTGATCAGTCTCAAGAACGTCACGAAGACCTACAAGCGCGGCGAGGACGGCGAGGTCGTCGCCCTCGACGAGGTCTCCATCGAGGTCGCCAAGGGCGAGTTCGTCTTCGTCGTCGGTCCGTCCGGCTCCGGCAAGTCCACGCTGATGAAGCTGCTGACGCGCGAGGAGCAGCCCGACACCGGCGAGATCTACGTCGCGGGCAAGAACCTGTCGACGCTGCGCTCCTGGAAGGTCCCGCACCTGCGCCGGCAGATCGGCTACGTCTTCCAGGACTTCAAGCTGCTGCCGACCAAGACGGTGTACGAGAACATCGCGTTCGCGCTCGCCGTGATCGGCCGCTCCGGCGGCGCGATCGAGCGGCGCGTCCCGGAGGTCCTCGAGCTGGTCGGTCTCGGCGAGAAGGCCCAGTCCTTGCCGCACGAGCTGTCGGGTGGCCAGCAGCAGCGCGTCTCGATCGCGCGTGCGTTCGTCAACGCCCCGCGCATCATGCTCTGCGACGAGCCGACGGGGAACCTCGACCCCCAGACCTCGGTCGGGATCATGAAGCTGCTCGACCGCATCAACCGCACCGGTACGACCGTGGTGATGTCGACCCACGACCAGCAGATCGTCGACACCATGCGCCGCCGCGTGATCGAGCTGGAGAACGGCGTCGTCGTGCGCGACCAGTCGCGCGGCGTCTACGGCTACGCCGACTGACAGGAGCCACCCATGTCCCGCTGGCGCCACGTCCTGTCCGAGACCGCGATCGGGCTGCGACGCAACCTGCTGATGACCGTCGCGGTCGTGCTGTCCGTGGCGGTGTCGCTGACGCTGTTCGGCGCGGCGCTGCTGCTGTCCCAGCAGGTCGACCGCGTGGCCGACGACTGGCAGGACCGCATCGAGGTCTCGATCTTCCTGTGCGACGGTGCCCGCTGCCCGGCGATCACCGACGTCCAGCAGCAGGACCTGCGCGACCAGCTCGATGCCGAGCCGGTCGTCGCGGAGGTGTTCTTCGAGTCCAAGCAGGACGCCTACCGGCGCTTCGTCGAGCAGTTCGAGGACCAGCCGAACATCGTCGAGACCGTCTCGCCCGACGCACTGCCGCCGTCGTTCCGCGTGCGCCTGGCCGACCCCGAGCAGTTCGCCGTGGTCGCCGACCGCTTCGACGCCTTCCCCGGTGTCGAGCAGGTCGTCGACCAGCGTGAGGTGCTGCGCGGCTTCCTCGACATCGCGGGGCTGATCCGGGACGCCGCGCTGCTGGTCGCGATCATCCAGCTCGTCGCCGGCGCGGTGCTGATCGCCAACACCATCCGCGTGGCCGCCTTCGCACGACGTGACCAGACCTCGGTGATGAAGCTCGTGGGCGCGTCCAACTGGTACGTGCGGCTGCCGTTCGTGCTCGAGGGCATGTTCGAGGGGCTCGCTGGTGCGCTGCTGGCCTGGGGCCTGCTGCGCTGGTCGGTGCCGCAGGCCATCTCCCGCGCCTCGCAGCAGGTCGCGTTCGTCCCGTTCATCGGCACCGACGAGATCTTCGGCGTCGGCCTGGTGCTCGCCGGGGTCGGTCTCGGGCTGGCGGCGGTCTCGTCGCTGGTCTCGCTGCAGCGCTTCCTCGACGTCTGACGCACGCCCGCCCGTCGGGCGACCGGCGACGCGGCTCCTCCCATCTCCACCGCATTGCCGACGACGTCGCGGGTTCAGCGACGTACGCTGCCGATGTCCGGCCCACCAGCAACACGAGCAACACCAGCCCCGCGAGGACCACGTGTCCAGCACCCTGCAGCGCCTGCCCGCCACGCTGGCCGTGGCTGCTGCGGTCGTCGCCGCGCTGGTGTTCGGACTGCTGCCGGCGGTCGCCCAGGAGTCGGAGGAGTCGGCGGAGTCGCTCGGCGAGCAGTTGCGTGACACCCGGGAGCAGACCGAGGCGACCGAGGACGAGCTCGCCCGCACCCGCGAGGAGATCCAGCAGGTCGCGCTCGAGGTGCGCGACTCCGAGGCCCGCCTGGCGGTCATCGGGGCCGAGCGCTCGGCGCTGGCCACGCGTCTGACCGAGGCCGAGGCCGCGGCCGTGGCGGCGCGCGAGCGGACCGAGGAGGCGACCGCCGAGTTGGTGCGCATCAGCGAGGACCTGGCGGCGTCCGAGGCCTCCCTCGCCGACCAGCGCCAGCGCCTCGACGACCGTGCGGCGGTCGCGTACATGCGTGGCAACGTCGACTACGCCGCGGTGCTGCTGGGGGCCAGCAACATCTCCGAGCTGCTGCACACCAGCGCGTACCTCGAGCGCGTGCTCGAGTCCGACCAGGGGCTCGTGCTCGACATCACCTCGGTGACCCTCGAGCTCGAGCGCACCCGCGAGGACGCCGACGACCAGCGTGCCGCGATCGCCGCCGCCCAGGCGGAGGCCGACGACGCCGAGCGCCAGCTGCAGGTGCTGGCGGCCTCGGCCGCCGAGCTCGCCGTGGAGGCCGAGCGGGAGCGGGCCAACCAGCAGGGCCTGTACGCGCGGCTGGAGAACAAGCAGGCCGCCACCGAGTCCCAGCTGGTCGAGCTCGAGGCGCAGTCCGAGGAGCTCGAGGAGGAGCTGCGCCGGGAGCAGGAGCGCCGGGAGCAGGAACGGCGGGAGCAGGAACGCCTGGAGCAGGAGCGCCGTGAGCAGGAGGGCACGGCGGAGGAGGGCCCGGCACCGGGTGTCGGGGCACCTGGGGACGGCTCGTTCGTGTGGCCGTCCGACGGACGCATCTCCTCGCCGTACGGCTACCGGACCCACCCGATCTACGGCACCAGCCGCCTGCACTCCGGCGTCGACATCGCCGGTGGCTTCGGTGTGCCGGTGGTGGCCGCCAACGACGGGTACGTCCTCAGCGCCTACTGCAGCCCCGGCGGCTACGGCTGTCGCGTGGTGATCGACCACGGTGGCCGCATCGCGACGCTGTACGCGCACCTGTCGAGCTTTGCGATCAGCGAGGGGCAGGACGTCGCCGCGGGCGAGGTCATCGCCTACACCGGCTCGACCGGTGCGTCGACCGGCCCGCACCTGCACTTCGAGGTCCGCGTCAACGGTACGCCCGTCGACCCCATGGGCTACTACTAGACGCCGACCAGTGGACGGCGACCACGCCAACCGGGCAGTGCGGCGTGGATGTACGGTGCCTCCCATGGCGAAGAGCAGCGGCAAGGACGGCAGCGACGGCACCAAGCTGGTGGCGCAGAACCGGCGTGCCCGCTTCGACTACCACCTCGACGACCGCTACGAGGCCGGCATCGAGCTGACCGGCACCGAGGTCAAGTCGCTGCGCAACGGCAAGGCCTCGATCGTCGAGGGCTGGGTCAAGATCGACGAGGACGGCCAAGCGTGGCTGATGCAGGCCACGATCCCCCCGTACGAGCTCGGCAACCGCAACAACCACCACCCCACGCGGGAGCGCAAGCTGCTGCTGCACCGTGGCGAGATCGACCGGCTGGGCAGGGCCGTCGCGGCGAAGGGCATCTCGCTGGTGCCGACCCGGATCTACTTCCGCCGCGGCATCGCCAAGCTCGAGTTCGCCGTCGCGCGCGGAAAGAACATCGCCGACAAGCGGGAGACCGCGAAGAAGCGCGACGCGAAGCGCGAGATCGACCGGGCGCTCAAGCAGCGCCGCTGACACGGGCGAGGGGACGTGGTGGACCTGCGCGGGTGGGTGCGCACCGAGCGTCGCGCGGAGCACGTCCTGGCCCTGCTGGTCGTGCTGGCGTGCCTGTGGTGGCCGTTCGCGCGCGGCGTGCGGGTGCCGCTGCTCGGCTTCGTCGACCTCGCCGTGCACGAGGCCGGCCACGTGCTGTTCCTGTGGGCGCCGACCGACCTGATGCTTGCCATGGGCAACGGCTTCCAGGCCCTTGTGCCGCTGGTGTTCGCGTTCGCGTTCGTCGTGCGGCACCGCGACCTCGCCGGCGGCGCGGCGACGCTGGCCTGGTGCGCCGCCGCGCTGCAGGACGCCTCGGTCTACATCCGCGACGCCCCGACGCGCGACCTGCCGCTGCTCGGGCCCGAGTCGAGCCACGACTGGTGGCAGCTGCTCGGCCGCCACGGCTGGTTGGACGCCGCCGACGAACTGGCCGGGCTGGTGTGGTTCGTCGGGCTGTGCACGTGGCTGTTCGCCGCCGCGGTGCTGGTCGTGTCCGCGCGCTGGGACGCGACGTGGCGCGCCGGCGCACCGGGCACGCTCTACCTGCCGTGGCAGCGCGAGGCCGACGAGCACGAGCGCGTGGTGTGGCCCGGTGACCTCGGTCTGCGCGACCGCGTCCCGCCGGACGAGCCTCCCGGCTGGTGAGCCTCGACGTCCGGTTCGGCTTGGGGGCCCGGCGTCCACGGCCCCCCGCCCGGACCCCGGGACGCCCCTGGCCGGTCGACCACACAGGGAATGACAACAGCCACCGTCCGCGTTATGATGGCGGACCCGCGAAAGCGGGATTGACAACTGCACAGCGCCGACGCCACACCACCCAACACGGGGCTGACCAGGTTTCGACCGTGACCAGTCCGTCGGTCGGGGGAGCGTGCCGAGGACCCACGGTGACCTCGTAAAAGAACCTGTGGACACATATAACTGCTACCTCTAACGAGTACGCACTCGCAGTCTAAGACTGTGACGTCCCGCCGCTGACGCCTCTAGGCGGGTCGGGGCGACGACAGAGGCTCCACCGAGTACCCCGGGCAGCCAGGGGTGCCGGAACACAGTGAAGCTGCTAGGGACGAGGAGGTCGTCTGATCTCGGAGCGCCTCGCCCGAAACTCATCCGGTGATCTACGCACGTAGAGCCCACGCCTTCGGGGTTGCGGGACCGGGGTTCGACTCCCCGCAGCTCCACGACGCGCGTGCCGTCGCGACCCGCCCCTCGAGGGCGGACGCGACGACAGCGCGTGGCCGGATCGTCGCGGCCGCCACCAAGGGCGGCGCGGCGAGTGGCGAGACCGCCACCGGGCCACCAAGGGCCCGGTGGGCGGGTTCCCCACGTCGGCGCAACCACCGAGCCCACGACCCACCAGGTCGTGGGCTCGTCACGTTCCCGGCCACATCCTTCCGGACCCATCCTTCACGACCCATCCTCCCTGCCACACCTCCCCGGCTCGACCTCCCACTGTCGTCGGGCGTCGCGCCCGTCCACTCAAGTCGTGCGGTGTCGGGCCGACCTGTCCGGTGTGGGCGGTGGTTGGCCGCCCGCCGCCACGGGTGGCTCTCCCACCACCCGACGGGACGCGCCCCAGAGGCGCGCCGCGGCGGTGCCCGAGCCGGGGGGCCGGGCGCCGCCGCCTCGTCCCGTGCCCGGCGGGGTGCTCAGTCCGGTGCGACGTCCCACGCGACCGCGACGCCCCCGACCCGCCCGTTGCGCAGCACGGTGTCGGCCGTGCCGTGGTCGATGCCGGCCCCGTCGGGCGGCAGGTCGCAGCCAGCGAGCCCGGCCGCCAGCACGGCCGCGACCTCGTCGGGGTCGTCCGCCGGTGCGGCCAGCGCGACCAGCGGCGTGCGCTCGTCGCCGGCACGCAGCCAGAACCGCCGGCCGTCGTCGCTGCAGACGTGCGCCGACTCGTCGGTGTCGAACCACGCAGCCGCGACGGGGTCGAGCTGCGGGGCGGGCCGGTCGACGGAGTGGATGTCGGGACTCCTGCGTCGGCTGGTGCTCACGCATGGTGACGGACGGACCGACAACCGCACGCACCGTCGCGGCCGGCACCTCCCGTGCGTCCGATGGTGGCGCACCGGGGTGGGCGCTGTCATGCTGTCGAACAGTCCGGTCCGGCGGCCCTGCCCCGGCTGACGACCGGCCCCGGGGACGCACCGCCGCGTCGGCGGACGTTCCCATCGACAGTCGCCCGACCACCCTCCGGTGGTCGGGCGGCTGTCGTCATGCCCCGGTGCGCTCGACGACCCAGGTGTCGCCGGCGCGGCGCAGGACCACGGCGTGGCCGTACGCCACGTCGAGACGGTGGGCAGCCCCCGGAGGGAGGTCGAGCACCAGCGACAGCGCGGCACGGACGGGACCGGCGTGGGTCACCGTGAGCACCGTGCCCCTGTCGTGGGGTTCGGCCAGCGCTGCGCCGACCCGTGCCCGGATCGAACCGAGGTCCTCGCCACCCGGCGGTACCAGCGCGTCCCATGCAGCAGGGTCGTGGGTCGCGTCGGCCGGCAGCTCGTCCAGCAGGTCCGCCCAGCTGCGGGTCGCCCACGAGCCGAGGTCACGCTCGGCCCAGCGGGCGTCGCGCACGGGCGCAGGTAGGCCCGGCGCCGTGGCTGCGGCAGCGGTCTCGGCACTGCGACGGGCTCCCGACGTGCGCAGCGCCACGACCGGGGGGAGCCGCCCGTCCTCGACCATCCGGGCCAGCCGGTCGCCGGCGCGCGCGGCCTGCTCGCGTCCGAGCGGGGTCAGCCCGGGATCGTGCCCCGCGCCCATCACGCGGCCGGCCGCGGCGGGCTGGGCGTGGCGCAGCAGGACCAGCCGTGGGTCGTCGTCGCTCACGGCAGTGCCGCCACGCTGACCAGCGTCGCCAGGTGCACCAGCTGCTCGGTCGCACCGAGCGTGTCGCCGGTGACCCCGCCGAGCTTCGCGCGCCACGTCGCGGCGGCGCCCGCGACGACCGGCCCCGCGACGAGCACGGGCACCCACGCCTGCGTGCCGAGGCCGACGCCGAGGACCAGCGCGGTCGTCGCGCCGGCCACCGCGAGCCCGACCGCGCCGAGCGGATCGGCGACGCGCGCACCGCTGCCGCCGTCGTCGGCCGGTGGCAGCAGCCGCACGACGACCAGGATCGCTGCACGCCCGAGGACGTGGCCGCAGAGCGTCGCGACCACGACGGCGCCCAGACCCCGCTCGAGCCCGATCCCGGCGAGCGTGGCCACCCGCAGCCCGAGCGCCAGCAGCAGGGCGGTCGCGCCGTAGGTCCCGAGCCGGCTGTCGCGCATGATCTCGATGCGCCGCGGCACGGTCCAGCCGCCCCACAGCCCGTCGAAGGTGTCGGCGAGCCCGTCCTCGTGGAACGCCCCGGTCACCGCGACCTCGGCCGCCGTCAGCAGCAGCACGGCCACGACCGGGGTCACGACCGGCCACAGCACGGCGGCGACCAGTGCACCGGTGCCGCCGACCAGCGCACCGACCAGCGGGAACGCAGCGGTCGACCGCCGCAGGTCCTCCTCGCGGAAGCCGGGGTCGGGCACGGGGATCCGGGTGAGGAACTGGATCGCGACGAGCACGAGCCGACCCGCCTCGAGCGGGCCACGGCGCGGGGCGGGGGCGTCGGTCACGTGCGCGAGCCAACCACACCGCGGCCTACCGTCCCGTGCGGCCCGCGAGCGCCGCGGGCCGGACGGGAGCCGGCCGTGGACGTCCACCTGCTGCTCGGCGGTGCCCGCTCGGGCAAATCGTCCACGGCGCAGCGGCTCGTCGAGTCCCGCGAGCTCGAGCCGGTCTACCTCGCCACGGCGCTGGTCGACCCGGGCGACGCCGAGTTCGTCGCGCGCGTGGACAAGCACCGGGCCGACCGCGGTCCGGCCTGGACCACGGTCGAGGAGCCACGCGACCTGGTCGGTGCGCTGCGGCGCCACCGACGCCCCGGGACCGGCCTGGTCGTCGACTGCCTGACGCTGTGGCTGTCCACGGCGCTGGAGGAGGAGCGTGATCTCGGGCCGGAGCTCGACGCGCTCTGCGCCGAGCTGGCCGCGGGGGAGGGGCTGGTCGTGCTGGTCAGCAACGAGGTCGGCCTCGGCCTGGTCCCGATGCACCCGGTCGGTCGTGCCTTCCGGGACGCCCAGGGCCGCGTCAACCAGCGCGTCGCGGCCGTCGCGGACCACGTCGCGCTGCTGGTCGCCGGCCTGCCGCTGGTGCTGCGCGGTGACGCACCGCCGACCGCGCCGGCCCGGCCGGGCTGAGCCTCACTCGTCGTCGACCAGGCGCGCCGGCCAGCCCTCCTCGGGGGTGAGCCGGGCGACCAGGTCGCGGGCGAGTGCGGGCGACGCGGCGGAGAAGGCCGGGGTGGAGTGGTGGGCGTAGTCGGTGCCCGTCACCAGTGGCAGCAGCGGCGTGCGGCGCCCGAACGTCAGCGTCGCGCCGCCGGCCTCGGCGACCAGCAGGGCAGCGGCCGCCACGTCCCAGACCTTCGGCCCGAGGCCGATCGCGGCGACCGCGACGCCGTCGGCGACCAGCGTGTGGTCGACCGCGGTCGCACCGAGCACCCGCGGGTTGAGCCGGACGCCCCCGTCGCGGCGCACCCGGGCGAGCGTGCCGAAGGTCGTCAGCAGCGGCAGGTGGGCACCGACCGGGTCGTCGATGCGCTCCACGGCGCGGGTGCGCACCGGTGCGCCGTCGCGGGTCGCGCCACGGCCCGCGACCGCGATCCAGCGCGCGTCGAGGTCCGGCGCGTCGACCACGCCGAGGACCGGGCGACCCTCGTGGCACAGCGCAACCGAGACGGCCCAGTGGGGCAGCCCCGCGGCGAAGTTCGAGGTCCCGTCGACCGGGTCGACGACCCAGTGCCACTCGGCCTCCTCGGCGACGGGGTCGAGCTCCTCGCTGACCACGTCGTGGCTGGGGAAGCGACGTGCGACGAGGTCGGTGATGCGCTCGTCGACCAGCACGTCGGTCGGTGTCACCGGGGTGCCGTCGACCTTGACCTCGTGGGCCGTCCGGCCGGAGCGTGACAGTGGCCCGCCCCGCAGTTCGTCCAGCAACGGCAGCAGCACCGAGAGTGCATCGTCGACGACCCGCCCGACGGAGGTCGGCAGCGGGCCGTCCTCTGGCGGCTCGGGCAGCAGGTCACGCACGCCGGCCACGGTAGCCAGCGGTCCCCGTGCGCCCGGCCGGTTCCGGTGCCGGCGGACCAGCCCCCGGCCGTGCGTTGGACGCGCCCAAGCGTTCGCTCCGCGTGCGCTTGCAGCACACCTCGCACCTTCCCGCACCAGCCCTTACGACTGTGTAGGTTTCGCTGCTGTAGGTTCGCTGGCGAACTCCCGCCCCCGCACCACCCGGAGCACCTGCGTGTCCACCACCGAAGTCCGCCCCGACGAACTGCGCGGCGTGACCTGGACCACCGAGAAGGCGCTGAAGTTCCAGCGCCGCTCGATGCTGGTCGTCACCGTTGCACCCCTGATCGCACTGGTCTTCGCGATCGTCCAGCTCTGGGGCAGCGGCCTGAGCGCGACCGACGCCTGGATCGCGCTGGTGACCTACACCCTGACCGCGCTCGGCATCACGGTCGGCTACCACCGCTACTTCACCCACCGCAGCTTCACGGCGAAGCGCTCGCTCGAGCTGGTGATGGCGGTGCTCGGCTCGATGGCCATCCAGGGCTCGCTGATCGACTGGGTCGCCACCCACCGTCGCCACCACTACTACTCCGACCGTCCGGGCGACCCGCACTCGCCCCACGCCGAGTTCGAGGGCGACGGGATCAAGGGCGCGCTGAAGGGCCTGTTCCACGCCCACGTGGGCTGGATGTTCCGCGGCGACCAGACCGTGCGGGAGGAGTGGGCGCCGGACCTGCTCGACGACCCGACGCTGGTCAAGGTCGACCGGGCGTTCCCGCGGCTCGTCATCGCGTCGCTGGCGTTCCCGGCCGTGCTCGGCCTGGTCTTCACGGGCTCACTGTGGGGGGCGTTCACCGCGTTCATCTGGGGCGGTGCGCTGCGCATGTTCCTGCTGCACCACGTCACCTGGTCGATCAACTCGATCTGCCACTACTACGGGACGCGCCCGTTCGAGAGCCGCGACGAGGCCCGCAACAACCTGCCGATGGCGCTGCTGTCGATGGGCGAGGGCTGGCACAACGGCCACCACGCGTTCCCCGCGTCCGCGCGCCACGGGCTGCGCTGGTGGGAGCTCGACGTGTCGTGGCTGACGATCCGTACGCTCAAGGCGGTGCGGCTCGTCACCGACGTCAAGCTGCCGAGCGCCACCCAGCTCGAGCGCCGGACCCGCAAGAAGGCCGCTGCAAAGGCTGCCTGACCCCAGGATCGAGACGCAGACCGACACGCAGGAGCCCGCCGGTGGCACGCGGAACGCGCATGACCGGCCAGCAGCGGCGTGAGCAGCTGCTCAGCGTCGCCCGTGTGCTGTTCGCCGAGAAGGGCTACGAGGCGACGTCGGTCGAGGACATCGCCGAGCGGGCCGGGGTGACCCGGCCGGTGGTGTACGAGCACTTCGGCGGCAAGCAGGGCATCTACGCCGTGGTCGTCGACCGCGAGGTCAAGCGGCTGACCGACGCGATCACGGCGCCGCTGCGCGTCGAGTCGCGTCCGAGCGTCGCCGCGGAGCGCTCGGCGCTGGCGTTCCTGACCTACATCGAGCAGGACGCCACCGGCTTCCTGCTGCTCGCACGCGACGCACCGGTCGGCTCCGGGCGAGGCACCTACGCCTCGGTCCTGGCCGACGTCGCCGACCGCGCGGAGGTCCTGCTGGCGATCGCGTTCGAGCGGCGCGG
>Ga0136604_1000194_pt1 | contig 33776 bp, 28 predicted proteins | sample AntRauFillE10628_FD_104928 | JGI IMG/M metagenome (GOLD analysis project Ga0136604, IMG submission 104928) | Saline lake microbial communities from Rauer Islands, Antarctica - Metagenome Filla E10 #628 | ecosystem: Environmental > Aquatic > Non-marine Saline and Alkaline > Saline | place...
ACTTTTTTAAATTTACCTTTAATATTTTTCTGCAATTCTTCCAGTTTTTCTTTTCTCTCTGTACTTAAACTTGTAGATTCACTGGCATTTTTAATTTTTTCTAATAACTGTGCCATCGTTAATTTTTCAGTTTCTTGTTTAGGCATTCTTCATCTCCTTAATTTTAGCTTGTGTTTCGAACTCACATTTAAATAATTTCTTTTATATTTAAATCATTAATTAAGTTCACTAACCTTTAGAGCTTAATAGAACTAAATAGTTCAACTGTTAAGTTGATATATTTAAGGTGATGATATTAGTTAGGTTTTATTGCAGATGCACTTTAATTTAAAATGTTAAAGCATTGAATCTTTCTGTTTTAAGATATTTCGGCTTAATTAAATATATGCTAGGCTCAATTTAAGCTTAATTATTAATATGCTGCATATGCAAACAAATTTTATAGTAGGAATTGGGGGTGGCAGCGGTAGTGGCAAAACTTCACTAGCTACTAAACTTGCAAGCTTATATCCGACCCAAGTGCAGATAATTAATCTGGATAATTACTATAAACCGAAACATTTATTAGCAAAGCTTAATGGTAGCAATGCTATAAATTATGATCATCCAGATAACCTTAACTATGATAGTTTATGTGAGCAGCTAACCCTCTTAAAACAAGGTCAATACGTTTTTCAACCAAAGGTTAGCTTTTATGGGGAAGCAAGCCCCATGCTTACTTTGCAACCCAAGCCCATAGTGCTGGTTGAGGGCATATTTTGTTTAGTTAAAGCTCAGTTGCGAAATTTTTTAGATTATAAAATATTTATTGAGGTTAATGCACAAATTCGCCTAGCACGGCGCTTGGTGCGTGACATTGATGAGCGCCAAATAAGCTACCAAGCAGGCTTGGAGCAATTTAAATCCATGACTCAACCTGGGCATTTGCAATATATAGAGCCTTCTAAAAAATTCGCCCAGGAAATTTTAACTTACAATTATATGCACAACAATGAGCTGGGCTCTTTAATAGAGCTCATTACAAGTAAATTAAACATAAAAAGCTAATAAGCTACACTTTTATAACATTAATAAACTAGCATTGCCACCGGCTGCTGTAGTGTCCACACTAACAGTGCGCTCAAGACCTAAACGGCGCACATAATTTGGGCCACCAGCTTTGGGGCCTGTGCCTGATAAACCTTCGCCTCCAAATGGTTGTACTCCAACTACCGCGCCAGTCATATTTCTATTAACATAAATATTGCCAACTCGCGCTCTGGCACAAATAAATTCTATTGTACTGTTTATACGACTGTGAATCCCTAAGGTTAAACCGTAGCCTGTAGCATTAATGGCATTAATTGCTTGCTCTAGCTCTTGGGCTTTAAAAGAGACTATGTGCAAAACTGGACCAAAAACTTCTTCTTTAAGTAAAGATATATCATTAATTTGATAAGCACAGGGCCCAAAGAAATTACCAGGGGCATTGGCTATTTTATAAATTTGTCGAGTAGCATATTTTTCTAAAAACAATTCATGCTCAACTAATTTCTTAAAAGATACCTCATCTATAACTGGGCCAATATCGGTGGCAAGCTCAAAAGGATTGCCCATAACTAGTTCTTGCATGGCACCAGTTAACATAGTTAACATAGTTTCCAATACATCTTCTTGAATATATAATACACGAAGAGCCGAGCATCTTTGCCCAGCGCTATGAAAAGCTGAGTTGACTACATCTTTAATTACCTGCTCTGGCAATGCACTAGAATCTACTAACATACAATTTTGCCCGCCAGTTTCAGCAATAAATGGCACTATAGGGCCTGTGCGCTGAGCTAACACCCGATTTATATGTTTAGCAGTAGCGGTGGAGCCGGTAAATAATACAGCTTTAATTGCCTCATTTTGGACCAATGCATCACTAACTACGCCGCCAGAGGCAACAACTAATTGTACAGCTTGTGGGGGCACTCCAACTGTGTGCAATAAATCTACCACAAATTTAGCTATACGCACCGTTTGCGCTGCAGGTTTGGCTAAAACTACACTTCCAGATACCAAGCTTGCAACTATTTGGCCTAAAAAAATTGCTAAAGGAAAGTTCCATGGGCTAATGCATAAAACCGCGCCGCGCCCATGTAAGCGAATAGTATTACGCTCACCTGTAGGCCCAATTAAATCTTGGCCGGCAAATTCATCCGCGTTAATGGTTGCATAGTAATTACAAAAATCTATAGCTTCACGCAACTCAGCTACCGCATCATTTAACGTTTTGCCAGCCTCAGCTACTAATAAAAAAATAATTGAATATTGGCGTAAATGTAACAATTTGGCTAGCTCTTGCAAATAACGCGCGCGACTAGCAAAGTCGCTAAAACTCCAATAATGCTCAATGCTTTTGGCAGTTTCAAGCTTGCGCGCTACCGCTTCGCTAGTTATAGGTTGTAATAAAGGATAATCCTCTAAAGTGGCTTTAGCTATGTATTCAAGTAATGGCTGATATTCTAAACGGTTGTTAAAATCTAGCCCGGGTGAATTTGCTCTGTTAGGATAAATAGCCAAAGGCAAAGGTATTTTAGGATGCGCTTTGTTTACAGGTTTAGCTGCCAGCACAGTTGGATGCTGAATTAATGAGTCTATAGAAGTATTTTCATCTACTATTTGATTTACAAATGAAGTGTTTGCCCCATTTTCTAGTAATCTGCGCACTAAATAAGCCAGCAAATGTTTATAAGTACCAACTGGTGCATAAATTCTACAAGGCACATTAATGCCACTTTTATGCAAGTGAGCATATAACGCCTCACCCATTCCATGCAAGCACTGAAATTCATATGCTTTAGTGGTGGCAAGTTCATTAATAGCCGCAACGGTATAGGCATTGTGTGTGGCAAATTGCGGAAATACTATATCTGTATTGGCAAATAATAATTTAGCGCAAGCCAAATATGACACATCTGTATTTACTTTTTGCGTAAATACAGGATAATCGCGCATACCCTGGGCTTGAGCCCATTTAATTTCTGAATCCCAATAAGCCCCTTTAACTAAACGAATCATCAAGCGCACTGCATGTTGGCGCGCTTTATGAATAAGTAATTTTAAAGATGCCATAGCCCTTTTTTGATAAGCTTGAACGGCCAATCCAAAACCTTGCCAAGCGCCAAAATCATAATGCGCAATTATATGAACAATTATATCTAAAGATAATTCTAAGCGTGCACATTCTTCTGCATCTATGGTTAAATTTATATTTTGGGCTTTAGCTAAATCCAGTAAATGCTCTACTTTAGCAATTAATACAGGCACCGCTTTGCTTTTTTGCTGCCATTCATAGCGTGGATGCAGGGCTGAGAGTTTGACTGAAATACCCGGACCTTGCGTGTAGTCATTATTTTTATTGGACGCACCGATGGCTGCTATAGCTTGCATGTAAGCTGCATAGTAGCTATTAGCATCCTCAGCAGTTAAGGCTTCTTCGCCCAACATATCAAATGAATAAGTATAACCTTGCTTGATTTTTGGCTGCGCCCGTTTTAAAGCTGCAGCTATATTTTCTCCCATGACAAATTGTCTGCTTAAAAATTTCATAGCTGCCAAAACTGCCGTGCGCACTACAGGCTCACCGCTGCGAGTTACCAGCTTATGCCAAATATTAGCAAAATAAGATGCTGGCTGCTTGTCATGGATAAGTTTACCTGTAAACATAAGGCCCCAGGTTGCAGCATTGACAAAAGTAGATGTACTTTTGCCAGCATGGCGCTGCCAGTCCATTGGCACAATTTTATCTTTAATTAGTTTATCTTTAGTAATGCTATCTGGAATTCGCAGTAAAGCTTCAGCCATGCACATCAAAGCTATGCCTTCTTCACTAGATAAATCGTACTCTATTAAAAATTTATCAACCGCTAGCTTGCTTTGATCTTGTTCGCGCACGGTTTGCACTAAATCATAAGCTTGAGTTTTTACTTTATTAAGAAAATTATTATCAAAGCTTAACTCCCGTAAAAGCTCATTAACAATTTTAGTCTCATCTGCCCGGTAAGCATCATATAATTCTAATTTCTCCAGTGCTATATCTTGTAAAAATTCCTTATTATACATTACTACCTCGTTGTCAATATTATTTTTTTGGAGCAATTAAATCAGTAATGCTGCCTTCGTACATTTCAGTAGCTAGCGCTAAAGTCTCACCTAAGGTCGGATGCGGATGTATAGTAAGTGCAATATCTTCGCCATCACACCCCATCTCAATTGCAAGGGCCGCTTCACAAATTAAATCGCCTGCATGTGGACCCACAATGCCTGCACCAACAATACGCTTAGTAACTTTATCAAATAATACTTTAGTCATACCCTCGCTGCGCCAAGAAGCTAGCGCGCGCCCACTGGCAGCCCAAGGAAAAACACCTTTCTCATAAGCTATGCCTTGCTCTTTAGCTTGACTTTCACTTAAGCCCACCCAAGCTACTTCTGGGTCAGTATAAGCTACCGAAGCTATAGCTTTGGGGTCAAAAAAATGTTTTTTGCCGACAATATTTTCAGCTGCAACTTTGCCTTGAGGAATAGATTTATGCGCTAACATAGGTATACCAACAACATCACCCACAGCATAAATATGAGAAATATTGGTGCGCATAGTATTGTCTACGGGAATAAAACCCCGCTCATCCACTTTTACCCCAGCTTTGTCAGCATCAATCGTATTCCCATTAGGAACTCGCCCAACGCTTAATAAAATTTTATCAAATTTTACCGGTTGCTGGGGACAATCATCTCCTGCCAAACTTACTAATAAACCACTGTCTTCTTCTATTACGCGCGTAACCTTAGTATTAGTATAAATATGCTTAAATTTAGCCCGCAAACGTTTTTCTAAGGGCGCCACTAAATCTCTATCAGCTCCTGGCATAAGTCCGTCACTTAATTCAACCAAAGTTATATTAGAGCCAAGCGCGCTATATATAGTGCCAAGCTCCAAACCTATAATGCCACCCCCAACTATTAATAATTCTTGCGGAATATCTTCTAATTCAAGAGCTTTGGTTGAGTCCATAACTTTAGGACTTTGCGGAATAGTAGGCAAGGTTGCAGGTTTTGAACCCACTGAAATTATTGCATGCTCAAATTGGATGGTTAAGGTGGTGCCATCTTCTTGGACTACATGGGCTGTATGCTCATCTGTAAATTTAGCAAAGCCGCGCACAACTTCCACTTTACGTTGATTAGACAAAGCGCTTAAACCGCTAGTTAATTTATTTAATACCGTAGCTTTAATTTGCTCGCGAAGCTTAGTATGGTCAATTGTAGGCTTATTAAAACTTACACCTAAATCGGTTAACTCATGGGTCTCATCTAATACTTTAGCTACATGTAACAAAGCTTTAGAAGGAATACAGCCAACATTTAAGCACACTCCCCCTAAAGTTTCATAATATTCAATTAAAATAACTTTTTGTCCTAAATCCGCAGCGCGAAAAGCTGCAGTATAACCGCCAGGGCCACTGCCAATTACTAAAATCTGGGTCGTTTTATCAGCCATTATTTCTCCTTAAATAATTTTTATAACAATAAACGGCGAATGTCTGTCAGTTGGTTTGTCATAAAAGTTATAAATCTCGCCGCTTGAGCGCCATCTATTACTCTATGATCATAAGATAAAGCCAAAGGCAGCATTAACCGAGGCACAAATTGCTCGTTTAAATATACTTGGCTCATTTTAGCTTTAGATACCCCTAAAATAGCAACTTCTGGAGCATTAACAATGGGAGTAAACATAGTCCCGCCAATGCCTCCCAAACTAGAAATTGTAATGCATCCACCTTGCATATCTTTAGCGCTTAATTTGCCTTCTCGCGCTTTACTGGAAAGAGTAGCTAAATCACTAGCCAACGCAAACAAACCCTTTTGATCAACATCGCGCACCACAGGTACTACTAAACCATTGGGCGTATCTACTGCCACCCCTATGTGAAAGTATTGCTTTAGCACTAATTGCTCACCATCAGCAGCTAAAGATGAATTAAATGTAGGGTACTCTTTTAAAGCTGCCACTAATGCTTTCATTAAAAATACTAATGGCGTTAGTTTAATTTTATGTTTTTCTGCCAAAGATTTTTGTGCTTTACGAAAATTTTCTAATTCTGAAATATCAGCTTCATCGAATTGGGTTACATGAGGAATATTTAGCCAATTGCGATGTAAAAAACCACCGGAAAGTTTTTTAATTCTGTTAAGTGGCTCAAGGGTAATCGGACCAAAATCTGCATAATTTATTTGCGAAGCTGGTGGTAAATTAAAGCCTAAATTATTCGAACCGGTAGAATTGGCGCCAGTTGTTAGGGTTTGACGCACATGTTCTTTAACATCATCAACTAAAATGCGCCCTTTAGGCCCACTGGCGGCCACACTTGCAATATTTACTCCCATTTCATTAGCAAAGCGTCTAACGCCTGGGCCTGCATACGCTGTACGCGCATCATCTGCAGGAGAATGCAAAGCTTGACTTTGAGGTTCTTTAGAGGATTTATGGGGCGTGGTGGATTTTGCAGCAGAAGATTTTGAGGCAGCAGAAGAATTTGATTCAACTGATGTTGCCAAATTTTGCTTTGAAGCACTAACTATTAATTTTGCAATTAAATCTTTGGTGGCAACTTTATCTCCCACCTGCACTAAAATTGCGCCTACTGTGCCGGCAAATGGCGCTGGCACTTCCATAGAAGCCTTATCACTTTCTAAGGTTAAAAGTGGCTCATCTGTATTTATTGTGTCCCCAATTTTAACATTAACTTCAATAACTTCAACTTGACCGTCAATACCTAATTCTGGAATAAAAACTTCTTGCTCTGTGCTTGTATCATTTGAGGTTTGCTCTACCGCAGGTTCCGCTTGCTCTTTAGATGTATCTGCCACTTGTAAGGCGCTATCTTCATCTAATAAATATAAAATTATGCTATCTTGCGATACTTTATCCCCAACTGTAACTTCCATTGCTGTAATTTTGCCGCTATTAGGCGCTGGAATTTCCATTGCAGCTTTGTCGGTTTCTAAAGTAATAAGCGGCTGTTCGGCTTGAATTACATCACCAACTTGCACCATAACTTCAATAACTTCAACGTTACTATAATCACCAATATCTGGCACTTTTACCGCATTTGCCATAGATTTTTCGCCTTATACTGTCATAGGGTTAGGCTTGGTTACATCTAACCCAAATTGTTTAATTGCTTGCGCTAATAATTTAGCAGGAACTTGTTTGCTTTGAACTAACTCATGTAAAGCTGTTATTACTATGTAATAACGATTTACTTCAAAAAATTCACGCAACTTTTCGCGTAAATCACTGCGACCAAAACCATCAGTACCAAGTACTGCATATGAGCTTGGTACAAACTCGCGAATAGCATCAGCATAAGCCCGCACATAATCCGTAGCCGCAATAACTGGCGCTATAGTTTCGCTTAACAAGCTTGTAACATAAGGCTCACTAGCTGTTGCCTGAAACCGATTAGTACGCACACAAGCATTACCATCTCGCGCTAATAAACTAAAGCTTGTTGCACTCCAAAGAGTGGCGGTTATATTAAACTCTGCTTCTAAGATGTCCGCTGCCGCTATAACTTCATTAAAGATAGTGCCAGAGCCTAATAAGTGCACATGAAGGTCTGATTTAGTTTCGCGAAACTTATACATGCCCCGTAAAATTCCAGCTTCACTGCCAGCTGGCATAGCTGGGTGTAGGTAATTTTCATTCATTAAAGTTATATAATAAAAAATATCTTCTTGCTCTTTGACCATGCGTCGCAGGCCTTCTTGAACAATAACCGCCAGTTCATAATTAAAGGTAGGGTCGTAATTTAGGCAATTGGGAATAAGAGTTGCCATAACATGGCTATGTCCATCTTCATGTTGTAAGCCCTCCCCATTTAAGGTGGTACGCCCAGCGGTGGCGCCTAATAAAAAGCCCCGAGCCCGACTATCTCCCGCAGCCCACGCCAAATCCCCAATGCGCTGAAAGCCAAACATTGAATAATATATATAAAAAGGGATCATAACTTTATTGTTAACACTATAAGATGTGGCAGCTGCTAACCAAGAAGAAAAGGCTCCAGCTTCATTAATGCCTTCTTCTAAAATTTGCCCATTTTTAGCTTCTTTATAAAACATCACCTGCGCTTTATCTACGGGTGTATATAATTGACCTTCAGGGGCATAAATTCCCAATTGGCGAAACAAACCTTCCATTCCAAAGGTGCGTGCTTCATCTGGTACTATAGGCACTATTCTAGCGCCTATATGCTTATCTTTACATAAAGTTGTTAAAATACGCACAAAAGCCATTGTGCTAGATAGTTCTCGCTCACCGCTACCACTTAAATGAGATTCAAAGCTTGCCAGCTCTGGAACTTTTAGGGCTTCATCTGCATGTTGGCGCCTGGCAGGTAAAAAACCATTTAGTTCTTGGCGGCGCGCATGCAAGTATTGCATTTGTGCGCTTTGAGGCGAATCTTGAATAAACTCTAAATTTTCAATTTGACTTTGAGTGGCTGGAATTTCAAAGCGCTGAGCAAAATCTTGGAGCTCATTTATGGTCATTTTTTTAGTATTATGCGCAGTATTTAGACCCTCACCGGCTTTGCCTAAACCATAACCTTTTATAGTTTTAGCCAAAATAACTACAGGTTTTGTGGCATGCATAGCTCTATGATAAGCTGCAAAAATTTTAGTTAAATCATGTCCGCCATGACTTAAATTGCGCAGTTGAGTATCAGATAAATGGGCAACCATTTGTAAAAGTTCTGGGTCTTGGCCAAATAAATGCTCTCGAATGTAGGCGCCATCATTTGCATTAAAATTTTGAAATTCACCATCTAATAACTTCTCCAGGCGGGCCATTAGTTTACCAGAGCGGTCTTTAGTTAAAATCTCATCCCAACCGGCACCCCAAATGACTTTAATAACCTCCCAATTAGCACCATTAAAATAGCCCTCTAGCTCTTGGATAATTTTACCATTACCACGCACTGGCCCATCTAAGCGTTGCAAATTACAGTTTATTACAAAAATTAAATTATCTAATTTTTCTCGACTAGCAACGCCTATAGCCCCTAAAGACTCAGGCTCATCCATTTCTCCATCACCACAAAAGCACCAAACTTTGCGATTACTTATGGCTAGTAATTCGCGCGCTTGTAAATATTTAATAAAGCGTGCGCTATAAATTGCTTGCAAAGCGCCAAGCCCCATCGACACGGTGGGAAATTGCCAATAACTAGGCATTAACCACGGATGCGGATAAGATGATAAGCCATTGCCGGCAACTTCGCGTCTAAAATTAGTTATTTGTTCTTGGCTAAGGCGGCCCTCTAAAAATGAGCGCGCATAAATACCTGGGGATATATGACCTTGAAATAAAATTAAATCCCCGGCAAAGTCTGCATTAGCTGCGCGCCAAAAATGATTAAAGCCTACTTCATATAACTCTGCAGATGAAGCAAAAGAGCCTATGTGCCCGCCAAGATTGGTATTTTCCCCAGCTTTGATAACCATAACGGTTGCATTCCATCGAATCAATCCTGTAATTTTTGCCTCAAGGGCTGGGTCTCCAGGATAGACCGCTTGTTCTGCAAGAGAAATGGTATTGTTGTAGGCGCTATTAATGGAGGCAATCTGCGCGCCCAAAGATTCAGTCTCTTGCAGTACTTGCTGCAAAATATAGTTGACCCGTGAAATACCCGCGTGATGTTTTAAAGCATATAAAGCATCCACCCACTCTTTAGTTTCAGCGTTATCACTATCTAAATTACTCATTATATTCTCAAAATTCTTATAACATTAATACGAAGATACTTGCTAAAAGGGCCAAGCTTATAAATGCACGATTTAATAAAATCTCTGGGGTGTCTGCGCCGCCTGCAACAACACAGCTTTGGAGCACCTCAGAACTTGGCATTTTAATATTTAAAGCATTAGCAAGCCATACACCAAGCACTTTACTAAAATCTCCCACTAAAGCAAATATAAAGGAGCTAAGACGGGCTGGGGCCCATGCAGCTAAGGCGTGCAACTTAGTGGCAACATTACCTACGCCATTTTCATAGCTGCCCAAGCGTGCAATAATTTTATAAGTTAATGCTCCAAATGGCCCCAGCACTATAAACCAACAAAGTGGTGCATAAAAACTTTCATGATACTTAATAGCTAAGGTTTCGCCCTCGACGACGCTAAAGCTATAAAATAAGGCTAATCCCATAAAAAGCATGCCAAACATTGCGCTTCCCAGCCAACTAAGCCCAGCTATAGCACTTAAGGTAGCAGCTATAGTTAAGTATGCACTATTGGGATATTTTTTTAGTTTATCTTGCAAGAAGCTAACAGCTGTGTCGACCCAATTAAAGCTACGTAAACTAAAAATTTTATCTAAATTAAAAATTTCCTTACCCCAAATTTCCAAGCTGCATACGATTAAAATAACTATTACTTTTACCATAGGAACAATCCATATTTAATTAACTAACCCTAGAACATAGTTCTATACTTCATGCTATTATACAATTAATTTAAGCCTTAGCCACTGCATACTACTAGCTAAGGCCTAAAGCAATCAATAAGTTAGCATAACAAATTGTGGGAGAATGACTTGCGCCAAACTCAAAATCGCGCCCTTGGCGGGACTTTCTTAAGTGTGGCAATGATTTTATGCATAGGCTTATTAACTATAATATTTCACCATAAATTATATAAAACTCCAGCCATTCAAGTGAGCTATGCTGCCAATAACCCTACAATAATTGTTCAACGAGATAAAAATAACCATTTTTGGTTACCAATAAAAATAAATGGCATACCCTACAATGCCATGCTAGACAGTGGTGCAACTTATGTAGTAGTAGACGACTCTTTAGCTCGCAAAACCAAGTTACCCAAAATAGCTCAAACTCAATTTCAAACAGCTAATGGCCAAGTCTCAGGCTATATTTCTAAAATAGCTGTGCTAAATATAGCTGAGCTTGAAATACGTGGCCTACGAGCTGGGATTGTTAATGGTTTAGACAATACCGTATTGTTAGGCGCCAACTTTTTAAAACTATTTACAATAACCCAAAAGGGCGATTTTATGTTTTTAGAATATAATGACAATGCAAATTAATCTAATAATTTAAAGCGTGCCAAATATTTTGCCTTACCATCTGAAAACATAAAGCTACAGTCAAGATTTGTGGATTGCTTAGTAAAAGCTGGATCATTGTACTGCTTGGACTCCCAGTTAACTTCTAACAAATCATTATTGTTTTTTAATTTTAATTTAATACTACCTAAGTGATCATCTGGAGCCCAAGGCGGTAAGTCTTGCTCTATTAAAGAAACTATTATTTCAGTGATTTTATCTTTATTAATAGATGAAGTATATATTACTACGTCTTTAACATTAGCTAAATTTTTAGAGAGCCAGTATCCTGGAAAGTCAGGAAAACGCGCAAGGGTTGGTTTGGCATCTTGAGGATACTCGGTTAAATGTAAATATAATTCATCGCCTTTTTGTTCTTGAACTTTAATAGCTTCAATACTATGTAATACTATGCTAAATTCTTTAGCATACAAACTGTTACAAGCTATAAAGCACAGCCCCACGCTTAAGATTTTTTTATACATATTAGCTCCCTGTGTCACAATTTAATATTGCGCTATGTTCATACTCAGTTAAACATTTTGATGGTAATAAATCTGCAAGTTTTTGTATGTCAAAATTTTTATCCGCCTGTAAATTATAGCGACAATGCCATTGCATAGTGCTATTTACAAATTCACCTACTTCTACAAGATTAAGCTTAACATTTTGCAATCCTATATAATTATGGTGCATGCACATTTGTAATTCAATTTTATTTGAAGCAGGAGTTACTATAGCTAATTTTTTAATAGCTAAAGAGTTTTTCGCCGGGTCGATTTCACCTAATTTTTTAAAAGGCACAGAATCTTTAGTTATTTTACGTAAATCACCGTTAGTTATGCGAAAATTTACTATGGCAGTTTTTAGCGAATTCAAGTTCAACAAAGCACTAGTGTATTTTGAGCGCACTAGATAATTTTTATACACAGGGGTGGCCAAAGCTAATAGCAGACCTAGAATTATTAGAGCTATCATCAATTCTATAATTGAGAAAGCTTTTTTAGAAGCTGGTAAAACTTGGTACACTTATAGCTACTTTTTAAATTATTAGTCTAAGTATTGCAAAAATTTCCAGATAATCAATGTTGCTCAACCTATAAGAAATTCAACTTACATACTATACTTAAATTTAACTGCATACATATTTATTATATTATGGTCAATCTAACAGGTCTTACTAAAACTTTAATAGAAAAAGAGCTACTTAGCACAGCGCGAGCTCATGATTTAGTAGAAATTGCCAAGCGCCGTAACACAACCTTATTTAAAATATTAGTAACAGAAGGTATTGTTGAGTCTAAGTTAATTGCAAGCATATGCTCTAAAGAATATGGTATACCTTACTTTGACCTGGACTCACTAGATTTAGAGCATGTGCCAAATTTTAATATAAAATCTGACGAAATTAGTAACGGCAATGCTGTACCAATTTTTGCGCGCGGCGCGAGCATCTTTGTAGCTATATCTGACCCATCCAATCTTAATATATTAGATATTATAAAATTTCAAACTAGCTCTAATGTAGAGCCTATTATTGTTGAAGATGAAAAATTAGTGCACATAGCCCAAACAGTTGCCACTAAAGAAGAACTTAGCTCATTTGATGATATTGATGATAAACGTTTAGAAGCTTTAGATATAGCAGGTGGAGATGATAACGAAGATATAACTGCATCATCTAAAGATGATGCGCCTATTGTCCGCTTTGTCAATAAAATGTTACTAGATGCTATTAATACTGATGTTTCTGATATCCACTTTGAACCCTATGAAAAAAATTTTAGAGTGCGCTTTAGAGAAGATGGCATTTTACGCGAGCATGCCAAACCCCCAGCAAATCTAGGCTCAAGAATTACAACCCGTATCAAAGTTATGGCGCGTTTAGATATTTCAGAAAGAAGAGTGCCGCAAGATGGGCGTTTTAAAATGCGTTTATCCAAACATCGTAGTATTGATTTTAGGGTTAGCACCTGTCCGACCATGCACGGCGAGAAAGTAGTGATGCGTATTCTTGACCCAACATCAGTACAAATTGGTATTGAAGCTTTAGGTTTTGAAAGTTTTCAAGAAGAAATTTTTCTACGCCATATTCAAAAAGCACAAGGCATGGTATTAACTACCGGCCCTACAGGTTCTGGTAAAACCGTAACATTATACACCGCGTTACAATTATTAAATGACATTAAAACCAATATTTCTACTGCTGAAGATCCTATTGAGATTAATTTAGCTGGCATTAACCAAGTAAATGTTAACCCCAAGGCCGGTTTAGAATTTTCAAATATTTTACGAGCATTTTTACGTCAAGATCCAGATATAATAATGGTAGGTGAAATTCGAGATTTAGAAACAGCCGAAATTGCTATTAAAGCGGCTCAAACCGGACATATGGTATTATCTACTCTACATACTAATAGCGCCAGTGAAACTATCAATCGTTTAATTAATATGGGGATCCCAAGCTTTAATTTAGCAACTTCAGTATCTTTAATTATTGCACAGCGCTTAGCACGTAAATTATGCGAACGTTGTAAGGTAGTCGAAGAAGTTCCAGAGGCCGCATTATTAGAAATGGGATTTAACAAACAAGATGTTGCAGAAAAAATCACTATTTTTCGAGCCGAGGGTTGTTCTTTTTGCCAAGAAGGCTATAAAGGTCGAGTAGGAATTTTTGAGTTAATGGAAATAACGGAGGCTATTGGAGAAATAATTATGAATGGGGGCAATGCTATACATATTGCGCAGCATGCTAAAGAAGCTGGAATTTGGGGGTTAAGGCAAGCCGGACTCCATAAAGTAAAAAAAGGTGTTACTACTTTAGAAGAAATCAACAGGATTACTAGGGAATAGTATGGCGCATAATGCTAGTAATAAAAAAGCCTTTACCTATAGTGGAGTTAACAGCAAAGGTGAAAAAATTTCTGGGGAGATTTTTGCCTTAAACAAAAGCTTAGCTATTGCTTTATTAAAAAAGCAAGGCGTTAGAACACCTAAGGTCAAAGCTTACTCTGAACCTTCACAATTGTTAAACATTCTAAGTGGAAACCATATAAGCTCGATAGATGTATCAATTTTTACTCGCCAATTAGCAACTATGCAAAATGCAGGTCTACCCTTAGTCCAAGCTTTAAAAGTGGTAACTGATGTAACTCAAAAAAAAGCTTTAGCATTTTTAATTTTACAAATTAAATATGAAGTAGAATCAGGCAACTCCTTATCTGCAAGTTTAAAAAAACATTCATTAGTATTTGATGATTTATATTGTAATTTAATAGAATCAGGTGAGCAGTCAGGGACGCTTGATGTAATGTTAGACCGTATAGCTTTATATAAAGAAAAAATAGAAACTTTAAAGCGTAAATTCAAAAAAGCTATGTACTATCCAGTAACCGTAGTTTTAGTAGCATCAGTGGTAACTTCAATTTTATTAATTAAAGTTGTGCCAACTTTTAAAAATATGTTTGATTCTTTTGGTGCAGAGCTTCCCTATTTTACTCGGATAGTGTTAGCTGTCTCGGATTTTTTACAAAAAAATGGCATATTTGTACTCATTGGTATTATTGGTAGTATACTTTTATTTATACGGAGCTATAAATCTAGCTCTATTTTGCGAGAAAGGGTCCAATTATCTTTATTAAAAGTGCCAGTTATTGGGAAAATTATTCATCTTTCAGCTATAGCCCGCTTTTCCAGAACTCTAGCTACAACTTTTGCAGCTGGGGTGCCTTTAACTATAGCCCTTGACTCTGTGGCATATGCGACAGGTAATATTTTATATCAAAAAGCTATTTTAGAAGTTCATCAAAAAGTTTCTAATGGTGAGCAGCTATTTAGTGCCCTGCAAGAAAATAAAGTGTTTCCTAATTTAATTGTACAAATGGTATCAATTGGCGAAGAAGCTGGCAAGCTAGATGAAATGTTGCACAAATGTGCCAACATTTATGAAGAAGAAGTAGACAGCTTAATTGATGGCATGTCAACGCTGATAGAGCCTTTAATTATGGTAATACTTGGGGTTATCGTGGGAGGCCTGGTAATAGCTATGTATTTACCAATTTTCAAGCTAGGTTCAGTAATTTAATGAATATTTTAAACTTAGAATTAATTTTTGTTGCGGTACTAGGTTTATGTTTGGGCAGTTTTTGTAATGTGGTATGCTATCGCTTACCCCAAATGATTCAATCAGCTTGGGCTCAAGCATGCGCTGAATTTGTCAAAGAACATGCAAGGTCTGTAGATTTAACCAACCTAGTTACCAATATAAACCTAGCAACTCCTGCTTCGCATTGCTTGCACTGCAAACAAGCCATAAAATTTTATGATAATATTCCCCTGCTAAGCTATTGCATCTTAGGCGGTAAATGCCGCAGCTGTAAGAGCCCTATTTCCCTCCAATATCCATTAATTGAACTTATAAGCACTCTTATTGCTGTAGGGGCTTATCTTTATTTTAGCCCTTTAAGTATGACTATATGGGTGGCATGTTTTTTTTATATTATGTTATTGCAATCAGTTATAGACTTTAATCATTTAATCATTCCTGATGAATTAACTTATACAGGAATTTGGCTAGGCTTACTTGCAAATTTAAGTGGTTTTTTTATAGAAATAGATAGTGCCATTTATGGATGCATTGCAGGCTATTTGAGTTTATGGGGCATTTATTGGCTTTTTTACTTAATAACTGGCAAAGAAGGCATGGGTCATGGTGATTTTAAGCTATTTGCTATGTTTGGGGCATGGCTGGGCTGGCAACAGCTACCATTAATTATTGTGATTGCATCTTTGGTTGGCTCTATTGTAGGTATAAGCATTATACTAATTAAAAAAGGCACTCCAGAAAAGCCTATTCCGTTTGGACCATTTCTATGCTTAGGGGCTAGCATAGCTTTATTATGGTCAGAACCTATATATAGGTTCTATTTTAGTTATTTAGGGATTAATGTATGAGCTGGGTTGTAGGCATAACAGGTAGTATAGGCTCTGGGAAAACTACTGCATGTGATTTTTTTAGTAAATTAGGTGTACCTATTATTTACACTGATAAAATAGCCAAAAAATTAACCATCCCAGGTACGAAAGCCTATGCCGCTATAATTAAGCGTTATGGAGTTGCAATTCAGACGCCAGATGGCCAGATTGATAGGGGTGAATTGCGCAAGATTATTTTTGCTAATAAAAAAGAACAGATATGGTTAGAGCAATTATTAAACCCTAAAATACATGCTAAAGTAAAAGAGTTAATCAACCAAACTAAAGCGCCCTATTGTATAGTTGAAATTCCACTATTAGTTGGTTCTAAACTATTGCCTATATTTGATAAAATTTTGGTTATAGATTGCGATGAATCTTTACAAATTGAGCGTGCTATGCAAAGGGATAATTGCACTCAAGAATTAATTTTACAAATCCTTAAAGCTCAGCCACCATCAAAGCTGCGCAATGAACTAGCAGATGACTTAATTAGTAACACTCAAGACTTAAGTTATTTAAATAAAGAAGTAATCAAGCTACATGCGCAATACTTGCAAGATTGCAACCATAACAATAAAAACTCTCAGGCATCGAACTGAAATATCTGCTATATTAGCTTTAGTTTTATTTGTTTAACTTGACTATGACTGCTACAACAAAATTACATGAATACCCTTTAAATGAATCCACTCGAATATTAATGCGCCTTGAGCAAAGTTTTATGCAGGTGCGACATTTTAGAGCTGATAATTCCCAGTGGGGTAAACAAGCTTTATTAGCTAATATAGCTGAAATTTTAAGTATATTAGACAGAAATGATCTAAGGCAAATTCTATGCAAAGAAATAGAGCGTCAACTTAATAAATTTCAACAATTTAATAATACCCCAAATGTAAACACACAAAAGTTAGAACACCTACTTTGCGAGCTAAATAAACAGTACAATCGTATATGTAGTATTAGCAGTAAAATTTCGCGCCAAATTCGAGAAGGCGACGAATTGTTATTAGCAATATTACAAAGAGCAAACCCCTCTAGTGTATTAAATAATTTTGAAATTCCTCAATTATATTACTGGTTAAGCCAAGACTTGCATTTACAAGAGCATAATATTAATGAATGGATGTACAAATTATCGCCCATTGAAGATGCAATTAATTTATTATTACGCTTAATGCGCCACTGCGCTACTTTTGAACTGCGAACCGCTACCAATGGTCTTTATCAAGAGCCCCTTAACCCCCAAAGTAAGTGCCAAATGGTAAGGCTAAAGCTGCAAGGAGATGGTTACATTCCAGAAGTAAGTGGCGGCAAACATAGAATATCATTACGTTTTTTACAGGCAATAAATTCTACCGGCCAACAATTAATTGATGCAAGCTTTAGCTTCTATCTAGCATACTGTTTTGCTTAATACAGATTAATGATTTTAAAATAGTAATAATCGAGATTTAGAGCAATATAAAATAATATTAAAAAATTTGTTTTTATAAAGCACAACAACAATCTTTACAAGCAATTAATGCTTGATTGTTAATTCTTTAGATATGAGTTTAAAAATATTTAACTTGCCAATATTATGCACTAAACATAATATTGGCGTCCCCAAGGGGATTCGAACCCCTGTTGCCGCCGTGAAAGGGCAGTGTCCTAGGCCTCTAGACGATGGGGACGTCTTTGGTGGAGCTAGGCGGGATCGAACCGCCGACCTCTTGCATGCCATGCAAGCGCTCTCCCAGCTGAGCTATAGCCCCACTTAGCTAAGGCATGAATCATAATATTTAACTAGCGGCATGTCAACAGACATCTTTGCCCTATAAAAAAATAGTATTCAACTAATTTGTGTGTTAACATACCAACAATTTTAATCAATCAAGTTAGGTGAACCTTAATGTCATCAATAGACAAAGGATTAAGCTTTAGTGATTTAGCGCTAGATGATAATGTTTTATCATCTTTGGAAAGTGCTGGTTACACTACTCCTACTCCTATTCAACAGCAAACAATACCGGCTTTATTACGAGGCGATAATGTATTAGCAAAGTCTCAAACTGGGACTGGAAAAACAGCAGCATTTGCGTTGCCACTTTTAAGTAAGCTCAATTTAAATGCCAAACATCCACAAGTGCTAATTTTGACGCCAACTCGCGAGTTAGCGCTACAAGTTAGTGCCGCTTTTAAAAAGTATGGCCAAAATCTTTCTAAACTTAATATTTTAGCCGTATACGGTGGCGCCGGCATGCGTGAGCAACTCCAAGCCTTAAAAGGTACCGTACATATAGTAGTTGGTACTCCAGGTAGAATAATTGATCATATTAGCCGTAAAACCTTAGATTTAAGTAAACTTAATACTCTAGTTTTAGATGAAGCTGATGAAATGTTACGCATGGGATTTATTGACGATGTAGAGCGGGTTCTTCAAGAATCGCCAAAAAATATGCAAACGGCATTATTTTCAGCCACTATGCCGGTAGAAATTAAAAAAATAACTGAAAAATATTTAAAAAATCCCAGTATTATTGAAGCTAAAAATGAAGTTGCAACTGCAAGTAATGTGGCGCAAAAATACTGGGTAGTGCAATCTATAAATAAGTTAGATGCATTAAATAGATTTTTAGAGGCCGAAAATCCAGATGCAACAATTGTATTTGTAAAAACTAAATCTTTAAGTAATGATTTAGCTACTAATTTAATTGAAAGAGGCTATAAAGCTGCGGCTTTAAATGGGGATTTACCCCAACCTCAACGCGAATCTATTATTAAAAATGTAGTTTCAGGTAAAATTAATGTCTTAATTGCTACTGATGTAGCTGCACGCGGCATTGATATTCCACGTGTTACTCACGTTATAAATTATGATTTACCGCATGATTTAGAATCTTATATTCATCGTATTGGTAGAACTGGTCGAGCTGGCAGGCATGGTGTTGCTATATTATTTGTGGCAAAACGTGAAGTTGGCTTTATAAAAAGGCTCGAGCGTCACACGCAAACTCCAGTAGTGCAAATTTCAGTGCCAAACTCTAATGACATAAATAATATGCGCAAAGAGCAATTAAAGAAAAAGCTTTTAGCTAACTTAGCTAAAAGTGAAGAAGGCAATATCCCAGAGCACAAAAATAATGTTAAAAAGCAAATTCAAGCATGTGTGCAAGAATTGTTAGCTGAAAATTCAGAGGTTGATTTAGCCCAAATAACTACTAGTGCTTTAATGCTATTAAACCAAAAGGCGGCATTATTTATTAGTGAAGAGAAAAAAGTTAAAGAAGCTATTCTCGATTTAGATTCGGTAAAAGAAAATTTTGATAAAAAACGCTCTAAAGGCAAGGTTGATAAACCTAAAGCCGCGCGTGAGCGAGTAGATCACCAATCTTATACTATTGCAATAGGACGTGAAAATGGCATTAAGCCTGGGCAAATAGTACGTGCTATTTGTGACGCCTCTGGTATTGATAGTAAATATATTGGTCACATTAAAATAAATCAAAATAATTCTATAGTTGATTTACCCGTAGCTATGCCTAAAAGTGCTTTGATTTCTTTACGCAAAGTAAAATTACAAGGTATGCCATTGGCAATAGCCAGACAAGATCATTAATTTAAGATTAGCTTAAACTTTAAACTAAGCAGTAGCGATTTAATTGCTACTGTTTAGTTATTTTATAAGTTTAATTTTTTGATTTAATGCATTATCTTTAAACCAAATTCTCAACTGCTGCTATTTATATATTCAATAGCTGAATTAATTCTAGCAAGAGCTTGATTTTTTGTTAAAAGGGCTACTGATTGGGCTACATCTGGAGAAGATGCCACCCCCAGAACGCTTACTCTTAAGGGAATAGCAACTTCAGGCTTTTTAAGTTTAAGCTCTTGCATAGTATTTTTAATAGCTAAATTTATATTTTCCGCATCCCAAGATTCAATATTAGTTAACTGTTTATGTAAAGTTTTAAGCGTAATTAACTTATCAGCACTCAAATATTGTTGTTTAACTTGGGCACAAACTTCAAAGTTTTTAGTATATAAATACTCTACACTTTGCATAAGCTCCACCAAAGTATGTGATCTGGATTTAAATAAATTGAAAACTTCACTAAAGCTTGGGCCATTAGCTAAATCAATACCTAAATTTTTACAATGGTAATTAATTTCTTGCATAATATCTGGCAAATTTGCGTGTATAATATATTGATGATTAAGCCATAATAACTTATCAGAATCAAAAGCTGCTGCTGAATTATTAATATTAGAAAAACTAAATATTTTAGCTATCTCTTTAGCATTAATAATCTCACAATCCCCATACGCCCAGCCTAAGCGTGCTAAATAATTTAACAAAGCCTCTGGTAAAAACCCTGCTTGGCGATACTCTAATATACTATTTGCTCCGTGACGCTTAGATAAACGCTTACCATCTTTGCCCAAAATCATTGGTAGATGCGCAAAACTTGGTACTTTAGCGCCTAAAGCCTGCATAATGTTAATTTGCCTTGGAGTATTTGAAATATGATCATCGCCACGAATAATATGGCTTATTTGCATATTTATATCATCAACTACTACAGATAAGTTATAAGTTGGCATGCCATTTGAACGCCGGATAATTAAATCATCTAATTCAGCATTAGACACAACTATTTTACCCTTCACCAGATCATCAAATACAACACTACCCGTTGGTGGATTTTTAAATCTAACAACATAAGGCGCAGTTAAATCAATGTTATCTTGACGGCTCAAACATCTTTGATCATATCGAGGCTTTTGTTTTAGTTGCATTTGCGTTGTACGCAATTGCTCTAGCCTGCTAGCTGTGCAATCACAATAATATGCTTGGCCTGTGCTTAGCAATTGGGCAATAGCTTGATTATGCGTCTTTAAGAGCTGCTTTTGATAAAATGGGCCTTCAGCATAATCTAATCCTAACCACTGCATACTTTCTATAATTCTTTGGCTAGACTCAGGATTGGAGCGCTCTATATCAGTATCTTCTATACGTAGAACCATGTTGCCAGTCTGGTTTTTAGCAAATAACCAATTAAACAAAGCAGTACGCGCGCTACCAACGTGTAGCTCACCGGTGGGGCTTGGTGCAAATCTAGTTCTAACCATATACAAGCTCTCCCAAAGCTCTAAAAAGCATGGCTTAATTATCCATACTTTTACATATATGGCAAATAACACTTAACAAACTAAAAGCTATCTTAACTAACTAAAATATAAATCATTGACAAAAAGTATTATTATGGTAAAAATAACGCCACATGGCTATGTAGCTCAGGTGGTCAGAGCACAGGATTCATAACCCTGAGGTCGGTGGTTCAAGTCCACCCATAGCCACCAATTAAATCTAACTCTATAGGTAATCCGTTGCTACGCATCTTCATTAAAACCCATGGCTGCCAAATGAATGAATATGACTCTAGCCGTATGCTAGACTTGTTAGATAAATCACATGCAGCTCAAATAGTGGAAAATGAACAAGAAGCGGATTTATTATTATTAAACACTTGCTCTATTCGTGAAAAAGCCCAAGAAAAAGTATTTTCTCAATTAGGCAGATGGCGTTCATTAAAACAAAAAAAACCCAACACCTTAATTGCTGTAGGTGGCTGTGTAGCAAGCCAAGAAGGTGAATTACTTAAAAAACGCGCACCATTTGTAGATATAATTTTTGGGCCCCAAACGTTACATAGATTACCATTATTAATTAATGAGGTGCGAAGCTCTAAGCGGGCGAAAATAGATATATCTTTTCCAGAAATTGAAAAGTTTGATTATTTGCCCTCCCCTAAGGCCGAAGGTCCTTGTGCATATGTGTCTATCCAAGAAGGTTGTAACAAGTTTTGTAGTTATTGCATTGTGCCCTATACTCGTGGCAAAGAAATAGATAGAAACTTTGACGCTATTGTTCGAGAAGTACAAGCTTTAGCTCAGCAAAACGTCAGGGAAGTGACTTTGCTTGGGCAAAATGTTAATGCTTATAAAGGTAAGACCCATACTGGGCAAAACGGCAGCTTAGCTTTACTAATAGCTTATATTGCACATATACCCTCTATAGCTAGAATAAGGTTTACCACCTCTCACCCCCTTGAATTTTCAGATGATTTAATTCAGGCTTATAAAGATATCCCCCAACTTGTTGATCATTTACACCTACCTTTGCAAAGTGGTTCAGATAAAATACTAGCCAATATGAAGCGTGGCCATAGTTTTTTAGAATATAAAGCTAAAATCAAAAAATTACGCGCCGTGCGGCCAAATATAAGCATTAGCTCAGATTTTATAGTAGGTTTTCCTGGTGAAACTGAAGAGGATTTTTTAGACACTCTAAATGCTGTAGCCGAAATAGGCTTTGATAACTCCTTTAGCTTTATATATAGTAAACGCCCCGGAACTCCTGCTGCAGCTTATGCTGATGATGTAAGCTTAAAAGACAAAAAAGATAGACTAGCACGTTTACAAGAATTACTCTCAAGTCAAGGCGCTAAAATAAGCGCACAAATGCTTAATACTAACGTTGCAGTACTTGTGACGGGCAAGTCTAAAACTGACTCTAGCTTATTGAGCGGGCGCACAGAAAATAACCGTGTAGTAAATTTTAGTGGCCCTGATAACCTAATTGGCACTATAGTAACTTTACAAATTACTCAAGCTCGAGCCAATAGCTTAGTGGGAGTATTAGCGCCAAGTACTACGCTAGAATCGGCTTAGTAAATAGGTCGCCCTTTTAGTTTTTCTTTTTTCTGCTTTGCCAACTATCGCAATAATGTTTATTCTTAATGTTGGTAATTATAATTTTATGGATTAGATTGAACAAAAAAATCGCATCTTGTGATATTACTCTCACACCTTTTGATAATAATAGATTATCGAACCTTTGTGGCAAGCTAGATGATAATCTTAGCCAAATTGAAAAAGGATTATCAGTAGAAATTTTAAGTCGCGGCAATAATTTTAGGGTCTCAGGGGATGCCGCTAATATTAATTTGGCAGCGCAAGTTTTAAAAAACTTATACAGACAAACCGAAATAAATAAGCAAATAAGCCCCGAGCAAGTCCACCTATGTATACAGGAAATTAGATCTACTATGAATAATTCGGTTTTTGAAAATGATACAGATTCAGATATAAAAATTGCTAGCATAAAAACTCCAATGGCAACTTTTACTCTTAGAAACAAAAATCAGCTACATTATGTTAATGAGATTGCTAAATATGACATATGTTTTGGGCTTGGGCCTGCAGGGACTGGTAAAACCTTTTTAGCTGTTGCCAGTGCTGTTGCCGCCCTTGAGCAAAAAAAAATAAGACGTATAGTTCTAGTGCGTCCAGTAGTTGAAGCTGGCGAAAAGCTTGGCTTTTTGCCAGGAGATTTAACCCAAAAAATAGATCCCTATTTGCGTCCCTTGTACGATGCCTTTCATGAAATGTTAGATTTTGAAAAGATGGCTAAACTACTAGAGCAGCAAATAATTGAAATTGCACCCTTGGCCTATATGCGCGGGCGAACCTTAAATGATGCGTTTATCATTTTAGATGAAAGCCAAAATACAACTAAAGAACAAATGAAAATGTTTTTAACCCGCATAGGCTTTAATTCAACTGCAGTTATAACTGGGGATTTATCCCAAATAGATTTGCCTCATGGTAAATTATCTGGATTACGTCATGCATATGATGTGTTAGCTGGCATAAAAGCTATAAGTTTTACCGAATTTACTAGCAAAGATGTAGTTCGCCACCCTATTGTACAAAACATAATAGATGCTTATGACGAGTACGAATTAAAAAATACGAGAACCTAATTTTGACAATAGAATTAGAATTACAAATAGCAACTGACAGTCAAACCTTGCCACACCCTTCTCAGTTTAGAAATTGGGTAGACAAAGCTTTAAGCTCGCGTATAGACAATATAGAGCTTACTGTACGTATAGTCGATAATGAAGAAATGCTAGAATTAAATAAAACGTATAAAAATAAAAATAGCACCACAAATGTGTTATCTTTTCCAATGGAACAAGATGAAGACTACGATTTTAATGTTTTAGGTGATATCATTATATGCGCGCCGGTGATTGTCCAAGAAGCGCATGAGCAAAATAAGGATTGGTTAGCACATTGGGCCCATATGGTGATTCATGGTTGTCTGCATCTGGTAGGATATGATCATGATACTGAACCAAAAGCGGTAATGATGGAAGGGATTGAAATAATTTTAATGCAAGAACTCGGGTTTAAATCTCCATATGAATGATTCTTTTAAAAAAAAAGAGAGCTTATCTCTTATAAAAAGTCTAATAAATAAATTAAAAAAACTTATATCTCCTTTTTCCAAAAATAATATACGCACAACTTTGCAAGAGCTTGCTAGTAATCATGAACTTAATGAGCATACTAGCAGCATGCTTGAAGGAGTCTTGGATGTTAGCATTATTAAAACACGAGATATTATGGTGCCGCGCTCTGAAATAGCTTATGTAAATAAAGACACCTGTATTAATGCGATAATCCAACTAGCTACCCAAACTGGTCATTCTAGATTTCCAGTTTTTGCAGAAAATAATCATGATGTTATAGGTATTATCCTAGCTAAAGATTTATTATCTTATTCTATTAATCCTGACAAAAAATTCATCATAAAAGATATTTTACGCCCAGCTATTTTTGTCCCAGAAACCAAAAAGTTAGATACCTTGTTAAATAAGTTTCGAGATATGCGGCATCATATGGCAATTATTGTGGATGAATATGGTAATGTAAGTGGACTTGTAACTATAGAAGATGTCTTAGAGCAAATCGTCGGTGAAATAGAAGATGAGCATGATATAGAAGGCACGGCTATGATTAAATCGCATAGTGATGGTAGCTATAGTATAAAAGCCACTATACCAGTTTATGAGTTTAATGACTTTTTTAATTCTAATTTACCTGAAGATAAGTTTGAAACTATAGGCGGCCTAATTAGCCAAAAATTTGGTTATTTGCCTAAAAGAAATGAAGAAACAGAAATTAGTGGTTTTTTCTTTTCTGTGGTAAAATCCGACAATCGAAGAATTCACTTACTGCAAGTAATAAATAAGAATAATCAACATGCAACCACTGCTTTTTAGTTTTTTTGCTGGAGTTCTTTTGCCGTTTGCATTTGCTCCAAAGAGCATATGGCCCTTAAGCATACTATCAGTATATTTACTTATCTATTCATTACGAAATACGGTTAAACCTAAAATAGGATTTTTGCATGGATTTGCCTATGGTTTAGGCGCTTTTGGGGTGGGGATTTCTTGGGTTTATGTTAGCATTCACGATTTTGGCTCTTTTCCAACTTTGTTGGCAGGCTTGTTTACTTTTTTATTTGTAGCTTTATTTTCATTACTACCTGGATTGTGGTGCTATTTATTTATTCGATTTTATTCAATTAAATCACCGCTGCACTTACTCTTAGCTTTCCCGGCATTAGGAGTTATCACTGAATGGTCGCGCTCTCACCTATGCACAGGCTTTCCTTGGCTACTGTATGGCTATAGCCAAATAGACTCGCCGCTGCGAGGTTATGCCCCAATTTTTGGAGTATTTGGTGTGTCTTTTATTATAATGTTGATTGCTAGCTGCATATACATTATCACTCAATTTAAAAATTTTTCTAAAAAAAGCATCTTATGTGCCAGCTTAATTTTAAGCGCAACCCTAAGTATCACCCCCTTTTTACTTGAAAAAAATTGGACTACTTATAATAATGAATCCCACACTGTAGCTTTGGCACAAAGTAATTTTAAACCATGGGAAAAAGTCTCAACTTATGGGACTATTGATAAAATGTGGGATATTTACTCAGTGCTTATTGAGCCACATTTAGAATATGCTGATTTTATTTTATGGCCAGAACACAGCGTACCTTTAACCCTGCCTTCTTCTAAGCCATTTATGGATAGAATGGATCAGTTAGGTGAGTCCACTGCTACAACCTTTGTAATAGGCATTTTAGAAGAAGCTCAATCTAGACCTGGATTTTATTATAATGGCTTTAAAGCTGTAGGTCTTGGAGATGGCTTTTATTATAAGCGTCACTTGGTACCGTTTGGTGAGTATTTGCCTTTTTCCCGCACCATACTACCTATAGCCAAAAAATTTAATTTGCCAGTATCAACAATTATTCCAGGTAGAGAGCAACCTAATATTATCACTCCCAATACCCGTATTTTACCCACAATTTGCTACGAGATAGCCTATACCAATACCGTGCGTAAATCTTTAAGAAAATCAAATGCATATGTAATTATGAATTTAAGTGAAGATGGATGGTTTGGCAGCTCTTGGGGACCTTTGCAACATCTGGAAATGGCGCGAATGCGAGCTTTAGAAAATGGACGCTATGTTTTACGTTCAACTACTTCTGGAGTTACAGCCATAATTAATGAAAAAGGTGAAATTATAGCGCGCCTACCCCAATTTGAGCGCGGGGTTTTACGCGGTGAATTTAAAGAGTTTACTAAATATACCCCATGGACCTACATAGGTGTCTACCCTTTACTAGCATTTATGTTAATTTTACTAGCAGCAATACTATATTCGTATCGCCATAAGCTTAAAGTTATTGAATTAGACTCCCTAAGTTTAACCTCTCTTGCACCTAAGCAAGCTGTTAATTGTCAATCAAACTGCGCCCAATTATTGGAACTATAAATAAAAACACAATAAGCCAAGCCACAGTTCCATAACCATAATTAATTAAATTAACCAAACCAAATTTTGAGCCACAAAATAAGCTGGTTAAAATTAATAAATTTATACCTAAATAATGCTTAGTTTTAACTCCTGCATTAGCTAAACGTATATTAAAGGTTTGTATTAAGCCCGTGGTAGTATGAATTAACGTGCCTAATAGCACAACTGGGAAGGCTAAATTAAAAAAAGATAAATTAATTTTATATAAAATATACATAGATGGGAGCTTTTGTTGCAAAATTTCTGGATAAAAACCTAGCATACACAAATAAAATAAAATTCCAGGCAAAATTGCAAATAATCCAGACAATAAACCACTAATTAACGCTTGCCTTGGGGTAGATAGGTTGCGTAAAGCATAAAATACCGCAGGAATTAAACCCAAATTATAACCCGCATAAGTTAAGCTTTGTACTAATGCCTTACTGGCAGAATAGTTTTCAAAATCTAAACTGCTGCTAATAATTGAATATTTAGTAGCTAAGATGTAACTAAATAAAGCAACATAAACCCCTAATAAAAATATAGTCCAATAGCTAAAAATTTTCTCTATAAAGCTATTCCCCATATATAGCAGGCCCAAAATAACAAAAAAGGCTAACAATATCGCCACATCTGGCGCTAAACCTAAGGAAACATGCCCTAAATCAGCTATAGATGCCGTAACCACTGCTAAAACTATTGCAATTAAGCTTATATATATAATTTCACATAAGGTAGAATATTTGCCTAAAAGGCTCTTAAAATAACTTTTATAATCAAAAGCTTGATGAATAAGCGCAAAACGGTAACTACAAGCACACACTAGCGACCAAATAATTCCAGAAAATAGCAACGCTATAAAACCAGTAGCCGCGCCATGGCTTAAAAAGAACTGGTTAAATTCTTGCCCAGTCCCATATCCACCAGCTATGACTATATTTTGAAAAACAACAGCTGGCAATAAAACTTTATATAAGTTATTAATAATCATTAAAAACTACTTCCAGGTTTTTGTAAAAATTCAAGCTCGTCTGCAGTAGATTGGCGCCCAAGTATTTTATTGCGATGCGGAAAACGCCCAAAATTAGCAATAATATCGCGATGCATAATGGCAAACTTTAAAGCATTTGCCGCATCATCTAGTCCCTGAAATAACTTTACGCATAAGTTTTGATACTTTAAATCCTCACTATGCATAAGCGGCATATATAAAAACATTTGCATGTTTTTAAACTGCAAACGCAAATCAAATTCTTGCTCGATAGCTAATAAGGTAAGCTCTAATGCTTTAGCATCAGTAGCATACATCTTAGGAGTGTCGCGAAACATATTGCGTGGAAATTGATCAAACAATAAAATTAAAGCTAACACATTATTAGGCTGAGTAGCCAATAGTCGCCAGTCATTATTTGCAACCATGTAGGTATATAAATCTTGGTATTTAGCGCTTATTATTTTATCAAAGGCAGCATCTTTAGCAAACCATTTACCTTCATTAGCTAACCAGAAGTCTATTATTTCATCTGCTTCAAATTTTAGCTCAGCTGCTAATTGCATAATTTTGCCCCATTTATGTTTAATTATACCCTAAAATCATTTATTAAATAAAAACTAGCAAATGGGCCTTACAATTTTACAAATTAATTTATCATTTGTAGTCAAATACACAACTTTTAAAACTTTTATCTTAAAACATAGGTTAACCTTCTAACAAATGAAAGATTTTAAACTCTTACTATATTATAGCAATACACTTATATTTTAAGTAATTGCTTTACTCTAAGGCTCTTTTAGGTGAATAAATACCAAGCGCGTGCGTTGATAAAAACTCAAGTTTGCAAAGATTAAGCTTTGCCATTAATTGCTAAATTTCAGTTTTATATATTCTTCTAGCATAGAGTTGTGAATTATGTGGGATAGTCATTCTTTATAGCTTGCTAATTATTGTTTTACCATCAGCAATACCTCATAATCATAAAAATTTTGAGAGTATACAAACAAAAATTTATTGAATTTTAAATCTATAAGCAATCTTTTGCTAAATCACATATACTAAGATAAAGTTAATTTAACTTGAAACTAAGTACAATTTAAGTAATTTATTAACTGAACTTATAATGTCCATATATTGAGAAAAATTATGAAAAAATTAAACCAAGTAATCCTAACTATAGCGGTCTTTAGTGTTATTATGGCCTGCGCACCGCAAGTACCTGAAACTCAATCCAAAACATGCGGCTGTAGAGGTAAACTAAATAAATCAGAATAAAATTCTTATTTAAAGCACTTGAAAAGCTTAAAGTGTAGAAAAATATAAATTATAAAAAACCTTTTGATTAAAATCATATGCCATTAAATTAAAATTATTAATATTTAAAATACCTAAATTTATTTTTAGCTTTTGGTGGAAACGCGGGCTTGCCTGGCAAAAAGCACCCAAGAAAACCATCGACCCTGGGAGCCCATTTACATCCTTTCGCTGTTAGCTTAAAATCTTAAGGTTGCTCTAAGTATGTAAGAGTAAATTTGATTATTTAGTAAAGCGCTAGGCATTATAATATAAGTCTTACACCATGTGTAATTTGAGACTTAGAATTAATAACTTGTGGCTAATGGAATGTTTTATGAAAAAATCAACTAAAATAGTTGGAGTTATATTAGCTTTAAGCATATTGGCTGGAGCTGTAGCCCTGCCTTATTATTACTACAAAGGATATTGCTGGACAAAAAAGATTATTAGCAATGTACGCGGACACCAAGGACCGGGCAAGTTTGTAAATAAAAAGCTTTTACGCACCAAATATAGTAAAGCACTCCCTGAATGGGCTCGCACCCAAATCAATGAAGATTTGTCCTCATTTAAACATTTCTCGGAGCAAGACGTAAATCTTGCTTACAAACATTTACGTACTGGATATAATCGGTTAGCCAAAGTCACTATAAGCCCAACTGATGTAAGCATTGAATACCCTAAAAGAGCCCCCAGTCAAGACCGACGCTCTAAAACTATGCGTAATGCTTTTAATTTTTTGCGTGAACAAAACCTTATAGAGCCTATGGATTTTATATTATCATTTAGTGACTATCTTGATTTTGATTTAAATATAAATTTTTTAGATGCATCTAAGTTAAGCAAAGAAGAAATAGACAAAGAATTCCACCTTTTTCGCAAACGTTTTTTATTAGTAAAAAATAAGCAAACATATATTTTACATGATACGGTTGAAAATAATGACAAAGAAATTGATATTAAAATTTTAGCTCAATCTATTCAAGATTTAATTCATCGTGGTTTTAACAAACAACCATTGGATGAAAATCAAAATAATAAGTTACTCACATGCCTTGGTCAGAATGGTTATATTGATGATGTGCAAGAAATTTTATTTGTTAAAAGCTTGCCTGCAATACCTTTTTTCACTTTTGCTAAAGATACATCCATACCTATAGAAAACAAAGCTATACTTATCCCCGATTGGATGAACCTATATGCTTGGCCAAAATTATCTCCATTAATTTCTAAGGCCAATCAACATTATAATTGGAATAAAAAAGAAGATAAACTATTTTGGCGAGGTGGAGTAAATGATGCTTCTAATTTTAGACGCAAGCTAGTTAATATGAGTGCCGACAATTATGCGCTGGTTGATGCTAAATTTACTGAAGGCAATGATAAAGCTCCTAGAGTAGCGCCAACTGAGCATCTAAACTATCGCTATCAAATAGCCATAGATGGAGCTAGAGGCACTTGGGAGCGCATAGTGTGGCAATTAGCCGCAAATAGTACCTTGCTAAAACCAAAATCCACTCACATACAATGGTTCCATAAAGGTATTCAACCTAATGTCCACTACGTAGAAGTAAACTCTGCAGAAGATAGCGTTGCCAATGCTTTGCAAGATTTACAGCAAAATCCTCAATATGCTGAAAAAATAGCTAACAATGGGATGGTTTTTGCTAATGAAAATTTATCTATAGAAGATATGTTTATTTATATGGCTAATGCATTAAATCAATACAATGAAACTATTAATCACGACTAAATTTAGTCTAAAAAAATAATTAAAAAACCCTTATGGCACAATTATTAGCCATTAAACGCAGGCCTTTAGGATTGTCACAAGCTACCCGCGAGCGCAATAGTGCCAAGCCAAACCAAGCTCCTGGCGCAAGGCTTCTGTCATACAAAGTCAAAGCTGGCCAAATGTTGGGGTGTAGTGATATGTTTGCAAAATAGGTGGCGTAAGTTGTGCAATCATAAGTGCTGCACAATAAGTATTATCTGCAAGTTGAATATCTTGCAAGTGGCCCGCATATATTTGCTGAGAACCTTTATGCATTTGACATACTTTTAAAATATTAGCCTGCTTTAAGATAAAACAGTTTCTCACATCATAACTAAAACCTAATCCTAAGCACTTAATAAAAGCCTCTTTTCTAACCCACTTAATATAAAAATTGTCTATTTGCTGCTGAGGGTTTAATGCACAAAAAGACCTATATTCACATGCAGCCATAATTTGTTGGGCCATCTCCAAAACATCAATTTTTGGCTCTTTATACTCAATATCAATGCCCACATCAGCAGTTTTACTAACAGCAAGCAATGCTCGTTGCTGGGTGTGGGTAAGGTTGAAAAATAGTGAATCTTGGCTTTTAATATATGGCTTGCCCTGCTGGGTGTATTTAAGCTCTATAGTTTTGGGGTTTTGGTTTAAATAGCAACTTAATATATTACGCAAACTTGCCCGGTATAAAATAAAGGCATTTTTATGAGCCATAAATTTAAACTCTAACGCGCGAGCTTTCTCCTTTGGCGCTAATAGCTCCCAGCTTGGCTCTAACATATGCATTAACGAGTTAAGTTCAATATGCCAAATATCCACCATGGGAGGGCTTGGGGTTGTTAATACCATGCTCATTTAATATTATTACATCTTTTATGCTAAGCTCAAAGTAGTACTAGGTAAAAAGCCACCGGCTTGCATTTGCCACATCCTAGCATAAAGGCCGCCTTGCTGGATTAAATCTTTATGGAGGCCATCTTCAACTACTTGTCCTTGGTGTAAAACAATTATTCTATTCATTGCAGTTAAAGTAACCAATCGATGGGCTATTACTAAAGTAGTCTTATATTGCATTAATTTTTTTAAATTTAGCTGAATGCTTTTTTCAGTTATAGAATCAAGAGCTGATGTTGCCTCATCAAGAATTAAAATAGGGGCATTTTTTAATATGGCGCGCGCAATGGCTATGCGCTGGCGCTGTCCTACTGACAATTTGACTCCCTTCTCGCCTACCAAAGTATGATAACCATCTGCTAATTTTATAATAAAATCATGACAATAAGCTTGTTTAGCAGCGGCAATAACTTGTTCATCAGAGGCATAAATATTACCATAACGAATATTTTCTAAAATACTGCGATGAAATAGCGAAATATCTTGCGAAATTAGTGCGATATTTTTTCTAATAGAATCTTGAGTACAATTAGCAATATTTTGGCCATCTATATATATTTCACCCTCATCCAATTCAAACAAACGTAAAATTAAATTAACCAATGTGGTTTTGCCACTACCCGACAACCCAACAATTCCAACCTTGGTGCCAGGCTTTATATTAATATATTTATAACTAAATACAGCGGATGCACCTTTATAACTGAAGGCAACATTATTAAATTCTATGCTAGCATGAGTTATACGCAATGGTTTGGCTAATGCTTTATCTTTAATAGCATGGGGCATATTAATTAGCTGTAAAGCTTGATTGCATTTACCTAAGTCCTCACTAAAGGCTACAAATTTAGTTGCTAAATACCATAAGCTATAAAACATGGAAACTGTTAAACTAAGAATAAAAGCAAAATCCCCAAGAGTCACTAAAGATTGGCTATACATATAAATTAAAGAATATAAATTAGCACTCATTAAAATAATGATGCTTATATCCCATAAAATATACATTTTTAGAACATACCATTGCATAGCTTGAGACTTATATTTTACATCTTGAGTCGCATCATGAAGTATATTTTGTTCAAATTTATAGTTAACAAATAAACGAGTGTTGGTAATATTTGCAATATTATCCACAATACAACCTGTTAAGCTCGACATACCATTAGCTAAAAATTTAGACTGTAGCGAAATTTTACGACAATTATAAGCGGCTATTAACAAAAAACATAGCGCCCAGAAAAATAAAATTGTTGCAAATATAGGATGCACTAAATACATAGTTATAATAGCAATAATTAAGCCTAAGATGTGAATCCAAGCTTCATGCAAAGTACTAAATATTGCAGTCACGCCTGTAGCCATGTCAGATATTTTATTTGATAAGCTACCAGCAAAATTATCTTGAAAAAAAGCATGGGAATGATAACTTAAATAAAGATTTAGGCTTTGTATAATGTCTGCGTGTAGCTTGGGGAAAAATTTTAGCTTAAGAAAATCTTGTAGTCTTAATAAGATGGCAACAAACGCCCAAGAGCCAACATATAATGTAGCTAATAAATTAATATGGCTAAATATTTGATTTTTATCGCCATCAAAGTTACTAACTTGCTCTATAATTAATTTTAAAATATAAGGCGACCAAGAAGTTTGCGCGGCGCCACAAAAACCTATACACAATATAGCGCCAATGTATAATTTATAGGTTTTACAAATAATATAAAAAAAATTATATAAAGATTGTACCGGCAAATTAATAATATTCATAATAACTCTCTATTATATAAAATTAGGCATGATTTTTAATTAAATAACTTCCTCTTGCACTATCAACTTAACCTCTAATGATTGCTGTATGGCATGCGCCACAGCTGCCACATAATCCTCATCCATTAAGCGCCCATGCTTGCCTGGTACCGCTGTGCTTTGGATATGCACTGATGGCAGAGAATCCCAGCCATTAAATTTGATGTTAG
>Ga0136604_1000195_pt1 | contig 33703 bp, 37 predicted proteins | sample AntRauFillE10628_FD_104928 | JGI IMG/M metagenome (GOLD analysis project Ga0136604, IMG submission 104928) | Saline lake microbial communities from Rauer Islands, Antarctica - Metagenome Filla E10 #628 | ecosystem: Environmental > Aquatic > Non-marine Saline and Alkaline > Saline | place...
AGCGATGAAGATCAGATGGTTCTGGCAAACGACGTTGCCGGACTGCCATCAGAGCTGGATAGCGATGACATCCGTTCGAGAATGTTCGATCTCACTGTGTTGCGCATGCAGACCGCACTGCTGAATTCAGACTCGTCCACGTTTGAAAACAACCGCAACAAGGTGATTGAAATCACGATGAAGCTGGAAGAGAAAACGGGCATTCCAGCGGTGAGGAGTCAGCTCGATTTTATTCAGGCGGTACAAAGTCCCGAGTTCTGGGAGGGCATGGACGTTCCGACACTGGAGGATCTTCGACTTCGTTTGCGAGGCCTCACCCCGTTCCTCGACAAGAAAGAACGCAAGATCGTCTACACGGATTTTGAGGACGAAATCGTCGGCGTACGAGACGACCCGGTCGTGGATATCCCCAAGATGACCAGCGTTCAGTTCGAGAAGAAGGTGAAGGATTATCTTCGCAGCCACCTCGACAACATCGTGATCCAGCGCTTGCGGAAAAATCGCCCGCTAACTGAGCAGGATTTAGAGGCCCTGGAACAGATGCTCATCAATCTGGGTGAGGATGATGGCAAGTCATTGTTGTCTGGATTGCTGGAGCGTTCAGGCGCGCCCTCGCTCCCGTACTTTGTTCGTGGTCTTGTAGGCATGGATGAGGCAGCAGCGAAGGAGGCATTTGGGAAATTCATTTCGGATACCAGCCTGACAGCGCCCCAAATCCGTTTCGTTGAAACCCTTATCGAACAGCTCGCATCGCGGGGAGTTATAGAGCCGTCCGCACTCTACGAACCGCCGTTTTCGTCAATTCATGCCGGTGGCCCTGAAGAACTGTTCGCTGGGAAGTACCAAGTGATTGACGGAATCTTTGATGCGCTGGATCGGACGAAGCCAGTCTCTGGCGACGCGGCGGCGGGTTAGGGCTGCCCGGGAATTTTCAGGAGCGCCAATATGTGTAATGCATGGAATCACCCGCCTGAATGTCGATGTGGATGGGGCGGTGATGGCCATGCTGGTAAGCGCCAATTTGGCTCGGACTATAATCAGTGGGTGCCGCCACTGGATTTGTCGAGAGAGAGCTTTACGCGTCCCAATGCTTCTTGCCCAGTATGTGGGGCCCTTGTCTTTTTCTATAAATCTCCAGATGGCGGACGGGTATTTTTTGACGAACTTGGGCCGCCCTGGCCAAAACATCCGTGTACGAGTTCCACGAGTACTCCAGCCAAGCTATCCGTAGCAAAACTAAGCCGCCAAAAAGACCGCTCCACATGGGAGGAGCATGGTTGGCGGCCCGTCCAGCTTCGGTATGACTCGGAAATTGACAAGTTTTTCTCGCGCTTACATTTAATCAAGGATGGTGTTGAAACAAATTTATACCTGAGAAAGTCCTCACTTACTCGATTTGGTAAAAAGATATCGATTCAGGCCCATCTTCCGGCTCACATCCGAGAAATCCGTGAGGACGTCTTTGAGCTCTCAATGCTGGACAGCTTTGCAAGGCCTGTCCTAATGTCCTGCTTTGCAAACTTGGCCCTGGCCAGAGACAGAGAGCCGACACCAGTCCGTAAGTCGGGGAAGAAGCGAGTTAAGCAACTTCCTCCAGCCCCAAAGACTCAGAAATTTACGCGAAAGCGTAAGCGCCGTTCGGGTTTAAGGCGGGGATGAAAAGTGCGAGGGGGAAGAGGTCGAAGGTGAACATTGGCGGAGTTGCATGAAATTCACTTTTCAAGCGAAAGCAGACATTTGCCTTTAGCAAGATATCCGTGAAAGCTTCCGTCTTAACTTCTCCACGAAAGTGGTCCAGGTTCACGCAGCAAAGTCAGAGCCTTAGAGACAGTTTCTTTCCGGACGCCGGCTACACCGTTATTGGAGCTTTCATGACAGAGCAAACACCATCTGATCCGTCTTTCTCACCACGGCAATTCATGAAAAAGCGGCGCCCTGAGCGCTTTTCGGATTCTGCGAGTAGAGAGGTGGGGAAACTTGATCGCGGCTTCCTTGAGTATCAGCTCGACACCCTCAATCGCAGAAACAAAGAGTTGGCGTTTGAGGATTTCGCGAAAAAGCTTTGTGAACGGGTGATATGCCCAAATCTCCTAGAGCAAACTGGTCCCGTTGCTGGTGGGGATGGCAAAGTTGATTCGCAAACCTTCCCTGTCAGTGAACAGACAAAACTGTGTTGGTTTGTCGGTGTGAATGATAATTCGCACAAGGAGCGATGGGCATTTGCCGTCAGTACTCAGGAAGAGTGGAAACCAAAGTGTCGGCGGGATGTTCGGAAGATCAAGAATACGGATAGAGATTACGCAAAGGCCTTTTTCGTCACAAACCAATTCATAAAGAGTAACCAGCGAAGTGATGTCGAAGACGAGCTGGCGAAAGAGACTGGAATCGATGTCCGGATCCTAGACCGTTCCTGGATCCTTGATCAGGTCTTTTCGCTTGGCCTTGAAGCAATGGCGATCGATACCCTTGGCATAGAAGTGGACTGGCGGAGGGAGGTTCAAACCGGTACCGCGGACTATGCGCGGGAATTGCGGCTAAAAGAGATTGAAGAGCACATCAAATCGGAGGTCAACTCCTCTGAGATTTCCACTGAAGAAGTCAGCGGGTTTCTTGAGGCTGCGATCCTCTCCAAGGAGCTGGAAAATCCTGAGATTGAAACGCGTGGTCGTTTTGATCGGGCGGTTAAGGCCGCAGAGAAATTTGGATCTGTGTTTCAACAGTTTAAAGCCCACTACCAATACGCCTGGGCGGCCTATTGGTGGTTTGAGGATTTCGATCTCTTTCGAGAGGAGTTTCTATCGAGTTTGGAGGTGGCACAAGAACTGGATTATGCCTCTCAGTGGGGCGACATCGTCACCCTTTTCGGCCTTTATTCAAGTGCTTTCAGGATCAGGATGCAAGGTGATAAGGCAGAGCTAGAGTCCCTGCGCGATCAGGTTCGCACAGCTTTGGATTCGATTGTCGACATGGAGGAGCGCCCAAGCAATTCTCTCATGGGTGAGGCCTATATTCAGTTAATGAATTTACACTCACTTGAAGCACCAGAGGAAGCTGATCCGATCTTTGCCTCATTGCTTGAAATCTTCAGAAAGGGTGAAGGGTTAATCGGCTTCGCTCACTCGGAGCTCTATAACCTGGTCCTTGAACTTGACGGATTGCTTGGCGAAAGCGAGAGCTACGAGGAGCTTCTCGATTATGTCACCCAGAGCTATTCGGACCGCGAAGGACGCTCAAATGCCGCACAAATGTGGGTTAAACGTGGCGCGAAGAGGCTGGAATCCGGCAAACCCTACGAAGCGATTAAGCTCCTTGGAAAATCCTTGCATGGGCTTTACCAAAAGGGACATGAGCAGGACCTATATGCTGCACTGAACATTTTGGCTCATGCATATACCGAGGTTGATTTGTTGTGGGCGGCCAGATCCAACTATCTCTTAGCGTCGACCCTGGCAACCAATGAATATTGGACGAGCGGGGAGTTGCTGAGCGGCCAAGTCTTTTCCTATCTGCGATTGGCGAAGCTAGAGCTGAGGTTGGGCCGGATTTACGCGGCTCTTGCTTGGTGGCATCTAGCTCTACTCACCTCAAATGGATTTGATGATGACCTAATTTCAGACGATGAGCGTCAACGCTTTGATGCCTTTTTGTCACAGACGATTGCCAACAGCGACCACAATCATCTCTCTGCCTTATCGAAACTGCCCGACTGGTTGTCTACGCACGGGTTGGTGGTCAGTGAGTCCGCTCTCCTCTACGTGTTGGGCTATGAGGAATTGGCAAAGGAATATACCAATGAAAGTTCCGAAGGCTTAATCGATTTTCTGAAGCTGGCCCGTGATACTGATATGGGAGCGGCGCCCGCGGAGATAAATCTCCTTTCAGGAAAATATCCGAGTCTCAAGACTATGGTTATGGGATGTGAGATCAAGGTGGCGTTCCCCAACCGTACACCGTTCTTGGAGTTGTCGGAGACCATTTTGGCTGGGCTGGAATCTATACTCGCTACGAGTATCGTGGATGGTTTGATCCTCTTGGAGAAGCGGTTGGTTGTTGAAATTTCAGCCGATGACGGTGATGAGATCGCGATCTCGCATGAAATCAATGATTCAGATCGCGATCTTGTCTTTGAAGTGCTGTGCTCCTCTTTCGCATATCGCAAACTGACTGCCGAGGGTCAAGGGGCTATCCAGCGATGGCTGCAGGAGTTCTTGATTGATGCTGTTGTCCGGATTGCCCAAGCAAGGGACCCGGAGCAAACGTTCGAAGCTATGTTTGGGGAAGACAGAGTACTTCAGAGGGCCGTGCCTTTTAGCTCATGCTTTACAGCGGTTCATAATGTGTTCGGAGAGGAGGCGGCTGCTACTGTCGTTTCAACGTTTGATGTCCCTGACCAACGTGATTTCCCGTTGATACGGAAGGAAAAGTGGGATGCAGGATTCCCGAAAGACCTACCAGAGACGACCCGGGCGAATAATCTGGTACCCGGAAAAGGGGCATCGCCTACTGACAGTTTCGATTCTGAAAAGACCAAGCATGGCGACTATAGATTACAGGGGCTGATCAATACTCGGTTATGGAATCAGGCGGGATGGCAGGGTATGGCTTTCATGGAATCAGGGGGATCGTCCCCCGTGCCTGCGCTTGTTTTGCTATTTCGTAACGCAACTCCAGCTGAAAAAATCTTTGAGGAATTTGTCGATACCGTTGGACAAGATGATCCAAATAATCGGCTACGAGTGTCAATAATCCGAGGAGTGAGCAGACGGCATCCCGGGCATTATCGTGTCCATTTGTCAGAAAATTTCGACGCGAATGAAGGTGACAGAGTGATGATGGCTAGTCGGTTTCATACTATGGAACCGTCGTCGCCTGCCAGCCTCGATCGCTTATTGGCGACTTATGAGACGGCTGGGAAGTATGTTCTAACTTTCGCTGTGATGACTGAAAAAACAAGCCCTCCTAAACCTCCTACTTGGAAGCCGGGAAGTTTCCTAAGGCTCAGGGAACTTAATGTCATCAACGCCTGGGAGGTTGGGTTGAATAGCCTGGATTCCGTCGCTATTAAGCGGGATGACGACCCGATCATTCCTGCAGGCGTTGGGAACCCGCCTGTGCGCGAGCTTCTGAAGGCCCTGAAGAAGGGCAAGAAATAAGGCGGGTTAACCAGGGCCCCGATTCGTTATCGTCGCGGCCCTGGTCTTGTCTTACCAGCGTTTAAATCGATCGTGCTTTCGATGATCGTCGAGATAGTGATGTGGTTCTATGTTTCAGTTCTTCGTCGGGTTGCCGTGCTTGTCAGTGAGGTACCCGGAGTATATTGAGAGAATTTGTCAAATTGTTAATCTATCTGATGACTTTAAAGAAGATGAAAAATTCAATAAGGAAATAATGCTTGATCCGGTAGATTTGGATATCGTTTCAACTCTAAACGATGAACATCGAAGGATGCGAGCGGGGGAAATCTCTGCACGCATAGATACAGCACATCAAATGGTTGGAAAGCGGACTAGTAAGCTAGAAGACATGGGCCTTATAGATAAAGAACGAGAGCAAGCTGTTGGCAGGATGCGCACCCGTATTACCGAGCGCTGCGAAGCTATATGCTTTAAAGACAAAGATTGAGAAAGTGAATCAAGCTGCCCGTTTTGCGCTGACGCCAAAAACGGTGTAACTTTCAGAGCATAAGGCAATTATGAGCATCATCAATTTATACATAAAATATGAAGAAGCGCACTAAATTAGGTATCACCATTTCAGTATGTACCACCTCTTTTTCTGGGTTGGTCATATTTAACTATTATAAAGTCGTGGAAAGCCTTAATAGGCCGGATTGTAGTTCTGAGCTATCTAGTTCGAATATCAATAACTTTGTGAATAACTTAGATAGATATATCGATCTTGCAGAAATGTCAGAATATACATACAAAAGGCACGGTTATGAATACCTGGCAGCTGAAAGAAACTGTAATCCAGATGAGTATTTTTCCGAAAATTCATGTAATTTTTCTTACATGTTTAGCTTTTTTAATGGTGAGTTTATATATGATAAGGATACTGGTCTTGGGTACAATATCAGGAAATACACGCACACTCCCATTATTGAAGAAGTGCATGGGGAGACTGAAAAACAAATCGACGTAGCTTTCAAGGGTACCGATTCAGGTAAAGATGTTATTGATGACATCAAACAATCATTAGGGCTAGAAGTGGCTCAATATCAATTGGCTCTTGAGATCGTTAAGGGTTTAAAAAGCAAGTATCCTGATTATGATATTAGTTTAACCGGTCATTCGTTGGGTGGTGGTATTGCAACGTTTGTTGGGCTTTCTACAGGGCTTGAAACGGTAGCATTTAATTCTGCAAGACTATCTAAAAAAACTATTGAAAGTATTGGTCGACCACGCTTAAATGATAGAAATATAACTCAAGTCAGGCTTTTTACAGATTTGGTTTCATCATCTTGGTTTAGCGATGGCACAAAGCTTTATGGTCAACAATTCATCTTTCCATTTAGTATTTCGTTAGTTTCGTCGCATCAAATTGATAGCGTAATTGAAACGATGAAATCGTATAAAGGCATCGGAATAGAAGATGGCTGTAAAATATACTTTGGTCGTAATTTAGAGGGTTGAGCCTATCAAGTGACTGTGTATCACAGATCTGAATGTCCGCTTTACGACCTTTCCGATCCTTGTGACGCCTCTGCTCATAACCGCGACTATTTTCTGGGGGTTTACGACCAGCCCACAATTTGTCGAGAAATTAGGTCCAGGAAGGTGGGGGGTACAAAAGCCCTCGTGGGTCCGAATGTAGCTAATCATCAGTCACCCATCGCTCGTTCGGCTTCTGAGCCTCAAAATCACGACCGAGGTGATTGGCACAGTCCATCTCTTTTCTAGGAATGTCTGCAGTATCGGCGTAGAACCCATAATTACCTAAAGTAACAAAAAATGCAGGCCGATCAGGCTTGTATAGCGCTTTGTATGGCGAACCAGGGTTTTATGCATAACTAGTTGTTTTAAAATAAAGGTTCGATTCCCTTCACCCGCTCCATTCACATCCTCAAGATGCAGCTCTACTTCTGGCAGCAAACCTTGTATTTACGTCCACTGCCACAGGGGCAGCGTTCATTACGGCCGGGTTTGAATTGGCCCTCGCTGGTTTCACCCTTTAGGTAGTACCAGCGGCCGTTCTCCTTGAGGAATTCCGAGCGCTCTTCGAGAAACCCAAAGCTCTGGGCAAGCCGATGGTTGGCCCGGAAGTGAACCCTGCCCTGTTCGCCGCTTTCAGTGCTGTTCAATACCCGGAGTGAAACCCAGTCAGGGGCGTCTTCCAGGCTGAGTGATCCTGGCCGGGTTCTGGGGTGCCAGGTGGCCAGAACGTAGTCCGGCAGATTCAGCACAAACGCGGCATACCGCGAACGCATCAGAGCTTCCGGCGATGAGGCGGATTCGCCCTGATGCAAAGGTCGGCAACATTGGGCGTAGAGGGCTGCGCTGCCACAAGGGCATGGCGAGTTTGCGAAATCTTCTGTCATGGAGTCTCTCAGCTTTTCACCTATCTAGATATCCCCGAGCATTCTTCGATAGCCATCAGAATCGGGAAAGTCAGATTCCAGCTTGATTCAGTTACCGTTGCCGGACTGAAAGAATACAAACGAGGAATCTGAGTCAGACAGGAAGTAATAGTGGGCTTGCCCCTCGATTTCCCGGGCGCCCGCGTCCGCACCCTTTACGAATACGTTTCTGAAAGACACAACGCTTGCCGATGGCGTCGGAATATTTGATCAGCCGGATGTCGTCCAAGCGCGATCTCAATTTTGCTCCACGGATGGCACAGGCCGGTGTATTCCAGCACCACGCCGGCGATCCGGAACCTTTTGCACTTCAGGGCCAGCGGGTTCAGGCATGGGCAATCGCCCTTACGCAACGGCGGAACAGCTCGGCCGAGAAGTACCCGTGTTCGCCGGGTTGCTCTGCCACGAAGAGCTGGCCGCCGGAACTGTAGATGCCGCCCTCGATCATCAGGTTGTCAGTCATCTCAAAGTCCTCGATGTTATGGCCCAGCTCGTCCAGGTTCGTGGCGCCTGCCCGCTCCCTGTAGTATCCGCTATCTAGGGTAAACCCGAAGGCCCGCTTGGCCTCTCCGATCATGTAGCCGACTTCGAATACGGTACCCGGGTCCGCGCTGATGCCGCGGAAGGGGGTCAGGTTGGCGATGATGGCTTCGCAGCTGTCCATCAGTTCCCGGTTGGCCCGGTAGATCCGATGACCGCGTTTGAACTTCGCCTCGCTGGTGGACAGGGTCAGCTCCGTATCCAGCGGGTCGATGCCCTCGAGCCCGTATTCCTGAAGCAGGCGTTTTTTCTCGGCGACGATGGCTTGGTGCTCAGCGGCGGGGAAGAACACTTCCGGGCCAGCGAGGTAGATGCGGTTTGGTTCGGTCATGGATCTCCGTGGGGTCAGACCCCGTGCATTAAGTATCCGAATCCGACGCAGTCGAAGATCAGTGCCAGGAAGAAATCTATGGTTTCTTTTTTGGAAACCTTATGCTAAAGTTTCCAAAAAAGAAACAAGGACGTTCTGTGCACATAATTTCAAGAAAGCCGTTTAACGACGCAGCCAAGAAGTTTCCCAATGATCAGGACGCGCTGGTGAACGCCTATATTACATTGCAAAACGGGAGGTTCGACACTCCGGATCAGCTGCGCCGGGTTTTTCCGTCCCTGGACAACTTTAAATACAGGGATAAATGGTGGGTTATCGACATTGGTGGCAACAATCTGCGGCTGATTGCCTTCATTGAATTTCGTGATAACCGTATGTACGTAAAACACATTTGTAGCCACGCCGAATATGACCGGCTGACTGACAAATACCGTCGCAATAGGGAGTGAGGCTTATGTTATCGCCTGCTTTTGTTGAGATCAGAAACGCGCTGGCTCAGGTGCCTTTTGTGGCTCATATTGAGACCCAGGATGACTATGAGCAGGCGTTGGAGTTGATGGACCTGTTGGTGGATGACTACGACGCCAACAGGCTGTTAATGGAGATTCTGGCTGTCAGCATTGAACGTTGGGAAGACCAGGGCGCAGAGTTTTCTGACTTTAATGCGGCTGTGGCAGAAACAGATCGGGGAATCGCGGTATTGAAAACGCTCATGGCCCAGCACGCTCTTGGGGTTGCTGACCTGCCAGAGCTGGGATCAAAGGGTAATGTGAGCAAAATTCTCAATGGTGCTGAAGGGAAAAAGCTGACCCGCAAACATATGGAAGCACTGGGTAAGCGGTTCGGGGTGGCCCCGGTACTGTTTTTCTGATTGGCTGGAATTTCCTGTATTGAGGGGTCAGAGAGGACGTAAGCATGCAAATCGGAGTGATCGCAGACACCCACAGCAAAATGCGTCCCGAAGCCCTGGCGGCATTGAAAGGCTCGGATGTAATCCTTCATGCCGGTGACGTAGGGCGGGACGAGGTTCTGGACGCGCTGGAGGCAATCGCCCCGGTGATTGCGATCCGCGGCAATATCGACAAAACAGGCCGCGCAGCGACGCTTCCCGATGTCCAGGATGTTGAATTCCTCGGTCACGCTTTTCACATGCTCCACGACGTCAAAACCCTCGATATCGATCCGCAAGGCCGTTACCGAGTGGTGCTCGCTGGCCACTCACACAAACCCCGAAATGAATGGATTGGCGATGTGCTGTATTTCAATCCAGGTGGCGCCGGGCCCCGCCGTTTCACTCTACCGATCACAGTGGGGCGGCTGCAGGTGAGTGAAAACGGTGTGACGGGGGAGATTATTGAACTGTCGGTCTGAATGGGGTCTGACCCCAACGCTTGATGAGGTGCGGGCTGTCGTTCTTTGTGTTGTTGACGTCGGCCGAAACCGTCACGGCCTTTAACTGGTCTGATGGCAGGCGGTGAGTGACCGTCCGCAACCGCGCGCGGTCAGTGATGTCGGGGCTCAGCCAGTCTCTCAGGCAGGCCGGATCGAGAACCACTGGCTGCCGGTGATGGATGTGCCGGAACGATTCAGCAGCGGGCTCCGTGATGATGGCGCAGGCGGTGGTTTCATCGGACTGTCTTGGCGTCCATAAGCCTGCGAAGAATATGGCGGGGTGCGTCTGTGGATCAGCGGGCGCGATGTAGTAAGGCGTTTTGCCGTTTTCCGTCTGTTGCCATTCGAACCAGCCGTTGGCGGGTATGAGACAGCGATGATGGGCGAAGGCTTCCCGGAAGTACTTTGAGGTGGCCGCAGTCTCAGCCTTGGCATTGATCGGTGAGGGCGCTTTTTCTCCGGCCCAGACCGGGTGAACCCCCCAGTGAGAGTGAGCCATCACCGGGGTGTTGTTCATGCTCATCCGGATCATGGGAATGCCAATACCCGGGGGAATGTTGTAACTGGGTTCAAAGTGGCCATCCACGTCCATACCCTCGGGAAAATATTCGAGGATCAGGGTGTCCGGTGGCGTGTAAAAAGTGAACCGTCCACACATGGCTGTTGCCTTCAAGGCTGCCTGAATTGGAACTCGGGAATTACAACATCCTTGTTTAGTGTGAGTTTATCAGGCGCCCGGTTTCGGTTCTCTATTTCGAACAGGTATACAAAAAACGTAACAAACGTCTTTCGGAGGTTAAGGTATGAACGCACTGCAAGAATCGCTGCACGCCCAGGAAATTTTCCTCACCTTCAGATGCGATGAGTGCGTCTTTGCGTTTTTCGCGCGCATCGTGCCAGCGTTTGGACAATAGAGCAGAATTCTCCGTGGTATCACGAGCTTCAAGCAGCTTGAGACCGGATTCTTCTATTAATTGCTCATTGGTACCAGGGGGGCTGAAAAAATACAGCCCGTCCGGGCATCGACTCTGTAGCTCTTCATGTGAAATCAGTCCTCCAATAACCAACGCGTCACTGAAAACGAATCGGCCACCGGGTTTGAGCAACCTTTGTGTGTTGGAGAGAACTTCTTTTCGGCCAGGGACGTGACACAGGACGTCAGTGGAATAAACGGCGTCAAAAGAATTATTTTCATAGGGTAATTCTTTGGACGCATCATGTTGTTCGAAGTTTACGGTGTCGGTCAGGTTCTCTTTATCGGCGAGAGCCGTCGCTGTTTTCACGCCCGACGCATTGATCTCGAACCCCAGAACCCGACAGCCTATGCGTTTTGCCAGGTCTACCGCGTAGCCCCCGGAACCACACCCTATGTCCAGGACCGATGAATCGGATGTCAACTTGAGTAATTCAGGTATCTCGTGGGATTCTGCCGTCGAAACCCAACTGGTTTGCCCATAGTCCTCGCCATAGGTCTCCAGCCGGATCTCGCTGTAGGTTTCAAGCGAGTAATTGCTGTAAGAGCTATTGTAAAGGTCGATCTTTGCGCTCATGGATTCCTGCCTTTTTGTCGTGGTGATCTTCGCCCCGCTGTGACGAAGGATCAAATCATTCGGTTTCTCGTGACGAACTCAATCCATTGCATCGGGCGCTATTCCTTGAGCCGGACTAGCAGTTGGCCGTCCCGAACGTGGATATACTCCACGCCGGCTGCAAAGGATTGCCAGAATCCCGGGTTGGCGCCAAATTCGTTAACCAGGTCCACATTCTTGAGGTTACCCAGCCAGGCGTTGGGAATGGGTACGCCCATGAGGCTGACGCCCTTTAACTTGACCAGGGGGAGGCCGTTGGCAAAGGAGAGTTCTGCGCCAGCATTCACTCGCAGGGTTCGGCCGCCGAGTACAGGGAAGCCCTCTTCAAGAGGCACCAGAAGGAGGGCGCTCAATAGGTTGTCTGACAGGTCGACGGCGAGTCTCTGAGCCAGATCGGTGTTGTTCGCCAGCATACTGTTGAGTTCCCGCTCGCTGAAACGTACCTCCCGGCTGGCGCCGTCCTCACTGTAGGGTTCCGGCTGCAACGGGCGGCCAGATTCGCCGCCCTGGGTATCAATACCCAGACTGTTCAGCTTGTTGTTAAGTGAATCCTGTTCACTGGCATTCAGGGTTACGGGGTCGAAGTTTTCAGGAAACACATAGTGGCTCAACCACCAGTAACCTGCGCCGACGGTGGCAAGGATGGTGAGCAGGACAATGCCAAAGACATGCAAGCCACTGAAGCCCTTCTTTGCGGGCGGCGGCGCTGATGCTGTTTTTTCCTCGGTTGTTTCACTCATTGCCAATGACACCTGATTGCTCTCTGAAACCGCGTGAAAGCCGGGACAGACCTACATCTCTCGATGGATAGAACTGCCGGATAGCATCCAGCAATTTGTCTACGTTCTGGCTGGTCACAAAGTGGGCGTCCGGCGAGACCAGGTAGGCCACCATAGCCGCCACGTCCTCGGGTTTGCCATTAAAAAGGCGTCGGTCAGATTGACGTCGATTCGCCGTTGCCACTGATCCAGTTCAAGCAGCTTTATAGGGGGTGGCACTATTTCCCTTTTTTGAATTTCGCTTTGCAATTGCCGCTCATGCACATTGTGCAGTAGTGCTCACGGTCCTCGTGTTTGGTGCCCTCTGCGATAAAGATGCCGCAGCCGTTGCACAGCAGGGTAGCAACGTCTTCCTTGAATTCTACAATTGCGTGTTCGTAATTCATAAGCCAATCCTTCTCGCCCATTCCTTTCGAATGAGCTGTCGAACATTAATGTAAGTGGTTTTTACGTTTGAATCAGTGTAACGCTATCAGGTGTCTACTGTATCGGGGGCTTGCCGTTTGATGAATCCATGGGTTCTTTGTTGGGCGTTGGTTTTTGGAAGTGTGTTGATCTGGTCGGGCATTGACCCGAAGGATCAACTGACATGGTTCCTTGAGGTATCGCCTGGAATCGTCGGCGGTCTGCTGCTGGTAGCCACTTACAGGCGATTCCCGCTCACCCGGTTGCTCTACACACTGATCCTCGCTCACTGTGTGATTCTGTTTGTGGGCGGGCACTACACCTACGCAGAAGTGCCGCTATTTGACGGCCTGTTTGGCAGTGAGCGAAACAACTACGACAAACTGGGGCATTTTTTCCAGGGCCTGGTGCCAGCGTTAATCGCGCGGGAAATTCTTGTGCGTCGCAAGGTGGTGCAGGGTGGTTGGCTGGTGTTGTTTGTGGTTTCCATTGCACTGGCCTTCAGTGCCTTTTACGAGCTGATCGAATGGTGGGTGGCGCTGCTGTCGGACGAGGCCGCGGACGCTTTCCTCGGAACCCAGGGATACGTCTGGGATACTCAGTCTGATATGTTCCTGGCGCTGGTCGGTGCTCTCTGTGCGGTGGTGTTCTTGTCCCGCTGGCACGACGCGCAACTGTCGTTGCTGGCGGAGGAGGGTGGTTTTGCCCGGAGCCCGAAATGATCAAACCAAGTTGTTACAGCTGTCGGAAACAGTTTGAGCCATCTGCGCTCAGGGTTTCTTACTCGAAAAACTACTGTGAGGCCTGTGGCGTTGGGCTGTTTGGTGAGGATTATTTCAGTTTCACCGAAAAGCCGGCCCCAACTGTCCGGAAGAACCTGGCTGTCCATTCTGCGGTGCTTCTTTTCGGCGTTGCTTGCGTGTTGTTATGGTTCTCGACTGGCGGGCGGTGACGGCTTAAAACGGGGATTGGCTCAGATGAATGTCCAGGCCAATACCCTGGTGATCTTGTTTCCCTGCTTCATCTCAATTTCCCGTACATCAACGGCACCGAGCTTCCTTATCAATTTCTTTGCAGGCTTAACGTTGTCTGCTTTTGAAACCAGGCTGGTAAACCAGCGGCATTGAGTTGAATACGCCTGGCTTTCTCTTATCAGCTTTTTCAGAAACAGCTGTTCGCCCCCCTTACACCAAAGCTCTGCTCCCAGCCCGCCAAAATTCAGAGTGGGGGATCTGGTTTTTGCTTTATGTTCACCGCGGCTACGAGCAAGGTTGTTGATTTTAAGCTGGTTGCCTTTAAGTGCCTCATCGAGCGAGGCATGGAAGGGTGGGTTGCAGACGCTGACATCAAAAAACTCACCCGCTTGAATGATCCCTTCAAAAATGTGGTGTTTATCGGGCTGTATGCGCAGCGTAAACTGATCTTTGAGTGCGGGGTTATTGGCAATAATTGTGGCGACGTTCTCAAGCGACCGGGTGTTAATGTCACTACCGACACACTGCCAGCCGTAAATCTGGCAGGCCAGTAGCGGGTAGATTCCGTTTGCGCCGGTCCCTATATCGAGCAGCTTGACGCTGGGCGGTTCAAGCCCCGGCCCAGCCCCTACTAGGTCTGCCATGTGATGGATATAGTCGGCTCTGCCCGGGATTGGAGGGCAAAGCGCGCCTTCAGGAATATCCCAGTCGCGAATGTTGTAGCACTGGTTCAGCAACGCGGCGTTGAGCATTTTTACGGCCAATGGGTCTGCGAAATCGATGGAAAGATCGCCGTGAGCGTTCGGTTTCACATAGGAGGCTAATGCCGGGTGGCCTTTTACGAGAGCCGGGAAATCATAGCCCTGGTTGTGCAGATTTCTCGGGTGGAGGCCTTTGGGCTTGGAGACTGGCACAGACCTATTTCTCAGGGCTTTTGATATAGACAACGTTCTTGTCCCGGACGCTGATCTCGAATAGTTCACTGGCTCGGATGAGATCACTCAGCTTTTTGTACCCGTAGTTCACAGGGGAGAAAGAGCTGTTGTTGGAAATGTACTGACCCACCTTGCCGAGATGCGCCCAGCCATCGTCGTCAGCGGTTTGTTCCACTGCAGTTCGCAGAGTTCGCACCAACACGGTATCTCCCCTTAATTGGTTGCGGCCCCATTTGGTTTCAACGGTTGGTTTCGGGGCGCCGCCGTTGTTGATCCTATCTGCTTCCTCGCTGTCTTCACGCAAGTTTTCTGTGTAGATGAATTGCGAGCAGGCGTTGACGAAGGGCATGGGTGTTTTGCGCTCGCCGAAGCCAAAGACCGGTAGCCCGGCTTCCAGAATGCGCATGACCAGAGGGGTGAAATCTGAGTCGCTGGTCATCAGTGCGAAGGCATCGACATTGCCGCTGTATAGCAGATCCATGGCGTCTATGATCATGGAGGCGTCAGTGGCGTTTTTGCCCGTGGTATAGGCAAATTGCTGCACTGGCCGAATGGCGTTGCCGTGGAGCTTTTCGATCCAGCCACTCAGTTGCGGGCCATTCCAGTTTCCGTGGGCGTGGCGCACGTTCACAGCCCCGTACTTGGCAAGTTCCTGGAGTACCCCTTCGATGGATTGGTGGCTGACGTTGTCACAGTCGATCAGGAGGGCAATCTTGTAGTCGTTTTTCATCGTCCTTGAGGTTTCCCTATTTCGGATAGTTACGTCGCAGGTTATCACGCCTTGTGGTCGTTTTTTTCACTGCCTTGGTATCTACTGGGGGTTCATGTGGCACTCATATAACAAGCGCAGCGACGGACACTATTATGCATGTGGATAAAGCAAAAAAGCGTATTGCAAAGCAGGTCAAGAAGGGCTTTCACGGCTATCCGTTGGTGTCGCTCCAGTACTTTGGTAAAGAGTCCTTTGATAAAACGCCGGATATAGCCACCGAGGTGGTTGTTTCCTTTACCGAGGAAGAGGGCGCGGAACCCCAGAAGCAAACGTTTGTGAGTGGCGGTGACGCCCGGGAAGATGAAACGATTCAATCCACCCTACTGAAAATCATTGAGCGGGCGGATGCCAAAACGGTGACCGAGATCGACGGCATTTCCGCTATCAAACCTTAATGTAAGCGTCTTTCATGCCAGAATTTCATTCACTTATGTCACGTTACGAGGCTCGTATCGGGTCAGACTCGCAAGGCCCCTTGTTATCGTGACAGCCCAGGCCTACTCGTAGACATCCCGCAAGGACAGTAAGGTAAAGTCTGGTGAAACGCCAAGGCCGGGACGATCACTGAGCCACATTCGGCCGTTCGCCACTTCCGGGGCTCCCGTGGCAAGCTGCACTTTGTTGTAGTTGTGCGAATCCGTGGTATTCAGCAGGGCTCTGGGGGATGTGCTGGCGGCGAGGTGCGCATAAGCAACTTCGCCCTGACTGCAACCGTGATAAGACGAATTTAGTTCACCGGTGTATGAATAGATAGCGCCGCCCGCTGAAGCGAAAACGAAAACCTTGTCATCCAGCCTCTGCCGCTTCTTCCCGGGTTCAGCGTTACAAAAATCCTAAGGAGCAAACTGAAAGACTGATTTACCTTTCTCATTTGACTGACTGAAAAAAGTAAAACAAGAACGTCACCCTCTCCACAGAAGACGGCACCACGGAAGTCGAACACGTTCGGCATGTCAAAGTCTTGAAGGAAAAAGCCCAGTGAATCAGAAAGGAAGACTCTCCGCCTGGAGCGATGAAAAGGGGTTCGGTTTCATTACGCCAGAAGCCGGTGTTCTTGTGTTGGGGTTTTTCGCGCTGCTGGCAGGCTTTTTCTATCAGCATTGTAAGCCTGGTGTTTTCTACTGCCAATCAAGGTTGGAGGGTTGGCCGAACCGCTTCAGACATCAGCCCCAACTCATCAAGTATCCGGGGAGCATCAAAGTGTCGCTGACCGATGAAGGCAATGGCATGGGTGCCGTGAATGCGCGTGCCGCCGGGGCTCGGAATTCCCATTGGCCAGAATACGAAGCGTTCCGGCCGCCGGGATTCCGGGATCAGCCCCCGAGCGTTGAACGGACTGTAATATTGCCCGTCCGGGCTGGCAAGCGCTCTTAATTCCGCATACGGCAACACATTCAGAGATTTTACGGACTTCGGTATTCTAGCGGGCAACACACCCAGCAAATGATGCGTGTTGGACTCCAGCCACAAGGTAAATGGTTGTTCCGGATCTAGCGTTGGCCCGATATTGAATGGCTCCTGTGTAACAGGCAGCGCTGGCTGAGGGCTGAAACCGCTGGCGGGAAAAAACTGGTACCAGCAGCCACATTGATGCATCTGGTCATAGCCCAGAACGGTGCCCGAAGACGACAGGTGAACACGCCAGGTGAGACCATCGAACTGGCCCGCGAGCAGATCCAGTGGCTGACTGGCCCTGCGTTCTTTAAACCAGACGCTGTAATTCAGCTGTATCGTTATCTGTTCCTGATAGCGCCCGAAGCTGATATGAGTATAGATTGTGGGCTGGCTGATATCCCGAATAATGGCACCTGAGTCGTTGGCTATGAGACGCAGTGGGCGGTCATTGGCAGCCAGGCCAATACCCGTGTGTTTGATCGCTATCGCAGGCATAAAGGCGTCAAGCAATTGGTCCTGTGTCGCAGGAGGCAGCAATGGAATACCCAACGCATCCGGCGCCTGACGGCTCAGTAGTGCCAATGCATCGTCAGGTTCCAGGGAAGCCACTTGCCGGTCATAATGCGTCCACTGACCGATTTTTTCGGGACTGGTATTGGCAAACTCGCGCTGTTTTCCCTGAAGGTAATCGTGCTCGTTAACAACGCCCACATAGAACGGTATAGCCGTCAAAGGGTAAAGGCCAACCCAGCGCTTCCAGGTCTGATAGTGATCTTCGGTCGTTACGCCGGTTAATCGGGGTAGACTAGCCTGACGTTCTACAAGTGCCTCACCGCATTCACCCAGTGCGCGCTCCACGTCTGCCCGGGTGCCCGGCCAGTGCTGGCTCAGCCGCCTTTTGGTTGTCGATGGCAGACGCTTCCACTCCATCAGCAGGCCTTCAACGGCCCTGTCATTCTGACGCATCAACCAGCGCAGGTAGGCGACTTCAGACAGTTCACCCGAATCGAAACTTGCCAGAAATCGTGACGTGCGCAAGTGGGGGAAACCCTGCACCCGCTGATGCCGGGCATCCACAATGCCGAGGTTTCGTGCCGTTGTTTCCAGGGCATCGTATCCGACCAGGCAATCAGCGATGTCTTGCTGTAACAATGCCTCGCTTTCTCGCATCGGCCCCTGGTCAACAGTGGCGACATTGATACTGGCGCAGCCTGCCAGAACCGCAAGTGATAGAGCCGCCCCTATCTTGAAACAATGTGTACCAAAGGTATCTGGCATGTATCGAGAACTCTATTGAAAGCTTGAATTGTGGCGATCAGGGCCGCAACTGCCACGAGTTACACGTTTGACTGCCACAGCCACCGCATAACCCGACAGACCGAACGCCAAAGTAGCCAGTAATTATTATCCCGCGCAGCTCAGGAAAAGCCTTTCATCTGGATAGTATTAAGCTAGCACCTTTGACAGAGATATTGTCAATATCTGGTGTATGACCATCGGGCAGCGTTCCTGTCAGATTGATCACTCACCTCTGTTAAGAAACCGGTTTTCCCCCAGCAGGTGGTAGACTGGTGTCCGACGACTCATTCGTGCAGCGGTATAGGTGTTTCTATGTGGATGCGTGCCACCTGTTTACTGGACCTGAACATCCAGATCGAGACGCCATTTATATTCATGTTGCGGCCACGCAGCGGCCGGCACCAGTGGATCGGTCGTGAACAATACCTGTTAAAGCCCAGCGTACAGACGGTTGAGTTTACAGATCCTTTTGGCAACCTTTGCCAGCGATTGCTGGTTCCGCCCGGGCGTTTCTCCGTTCAGACGTCGTTTGATGTTGAAACAGCTGAACACTCTGATACGGCGCCGGGCGCGCCCTTTGTCGAGGTGCAGCAGTTGCCCGACGACACCCTGCCATTCCTGCTTCCCAGCCGATATTGCGAGTCGGATCGTTTCACCCAGCTGGCGTCTTCCATCGTAGCGGGGCGAATGCCCGGGTACGATCAATGCAGCGCGATCGTTGATTACATTCGCCGAACCATCCAATACACCCCCGGGGCGGGGCAGTCGATTATCAGTGCCTGGGAAGTCTCGCAGCGGTCACAGGCAGTCTGCCGTGACATGGCGCATTTGGGGATTGCCTGTTGCCGTGCGCTGTCGATCCCGGCCCGCCTGGTTGTGGGTTATTATGAAAACCTGCAACCGATGGACCTGCATGCCTGGTTCGAGGCTTATGTGGGAGGCCGCTGGTACGCGTTTGATACGACCCAGAGCAGCATGCAAGGCGGAAGAATCGTCGTCGCCTACGGGCGGGACGCGGCCGATGTAGCCATCTACACACAGTTTGGAGAGCCGGTCGAGTTACTGAATATGGAGGTAACTCTGGATCGAATCTTTGCGCCTTCCTGATAACCGCTCCCGGTTTTCAGGGCTTGGCCATATTGGCTCGGAAATCCGTCCGGCTCTCCGTATCCTGTCTCTGGGATGAAATCAGAATCAGCTGACGAATAAAGCTCGCAACTCTCGGATCATAGATATCGTTGTGGTCCCGAATCAATTCACCATCCACTCGAACGTTCAAGTAGGGATTGCGCCCGGCAGAGGATTCCGTGCGCTCGAGCACCGCACCTTCAAATGGGATGCGACTCCCCCTTTTGTCCATCTCCCAGCCCTTACTGGCTTCAACAAAACTCTGAACTTCTGCGGACACATCGAAACTGGCCTGTTCGCGGTTCGCAAGGGTATCCGTCGCGCGGAGGTAATGGGTCATATAGGGATCGAAGTGGCCCAGGGCGGTCACGTTCGTTGAGCCCTGGTCTATTGTTTCGTTCTCCCCAAGAACAGGATTGAATCGCTCGGCGTCCCGCTCGGTTTCAAACAGCGTGGAAAACCAGCGACCAATGGGGAATGCTATGCGGGTTGCATCGTCGTCCTCGGAGGTGAGTACCACTAATACCGGCAATTGGCTTTGAAAGTACCGCCGACGTTCATTCGCCATGTCACTGAGCGTCGAATAGCGTGCAGCCTCGAAAGCGGGGTTGATCAGGACGACCAGATCCGCGAACCCTACCGTATCGCTGACCACGGCGTCAGGCCCATGAGTTTGCACAAAACCGTTCTCCATAATCTCGCTCATAGCGGAAAAGACCAGGGCTCCTCCAAAGCTGTGCCCCACCACGACAAAACGGGTACGGTCGGGTTTGCCATCGGCAAGCGCCTGGGCACGTTTTGTTTTCTGCACCAGCTCCAGGCTGCTGAGTAATTCCGTAGCGCCGCCGCGCCCTACTTTATGGGCCGTATTCTTGCGGTCCCAGAATGTCAGCTCTCTCAATCCGGGCAGGCTCACGGAGTCGCCACGCCAGCCCAGGTAAATACCGACCACCTCCCTGGACGGCGTATCGGTCCTGGCGCTTATCGCTGACTCCATTGCACTCAATCGACGCAGTGATTTTCGAAAACTGGCTATATTATCGTCGCCGGCTTTTGCACTGTGCTTCCAGCCATGCACAAACACCACCATCAACAGATCCTGATCGGCGGCGAGGGTATTGACCTGGCCGATCACCTCCCTGAATTGCCGACGATCCCAGAGCTGCCCCTGGTCGTCGAACTCGACAAAGCCCAGGTGGTACTTTTCGTCATTCGCCTCTGGAGACTGAAATACTTGAAACGTATGCTGCAAACATTCTTCAGTTGGGTTGGCAGAAATACACAAGCCAGTTTTGGTACGGTAAGGCTGATGAGAAATGCAGCCAGACAGCAACACAACCAGTGCGATAGGCAGGGCGAAACGGGTACCTTTCAAGCGGTCTTTCATTGCAAATTCCTTTTCGATTTATTCGGGCAGAACCTCCTGTTACAGCCACTTCTCTGCACCGTTCAGATTGATATTCCCGCAAGCCACGCAACCGCCTGCGCATAAGCCAATAATAGCCCAACAAGCTGCGAAAGCCATGGAGTGGGGCATGTATCCAGTTCGCTGCATTGGCTACTTCCCAAACCGGTATGCGTCCGTCGCTGGTTACCATGACGGTCGATCATTTGCTCTGCCGGCGAACAAAGTCAATCAGAGCCCTGGCCGATCGCCCCGGGGTCTCGAGCATGGGAAGGTGTCCGACACCCCGGGAATCTGTGGCCTGTTTCACCAAAATCGCCTTTAGTCAGGGCTGGACCTGATGTTCAAATGTGACGTCATACTTGTCGAGCAGTATCTTTTCTTTTTTGCCATCTATAGAAACGCGGCCTTCATCCCAAATTCTTATAAGTTCCTGTCTTTTAGCAGCAGGCATTTTTTTTGAGAAGATCGGCCTTTCGTGCAATTTTTTTTCCAGGCCCGGCCGCACGATTATCAGGTCATCATTCAATTTCATTTCATTCAAAACATACTGAAGTACCAGTTCGTTATCCGCATACAGGTCGACCCTACCGTCTTTGATCATCAGAAAGACCCGGTCAACCACATCATCGTAACCTGCGATGACTTCTACAAAACTCGAATTTTCAGGATCATCGATATAATTTTGATAATCGACACTCATTGAACTGTAATCCCAGCCTGGTCCCGTCGCGATGCGTTTGCCTTTTATGGACTCAATCCCGCTATAGCGCCACGGATCATCCCTTCTGATCACAAAAGCGGTGGTGTAGGCAAATGTTTCTTCGGTGGCAAACACGAAGTCCTTCTCTAGATCACTTGAATATAGATACTCTGGCAAAAGGTCGCAAAGACCCTCTGCGACCATATCCAGCCCTCTTGCCAGAGGGACTTCATAATATTCCAGTGTATAGCCTTCTGAAGTGTATATCTGGTGCAGCATATCGATGACAACGCCGCGATCAGACGACTCGTCGGATGGAAAAATCGTCATTGGCGCCCAATGGTCGTAGCAGACGTTTAATGTTTCTGAATGAACCGTGGTGGCGCCTGTTAAGAAGAATAGAAGAAATACTGTGTGAGACAGTTTTCCGGCTTTCGATCCTTTACCTTTCCACACGGTTTCGGCCTTTATCCTTTGCGCCGTAAAGTTTTAAATCGGCACGTTTAAAAAGCTCATCAATTTTATGGTCCGTTTGCATAGATGAATCAATGCCAAGGCTCACGGTGTAGGCGACTGTCAAACCATCAAGCTCTATGGTTGAATTGCTAACGGTTTCCCGTATTTTATCAGCTAGCTGAAAGGCTGCGTCGATCTCTGTATCAGGCAAAAATATTGCAAATTCTTCCCCGCCCAACCGTCCAATCAGGTCAGACTTTCTCAAGAGGGTCTGAATCGTCTGTGTGAAATGAACGAGTACTTTATCGCCTGTGGAATGGCCATAGGTATCGTTGATCAGTTTAAATTTATCCAGGTCCATCAAAACAAAGGTGGCTGTTGAATTCTGTCGCTTTGAAAGATCGAGCAGCTGTTGTGCCGTTTCAAAAAAGCTGCCCCGGTTTAATATGCCTGTCAGCGAGTCCCTTGTTGCCTGATATTTAAACTTTTGGTTCAAGAGTTGTAATTCTTCGGTGCGCTTTTCGACAGCGGTCTCCAGCCAGTTCCGCTTGCTTTGTTCGTCTTCCAGCAGTTTTTGCCGGTCACTTTCCATGGCAGACAGCATAATATTCATGTGATCCTGGAGTTGACTGATTTCGTTGTCGTCGAGGTCCGGCAGGTTGATGCGTTTGCTGATATTCTGATTCATTTGAATATCGTCGACTTGTGAAACCAGCTCTTTCAATGGCGTTGCCAAATAACGATCAAACGCCCAGATAAACAACCAGAACAGAATGGATAATTTTACGATTGCGGTAATTGCGATCAATGAAAAACCAAATAATACACGATCTAAAACAATTTCTGACGATGAGTAAAGTGTCAATGACCCGAGAGGTATTGCTTTATCTTTAAGTTCCCAATCCATTTTTGATGTCGTGTCGAACATCGACAGCGGGGGTGAGGCCGGATCGTAGGACCTTCTGGATATTATATTTTTGCCATTTTTATCTAGAATGTCGACGCCTTCAATAATGGGCATTTTCATAAGCCCGGAGATGAGTACGTCCAATTGATTATAATCGTATTGCCATAAACTGGCCGAAATCGGTCCCCGGACGGTTGCTTCCAGCTGCTTTAATTCATTTAAGATTGAGTCCTGCGTTTGCAGGTATTCTGTTAAAAACTGCGCACCTGTGATCAGGCAAGCTACGCCAATATAAATTGAAAAAATAACGCGCATCATTTTTTGGGATAGATTTTTCGGGCGAAGAAAACTAGTAGACACTAGAAACAACCCTTCGTGGTGGCGTTAATCAGATTTGAGTTTAGGTGACTGCGGCGTTTAATGACACCTATTGTAGTGGTCCATATCTCTGGGGCGGCTGTCCCGGGATTTTTTAGGTCGCTATTGAGCAGGTAAAACCGGGACAGAACTGTTTTACGAGCTGAACCTATAAAACCAGCGTCAGCCCGCCCGTAATAACCGCAAACACAATGGTCAGGAAGATCACCGCCCTCCAGGGAAAGGGCGGTGGCGGCTCCTCCGCCAGTTGCTCTTCCAGGTAGTTTCGCAGCAATCGGGTATTGCGGGTGTTGGCCTTGTAAACGGCGTCAAAGGCATCGCCAAACACCGGTAGCAGACCACCCAGAAAATCGATACCGATATTACGCAACATGCGCAGTTTCACGTCTTTGCTGGCTCCCGCCCGCTGCGCCTCAACCAACACGTAGCCGGACAACAACAGGCCGGCCATATCGCCTACCACCGGCACCAGGCCGATGATGGCCTCGGCGCCGATGCTGAACCGTGTGAAGGGAATGCCGATGCTGCTGTCGGTAAAGCGGCTGAACTTATCCAGCCGTTTAAGAACGGACCGTTGCTGAGCTTCTGTAGACTTGTTCATTGGATGGTGCCAAATTTTTCGAGTGTTGTTTCAACAATATGGTCGAGATCCGCGAGTGCAATGTCCGTGAGAATAACCTTCCATGGTTTCATTGTAATCAGCGTGATCGCGGACACCCACAGCAAAATGCGCTGGAGGCCATCCCGCAAGCTGACTTCCGTTGTTTTTACGTTCGCTTTGCAATCATCTGGACGCAGCGTTGTGTGCAGTGAAGAATTGCATGTGCTCCAGAGAATTCAGGCGGTCCTCCGACCCTTGCGATCGGTCAGGGAGAGTCCGGCGAGCCTGTTAATGCGTATCCATATTGGGGATAATGAGTAGCTTTTAACTACATTTTAGGGCGATTTTAATGATTAATGTCCAGCAAATGGGCGCCGTTTTAGACACCTTGCCGGATCCTGCTTTTATTCTGTCTCGCAGTGGCAAATACATCGCGGTGTTTGGCGGTAGGGATGCGCGTTATTACCACGACGGCAGCGGGCTCGTCGGAAAATATATTTCTGATGTGGTCAAAACCGATAAAGCTGATTGGTTCCTCAGGCAGATAGAACGGGCGCTTGAATCCAGAAAGCTTCTGATTGAAGAGTACGAGCTTAGTGGTAACGACGTTAAGGGTTTGCCCGATGAGGGGCCTGCGGAGTCGATCTGGTTTGAGGGTCGCATCCAGGCTCTTGAATTCGAGGTAGACGATGAGCCGGTGGTACTCTGGGTCGCCAGTAATATTTCCGAACGGCACGAGATGGAAATCAGGCTGCGGGAGCTAAGCGATACAGATCAGCTTACGGGCCTTTTCAACCGCCGGAAACTGGAGCGTGATCTTTTGCTCCACTACGAAACGTTCACGCGTCATTCTGTGCCAACTTCCATTCTGATGTTCGATTTGGACAACCTCAAAAAGATCAATGATTCCCGGGGGCATCATGTTGGGGATGAAATGATCCTTGTAGTGGCTAACACTTGTCGGTCAGAACTCCGTAAAACCGACATCGTTTGCCGCTTCGGGGGTGATGAGTTTGTAGTCTGTCTTCCCAATACCGGACCAGGTCGGGCACTGCAGTTTGCGGAGCGCTTACAGAAGGGATTCAGGCAGGAATTGAACCGTTTTTCGGTAGGCGAGGTTGCTGCAACGGTCAGTGTGGGTGTTGCAACCATGCTGCCCGAAGATCGTTCTTACGAAGATACTATCAAACGGGCCGACGGTGCTTTGTACCAGGCCAAAGCGTTGGGTAAAGACACAGTTGTGTCTGTATGACCAACTCCAGCAATAGACTTGACTGCCTCGACGGTTTTTCCTAGATCTCTACAAACCGCGGCACTACCATCAGCCCGACGCCCACCCACAACATTTCCCATGTGTTGCTTGCCACGTAGGGGTACAGAATCATCGCAATGCCGCAGTAACGGGTCACAATGTTGTGTTTGCGCCGCCCATACATGAAGTACCCGAAGCCGACGCAGCCGAAGAGTAGCGCCAGGAAAATATCTGCGGTTTCCATGGGGTGGGGTCCTCCGGCTTTTTTCCTTACTCTATCAGCCCGGACTGCAGATTGGCTTATTCGATCGCAGCTGCCCATGGAGTCCACGCCGCCACTCGTTATAATGGCATATCTTTAACCGTCCCAGAGAACTCTATGCCAATCGAAAAGAATCAGGTGGTTCTGTTTCACTACAGCGTCCGTGATGAACAGGGCACCGCTATTGAAAATTCCCGTGGCGGTGAGCCGAACGCCTACCTGCATGGCCACGGTGGCGTTATTCCGGGTCTGGAAGAAGCTCTCGAAGGTCGGGAGGCTGGAGATACGTTCAGCGTCACCGTCACTCCGGATAAAGCCTACGGCCCGCGCAAGGCCGATGCCGTGCAGCGCGTGCCGATCAAGCATCTGATGGGGGCCAAACGCTGGAAGCCGGGCATGATCGCCCAGGTGAAAACCGAGCAGGGCCCGCGCCATGTGATGGTCGCCAAGGTCGGGCACAAATTTGCCGATGTCGACACCAACCACCCGATGGCCGGTAAAACCCTGACCTTCGATATCGAGATCATCGAGGCCCGCGATGCCGATCCGGAAGAGATCGCCCACGGTCATGCGCATGGGCCGGGCGGACATCACTGAAGTATGCAGATCGGCGTTATTGCAGACACCCACAGCAAAATGCGTCCCGGGGCGCTGACGGCATCAGAGGGCTCAGACCTGATCCTGCACGCTGGTGACATTATTGAGTTGCCGGTTTGATCAATGGGGCGAAGCGGAACGGATCTATTTTCTCAAGGCAGCGAAAATCCTCGAATTGGTTTGTAACAATCAGATGGGTAGAAGGGTCTATTTGATAAGAGCAGACAATCGCTCTAAACAAATCAAATCCGAGGAGAATTACTATGTTTACTTATAAAAATGTTTTTACAAACACCATTAACAATCAGCGCAACATGCTTCTGATAGCACTCGCTGCCATTGCCCTGACTGCCGGTTCGTCAGTAGCTTCAGCTCAGCAGCATGTAGCCGAGGAATTTCACGAGAAATATCTGCAGGAACAGCAGAGAATCAGTGAGATGAAGGAAGACAAACGCCCGGACTCCGATGATGTCGCCGAACAGGAGAGCGATAAAAACGATACAGGAAAACATAAGGGTCCCAAAGCGGCTTTCTATGAATCTGAACTTGAAATCATTATTTGAATGATGATTTCAAAAAGACAGACTTTTAACCGGGGGTATATACTGCCCCCGTTTTTTTATTTTTTAAGCTGCTTGCTGAAGTCTTTCACAGGATCATCCTTTTCCGGCCGTCAACGCCGCCCGGTAATCAGGAATGGCGGATGAGGTGCCGGCTGTCGTTCTTTGTATTGTTGATGTCCCCACACAGGAGAGCACATGAGGTTTGAGCACATTGTTCAGATCAACGACCTGACGAAACCCGAACTCCCGATCCTGACCCGTTTTCAGATCTGGGAAGGCCTGGTACTTCGGGCCCGGCGCCCGGACAAGTTTCTGGTGGGCGTGGAGGATTACGAGATTGTTGAGCAGGAACCGGCCTACATGAAGCGGCGCCTGCAACTGCCGGGCTTGCAGGTATTTGACGAGGTCACCTTCTGGCCGGAGGCGAGAATCGAGTATCGAATTCAACCGACGGATACCGTTCCGTCGGCCAGTCTTGCCATGGAGATTGAAGAGCCGGAACCGGAATCGCTTTTTGTCCGTTTCCGATATCACACGGCGAGTATCGAGAATCGGGGAGATTCAATGCCGTATGATCAATATCTCCATGAGGCCTATGTGGCTACGGACATTAAAACCATTCAGATCATAAGGCAGCTGGCCGAGACAGGGGTGTTCTGATATCCGGCCCTTGTGCCAGTCCACCGGATTCTACTGCGTTTCCAGGGATGGTGTTAAAACGGCGGAAAGCTTATGGGCATCGCAGAAAGACTCGAATTCTGCGGCCAGGTCCTCCGGCACCAACACCAGGGCACGAACGGACGTACCATACTCCACCGACTCTACCTGTGCACCGTGAACCTCGCACCAGTGGCGCAAGGGCTGCTCGTCCTTGAAGGACAGACTGACCTGCGCGTCGATCATTGGCCGCTGCACCACGCGCTCAACCGCAGATAGCACCTTCTCTGTGGCACCGGCATAAGCCCTCACCAATCCTCCGGCGCCAAGTTTGATACCGCCAAAGTAACGGATGACCATCACCAGTATATCGCCCATATCCTTGTGCTGAATAACATTCAGGATCGGCTTGCCCGCAGTCCCGGAAGGCTCGCCATCGTCATTCATGGCCGCCTCGTTGGCAGAACCGGGACGGCCAATCTGGAAGGCCCAGCAAATGTGTCGGGCGTCCGGGTGGTCCCTGCGAGCCTTTCCCAGCCAGTCTTTTACCTCGTCCCGGGAGCCCACTGGTGCAACCCTGGCGATAAACCGGCTTTTCCGCACTTCTGTCTCACGCTCAAGGTATCCCGCGGGAACGGGGTAATCTTTTTTCATGGAACTCGACCTGGCAACTCCGTTGGCAGTTGAACCATTTAAATTCAGAGGATTTACGATACCTAAAAATCCAGATCATGTATTGCAGCGCTATCATCACATGGCGGCATCATCTTGAGAACAGCGGTTTCTTTCACGTTTAGCCCGTCCGTCGAAAACCGGTGTGTTCCGGTTTTATTGCCAACAACCCGACTCACTTCTAAGCTTCGGGAGTGCAAAGAAAGCCTGAGAGAGAAACTTCATGGGGTGCAGCTGCAATTGGAAGCCACGATGGTTTGGCCGGACGGCGCACGATGGTTGCCGGGCTGGGAGGCATCCTTGCGCTCCTTGTTCTGGCACTCGCCCTCACCTTCACTGTTCTGGAAATCAAATCAGGTTTGAGGGCCTACGTCACGGCGGAAAGCCTCTGGTCGACCGGCAAGCAGGATGCGGTCCATTTTCTGCACCGCTATGCCAGCAGCGGTGAACAGCGTTTTCTTGAGCGGGCAATACGAGGGATTGCCCGCCCCATGGGCTACCGGCAGGCCAGACTCAGTCTGCAGCAGGACACGGCGGCTATTGAGGCGGCCAGACGCGGCTTTGCCCGGGGCGGAAGCCACACCGAGGACATTCCTAAATTGATCGCACTGTTCCGCTATTTTGCGGATGTGTCGTATTTTGAGGACGCGGTCGCTATCTGGGTCAGGTCTGATAACGACATCCTGGAGCTGAACCAACTGATCCAGAGCGTAAAGCAGGGCGAGCTTTCACCGGGGCGTTTACGGGCGCAACGCGAGCGCATTGATGCCATCAACGACAACCTCCGCAATCTTGCTCAGGCCTTTTCCGATACCCTGGGCGCGGCAGACCGAAGCCTTAGCCTGGTTCTGTTTTTTGCGGTGAGTCTTGTGTTTCTGCTGGCTGCACTGATTGTAATGAGGTTTTTCTGGTCGGCTGCGCGGCGCCTGACGCTGTCAGAAAGGGAGCTGAGGGCAACCCTGGACAACGCCGGTGTCGGCATGGCACTGGTTGACCGCCATGGAATGGTCCGCTCGGTCAACGCCCAGCTCTGCGATATTATTGAACAGACTCAGTCAGAGCTTACCAATAGTCTACTTGACTCCATACCCGGTCTGGCCGGACAGGCCACTGACCTGAACACTCTGAGTAGCGCCTTTGCCCGTGGCCAGAAACGGGTCACCCTGGAACGCTGCCACACCCGGAAGGATGGCGAGACCACATGGTTTCGCTTCAGATTTTCTATTGTCGGCGAAGACCCGGGCTCTCCGGAGTACTACATCATGGTGGTGGAAGACGCGTCTGAGGAGCACTTACGCGTTGCCAGGCTGAGTCACGAAGCAACCCACGACTCCCTTACCGGGCTCAGCAACCGCCGCGAATTCATCAGGCGTCTGGAAAGTTGCCTGCTTTCGGTAAAGACGGAGCAAGCCCGCCACGTCCTCTGTTTTGTCGATCTGGACAAGTTCAAAGAGGTCAACGACAGCTCGGGCCACCGGGCCGGAGACGCCATGCTTGTCGGTTTGTGTGGCGTGCTCCGCTCAGCCCTGAGAGACGGTGATACGCTCGCACGCCTCGGCGGTGATGAATTCGGGATAATTCTGTCGCATTGTCCGCTTCAAGTCGCCAGACGCATCGCTGAACAAATGCGGGCCGCGGTCGAAAACTGGGAATTTTAATGGCAAGAGCGGCGCTTTCAGGTAACCGCCAGTATTGGAATCATGGAGCTAAAGGAAGAGCAGGAGGCCCAGCAGGCTGCCGATGTGCTGGACGCGGCAGACCATGCCTGTTACCAGGCCAAGCATGGCGGGCGCAATTGCATCTATGAAGTGTCACCCCTGACATGATCGCCGGCCCCTGCCCAGGTTTTCAAGACGCTTGACCGTGTGCTTGAACTTATCGCAGGTTTCCAGCAAATGCAGGTTTACAAGGTGCATTTCCACCAGTGCCTCGATTTGCCGTGCAAAGGCTTCAAGGATTGCGATCTGCTTACCGTCAAGCGTACGACTGCGGCGGTCAATAACGCACAGGCTTCCCAGATTAAGCGTCTCGTCTGCTATATCCAGCCTGACCGGTGTGCCAGCGTAGAACCGTATATAAGGATCGCCCGCAACCAGAGGATTATCCGCAAAACGAGAGTCCAGCCGGGCATCCGGGATGACCATCGTCTGGTCCTGGTGGATGACGTGGCCACAGAACGAGAAATCACGTGAGGTTTCTCTGAGGTTCAATCCGTGAATGGATTTAAACCATTGCCGCTGTTCATCAATCAGGGTAAACGCGCAGATTGGTACTTCAAAGCACAGGCGCACAACGTCTGTGAGCGAATCAAACTGAAGTTCCCTCGAGCTGTCGAGAAGTTCAGTTGAACGCAGAGCGTGCAAACGCAGTGATTCGTTTGCTGGAACGGAGGGAGGCATCATGTCGCGACCCTCAAACAGCTGTGAAAGTTTTCATATTGATATAGTGACAAGTGCCCGGCCAAAGTCAAACACGCAATGGCACCGGGAACGGTTTATGTTCTTCCAGGTTCTGTCATTGCCCGCGATCAAAAGCGCTACTGGCGGCTGCAGAAGCGAATTTTTGGTGATCGGGACAGAGCCTAGAAAATGGGGTCGCCTGTGGCTTTGACCGCATAGAACAGGCAGTCACTCTTCGCGATAACCGGATTGGTGGTAATCATGAAGGTTTTGATGGCCTGGGCAGGGAAGATCTGTCCATCCCTGATCTGAAGAACCTGCTCTATGTTCTCGCTGCGGTTGTGGCTGATCGCGGTGAGAATGCCAAGGCCTTTTTTTCCGATCCAACCCAGAGGCTCATCCGGGGAAACAACTCCGAAATTGCGGTGTTCTATGTCTGGCGGAAACGTCAGGTCAGCATGGCCGCTAGGCTCGAGTCGATATTCGATGGTCGCGTCAGGGGCCATCTCTACCCGGGTCGGATTCCGCAGTACCGCGACGTCCCAATCCGCCTCTTCCAGTGACAACACATCTGGTCTAGAGGTATACCGAACGAGCCCCTCATACGCCAGTTGATGGGCTCTATCATCCTGAGCCCCGCCACACTCTATGGTTACAGTGGGTACTTCCTGTTCCGAATATTCCATCAGCGCACCCAGGCGAAGATCCGTCATTATCAGGCGGTCGGTGTAAAGCGAGGTCAGCGCCTGATGGGCGGCGTCGTTGGTGATGGTCACAGCGAAGGCCGGGCCTGTGCCTGAGGTGTTATGCACGTCCAGCAGGCATTCAGGATTCGCCTTTTGAAGCTCCGCCAGCATGGCCTGTGCGATGGCGCCTTCTTCCCCCTCGAAAGGTTCTTTGAAACACCGGTTAAGGTCGAGCCCCTCGGGCAGTTGGCGAAGCGAGAAGGTGGGTGGCACCTTCGCCGGATGGACGCCGCCGAGCAGAAACAGCATGTTGACTTCGGGGGTGTGCTGCTCGAGTAGCCAGCGGTGAAGCGCAAACAGACCCGAAGGCTCGTTGCCGTGCAGCAGCGTTGCCATGGCCCGGGTACGGGACCGGTCGCGACCGGTCACATGCACAACGGTGGGTTTGTGCAGCCGATCCAGCCACTCAAGGGGTGAGCGACCCAGCGTCCGGGGTGACGGGTCATTCAGATAATCCAGCAGGTTCGAGTTGCTCAAGGTGACAGCGTCCATTCATGGAGCGGGATGTTGTTCTTCTGGTTGGCCATGTACAGAACCAGCATACTCCGGAACGCCTCATCCGGGCTCGTGGATCTGGAAAAAGACTCGGTGATCTGGCGCTGCCAGCGGGCGCCAGTGATGTTGTTTTCAATGCGGCCTTCGATTATGCCCAGCAGGCGGTGAATTTCGGCCTCGTCGACGGCGGTTCGTTTCAATGCTTCCCGGGCACGGGGCAGCAGCTCGCGAGCCACAGTCAACAGGGGCATATCCTGCAACTGAACCTGATCCTTGTGCGGCCAGATGATGTCTGCGCCGATGCCATATTTGGCGGCCCGGTAGAAATTGTGTTCGGTGTACTGGAACGGCAGTATCGACGTCAGATGCCGGATGTCATCGAGCACTGCTAATGCCGCCCCAATCACGAAAAGTCCGTTGGCGCACATATCAACAGGCGTAGGGCCTGCAGGCATAGCGCGAATCTCGATGCGCAGATGGCCACCGTCCGCGTGATCAAAAACGGCCCTGTTCCAGGGCCATGTGGTGCCGTGATGCAGGCGTAGCTCGGCCAGTTCCGGTACGTCCCCGCGATCAATAACGGCCATCGGATCTTCATCCGACATCAGCGGAATGATGGGGGGATACAGCGACGCGGAGGCCGCAAACAGCTCCCAGGCGTTGCGAGCCCAGCCGTTTCCGTAATAAACCCTGGATGGGTGCCGCCACTTCTTATTAGTGGTGGGTCGGCTGTCGATGGACTGCTTGAACAGGGCAATACGGGTTTCGTCCCAGAGGTGGTGGCCAAACAGGCTGGGTGAATTGCTGGCCAGCGCCAGGACAATCGGCGTGACCAGTTGGACCGCATTGAAGTAATCGGCGAAACGGTGTGCGGGCACACGCCAGTGCAGCTGGAATGACGTATTGGCGCCTTCCATGGTGACGTCGTCGGCTTCCAGATCGATGACATCATTGCCACCGATATGGATGCTGAATGGCTCGCCCCGCTGCTTGAGCAGGGCGTTTGATAGCACATGGTAGCGGGGTTCATCGGTCATTACTTTCGCGCCCATATCAGACTGGCGAAGTGTGGGCAGAATGCCGATGGGTACCAGTTCCCCGCCAAGCGGTGCGGCGTGCCGGTTGATTCGCCTGATGGCCGCGAGCAGCTCCTGCTCGGTTCTGGCAAACGGATCTCCCCGGAATGCCTGGGGGCTGAGGTTGTATTCAAGGTTGAAACGGTTGAGCTCAACCGTCAGTTGGGGGTCCTGAACGCTGGCGGCGATTTCCGTGTTGATGGGCTGTACGCGCAGGTCCGGGTTGACGATGTAGAACTCGACCTCGGCTCCGATGGAGCTCTCTCCCTCACCAAAGCCTGGCCGGTCCAGAAGACGAGTGAGTGCTGTAAGGTCCGTGCGGACCTTGGCAGCAAACTGCTCAAACTCTTCCGCCGTAAATTCTGAATTCTTGATCGACAGTCCCACGGTAACGTCTTCTCTAGCGTTGACTTACCCTGATACTAGTCAGTTTTGGGATTCTTGCGTGATTTCGACCACCGCCACGATCAGACCCGTCATTCCCTGGTCGCGGTGCGACCAATCGCCTCGAAAACATCGTCAAGTTCCCCGGAAATGACCCGCAACTCCGATCCTCCCTCATCAAGGTAAGGGGTAAATACGTGGCTGGGCGTCTTCCAGGATAGCGTCGCCGTGCCGTCCGGGTTCTCGGTAACGTAGAAGCGGACTGGTGCCTCAATCATGGCGGGAACGCTGGCGCGGATAGTACGCACGGCGAAGTCATTCCGGAAGACACCCAGCACACGGTTGCCGGGTATGGTTTCGCCGCGCCGGGCGGCGGTCTCTGTGGGGCCGACGTCGGTGACCAGTCCCATGTCTTCCGCCCCAACAGCCTGACGGACGGCATCGAGCAGTTCGGCGTAACCCATTTGTGTCGGAATGACACGCCAGCCTTCCCTGGACTTAACGGATTCCGCGGCGGCAGGCGGTATGATCAGGAATGCCAACGCCACGGCGACGCTGAGTCGAAACATATCCATGCTCCATTTGTCGGGACTGGGGAATAAGGCCGGCAGGGACGTTAACCGACCAGTACGCGGTTAATATACTGGACTTGATGAATAATCAAAAAACCTGGACCGATTTATTTTCCTGCTGCTGGGAGGATCATCCTTTTAGAACGGGCGATCAGACCTCGCCGTGCTGCATTACCCGAAAGGCCGACTCACTGATGCCCTGTTTTTCCAGGGCTTGCCTCAGTCGCCCGGGTGGCTCGTCCATGGGTTCGTCGGTTAGCGCGAATGTGCCCCAGTGCATGGCTACCGACCGGCGTGCGCCAATATCCTGGTGAATCCTGACCGCCTCGGCCCGACCAATCTGAAGGGGCTGGCACGGTCCGGTAACACCGGGTCGGTCAGTACGCTCAGGCCCCGATACTGGAACAGGAATGATGCATGCCCCAGCCATACCAGTTGTGGTTCTGCCGGCGGGTTCATCAGC
>Ga0136604_1000197_pt1 | contig 33555 bp, 34 predicted proteins | sample AntRauFillE10628_FD_104928 | JGI IMG/M metagenome (GOLD analysis project Ga0136604, IMG submission 104928) | Saline lake microbial communities from Rauer Islands, Antarctica - Metagenome Filla E10 #628 | ecosystem: Environmental > Aquatic > Non-marine Saline and Alkaline > Saline | place...
GCTGCTCTTTTTGCTGCTCTTTTTGCTGCTCTTTTTGCTGCTCTTTTTGCTGCTCTTTTTGCTGCTCTTTTTGCTGCTCTTTTTGCTGCTCTTTTTGCTGCTCTTTTTGCTGCTCTTTTTGCTTCTTTATATTGTTGGTTTATAAACTCTTTTTTATTAGTAATGAGTTGTGAAGGTCTTGTTTTTTTTGTTCAATTGCTTTTTTAAAAGCTTTAAGTAACTGTAATTTTACAAATGGTTCTGTAATTTCGTTTAAATTTTGTATTAGTTGAGCTTTGGTTGTAGATTTAAGTTTATTTTTTAATTCATTGTCATTATTTTTAGTATAAGTTGCATCTTTGCCAAAGACTATGGCTTTTTTTCTATCTTTGTCGTTTTTTTTTTGGAAAGATTTTTTTAAGTTCTACATTGTAAGGCCATTGAGCTTCTGGCATCTTCTTATCCGGTATTGCTTTAGTTTAATTATAGTTCATTTTGGGTATGTTATCTTAATGGCTAACTTTTTATTTTATAATCTATAGGTTTCAAGTTCCTTCCTTGACAGAAAGCAAAACATGGATGAAAATGATAATGATTCGCATTTTGATTTGGGTGGTAAGGATTATGGTATTAGGTATTTCACAACTAGGTGTAGGGGATAAGGCCGTAGTGCGTGGCATATCTAGTGTTAGCGCCGCGCTAAAGCAGCGTCTGCTGGCTTTTGGCATACTGCCTAACTCCCTTATCGAAATAGTGCGCTTGGCACCTTTAGGGGGGCCTGTGCAATTGCGCTTGCAGGGGGATTTTATGATTTCTATGCGTAAAGAAGAAGCTCAAGCTGTAAAGGTTGAAAAAATTACAGCATGAAACCTATTCAAGCGGCTATTTTAGGTAACCCAAATAGTGGTAAAAGCACTTTATTTAATGGTCTTACAGGAAGTCACCAACATACTGGAAATTGGCCTGGGGTAACTGTTGAGCAAGCTTGTGGTCTTTTTAATTATAAGGCTGATATTGATGTTGAGTTGATAGACTTGCCAGGATGTTACTCATTAGTGGCAACTAGCGATATGAGCTTAGATGAGAGTCTAACATCTAAATATTTAAGTGATTTAGATGCCAATCTAGATATCATTGTTAATGTGGTAGATGCCAGTAATTTAGCGCGTGATTTATATTTAACTTTACAGCTATTAGAAATGGGCCGCCCCATGGTGGTTGCCCTAAATTGTTATGATTTAGCCAAAAAACAAGGCAAAGTTATAGATATCAAGGCGCTTGCGCAAGAGCTTGGGTGCGCTGTGGTGCCAGTGGTGGCGAAAACTGGGGCGGGCCTGGCAGAGTTAAAAGATGCTTTAGTTTTTAATGCGCGTGAAAATTTATCTAAGGCTTCGCTTGAATATTTGTTGCCCCAACCTTTATTGGAAGTTATAGATAAAGTAAAAGGTAATTTACCTAAATTGCTAGGTCTGCGCGCCTTAGAGGGCGACTTGTTTTTATGCAATGCCAATTTATTTTCAGATATAACTGTCGATGGCGCCCGGGACCAATTAGCTGGTGAATTAGAGCAAGATGTAGATATTTCTATAGCAAAGGTTCGGCGCCATAAAATTCATGAAATACTCAACCAAACTGTGCGCCAAGGCCAAGCTGCATCTCAGTTTGATTTGGATAAAATATTGCTTCATCCGGTATGGGGCTTACCTATATTTTTGCTAATAATGTATAGCATGTTTGGTTTTTGCACCGAAATTGGCGGCATGCTGCAATCTGGAGTAGAGCATGTTAGTGAGCACTATTTAATTGGGGGTGCTAGTAAATTATTGCAAGCCATATCAGCCCCTAATTGGCTGCAAACCATATTAGTAGCGGGAGTGTTACAAGGTCTACAAATTACCTTAACTTTTGTGCCAGTGCTAACCCTTATGTTCATTTGTTTGTCTATTTTAGAAAACTCAGGCTATATGGCCAGAGCTGCATTTTTAGTAGACAAAATAATGCAGCTATTTGGTTTGCCGGGTAAATCATTTGTACCTATGATTATTGGTTTTGGCTGTAATGTGCCAGCGGTCATGGGAGCGCGCACATTAAATAATTATCGCGAGCGTGTCTTAGCTATTTTGATGACGCCATTTATGTCTTGTAGTGCCAGATTAGCTATTTATGCAATTTTTGTGGCCGCTTTTTTCCCTAAAGGCGGGCAAAATGTTATTTTTAGTTTGTATTTAGTGGGGATTTTAGTGGCAATGCTTACGGGTATTGCGCTTAGCAGCAGCGCTTTGCTGGGCAGTGAAGCTTCAATATCGCTAGCTGAGCTGCCAAGTTATCGAGTGCCTGCATTTAAGCATGTATTGCGCACTGCATGTAAACGCAGCCTAAATTTTGTGCATAAAGCTGTTTTGTTAATAATTCCTTTATGTTTATTATTTAATTGTGTGGGCGAGCGGTATGTGGAGCAATTTGGGCGCAAATTAACTCCAATTTTTGCGCCTATGGGTATTAATGAAGCTAATTGGCAAGCAAGTGTGGGGCTAGTTAGCGGCTTAATTGCTAAAGAAGCGTTAATAGGCACTTTAAATGCCTTATATAGCAATGAAATGCAAACTACAACTATGAGCACCATGACAAGCTCTTCTAGCGCGAATATGGTTGCAAGTTTTGGTAATGTGCATGCGGCTTATGCTTATTTGCTGTTTACCTTACTGTATTTTCCCTGTATTTCTGTGGTGGCAGCTATGGCAAAAGAGCTAAATAAAAAGTGGGCTTTGTTTTCTGTTATTTGGTCAACAGTCCTTGCCTATAGTGTAGCTACGGGGTATTATCAACTAGCTACTCAGCAATGGCGTTTGCCAGTGCTTGGGGCCTGTAGCGCAGTATTAATAGCAATGTTGTTGGTGGTGCGTGTGGTGACTTGGCGTAATGCAGGGTTTAAGCGCCGCCAACTTCCAACATTGATTTCAGTTAGCACTTGAAGTTAGTTAAATAATAATTCATTTGTTCTAGATAATGCCTTGCGTTATGTGAGAGTATTTTGTAGAATGCTGACTTCTAAAGGCTTTAAAAGCAATCTCTACTTATTCAGAGGCGATTCGATGAAAACTTATAGCGCAAAACCAGCTGAAGTACGCAGAAGTTGGTATATAGTGAATGCCGAAGGCAAGAATTTGGGTCGTTTGGCTACCCGTATTGCTCGTATATTACGCGGTAAACATAAGCCAGACTATACACCTCATGTGAACACCGGTGACATGGTTGTAGTAATTAATGCTGAAAAAATTGCAGTTACTGGCAATAAAATGAATGATAAAATTTACTATCATCATACTTTGTACCCAGGTGGCATTAAAGGCGTAGCTTTGAAGGATTTGTTGAACAAGCATCCTGAAAGAGTCATAACTAATGCGGTTAGAGGTATGTTACCTAAAAACTCTCTAGCGGCAACTATGTTAAAAAATTTAAAGGTTTACGCAGGTGTTGAGCACCCTCATGTGGCGCAACAACCCCAAGCGTTACCAGTGCATTTAGAGGATAAATAATGGCAGCAGCACTTAAAATAGAACAATGGTATGCAACCGGCAGGCGTAAAACTGCTACTGCGCGCGTATTTGTACGTCCAGGCAATGGTAAAATTATGGTTAATGCATTACCAATTGAACAGTATTTTGGTCGCGAGACTTCTAGAATGGTAGCTTTAAAACCGCTTGAAATAGCCAAGCTTAATGATAAGTTTGATATTTTTGTGACGGTAAAAGGCAGTGGTGATACTGGCCAAGCAGGCGCGATTAGTCATGGTCTGGCGCGTGCCTTAGTGGTACGTGATGAAAATGCTAAAGGCGGTAAAGTTGTAAAATTGCAAGAAACTGTTGCTGACAATGATGAAGTGGAGCTGGGTGAGTCTGCTCTGCGCAAGCTATTTAGAAAATTTGGTCTACTAACTCGAGATGCTCGTAAAGTTGAGCGTAAAAAAGTTGGTAGGCGCAAAGCGCGTAAAAGAGAGCAATACTCTAAACGTTAATTTATTAACTTTGCACACTCAAAACCCACTTCTTAGTGGGTTTTGTACTTTTAAGCCTTATTTTTTTGATGATGATCACATGCAGCGCTATGCTTTAATTAGCATTTAATTTAAATTTTTTCTAGCTTGCTCCAATAATACCCAACCATAAAATGTTATTTAACTTAATTGAGTGGCAAGTTATAGCTTATTCTGTTAAACTCGTGATTAATCACGTATTTTTTATAAATAAGATTTGCATTAAATTAACTCTAAAGGAATGGGTTGAATGAGTATGGATGATCTTCAAAATAGTAGACGCCAGTTTTTAACAGCTGCCACTACTGTTATTGGTGGTGTTGGCCTGGGATTGGCAAGTGTGCCTTTTGTTGGCTCTTGGCTGCCAAGTGCACGCGCAGTATCAGCTGGTGCCCCAGTTGAAGTAGATTTAAGTAAAATTGAAGAAGGGCAGCGCATAACTATTGCATGGCGGGGTAAGCCAGTTTTTATTATTAATCGCTCGCCGCAACTTCTCTCAAGTGTTGCTCAATCTACCGAATTACTGCGCGATCCTAATTCAACCTCTGCCAAGCAGCCAAGTTATATTACAGGGCCATTGCGCTCTATTCATGAGCGTTTTTTAATTATAATTGGAGTTTGTACTCATCTTGGCTGCGTGCCTTTGTACAAGCCTAAAACTGGCAGCATAGAGTCTTCTTGGAAAGGTGGCTTTTTTTGTCCTTGTCATGGTTCTAAGTTTGATATGGCCGGTCGTGTGTATAAAGGCGTTCCAGCTCCGACTAATTTGGAAATTCCTCCACATAAATATTTAACTGATACGACCTTGCTAATTGGCGCTGATTAATAGTTGGAGACTTGTAAATGAATAAAGTATTAGGCGAAGTGGTGGCGTGGATTGATGAGCGTTATCCAATATCTGATTTTTTAAAAGAGCATTTATCGCAATACTATGCGCCTAAAAATTTTAATTTTTGGTATTATTTTGGGGCCTTAGCAATGGTTGTGTTTGCTAATCAATTGTTAACTGGTATTTGGTTAACAATGAACTATGTGCCCTCAGCAGAGCAAGCTTTTGCTTCAGTGGAATACATCATGCGTGATGTAAATTATGGTTGGCTGTTGCGTTATATGCACTCCACCGGAGCTTCATTTTTTTTTATAGTGATTTATTGTCATATTTTTCGCGGGCTATTATATGGCTCTTATAAAAAACCTCGCGAGCTTGTGTGGTTAATTGGCTCATCTTTATTTTTGTTATTAATGGCGGAAGCTTTTTTTGGTTATTTATTACCCTGGGGCAACATGTCATTTTGGGGTGCGCAAGTTATAACTTCGCTGTTTGGTGCTGTGCCATTTATTGGAGAATGGCTGGTTACTTTTATTCGAGGTGATTACAATGTCAGCGGAGTTACTTTAAATCGTTTTTTTGCCTTGCATGTAGTGGCAGTGCCTTTAGCTATAGCAGGTTTAGTATTTATGCATATTTTAACTTTGCATAATGTTGGCTCTAACAATCCAGATGGAGTGGATATTAAAAAACATAAAGATGCTCAAGGCAAACCATTAGATGGTATAGCATTTCATCCATATTATACGCTAAAAGATTTAGTAGCTCTTGGGGTATTTTTTATTTTATTTTTTTCGGTAGTGTTTTTTGTGCCAACAGTTGGCGGCTTTTTTTTAGAAGCGCCAAACTTTGACCCAGCTGATGCTTTAAAAACTCCAGAGCATATAGTTCCAGTTTGGTATATGACACCTTATTACGCTATTTTACGCGCTATTCCAGATAAATTAATGGGCGTAATAGCCATGTTTGCTTCGGTGATGCTAATATTTTTTATGCCTTGGCTAGATAAGAGTCCGGTGCGCTCAATGCGCTATCGAGGTCCTATAAGTAGATTTATGTTAGTATCATTTGTTATAAGCTTTTTTGCTTTAGGCTATCTTGGAGTAAAAGAGCCAACCGCTACCCGCACCTTAGCTGCCAGATTTTTTACTGTAGTTTATTTTGCGTATTTCTTTTTAATGCCATGGTATTCTAGAGTAGATGTTACTAAAACGGTACCCGATAGGATTAGAACATGAGAAATTTCTTGTGGCTTATATGTGCTCTACATTTAAATGTGTTTGCAGCTGCAGATAATATACATTTAGATAAAGCACCAATTAATATAAATGATGCAGCGGCATTGCAGCGGGGCGCTAGAATTTTTGTTAATCAATGTCAAACTTGTCATAGTTTAAAATACATGCGCTATGATGCGCTAGCTAAGGGTATTAAGATAACTGATGAAGAAGGCAAAGTCTTAGATGAAGTGGTGCGGCAAAATCTTATGTTTGGGGAAACTAAATTATCAAGCCCAATGCTAACTGCCATGCCAGCCTTAGCTGCTGAGCGATGGTTTGGGGTGGTCCCGCCGGATTTATCTTTAGTTGCTCGCTCACGTGGTGTTGATTGGCTATATACTTATTTGCGCAGCTATTATGTAGATAGCAGTAAAGCTTGGGGTGTGAATAACCTAGTTTATGACAGCTCTGCTATGCCGCATGTGCTTGAAAATTGGCAGGGTATCTATGTAAAGCAAGGTAATAAACTTGTGCAAGCCCAGCCAGGCTCAATGAGTGTTGCAGAGTTTGATGCTGCAATGGCCGATTTGGTTAATTTTTTAAATTATGTGTCAGAGCCTGTGCAGCAACAGCGTAAATTTATTGGCGTATTTGTGATTTTGTTTTTGAGTATTTTTACCATATTTGCTTTTTTACTCAAAAGGGAATACTGGAAAGACATTAAATAAATAGTATTACACTAAGGAGTGGGTAGATGGGAATAGCCAATAGGCGTTCAGCTATGACATTATATTCTGGAGCTAGTTGTGCGTATAGCCATCGCGCCCGCATTGTTCTAGCTGCAAAGGCTATAACCTATGATGTGGTAGATATAGACAGCTCACCTAAAGCTCTAGAGGAGCTTGCAAGCTTAAATCCATATGGGACAATTCCGACTTTATTAGATAGAGATTTAGTTATCTACAACTCTGATATAATTATGGAATATTTGGATGAGCGTTTTCCGCACCCACCATTGCTACCGGTATTTCCAGTAAGTAAAGCGAAAACGCGTGTTGCTATCCATCGCATTAATGAAGATTGGTATACTCAAATGCGTATTATTTTAAATAGCAATGCAAGCGTTGGCGAAGTTGAGGCAGCGCGCAAAAGTTTAACTGACAGTTTAACTAGTATTACTCCAGTTTTTGTTGAAATGCCGTTTTTTCTAAGCGAAGAATTTACTTTGATAGATTGTTGCATGGCGCCTTTGTTGTGGCGCTTAGAGTTGATGCAAATAAAACTTCCAGCACCCGCTAAAGCTGTGTTAGATTATGCGCATAGATTGTTTGAGCTAGAATGTTTTCAAAAAAGTCTAACAGAGAAAGAAAGAACTATGAGGTGGTAATGAAGTCAACTAGACCCTATTTAATTCGCGCGTTTTATGAATGGATAGCAGATAATAAATGTACGCCATATATTGTGGTAGACGCTGAAGCTAAAGATGTTACTGTGCCACTTGATTATATTGAAGCCGGACAAATTATCTTAAATATATCAATGGAATCTGTGCGTGATTTAAGTCTTGGAAATAAAGCTATTAGTTTTGAGGCAACATTTGCTGGCAGCTCCTATAGCATTCTTGCTCCTATCCAGGCAATTAAAGCGATTTATGCTAAAGAAAATGGCCGTGGTATGGTGTTCTCAGATGAGGAGCCCCCATATGATGATGACGATAGCGGCAAAAATAAAGGCACTAAAGGCTCGGGCGGAAAAGGCTCACATCTTTCTGTAGTAAAATAAAGCTTGTAAGTTTTCAATAATCTTATAATTACAATGCATCTTGATATTTATCAAAAATTTTAATTACTTGGGTTACCCCATTAGTGGTACTGGCAAGCCTTAAAGCTGTTATTTCTTCTTTAGGGGAAATTAGCCCCATAAGGTATACTTTTTGTTTTTCAGTAATTGTTTTGATGCGATTAGGACCAATGTTTGCATTATTAAGTAAGCGCGATTTTACTTTGGCATTGATAAACCTATCTTTAATGCGGGCAGAAAAGCTTGCTGGTTTTTCTAAAGTTATTTGATTATATAAGGTATTTATCTTATCTAAATCTTGCAAAATATGATTAATTTGCTTTTTGTAATATTCATTCTGGGTTTGCCCTACGATTAATAAGTTACCATTATAGCAAGCAATATTTAAATGACTATTATTAATAATATTAGGATTATTACGTAAAGCTGTCCAAGCATTAGTTATAATAAGATCATCATTTTTTATATTTATGCGGCTGCGACGGTCTACGTTTAAAATGGTTTTAGATAAAGCCACTTTTTCACTAAACATGTTATTAGGTTTTTGTAATTGCTCATGCGTACAGCTTATATTAAAGACGCAGAGCATAATTATTATTAAATTACGCAATTTTTATCCAACACTACCTATTAACTTAGGTTTACCTTGTACAAACTTAGCCCACATTAAATCACGATGAATATTATGTTGGTTATCTATTTTTAAAACGCCTGTCATACCGGCAATGCCAACTTTATCCATTTTATGCATATCTGCTAATTGTAGAGCTATTTTATAAGAATCTAAACCCAAAGCATAGAGTCTAGTATACTTATCAAAATCATTATTCCATATAGAAGACACGGCTTGATAGGCTGCTCTAGATACAATTGATTCATCTAAAGTCCAGGGCATATCGCAAAAAATAATGCCATTTAAGTCTTGATCACGCTTGGCAACAGTTGTGCCTTGATAAATGCTTGAAGTGGCATATGTGGCAACATTGTTAGCATAGTAATAATTTAATAAAGGTTTAACTTGGCGCGCAGTTTCAGAATTGCTGGCTAGAAAAATCATGTCTATATCATTGCGACGTAGAGACTGATAATTAAACTTTAAGCCCAATTTACGCAGAGCTTGGGCGCGTTGTTGACTTTGATCTACATTTAGCATGGATTTTATATCTTTATCCATAGTAGTTTTAGTTATTGGCTGTGAGGTTAATATTTGTCCTCCAAGTTCTTGCCATGCTCTAGAAAAAGACTCGTTTATGCGATGGCCCCAAGGATTGTCAGTATATATTACTAATGCCTGGCGTTTGCCATCTTGCCAAGCTTTGCGCGCCACCGACTCTGCTTCTAATTCAGGCACTAAGCCAAATTGATACAGTTTATTATTTTTGCCACCTTTGTCAGCTTTATTTAAGGCTAAAACTGGTATAGGTAAGCGTGAATAGCTATTTAATTTATCCACCTCTGCTTTGAGCAATGGGCCTACTACCAATTGCGCCCCTTCAGTCACTGCTTGCTGATATAGCTCAGCTAAGTTCTTGTTGCTAGTATCATAAAGTAAAATTTGTGGGCGCTTATCTGTAGTGGCTTGTTGATAGTAGCCTGCTAAAAAACCATTGCGGATAGCTTGGGCAGATGGCCCATATGTGCCAGACAAAGGTAATAATAGCGCAATTTTATCAGGTGCATTTTGATATGAGTTTATTTTATTGTAAAAAGTATCACTAATAGTTGGGCTTGTAGTGGCAGTTGTTAAATCATGCATGATGGAGGATGGTAATAATTCTGCAGCTGGATGTTTAGGATAAATTTTATACCAGCTAATTAATTGTTGACGCAACTGCTCTGGGCTTAAATCATATTGTTTATGTAAATTGGTAAAATCTAACCAGCCATTTAAGGTAGGGCTATTGTGTGGGTTTTTTAGCTTGGTTAAATTTTGGGGCGTTAACATGTTTAACGTACGTAAAATGTCATCTTCATTGTCTTGTCGTTCTTTTAAGTCAGTTAAAAATTCATTTAAAGCTATGCGATCTTGTACTGCATCAAAAAATTTGCCGTTTTGCGCTAAAATATCAGCGCGAGTTTGGTAGAAATTTATGCGCAAAGGTGTCTCTAAGCTTTCTGGGACCCAAATTTCATTAATATTAGTTAAGGCTTGCTGGGGCTCATTATTTTTTAATTTTATTTGTGCTTGTAAGATTCGATACCAATTTAATTGCTCTAAGGGCAATATACTAGAATCTATTTGTAACAATAAATTTGCAGCATGTTCTTGGGCATTAGCTTTAATATAAGCTTGGGTGGCTGTGAGTGCTTTTATAGTTAAATGGGGAGAGTTGGCAACCTCAGCCTCTAAGCTTTGGGCTGTGGCAAATGCTTGCAGTTGCTCTAAGTTCCGGGAGCGATTAGGGTTGGTAGTGCAAGCGGACAACAATAGTGCAGCGCTAACTAGCGCTAATAGCTTGTTATTTGAGCTAAGTATTTTCATATTCTACAAGTTACTGTATGTCATCTAAGAGCGCAAGCTTTAATCTTTGTTAAAAAATTGTATATGCTATAATATTTAGCCTAAACGTTGCTAACTTACTAAGCATATGCTAAACGTTGCTAACTTACTAAGCATATGTTAGTGTGCGTGACTGATGCTGACACTTGTGAGCAAAATTGTGTGCGCCTTAAGCGTGGAGTCAAATTAATTATTAGACTTGGAGGTGAAGATAGTTGAACAAATCATCATCGCGTGCCACTTTGATTGCTTCAGGGGCATTGGTTCTTTGGGCTCTAGAGCCATTAGTGGTTGCAGAGCTTGAGGGTTTTCCTTTATTTGAATCTCTCACGCTAGTATTTTCTAGCTGTTTCATCCTAACTTCAATAAGAGTTACCATCTCCGGTAAATGGCAAGCTATACTGCGCCAGCCCCTATTTGTGTGGCTGTTTGGTTTGTTGGCAATTTGTGGTAGTGATTTTGCTTATATGTTAGGAGCGTACACCGCACCGATTGCACATGTTGATTTGATTGATTATTTGTGGCCTTTTTTAGTTATAGTTTTTATTGGGTTTTCACCAAATGAAAACTTTAGTTACCAGTCTTTTTGGGGCGCACTATGTGGTTTTGCCGGTGTAGTGTATATGCTAGCTGGTGGTGAAGGCTTTAATCATGCGCATGTTTTGGGCTATGGTTTGGCATTAGTTGGCATGTTGATTTGGGGCTTTTATTCAGCTTATTCTCGCAAAAAGCCAGATGTTCCTTCAGATATAGTTGGGATTATTTGTGGGCTGGGCGCTATTATTACTTTAATTTTGCATTTAAATTTAGAGCGCACAGTTATGCCTAGTTCTTCCCAAGCAGGCCTTGCTATATTGTTAGGCTTAGCCGGGCCAGGTTTAGCTTACCAATTATGGGATTATGGTATGAAATTTGGCAATGCCACTTGGCTAAGTGCATGTTGTTATTTTGCCCGAATGAGTGCTATGGCTTTATTGGTATTTTTTGGTAAAGAGCCATTATCGCCGCATTTGCTTATAGCATGTGCCTTAGCAACTTTAGGTGTGGTTATTAGCAGTGTAAATCTTACAGCTATAATGCATAAGCTGCGGTTGCTAAAAGAAAGTCGCTCAATATTAATAAGTGATTTTGATGTATCTACTATAGAAAACTCACCTATTATCTAAATTTTAAGGTTATTGACCTACAACTTTTATTAGTTTATTGTCCAACTGTATCTAAAGTTTTTTTAAGATACGTTGTTGGTATTTAACTAATTTTTAAGGGTAAAGTTTATGAGCTCAAAAATAGAAAGCGCCAAAAATACGATATTGAGCATTGGCTCTAGCTGTATTGATTTTGTCCGCATTGCGGCTTCAACAATAATGTCCAAGGTGGGTTCTGCTGCAAAATTTTCTATTAAAGTTATAGCTAATGCTCTAATGTTTTCTAATGTAATTTCAGCTGCGGCCTTATTGGCCCCTATTGTTGTCGCAAAGAATGCTTTAAATTATATTGTAGACACCATCGAATCTCTCCCAAGTTTTTTTGCTAGACTTTTTGGGCTTGACTATAGCGCGCCTTCTGTAGCTTCAGCCATAGCATCTAATATAGACTCTGCCGTAAGGTTTGCTATTAAAGTTACAGCGGAAGCTTCAGATATTGCTGTTTCATTTCCAGCTACGGTTTCAATGATAACCATTCCTACTGTAGCTATGATATTAATAGGCACTGTAAAAGCTATTGAATCCATTCCAAGCTTTTTAGCTAACATTTTAGGGTATGGTTCTAATGCGAGTACAGATAAGCTCGAGCGTGGTTCTTTAAATGATGCAAAAGTTGGTGTAGACCAGGATGAATTATTTTATGGTATATATTATGCTTTCTGGGTCCTTAATTTTATCCCATTTTCAGATAGTCTTTGGCCTGGGCTTGATGCGATTTTGGCTGAATTCAAAAATAAAGCAGAAGTGGCTTCGGCTGAATCGACGCTTGATTTTTCGCTAGAACCAGAGGGAGCAATTAATTCAGCAGAGCTTGTTAATCAGCAAAAAAGCAATTCTAGAGAAGAGGCTGTTGGGGTTGGGGCTAATCCTGCAACCCATGAAAGCGACATGAGCGGAGGCAGTTGTAGGCAAGCATCTTGTAAAGCAGAAGCTAATGAGAGCAGCGATAGAGCTGGAGAGGCGGCGGCACCTAGAAGATTGAGCCATCAAAGCTCCCAAGATTCGCATAAGTCTGGGCCTTCTCATTCCCTAGATGCAAATGGCGCCAGAAGGTTGAGCCAAGATTCACAAGGTTTGGCTGGAGCTGGAGCTGGAGATTTTCCTTCTCGACCATTATCTGGCAATACAAGGATAGGTAGAGAATTTAGTCTAAGCTCCCAGGGTTCTCATGCAAACCATGATGCCACAAATGATGATACTAGTAGCTCTGGAGCAAGGCTTAAGAAGCCATAATTAAAATTAAAACTAAACTCATGTTAGCCATTATTAGTGTATTGATTGCTGGCGGTTTATGCGTGTGCATTAGTAACTTTATGTGTAGTTATTAGCAGCATAAATCTTATATATAGTGCATAAGTTGTGGCTGTTAAAAGAAAGACATTCAATATTAATAAGTAATTTTGATGTGTCTACCCTAGAAGATTCTTCTATTACCTAAGCTTTAAAGTTATTGACCTACAACTTTTATTAGTTTATTATCCAACTGTATCTAAAGTTTGTTTAAGATACGTTGTTGATATTTAACTAATTTTTAAGGGTAAAATTTATGAGCTCAAAAATAGAAAGCGCCAAAAATACTAGCTCGGGCGCCATTAAAGATGAACGAAAAAATATATTTTGGTTTGGCTCTTATGTTGCAGGTAAAGCTATAGGCTCTGCTAAATACCTTGCAAAGCGCACTATTGCTACTGCTAGATATATTAAAAATAAGACATTAAGTATTGGCTCTAGCTGTATTGATTTTGCACGCACCCTAGCTTCAACTATAACATCTACTGTAGGCGATGCTGTAGAGTTTGCTGTTGCGACTACAGCTTTTGTTGCAGTTTTCACTATGGATACGATTAAATCCATCTCAAGTTTTTTTTCTAACCTTTTTGGGTTTGGCTCTAATGCGACTTCGGCTAAATTAGCATCTGATGTTTCGTTAGAATCAGAAAAAGAAGATAACGCAGCAGAAGTTGCTAGTTATTCTAGTCAGCAAACAAATAATTCTAAACAAGATCTTGATGAATCTTTTGATGTGGATGTAGATGGAAATGATGTGAGCGAAGGGTCAGAACTTATGCTCGAAGTTTCTAAAACTGATGAAGATATGTATGTGGATGTGGGCGGAGTAAAAGATGGCAAGACATTACGAGAAAATTCTGGTCATCAAGTTGTTCGTCAAAGTTCTGGATCAGTTGTAACTTCTGTAGAAGGTATTACTTCTGCTGATAAATTGGCTGTGAACAATAATGGAGTTGAAGCTAATGGCTCATCTGTAGCTGGGGATAATCCTTCCCTAAGTCATCCATCAGAAAAAGCACCTAAAAGAAGGTTTAGTCAAAGCTCGCAGGGCTCTGCTAGTCAAGGCTCCCAAGACTCACGTGCTTCTTCATATTTTCCCTCTAATTCATCAGCTAGGGTAGTAGCTAGAAAATCTAGTCAAAGCTCCCAGGGTTCTCAGGCAAACAATGACGCCAAAGATACTTCCTCTGCAACAAGGTTGGAAAATAATTAAAATCAAAACATATAGAGCCTCTTAAGCATAAGGGGCTTTAAGTTTAGATTTTACATAGAATGTAATGTTAAAGTTAAAATGTGGTTAAATTGGTATTTTAATAATTTAATCAAATAATAAAAATTTGCTCTTTTAAATTTATTAAAAATTAAACTTGCAATTGTTTTGGAGACAAGAATATGAGTGGAACAATAAAAAATTATAAGGAAAAAGTAACTGATGCAATATATTTTGTAGGCAGTAAAGCACGCAGTTTTGTTAGTTATGTTGCTAGCAGTATTGCAAGTGGAGCTAAAACTCTTAAAAATGGCGTTTTTAAGATAATTAATTCTATTAAAAACACTACTATCAATGCAGCCCGTGCCTTAGTAAAACTTCCGCAAAAGATAGGTGCAACAATTGATTCTATTAAAAATTCCACCATTAATTTTTTTACAAATATTTTAGGATTTAATAATAAAGCTACCTCGAATGCTGTTACATTATCTCCCTCTTCTTTAGCAATTAATGAATATAATCAAGCTGCACCTACCACCCCTATTATAGAGGCGGTACAAGCTATAGCTCCACCTACCACCCCAACACCTGATGAAGTTGTGCCAGCTACACCTAATGAAACTCCGGCATCTCCAAAACCCCAGAAAAATTTTAAGAGCGGAATTAGTAGAGGATTTAGAGGATTTAGAGAACTTACAGCTTTTTTCTCAAGGACTTCGCCTACTAACCCAAGTTCTACACCTAGCCCTGTTGTTAACAGCCCTGACTCTAGTTTTGCTAGAAAAAGCTCTCGAAAAGTTCGGTCACCTTTACCATCCTTCTTTTCTAGGACCTTGCCTAGTAACCCAAGTTCTACACCTAGCCCTGTTGTTAACAGCCCTGACTCTAGCTTTGCTAGAAAAAGCTCTCGAAAAGTTTGGTCGCCTTTTTCATCTAAAAAAAGATAATTAGTTTTTGCGCTTGAGCTATAGAGCTTGGGCGCAAGCATTAATGCTTAGCTGGGTTAGATTCTGATTATTTACTTGTTATTTACGTAAAAAGACAACGCAGATAAAAATCTTAGAGCTTTTCTAGTTGTGCTTAAAGAACTAATAGATAGTTTTTATTTAATTTTTAAAGTTAATTTTGCCCATAAGTGTAGCTAAGCTTGCAAAAAGCTTGAAGGTTGTAGGATACATCTGTATTCTATGCATGCAGAGTAAGCTAGGCAGTCGCTCTAGAGATAGGGAGGAAAGTCCGGGCTCCATAGGGCAAAACGCCAGGTAATACCTGGGAGGCGCGAGCCTACGGAAAGTGCCACAGAAATTATACCGCCACATTGTGGTAAGGGTGAAATGGTGCGGTAAGAGCGCACCGCGCAGTTGGTAACAACTGTGGCAGGGTAAACCCCGTTCGGAGCAAGACCAAATAGGAATCCAGATGGTTAGCCCTAACTTGGATTCGGGTGGGTTGCTTGAGGTGTATGGTGACATACATCCCAGATGAATGACTGTCCACGACAGAACCCGGCTTACAGGCTTGCTCTGCATTTTTATAACAATTAAAAGGAGAAAACCCCGGTGACTGAGAGAACACTTTCTATTATTAAACCAGATGCTGTTGCTAAAAATGTAGTCGGTAAAATTATAAGTCGCTTTGAAGACAATGGATTAAAAGTTATAGGTGCAAAAATGGTACAGCTTAGCCCAGAGCAAGCTGGTGAATTTTATGCAGTGCATAAGGAGCGTCCATTTTTTCAAGATTTAGTAGGATTTATGGTAAGTGGACCTGTGCTAGTGCAGGTATTAGAGGGTGCTGATGCAGTGGCTAAAAATCGTGACATTATGGGAGCCACTAATCCCCAAGAAGCAGCTTTAGGCACTATTCGTGCAGATTTTGCTGACAGTATTGATGCTAATGCAGTTCATGGCTCTGATAGTGTTGCCAATGCTAATATAGAAATAGATTTCTTTTTTAAGCCAGAAGAAATTTGCAGCTAATCTAAGCTTAAATGGCAATAATAGGAGATAAAAGTGCGCGTCGCAGTATTAGGGATATACATGACTTTAGCTTTGCTAGCTGGCTGTAGTACCAATTATGAAGATGATAATGACAAAGTTAGCTTTAGTAAACCAGATTATAAAAAAGCTGCGCTATTAAATGTTAAAATGGGCGAGACCTATTTAGCAGATGAACAATATTCACGCGCTAAAACTAAGCTAATTCATGCCCTTAAATTGCAACCACAATTACCCGAAGTTCACTCGGCTTTAGGCTATTATTACGAATCCATTGGTGAAATTAAAGATGCTGAGCAACATTATAAGCGCGCAGTTTCTTTGGGCTCTAATAATGGACGTTATCATAATAATTTTGGTACTTTTTTATGTCGAAATGGCAAATATAAAGCTGCTAATGACGCCTTTATGCATGCATTAAAAGATAAGCAATACATTCAAACTGCAGAAGTTTTTGAAAATGCTGGCATTTGTGCACAAAGCGCACAAGATTTACCTGCCGCTTATTCTTATTTGTCACAATCATTGCGCCATGATCCTACTAGAAACCAAGTACACTTACCTTTAGCCAAAGTGTGTAATAAATTAGGCAAATCCAAAGAAGCTCAAAGACACTTGCAAGAATATAGGCAGTATAATCCCATAAATCCTCAATATTTAGTGCTTTTTATAGCTGTTAATCAAGCTTTGGGCAATAAAGACGAGATTTCCTCGGCTGAACTAAAATTGAAAAATTTGTATGCAAATAGTTCAGAGGCCCAAAATTATTTCAAAAGTGAAAGCTAGAGATTATGGTAGATAAAATTATTGCAGTAAAAGGTACGCACGATATACTTGCAGATAAAATGCCTTTATGGCAGCAACTAGAAGCTAAATTGCGGCAATTAACTTTGCAGTACGCTTATCAAGAAATTCGCACTCCAGTATTTGAAAACACCCAACTATTTAAACGTTCAATTGGCGCTCTAACTGATATAGTAGATAAAGAAATGTTTAAGGTTGCAAGCAAAAACTCTACAGATGATTGGAGTTTGCGCCCTGAGGGCACAGCTTCAGTGGTGCGCGCTTGTTTAGAGCATGCCTTGCTGCGCCATGGTCAGGTTCAAAAATTTTGGTACCAAGGCCCAATGTTTCGCTACGAGCGCCCGCAAAAAGGGCGCTTTCGCCAATTTCATCAATTTGGTTTAGAAGTTTATAATGTAGCAACAATTGGAGCTGAACTTGAAATTATTGAATTTATGCATAATTTATGGCAACAGCTTAAAGTAAGCTCCGCTGTGCGTTTACAAATTAATAGCCTTGGTAACACTTGCAGCCGCCTTGCTTATAAAAAAGCCCTAACTACCTATCTTGAGGCTAATTTCTCAAAACTAGATGCTGATTCCCAGAGGCGTTTAACTTCTAATCCTTTGCGTGTTTTGGACTCTAAAGACCCTAATACCCAGCAGTTATTACAACAAGCGCCCAGCATTTTAGATTATTTAGATAGCGCGGCTAATCAAGAGTTTGCTCATCTGCAAGATCAATTAATGCAAATGCAAATTCCTTTTGAAGTTAACGATAAATTAGTGCGCGGACTAGATTATTATAATTCTTGTGTGTTCGAATGGGTAACTAATTCTCTAGGAGCTCAAAATAGTGTATGTGGCGGTGGTCGTTATGATACATTAGCGGCCAGTTTAGATGCAGAAAATATTCCAGCATGTGGTTGCGCCGTGGGTATAGAGCGTTTATTATTGCTAATGGAGCAAACAGGAGCTACAGAGCCTGCGCCTTTGGATGCTTATTTAATTTGTACAGGGCAAGCGCTTTTGAATATCGGGCATTTAAGCGCTAAAATTCGCAAGTTAGTTCCAAATATTAAAATGTACACGGCTATTAATACAGCAAGTTTTAAAGCGCAATTTAAAAAAGCTGATAAATCAGGAGCTAAATTGGCACTAATTATTGGTGATGACGAATATGCTACAAATACGGTAAGTGTAAAATATTTACGGCATACAGCAGAGCAAATAAACATTAACATAGATGCGATAGGCAGTATATTTAAGGAAATACTATGAATAAATTAAACATAGCTAATGAAAATAGAGTGGTTAGCTTTTTTCAGGGAAATATAAAGTTAGTATTATATTCAATAGCTATAATAGCTGCCGTATTTTTTTCATATAATTTTTGGCAAAAACGCCAAAATGAATATATTAATGCTAGTTCTTACATTTATTCACAAATGCTATTAGCTATAAATAATGCTGATGCTAAAGCCACCCATAAAGCTGCGCAAGCTTTAATTAAAGAATATAAAAACACAGTGTATGCCCAAATTGCAGCTTTGCAATTAGCCAAAGAAGCGGTGGAGGTAGATGAATTAGATTTAGCTACAGTGCGTCTCCAATGGGTCGTTAGTCAAAAAAACCCCATTACCAAGTCTATAGCTGCCACTCGCTTAGCTAGAGTTTTAGTTATTAATGGTGAAACCGAAGCTGCATTAAATTTAATTGATAAAGAATATGATAAAAATTATGTTTTTTTATTTGAAGAGGCCAGAGCTATGGCGTTTTTAGCCCAAGATAATAAAGATGCAGCTCGAGAGGCCTTGCTTTTGGCATATAAACAAATGCCCGAAGAAAATGTTTTAACCGAGCAAAAAAATAAAGCACCTTGGTTGGAGCTGCAAATGAGAGATGTTGGGGCCTTTGTAGATAAGAGTGAAAATACATGATTAAATATAGTAAGCAAGTCTTATTAGTAAGCTTAATTGCGCTGACTTCGGCTTGTACTCAAATAGATAAAAAGCCAAGCGTGGCAGCTAGTGCGAAAGAGTTAGTGAGCCCCGAGAAGGTTTCAGTAACTACTTTGTGGGCCAATCAAATTGGCAGCGGATTAAACCCCACCCGTCGCGATAATAATTTAGAACTGTCTATAATGGGTAAAAATTTAGTTAGTTCTGATGTTAAAGGCAAGCTGCGCGCCCTAGATTTAACTACAGGTAAATTAGCTGTAGAAAAGAATTTAACTAAACCGGTAGCAGTTGGACCTCTCGCGCATAACTCTAACATTTTATACATTGCAACCGATGGTAGCGTGAATTATTTAGATAAAAATTTACAAGAAATTTGGGTGTATGAGACACATAGTGATATCTTGGCAAAACCAGGATTTGATGAAAGCGCAATATACTTACATACTTTAGATGGCTCAGTAATAGCCATTGGGCTTAATGCTGGCAAAAAGTTATGGCAGTATTCACATAGCTTACCTAGTTTAATTTATCGCAAATCATCAAGCCCTTTAGTTACCGAACAGCAAGTAATTGTTGGTTTAGCTAGCGGTAAATTAGTAGCTTTAAATAAAACAAGTGGCAATCTTGAGTGGCAACATGATTTATCTAAAAGCTCTAAACGAGAAAGCTTATATATGCATGATGTGGGGATAGACCCAATTATAAGCGATAATAAAGTTTTTGCAGCAAGCATCCAAGGTAATTTGGCAGCTATTTCTTTAACTACAGGTAGAGTTATGTGGGAGCGAGAAATTCCATGTGCTGCTGGCTTATTTGCGCTTGATAGTAGTATCATTGCGGTAGCTACCAATGGTCATGTTTATAGATTAAATGTAGAAGATGGCTCTAATGTTTGGCAGCAAGAATCTCTAATAGGATATAATTTATCAGCACCTACTATATATAAAAATAATTTAGTTTTAGGTGATGCTAGAGGTAACTTGCATGTATTAGACTTAAAAGATGGCGCAATGTTATTACATAAAAAGCTTATGCACAAAGCAAGCATAGCCCCGGTAGTTAAAAATAATCAACTATTCGCTTATGGAACAAGCGGACAACTTTTAGCGTTGGATATCGCTCCTAATAAAGGCTAATATGGTACCAGTAGTAGCTCTAGTTGGGCGGCCCAATGTTGGCAAATCAACCTTATTTAATGGTTTAACTAAATCTAATGATGCCCTAATTATGGACTTGCCAGGCACTACTCGTGATCGCCAATATGGTAGTGGTCGGGTGGGCAAAATGCCTTATATTCTCATCGATACCGGTGGAGTAGGTAATGAACAAGATTTAATTGCTAGCCAAACTGCTGAGCAATCATGGGCTGCAGTGCATGAGGCTGATTTAATTTTGTTTATTGTTGATGGTCAGGCTGGAATTAGTCCCATAGATAGAGAGCTTGCGCAAAAACTACGCCAAGTTAATAAAAAAATATATTTAATTGTAAATAAAAGCGACAAATTAAATATCGAACTTGCATTAATGGAATTTCATGAATTAAGTTTAGGCACACCTTTTCCTATAAGTGCAATTAACAATAAAGGCATTAACAAACTTAGTGAATTATTTTTAGAAGATTTTACCCCCCTAGAAAAAGAAGATGCCGATTCAGGCCTTGCCCCTGGTACTATTCAGGTGGCAGTCGTTGGCCAGCCTAACGTTGGCAAATCAACCTTAATGAACAAAATTTTACAAGAAAACCGCTTAGTGGTAAACGAATTAGCAGGTACTACGCGTGATAGTATTAGTTTACCTTTTACGAGATCTGGCAAAAATTATTCACTAATTGATACAGCAGGTATTCGCCGGCGCGCAAAAGTAGATAATGTTATTGAAAAATTTTCAGTAGTAAAATCCTTGCAAGCAATAGAAACTTGTAACGTAGTAATATTAATGCTAGATGCAACCCGAGGGGTATTAGATCAAGATTTACATTTATTAGATTTTATTGTTGAACAAGGTAGAGCTCTAGTTATCGTATTTAATAAATGGGATATTGCTACTGAAGAAAATCAAAGTAGCATTAAAAAACAAGTTAATGATAGATTACATTTTGTAGAATTTGCTAAGCATCATTATATAAGTGCGTTACGTGGTACTGGTATTGCTAAATTATTTAAGTATATTGATACAGCTTATCAGTGTGCTATGCAAGACTTACCTACTTCCAAGCTTAATTTAATTTTAGAAGATTTGTTAAAAACTCATCAGCCACCTTTAGTGCATGGACGGCGGATTAAATTACGCTATGCCCATAGTGGTGGCAAAAATCCTCCTAGAATAATTATTCATGGCAATCAAACTGAGCAAGTGCCAACTAGCTATAAGCGTTTTTTAATTAAAGGTTATATTAAAGCACTTAAATTAGAAGGCACTCCACTTAAAATTCAGTTTAAAACAGGTGATAACCCGTATAAAGATAAAAGAAATGAATTAACTGATAGCCAAAAACGCAGGCGCAATCGTGTTAAAAAGATTTTTGGCTGGATTAAGAAAAAATAATTTAAAAATATTGAATTAATAAATTATAATAAATGAAACGCCCAATATTTAGCTGCCAACTACAAAGAGCGCCCAAATCATACAATAATTTGTCAGTAAAGTTATGTCCTGTAAGCGTTGATACTAAAATACTTATAAAAAAGGTTAGTACAATAAAAAACCAATAACTTCTAACATAGCTAAAGTATTTAATTGAAAAAATCATAATTAATGGCGGAAAAAAAACTATAGGTATTATCCATTTATAATTTAGACGCCAGGCTTTTTCTAGAATTGAAAATACACAAACACTTAGCATTATTATAAATAATAAATAAAAAATCTCAACTGGATGTTGTTGCATGTAATTTAGTCTTTTAAAAATAACATAGGATCAACTCTTGTGTCATTTAAGCTCACAGACCAATGTAAATGAGGACCAGTAACCCTGCCAGTGGCTCCCACAGTGCCTATTTGCTCACCTTTGCGCACAAATTGCCCAGGTTTTACATTAATAGTTTGCATATGGCAGTAGTGTGTTATTAGACCTTGGCCATGATCTAGAAAAACACCATTACCATTAAAATAAAACTCATTAGATAAAAGCACGGTACCGTCTTTAGGAGCTAAAATAGGAGTCCCTTCGATATTTGCAATATCTAAACCAGAATGAGGTTGCTTGGCAACACCATTTAAAATTCGGCGATAGCCAAACGGAGAGGAGAAACGGCCGCTGACTGGTTGCTGTAGCTCTAGGTCACTTAATTCTATATCAACCCAATTACTATAAGCTTTGTGTATGGCTTTTTGCTCTTGCAAAATGCGTGGAACAACCTCTGGTGGGGGAGTTACCTTGGTCGCATCTTTAATATTTAATTCTTCAAAAGGATATTCTTTAGCAGAAATATTTACAGTTTTGCTAAAATGCTTGTCATTGGCCTCGATAGACACTTTAAGTGCTCCAGCTGGACTGGTTAGCGGAATGCCAACTACCCCAATATAGCTATTATTTTGCTTAATAACTACACAAGCTTTATTGCCTAGCCATAGTTTAGGTTTTTGTTCAAACTCACTTAAATCTATAATAGCAAGCCCACCGGGCACTAATGCTTGCGTGGGCAACATTTTTGCTAATATATTATTGCTAATAACAAATAAACTACAGATTAAAATCCATTTCATAGACCCTACCTATTCAATTATTTCAATTGCATTAATATATTCAGGTTTTTGGGGCATGACAGCTCCAGCTGCTTGCAATAATTTTTCCAGATCTTGTGCTTCGTATAACTCGACCACGATATCACAGCCACCAATTAATTCACCATTGATATATAACTGCGGAAAAGTTGGCCAATTAGCTACTTTAGGTAAGGTGCTGCGTATTTGCGGATGCTCCAATATATTCACATAACTAAATTTTGTATTAAGTTTCATTAAAATACTCGCAACTGTTCCAGAAAAGCCGCACATAGGAAACTGTGGGCTGCCTTTCATATAAACGAGTACATCATTTGTGTTTATTTGCTCAGCTAGCAATTGTTCGGTACTCACTTGTGCCCCCTAAAATTTAATAAGTAATAAAAAATAAATATTAGCATAAAACTTAAATGCACACTACGGTGGGTCGTGTGCAAAAATTATCCTTATTTTTTTATGCTACTTGCATGTTTTGCAGCCTTAGTTAAAATAGAACAAACACATGCATATGAGGATAAGTTATGCCTATTGAATTACCAGCCCTACCATATAGTATGGATGCCCTAGAACCTATTATTTCTAGTAAAACTTTAGAATATCACTATGGTAAGCACCATAGAGCTTATGTTGATAATTTAAATAAACTTATAACCAACACTGAGTTTGCTGATAAATCTTTAATCGAAATTATTAAATCTGCTAGTGGTGGCATCTTTAATAATGCTGCCCAAGTTTATAATCATACTTTTTATTGGAATTGTTTAAGCCCTCATAGCTTAAAGCCCTCGTCTAAATTATTAGTGGCTATAGAAGAAAATTTTGGAAGCTTTGAAAAATTTAAAGAAACTTTTTCCCAAACTGCCATTACCACATTTGGCTCTGGCTGGGCTTGGTTGGTTAAAACTCCTAATGGCAGCTTAGAAGTAATATCCACAGCCAATGCTGAGACACCAATTACAGGGCCAACTAAACCCTTGCTTACTTGTGATGTATGGGAGCATGCTTATTATTTAGATTACCAAAATGCTCGACCTAAATATGTAGAGCGTTTTTGGGAATTAGTTAATTGGGATTTTGTTGAGGAAAATTTTCTTAGCTAATTGCTAAAATTTATAAAGCTTGCTTTAGATTATTTCTAAAGCATGCTTTATTTTAATTAATCATCACGTGAATACGCAACAATATCGCCATTACCACTTTTTAGAATTAGTTTGTTTTTTTCTTCTACGATATAATCTGAGGTTTTACTAATTAGTTTTAAGAAATTAAATTCTTGCTGCATTAATGAATTAATACAAATTTTTCTTGTTATGTGCAGTAAGCTTATAGAAATTCCATTTTGAGTTAAATTATAAGTTCCACCAAATTGGTTGCAACCACTATCTCCGGTAATGCGCCCATTAGGTAAAAAGGTTAAATTTAAGTGGGAGCGCTCATTAATTTGTTTGCCTCCAACTGAACTTATAGCCCAATTTTTCTCCATTAATAAGAAATCTGGTTTGCCTCCACAACCTGTATATTTTTTATCATCAATCGATAAAGTAACTGTATCTGGATATAAACGGTTTTTAATTTGATCAAGGCAAACAGTTTTAGCTACCTCAATTGTAACTTTATGGCGGTGATCTTCTGCACTAAAGCGACGCTCATTGTTTAATCGCTCAAAAGTGGGTTTACTTAAGGTAATATTTTTTCCATCTGGTGGGGTTACAGTTAATCTATTATTATTTATTTTTAAATGCCAATCTGGAGCATGGCCGTGGGCTTTGTAATTGGTATGGGTAATACTTAAATTCTCTAACTCATCAACATTAAAAATCTGTTTGCTAAGATGGCATACTGGATAATCTACATTATTAATATCTAACAAGCCTCTATCATCTTTATACCAAAAATTAATGTCACCAACTTTTGAAGATTTTCCTTGATAAAGGCCGCTTTGCCCATTATCTTGTTTTATTTTAGTTATACTATCACCTATTTTTAGTAAAATTTCATCACCTTCATAAAAAGTATCTATTTTAATATCACCGCACATAAAAATATTATGTAAGTTTTTTTTACTGCGGGCAGCTGTGGGCCGAGTTAATTTTAGCTTACCTAAATCTTGTCGAGTAAGGGATAAATCTATAGGATTAGCTAAAGAAGATAGCAATAAAATACGCCCCTTAGTATCATGAAGAGCTGCATTTACCAGGTAACTATTTTGCTGATTTAATTTGCTAGCATCAAAAGTCATATTGAAGGATATGGGGAAGCCTCTTTCATTTAAATCAATGGTTTCAACTGCAACAACCTTGTTTTCATTATCATTAGTGTTAATATCTTCTAGTTTAATAATTAATATCCCAGTTGCTGGGATATTGCGCTTAGGCTCACAAGTTACCACTCCGCGTAAGGTAATTTTGCGCTCAGGGTGCATTATAGTAGTAAGGCTTGCAAAATTAGTAATTGGCAAGATTGTTAATACTATTGTTATTAAAATTCTTAAATACATACAATTTTTTTTGCTAGGAACGAGTGTTAGTTTATTACAATGACGTTTCTATTTCTAGCAGCTAAGAGCTAAGATTATTACTGACTTGCTAAGTTAGTTCTTTTGCTTTTAAAAAAATCTTGTAATAATTGGGTTGCAGGTTTACTTAATATATCACTAGAAATATGATAACGATGATTACAATGGTGAGCCTCTAAAATATTAAATGCACCACCTAGAGCTCCAGTTTTTTTATCTAAACTAGCAAAAATTACGCGTTCCACGCGTGCATGTACTAAAGCCATTGCGCACATTGCACAAGGCTCCAAAGTTACATACAATGAACAATCGAGCAGGCGGTAATTTTCCAAAATTTTTCCAGCTTTGCGCAAAACTAAAATTTCTGCATGCGCGCTTGGATCATTTAGGCTAACTACCTGATTGTGAGCAGTTGCTATAACTTTGTTGGCATAAGTTAAAACAGCACCGATAGGTACTTCAGCATTAGCAGCCGCTGCATGGGCTTGCTCAAGAGCTAATTGCATAAAATAATTATCTGGGTTATTAGGTATCAGTGTCTTCATCATCTTTAGTTTCTGAGTCTACATGGTTTGAATCAGTTTTTTTCTTATCTTCAACTTTGGTCTCATTTAAAATTTTATAAATGTTTTGTAAATCGTCAACATCAGGTATTTTATCAAAGTCAAATAAATCAAAGTTTTCGCTAGTATCACTTGTATGGGGGGCTAAAGGTAAATCTGGAGCCTCTTCTAATTCTGGTAATTCAGGTAATTCAGGTAATTCAGGTAATTGAGGATTAGCCTGGGGAGTAGAGCTTTTCTTTGTTGATATATTAAAATTAAATAATTTAGCTCCAATTTTTTGCATAAATATATTAAAATCTTGCGCAAAAAGTTCTTTAGAAATTTGTGGTGTGGGCATATCCTCTTTAGGAAAGCTCGTAACTTTTTCAATATCTTTAAGAATTTGCTCGCTAAAAGCATTAGTTTGTTTACCAGAGGCTCCAGCTAAACGTTCTATAGTTTGTAAATCACGCTTAAAATTAAAGCGATCAATTAATGGTTGTTCAAATTCTTTTACGTTTTCTTCCCCAATTACTTGGCGTACCGTATGGTTGGCAAGGGGAGGGCTAAATATAGAGGTAGCGCCGCCTTCACGTATATTTTCCCATACTTTTTTATGCTCTTCTTCTGCCTCTTGAATATTATGATTCATTTCATTTTCTAAAATACTAACCATAGCTTCGACGCCACGTTCGATAGGCGATAAATTGTGGCCTGCATTAAAGGCCATGCTTAATAATGCAATATCTGGTGCCATACTAGTATTACTAGCTGGCACGCCAGGGTTGTGCATTACATCTCTAAATTTATCTATTCGATTATTTAGTTTTAGCAAATAAGACTCAGATGGCACTTCTACTTTTAAACCATGATTTAAGCGCATATCTTCAACTGGAGCAGGATCTGCATAAAACATTTTTGTGCGAAAAATTTTTGATTTAAAGAAAATATGAGCCTCACCCACGCGTTGATCTTTTAAATCCATAAGTTCAATACGCTGGCGCCTATCTACCGAGGCGCTACGATTATCTCGATAATCTAAAGACATGCTACCTGAGTTTACTTGGAAACCACTAACATTTGTGACATAAGTTTCGCCGGCTGTTTTATTAAAATACTCCCAAGTAGCTTCAGGATCTTCAAGCTTCATGCATATTTTTACATTACAGTTAGCACCAATAGACGCGGCTTCTTCTTTGGAAGCTCTTTGAAAGGCGGGTAAATCTTGCCCGGCAAAAATTGCAGCAAAGCCTAAAGAGCGAGCTTGAGCTGCGACAACGGCAAAACCTTTCACCGCATAATAACCATATTCATCCATTATGCACATATAAGGTGCGGGAGCATTGGTTGGTTTGCGCTCAATTACATCTCGATACTTACCCTCAACAGCATCACCCAGGCCCGAAGCCATCATAGCTTTTAGGGAAGCAATAATAATTTTTCCAAGATTGGATAATTCTTCGGGAGATTTTTCTAGAGCTGGTAATAATACAACTAAAATACGCCTATTTAATACCACATCTTTAATATCCACTTCAGCTAAGTTGGTGCGTAATATGTGTCCATAAGTGTCAGCGAGCGAGCCAAATACTCGAGTTAGCTGCATAGTAATGAAACCATGCTGTTCTAGTACTTCACCGGATTGTTTACCTTTTTTAGCAGTATTAAATCCAGGTAAATTGAACACATAATTACGTAATGGATCTGTTATCTTATCAGGTAAATAGGCAATATTAATTTTTTCACCATTAGGCAGCGGAAAAACTTTATCAATTATTATTTGTTCTAATTTTGTTAAAAGAAAATAATCGCGAATAGTGTTAGCATCAATTAACATGTGCCCGCCATCTCGCATAGCAGTTAAAATTTTCATTAAGCTTTCAACAAAATTTATTGCACGTCCTTTCCACATATCTGCATTAGCATCACTTGAGCTGTCATCCATTAAAGAAACAACTAATTGGGATAACATGCTAGAGGAGCCATTAGAAAAAGGATTTATAGTGTTAGATAGCCTATTATTTTGAGGACCCATAATATCCCGGGCACCGGTCATAAAATTAATTGTTAATAAATCATCTTCGCGCCCCATCTTGCGCACCATAGAAAATATTTTAGCAAATAAGGAATTATCACCTTTACCATCAACATAAATAAAACCAGAGCCATGTATTAAAGAATTATAAGCAAGTGAAATAAGTGCCTCAGTTTTTCCGCTACCAGTGGAGCCAAAAATTAATACATGTGTGCGTAAATCATCATTACTAAACCAAATTTCTTCTTGCGTGCGCCTATCATTACCAAAATAGGCAATACCCGAAGCAGGGTTAGGATTGTGTGTGCCTGATTTTAAATCATTGTAATCCCAAGTTTTAGCAGATTTGGGAATGCGTACGGGCAAAGTAGTTTTTTGTAATCTAACAAAAGTAAAAATTGCAAGGCCTAAAAAAAAAGTAAGATCAGCAAGTCTTGGCTCTATGATAATTGAAGTAACCAAACTTGCGAAAAAAATTAAGCCTACTACCGGATTAGTAATAAAATCAGTAAAACGGTGCCCAAGAGGGCGAGTATCGCGAGCTACAATAGAAGAGGCGTGTTCATGATAACTTTCTAAACCGCGAATTACATCATCATTCATATGCGACAAATTTATGCATAGCTAATTCATATTCCTGGCTTTTATAAATATGCTCAATCCATGCATGCAAATTTTTTAATTTTAAATTTGCAAAAAAATCTTGGTCTATTTTAGCAAACTGACGGACAAAGGGAAAAACTAAACAATCTATGGCTTTAAGATTTTTGCCTTCAAGGAAAGTGTTGCTCTTTAAAATTTCATTTAAATTTTCAAGGAAAGTGCATGCGCTGTCACGATATTCTTTAGCGTCATCCAAGGCAAGAGCAAAGCGTTCTGGATATTTATAACGCGAAACAAAACCGCGAAAATATTCTTCTAAATAGACTAATAAATTAGTGGCCGATACAGATAAGTCCTCTAGCTTAATGCCAAAAGCATATAAAACTATATCAATACTTTCATCTAGCACGCTGCCATCTTGAAAAACTAAAACTGGTACCGTACCTTTAGGTGAGACCGTTAATAAACATGCTGGCTTATTTTTTAAATCTACCTCCCGATGTTCATAAGGGTGCTGAGTATGAATTAATGCTAAACGCGCACGCATTGCATAGGGGCAACGAATAAAAGTATATAATACTGGCAAATCATTACTCATTAGTTTGCCCTAAATGCTGCACTCCCCGCATTTTAGCCAGCGTCATTTGCTTTTGACGCTCACTAGATCTTTGAATTTTATCTTCGGTGATCTCAAAATAGCACCGCGGACAATATACTCCGGCTTTATAGTTAGCAGAAGCCATATCTTCTGCGGTTATAGGATATCTACAGCCATGACATTGTTCATAATTTCCTTTAGCCAAATCATGTTTAACTGCAACCCTGTCATCAAATACAAAGCATTCACCTTGCCATAAACTATTTGTAGCTGGGACTTCTTCTAAGTACTTTAAAATTCCGCCTTGAAGATGGTAGACATTGTTAAAACCTTGCTGAGTTAAAAAAGCTGTTGATTTTTCACAGCGAATGCCCCCGGTGCAAAACATAGCAATTTTTTGATTTTTATTGATGTGGGCTAGATTTTCAGTAAAATATTGGGGAAATTCACTAAAAGACTGGGTCTTTGGATTTATCGCATTCGCAAAGCTGCCAATTTCCACCTCATAATCATTGCGAGTATCAATTACTAAGGTATCTGGGTCGCTAATAAGTTTATTCCAAGCTGCAGGAACTACATATTGCCCGGCTTGCTGCTCTGGGTTAATATCTTCAACTCCCAAAGTCACAATTTCTTTTTTTAATTTAACCTTAGTTCGCAAAAATGGCTTGGTAGAGTGCAATGATTCTTTGAAATTAATATGTTCCAGACGTGGGTCACGCGCTAGATAATTTTTTAAGTTATCTATAGCGCCTCGAGTGCCAGCAACAGTGCCATTAATGCCCTCGGATGCCAAGAGCAAAGTGCCTTTAATTCCATTTTTTTTGCAAAAATCAAGTAAGCCAGTTTTGAGTTTGGCATAGTCTTGTAATTTAACAAACTTATATAGCGCTAATACTATAATATTCGGTGTTTTGTTTTCCATGCCAGGATGTTAGCATAGGGGCTAAATCAAGTAAATAAAAGCTAGCAGCAAAGCGTATCTAAGCTGACTTGATGGCAGTTTTAATTGCTATTTCTAGATGCTTCATTATAAGAGGCTGGCAAATTATATCATGGGTGTTGGCACTGGCGGCTATTTTATCTTGATTGTCTTTTATTTGTTCAATGAAAGGAATAAAAATCACCCTAGCATTAGAGTAGGTTTCGTGAACTAGCTTGACCATATCAAAACCTGTATAACCATCTAGTTCAATTTCAGTAACTAATAACAATAAAGGACCTTCATGCTCTGGGTCCATAAGCGCAGCTTTGGCAGTTTCCAAGTTTGCAGCCCCTAAGGCATATACATCAGGGGATGCTATGCACATGTGCTCAATAATCTTGGTGCGTATTTTTTCTTGGCGACTAATTATCAGTATTTTTTTTTCTGTCATATCTTAATTTCTAACATTTTAATAATTATAAAATTAATAATAGCAGGTTTGTCCACGAATTCTCTTTAGTTAGTATGTCAACTTTTAGTAATTTAGGTGAATGTGCATTTGTTAGGTGCTAAACTGAAATAGCTATAAAAACTCAAAAGGCGAGGGATTGCTGTGACTGATCAAAGTGATAAATCACCAGAAGCTATGGATAAATTTTCTATGGAGATTTTGCCTGCTCCTAGCGAAGGTATGCATAACAAATTATCAGGCTATTTGCACAAAGAAATGCAACATAAAGAAAAGCAATACTCTGATAAGATTGAAGAGGTTAGCCAAAACTTAAGATTAAAGTATAAAAAACAATTGCAAGCGGCAGTTGATGAGCAAAAAAAAATACTAAAGCAGCAAATGCAAAATGAAATTGAGGCTTTGGAAAATCAAAAAAATCGTGAATTTAACAAACTATTAAACGCTCAAAAGCAAAAATGGAGCAAAGAAGCGGCCTACAATGAATCAATTAAATTAGCCGAAAAAAAAGAGCAGCTTAAAGATCGCGCCAATCACATTATTCAGCAAGAACAAAAGCGCATGGCAGCTCAGTATGAGCAAGAAAAAAATAGTGCAATTAAAGTACAAGTTACAGAGTTAAAAAGCCAGTATGAGCAACAAAGAAAAGAATTATTAAATAAAGTTAGTTCCGAAAGACAACAAGAAAGCATAGCTAATGAGCAAAAGTTGCGCGATAATTTAGAATTTGAAAAAAATAAAATTATTAAAAAAATAACTGAAGAATATGATGCTAAGCTTGCAAACATGTTGCATGCGCAAAAAATAGAAATTACTCGCAAACATAATTTTGAGTTGCAAAATATTACTGCTGAAAATTTACAAAAAAATAAATTGAAACTTAAATCTTTAGAACAAGACTTAAAAGAAAAGTTTGAAAATGAAAAAAAACAAATAGCACAAGATAACTATAATCAAGGTCTTAAAAAATTTGAAGAAAGATACAAAGAATTAGAAAATGAATATGAGCTAGCTAAAGATGAAATACACACTAAGTTAGTGGAAAAATTCAAAGCAAAAAATCAAGAAATAGAGCAGCGTTTAAAGCAAGAGTTTGAATCTTTCTATAAATCAGAAGTTAGTAAAATTCAACTTAATCATAAAAAAATATTAGATAAATCCATTGCCGAGCGTGAAGCTAAATTAAAAAGTCATTATGAAAATGAGCTGCAATTTAAATTAAATGAGTTGGCAGATGAGCTAGGTGAAGATAAAAATAAAGCCATTTTAGACTTGCGGGGTCAGCTGAAAAACGAATTTGAGCAAGACTTGGCTCAGGAAATTAGTAATATTAACCAAAAGCACACCCAAAATATAGCTGTAGCGCTTGAGAAAAAAGAAATTAAATTAAGAGAAGATTTTAATAACAAAAGCAAAGAATTGCGCACTTCTTTAGATAAGCAGCGCGTAGAAGACTTAAAATCTCAAGAAGAAAGGTTAAATTTAGAATTTCAAGAAAAAATAGCTAAATTAGAAAAAAACAAAAAATCTGAACTTGCAACAATGCTAAGTGCGCGAGAAAATGAATTAAAGGCTATTTATGCCCAGGATTTAGAGCATAAAAAGTTGATTTGGAAGCGTGAAGAAGTTAAAAAAATAGAAGAGCTATATAAAGTTAAGGTAAAGCGTCTTGAAAGTGACTTTGAAAAGCAATTTGCTGAATTTAAGCGTGAGCTAAATAGTGAAAAATTACGTGATTTAGATAACGCAAAATTAGAAATATCGCAAAAAATGAATGCAGATTTTGCTCAAGCGCAAAAGAAAATCCGTGAAGAGTTTGAGCAAGAAAAAACTACCAGTTTAAATAATCTTAGAAATAATTTAACAGAAAAATTTAATAATTATTTTGCTAATCAACGAGCTGAGATTGTTAAAGAGTACGAGCATTTTCGAATGCAGGCTTTGGGTCAGCGCGAAAAAGACTTGCGCAAAGAATTTGAGACACAAACAATTGAAATTAAACAAGAATTACATGAGAATTTCAATGAAAAATTAAAAAAATCTTTAGCAAATCAGCGCGTTAAAATTCACGATGAAATAAATTTAAAACTAAACAAGCAATATAAGAACAAATTTGAACGCGAAAAAAGTGATTTAGAAGATCAATTTGAGCTTGAAAAGTACAATGCCCTACAAGAACGTGAGCAAGAGCTATTAGATAGTTTTGAGTTAGAAAAATCTAAAATATTTGAGGAAAACAAAAAACAAAACTTAATTGCTTTACGTGATAAAGAGCGTGAGCTACAAGATATGTTTAGTGTTGATGTAGCTCAAGCTTGTTCAAAATTACGTGAAACTCTTGATAAGCAAAACACCGAGTCCTTGGCTAAAAAAGAAAAAGAACTAAGAGATGAGTTCGGTCAATTATTAGAAGTTAAACGTAAGCAATTGCGTGCTACTATTGAAGAAGAATATGCGGTTAAATTAAATGAACAGCTGCAGCAAGCTAATGCCAGTTTTGAAAATACTCGCGCTAAATTAAAAGCTGAATATGAAAAGGATTTGCAAGAATCTTTGGCCAAACGTGAGCATTATTTACAAGAGATGCATAATGCTAATTTAGCTGCCCGCTTGGAAGAAAAAGCTGAGACTAATAAAATTAACATAACTAAATCCTTAAATGAGCAAAAACTTACTTTAGAAAGTAAATTTAATGCGCATATTGCTAGTATTCAAGAAAGCAACCAAGAAAAAATTAAAGAAGTACAAAAACAACAAGAAGCAGAATTAAAACAAAAATTTGAACTACAATTAGCCGCTGAAAAAGAAAAGTTGGCAGATAAATTAGAGCATTATAGAATTGAATCACTCGAGAGCCACTCACGTAAATTAGAAAAAGAATTTGTAGAAAAATTAAAAGAAAAAGAAGAGTTCTTATTTGAACGTTTTGCTCGAGAAAAACAAGTGCTAGTAATTAAAAAAGAGCAAGAACATAAAGAGCAGCTCTCCAAAGAGGTAGCAAGGGTTTCTAAAGATAAAGAAAACAAACATCAGTTAGAAGTCAAACGCCTTGAGTCTGAACTAAGCGAGAATTATGCCTCAAAAGAGCAAAAAATATCTAATGATTTACGTGCTGATTATGATGCCAAAATTTATGAGATGCAGCGTGAATTTCATAATAAAATAGATAAAATGCGCCTAGAAGAGCAAGAAAAAGCTAAAGCACATCTTGCTTCAGCATTAAAGCAACAGGCCAATACCTTGAGTATATCCTCAGAACGGGAAAAACAAGCATTAAATGATAAATTTACGCAAACTCTGGCTCAGGAAAAAACAAATGCTGTAAAAAATAAAGCC